>TARA_B110001454_G_scaffold65000_1_pt1 | contig 44607 bp, 46 predicted proteins | sample TARA_B110001454 | Tara Oceans TARA_B110001454 (sample SAMEA4397004) | marine metagenome | biome: Polar Biome; feature: [MES] marine water layer (ENVO:01000295) within the mesopelagic zone...; material: water (ENVO:00002006), including particulate matter (ENVO:01000060) such as...... | reverse complement strand
AAAAGAAAGTAGCTAAAAAGAAAGTAGCTAAAAAGAAAGTAGCTAAAAAATAAAACATTCGATTAAAATTTTTTTAAGGTGTATGACATGTCTATAACAGCATCTATGGTAAAAGAACTTCGTGATAGAACTGGCGCTGGAATGATGGAGTGCAAGAAATCATTGGTGGAGGTTAACGGTGACATAGACGCAGCTATAGAGTTATTAAGAACCTCTGGCCAAGCTAAAGCGGAGAAAAAAGCCTCTCGTGTTGCCGCTGATGGAAGAGTTGCTATTAAAAGTAATACTTCTGAAGCCGTTATAATCGAAATTAACTCTGAGACAGATTTTGTAGCCAAAGATGAAAATTTTATCAATTTCTCTGATTCTGCTGCTAATCTATTGTTAGAAAAAGATGTTGAGAGTATCGAGCAGTTAAGTGAGCTTGTTTTGTCAGATAGTAAAACAGTGGAAGAGGCTCGCACTGAATTGATTAGTAAGGTTGGAGAGAATATATCGATACGACGTTTTAATAAAATTAGCGACTCAGTAAACCTTGGAATTTACTCACACGGCTCTAGAATAGGTTCAATTGTTAGTTTATCAGGAGGAAGTGAAAATTTGGCAAAGGACATAGCCATGCATATTGCTGCATCAAATCCAATATGTATTGATGTAAATGGTGTCCCGAGTGATTTAATAGAAAGAGAAAAAAGGATTTATAATGAGCAGGCACTTTCTTCTGGTAAGCCGCCAGAGATAATAGAAAAAATGGTTCAAGGAAAGATGTCTAAATACTTAAAAGAGATAACTTTATTGGGCCAGTCATTTGTTAAGGACCCTGATATCTCTATTGAAAATCTACTGAAAAATTCTAATGCAGTCGTGACTGATTTTATTCGTTATGAAGTTGGTGAAGGTATCGAGAAAAAAGAAGAAAATTTCGCTGATGAAGTTATGAAACAAATAAAAGGCGACGCTTCCTAGCTTAACTTACTGATTTTTTTGAGTCTTTTTTTAATTAAATTCATTTCAAACCTATTAATAAGTTAATATCTTATTAATAGGTTATTTTAGTCTAAAAAAGAAGGGCTTTTCAATGAAAAAATCATCTCCACTATACAAACGTATATTAGTCAAATTAAGCGGCGAAGCCCTTATGGGCGATCTTGATTATGGAATCGACCCAACTGTAATCAAACGTATTGCTAATGAGTTAATTCAAGTAAAAAATCTTGGTATAGAAGTTGCTGTAGTTGTTGGAGGCGGGAATATCTTTCGTGGTGCAGGTCTCGCCGGTGCTGGAATGGATCGGGTGACTGGCGATTATATGGGAATGTTAGCTACAGTAATGAATGCGCTGGCAATTCAAGATGCCCTTGAATCAATGGATGTAAACGCAAGAGTAATGTCTGCTATTAAAATACATGAAGTCTGCGAGGACTATATCCGAAGAAGAGCTGTAAGGCATTTAGAAAAAGAGCGAATAGTTCTTCTTGCGGCAGGGACAGGTAACCCATTTTTTACAACTGATTCAGCTGCAAGCCTAAGAGCTATTGAAATTGGTGCAGAGGTGTTGTTGAAAGCGACAATGGTTGATGGGATTTATGATGTTGATCCAAAAAATAATAATGATGCAAAACAATATAAAGAAATATCTTTTGATAAGGTGTTATTAGATAAGCTTAATGTGATGGACGCCACAGCAATAGTGATGTGCAGAGATAATAATTTATCACTAAGGATATTTAACCTCCTAAAACCAGATACATTGGTTACAGCGATGACAGACATGTCAGTGGGAACTTCAGTTAGTGTCTAGGAATAGAATGGAGAAGATAAAATGATTAATGAGATTAAAAAAGACGCTTCAGACAGAATGAAAAAAAGTGTAATAGCCTTGCAGCAAAATCTAACAAAAATAAGAACCGGGCGTGCTAATACTAGCCTGCTGGATCAAATATTCGTGGATTATTATGGGAATCAAACTGCATTAAATCAAGTTGCGAATGTCAGTATAGAGGATTCTCGTACTCTCAAGATTACGCCTTGGGAAAAAGATATGATAAAGCCAATCGAGAAAGCAATAATGAGCTCAAATTTAGGACTTAATCCTGTTTCAGCTGGAATTGTCATAAGGGTCCCACTGCCTCCTCTGACTGAGGAGCGAAGAAAAGATATGATTCGTGTTATTAAGCAAGACGGAGAGCAATCTAGAGTCGCTGTTAGAAATATAAGAAGAGATTCATTAGGTGATATTAAAGAATTACTTAAAGAAAAGATAATAGGGGAGGATGAAGAGAGAAAAGCGCAAGAAGAGATTCAAGGATTAACTAATAAACACGTTGAAGAGATAGATCAAATCATCGCAGTTAAAGAAAAAGAATTAATGATTGTCTGATTAATTATCAAGGTCTAGGCAAATGAAACCTAATCATATAGCAATAATTATGGATGGTAATGGCAGGTGGGCGACAAGTCACAATAAGAGCAGAAAATTCGGCCATAAAAGAGGCGCTAAATCTGCTCGAGATATTGTTCGTTATACAGGCATGTTGGGAATAAAATATCTAACATTGTATGCATTTAGCACTGAAAATTGGGGTCGTCCTTTAAAGGAAGTGAATTTATTAATGGCTCTATTTGTAGAGACATTAGACTCTGAAATAGAAGACCTTAATGATAATAATGTGAGAGTTATATTTATAGGAGATAGATCAGGCTTAACAAAATCTCTAATTGATAAGATTGATAAAGCTGAATTGCTTACAAAAGATAATCAAGGTTTAAATTTAACTGTTGCTCTGGCTTATGGTGGAAGATGGGATATCATTAATGCAACAAGACTAATACTAGATAAAATTCAAAATAATGAATTAAATCACTCTGATATCGACGAAGATCAACTCTCTTCATTAATGCAATTAGGTAGTAAACCCGATCCTGATTTGTTAATTAGGACTGGCGGTGAAAAAAGAATATCAAACTTCCTGCTATGGAATATCGCATATACGGAATTATACTTTTGTGAATCTTTATGGCCTGATTTTAATCATAGTGATTTGGATATAGCTATAGAATTTTATACGGAAAGAAAACGTCGTTATGGGAAAAATGTTTAGATATTGGATTATTTTATGTTAATGCAAAGAGCAAAAACAGGAGTGATTGGCTTATTAGCTTTATTGAGCGTTTTATATTTAATGCCTCATGAGATAACTAGAATGGTGTTCGTTATAATATTTATTATCGCTGGATGGGAATGGGCCAACTTCATAATTCAAGATAGTTTATCCAGTAAGGTAATTTTTTTATTGAGCTTATTTTCAATGATGCTTTGTATTCATTTCTTAAGTTTAGATATTACGGATATTCAAATTATTTTCAGTTTTTCAATTACTTGCTGGATATTTTTTTTGTTGAGTTTATTTTTTTATCCTATACAGATTGCAAATTCTATAGGATGGCTGGCTGGATTTATTATTCTACTCTTGGGGTATTTTTCGATAGATTGGATATTTGTAAATTGGGGCAGACATTTTGTTCTATCTTTTTTGTGCCTCATTTGGGTTATGGATATCGGGGCATATTTTGCTGGAAAGAATTTTGGCCAATTAAAACTTGCAAAACATATTAGTCCAAATAAGACTTGGGAAGGTGTTATAGGGGGACTTTTTTTAGTCACTATTTTTTCGATTTTGTTATCAAAAATCTATGATTTAGACAGTTTCATTTTGGTACCTTTTGCTATTGCCTTGGGATTATTGTCCGTAGTGGGTGATCTTACTATCAGCATGTTTAAGAGAAACGCTGGAATTAAGGATAGCGGTAATTTATTTCCTGGTCATGGTGGCATATTAGATAGATTGGATAGTATCGTTTCATCTGCACCACTATTTGCTCTTGGTGTAAATCTTTTTTTAAACTAAATGTCCTACTTCATTTGTCAAATGGTATTTATATTATGATTTTGGTGAGCATATTAGCTTTTGTATTTGCGGTAGGTCTATTAGTTACAATTCATGAATTTGGGCACTATATAGTTGGCCGCTATTGCGGTATGAAAGTTTTAAGATTTTCGGTTGGTTTTGGTAAGCCTATCTACTCAAAAATAGCAGGAAAAGATCAAACGGAATATTGTTTATCTATGATTCCTTTGGGGGGATATGTTCAGTTTCTAGATGATCGTAATGATGTTATTGATTCAGAAGATGAAGGAAGGGCTTTTAATCATAGACCTATTAGTTCTAGAGTGGCGGTTTTGTTAGCGGGACCTGCATTCAATTTTTTATTTGCTATTTTCGCTTATTTTATAATCTTTTCAAATGGAATTATGACCATAAAGCCAGTTATTGGGGAGATCGTAGATAATTCTTATGCAGCCGATGCGGGATTGGATTATGGCGATCGTATTTTGAAAATTGATGACCAGGTAGTTGATGATTGGGAAAGCGCGATTACATCTATATTAATGACGGTTGCTCATAAAAGAGAAATAATATTTCAAGTAGAAAAACAAAATAAATCCACGCAGTCTATAGTCTTAATGATTGAAGGTGATACATCATTATTGACTGAGCCCGGAGCTCTATTTAAAGGGCTGGGATTTTATCCCTGGCAACCACCTGCTCTTATTGGCAAAGTTTTATCGGGTGGCGCTGCAAGTAAAGCCGGTTTAATGGTTGGTGACCGTATACTTTCTATTGATAATATAGAAGTAAACTCATTTATGGATTTAAGAAATATAATTGCAGATAAGCCCGGTCAATTAGTTTTAATAAAATACAAGAGAGGTGATTTTAACTATTGGACGGATGCCCAGTTAAGTCATACACAAGAAAATGAACCTAAGGGTATTTTGGGTGTTGCTTTAGATGGGAATTATGAACAGTTTTGGTATTTAAATAAATTTGAACCAATCGATGCTTTTTCAGAATCATTGAAAGAAACGTGGGCATCAACCAGTTTTACCGTTATTATGTTTACCAAAATGTTAACAGGGGATGTTTCCTCGAAAAATATAAGCGGTCCTTTTAGTATTGCTAAGTATGCAGGCATTTCAGCGGTTGCGGGTTTGAATCAGTTTTTGAAATTTTTAGCCTTAATCAGCATCAGTCTTGGTGTAATTAATTTGTTGCCAATTCCTATGCTTGATGGCGGACAAATTGTTTATCAAACGCTGGAATGGATCAAAGGAAGTCAATTATCAGCAGGATTTCAGTTACTTGGACAGCAATTTGGTATCATGATTTTGTTATTACTAATGGGCATGGCTTTTTATAACGATTTATTTAATTAAATAATTTATTTGTATATATGAAAAGAATAATAAAATTGATTAATAATGATTTAACACTTAAATCAATTATCTTGATTTTTTTGTCATTTATTTTTGTGGTAAATCAATCTCATGCTGAGGATTTTAAAGTCAGTGATATGAGGGTTGAGGGACTTAGGCGCATCTCAGAAGGAACTGTCTTTAATTATTTGCCAATTAATGTTGGTGAAACTATAGATGAAATAAGAATCCAAGAGGCAATAAGATCTTTATATAGTGAAGCATTATTCGATGATATCTCCATGCGAAGAGATGGAACGGTTTTAGTCATTGAAGTTAAAGAAAGACCCTCTATAGAAGCATTCACCATAGAAGGCAACAAAGATATCAAAACCGAGGATTTAATGACCTCATTGAGAAATGTGGGTATGTCGCGTGGCCGGACGTTTGATCGTTCTATTCTCGATAATGTTACAGGTTTTTTGAGGGAGCAATATTATGATCGAGGTAAATATGGAGTAAGAATTAAGGCGGATGTTGAAGACCGCCCGAATAATACAGTTCGAATTAGCATAGATGTTAAAGAAGGAGATAGAGCAAAAATTCGTCAAGTAAATATTATTGGCAATGAATTTTTTAATGAAGAAGAGATCAGAGAAGAGTTCGAGTTAGATACTGCTAATTGGTTGTCTTGGATAAGACAAGATGATAGATACTCAAAAGAAGCAATTACTGGTGATCTCGAGAAACTTCGATCGTTCTATATGGATCGTGGTTATGCAGATTTTAGGGTTGAATCAACTCAGGTAGCAATATCTCCAAATAAAAAAGACATGTTTGTAACTATAATTATCCATGAAGGCGAGCGTTATAATATTTCTAATATAAAATTAGTAGGAAATAATGTGCTTCCTGATGAGGATTTAGATCAATTTGTTATCTCGAAATCAGGTGATATGTTTAATTTGCAAACGTTGACTAATACGTCTGAAATAATGTCATTTAGGTTTGGTGAAGAGGGTTATGCTAACGCAGAAATTGAACCCGTGCCTGAATTAGATTATGACACAAAGGAAGTTGCCGTCACTTTCTATATTGATCCTGGGAGTCGAGTTTATGTTCGTCGTATAAATTTTAATGGTATCAAAGAGGTTGATGATGAAGTCTTTCGTAGGGAAGTGCGTCAAACTGAAGGGGCTTTTGTTTCAAACATTCTGATCGATCGCTCTAAAATAAGATTACAAAGATTGCCATTTATTGAGGAAGTTGAGGTCGAAAATAAGCCTGTAATCGGAAGTCCAGATTTGATTGATGTGGATTTTGATCTCAAATATCGAATGCCAGGTCAATTTAGTGGTGGGATAGGGTATTCAGAATTTTTTAAACTCAATATTAATGGCAGTATTACTCATACAAATTTCCTAGGTACTGGTGAGCGAGTTGCCCTAAATGCCAATTCTAGTAAATATTCTAAGCAAGTCTCTGCTTCACATACAGACTATTATACAACAATGAATGGTATAAGAAGAACAGCATCACTTAATTATAGAGATTATAAGCAATTTACATCAGCTGCTTCAGCTTTATCTACTACAAGTGGGGGAGCTACTATTGATTACGGCTACCCATTGGGTGAATATCAAACTATTAGTTTAGGCGCTAATCTGCAGCAAGTAGAGATGCTGTCATCTAGGTACAGTACTCAACAAGCAATAGACTGGGTGAGTGGCAATGGTAAGGCCTATGATGCAGGAAATGGCTTTACAGGCACTAAATTCGGAAATATTGAGTTACTAGCTGGCTGGATTTATGACAGTAGAAATAGAACAATATTTCCAGATAGAGGGACAAAGCATCAACTTTTTGCCACATATACAATACCAGGTAGTGAGGTAGAGTATTGGACTACAAGATATAATTTTACTAGGTATCAACCACTATTTGGGCGATGGACAGCACTGTGGAATGCGCAATTAGGTTATGGTAGAGCACTTGGAGATACAACAGCACTTCCTCCTTTTAAGCTATTTCACAGTGGTGGCCCCAAGTCTACCCGAGGATTCAAGGAATCATACCTTGGGCCGAGAGATACGAATGGAAGACCGTATGGTGGAAATGTATTGGTTGCAAGCCAACTAGAGCTTATAATTCCTATGCCTGATAAATTCGCAAAACAAGCTAGGGCGAGTTTATTTTATGATATTGGTAACGTGTTCAGCACTGGAGAGGTTGTTTTTTTTGACAAGATGGGTGATCCGGTAGAATATACAACATCATTTGGTGATCTTAAGAAATCGATTGGAATTGCTGTACAATGGATGGCACCGATGGGCTTATTTAGATTTAGCTATGCTTACCCTCTTAATCGTTATAAGGGTACGGATAGATTTTATAAGGATGAGATTGAAAGATTTCAATTCTCAATTGGCCAGTCTTTTTAACAAATGGAAAGGTATATGAACTTTTTAAAAATTTTAACTAAACACTTTTGTATTTCAATAATAGCTAGCTTATTTTTTGTACTATCCCTTACTGCGCAAGAACAGAAAATTGGTGTTGTGAATTTCCAAGCTTTAGTAGAAAGCTCTCCTCAATTTAGAGATGTAATGCAATCTCTGGCTGGAGAATTCCAACCTAGGCAAAGAGAGGCGGTAGCTAAATCTAAAGAATTAGAAGAATTAACTGCAAAAATACAAAAAGATGCTGCAGTAATGGGTGCTTCGGAGAGAGCTAATGTTGAGAAGGAGTTCAGAGAGCTTCAGCGTGAGGTCAACCGTTTAGCCACGGAACTTGAAGAGGATGTGAACCTAAGAAGAAATGAAGAGCTTGGAAAATTACAAAGATCTGTTTTAGATGCAGTCAATGTTTATGCTCAATCAAATGAATATGACATGGTATTCGCTGATGGCGTTATCTATGCAAGTGAAAATGTGAATATTACTGGGTTAATACTAGAGTCTTTACAGGATGATTCTCAGGGTGATGTAAACTAGGTACTAGTGTTTAACATTATTTCATACATGCTTTATTTCTAGGGAGAATGTATTGGATTTTAGTATAGCTGAGTTGGCTGTAAAATTTGGATGTGATTTTATTGGTAATCCAAAAACTAGAATTTCATATGCCTCTACACTAATTTCAGCACAGCAAGGCGCTATATCTTTTTATACCAATTCATTTTACCTAGAGCAGCTAAAATCAACCAAAGCATCAGTGGTTGTTATAAAATCATCCGACATATCTAACTGCTCTGTTGATGCTTTATTATCAGATGATCCTTATTTGATTTTTTCAAAAATAGTTGCCCTACTCAATCCTTTGCCAATTTTCGAATCAGGTATTAACTCTAGTGCCTCTATCTCAGAAAAGGCCCAAATCTCAGATTCTGCATTTATTGGACCACATTGTTGTATTGGTGATGAAGTTGATATCGGAGAGAATGTTTATGTCGGACCGGGTTGCATAATTGACGGTAATATAGAGGTAGGGGCTAACACCAGATTAATTGCAAATGTCACGTTAATTAATAAAATTAAAATTGGTAAAAGAGTCATTATCCATCCTGGTGCAATTATTGGTTCTGATGGTTTCGGGAACGCAAAAACAGATAAAGGATGGTTAAAAATTCCTCAATTAGGTGGGGTTAGGGTTGGAGATGATGTTGAAATAGGTTCTAATACCACGGTAGATAGGGGCTCACTTGATGATACTGAAATTAATGACGGGGTTCGTCTCGATAATCAAATTCAAATTGGACATAATGTTTCTATAGGTGAGGATACTGCTATTGCAGCTTCTGCAGCAATTGGAGGCAGTGCAATTATTGGTAAACGATGTATGATTGCAGGACAAGTAGGAATGGTTGGGCATATTACAGTTTGTGACGACGTAAGAATTAATGGTGGTTCTGTTGTCACAAAAAATATTAAGAAACCAGGTGTTTATTCGGGATCTTTTGCAGCCGATGAAGATAAAATATGGAAAAAATTAGTCGCTAAGATTCGACGCTTATAAATTATAAATTTATCATAGTATACAATGAGTAATTTGATGAATAAAAAAAACAAGACATTAGATGCTTCTCAAATAATGGAGTTTCTCCCACATCGTTATCCGTGTTTATATATTGATAAAATTGTTGATTACGAGCTTGGGAAGTCAATCACAGCAATAAAAAATGTATCAATCAATGAGCCTTTTTTTCAAGGACATTTCCCTGGAAAACCGGTTGTGCCCGGTGTAATTATCATTGAAGCAATGGCCCAAGCGGGAGGTGTTTTAGGCCATCTTACTGTTGGAGACATCAAACCTAAACCTATTTATTATATTGTTTCAGTTGAGCAAGCGCGCTTTCGATTTCCGGTGGAAGCGGGTGATCAATTGACTATTAAGGTCGATGTAGATCGGATTATCCGTGGAATGTGGCGTTATTCATGCAACGCATATGTTAATGATGAGGTTTCCGTAACCGCAAAAATTATGTGCGCACCAAATACACCAAATTAATGATCCATAAAACTGCAATTATTTCTGAATCAGCTGTTATAGCTGCGAATGTAAAAATTGGTCCTTATTCTGTAATCAGCGATGAAGTGATAATCGGAGAGGGGACTATAATTGATAGTCATGTAGTGATTAGTGGTCCAACAGTAATTGGAAAAAGAAACCATATATATTCTTTTTCGTCAGTTGGTGGAGATCCTCAAGATAAAAAATACCATAATGAGAAAACATCATTGATTATTGGTGATGGAAACACCATAAGGGAATATTGCACTATAAATAGAGGGACATCTCAAGATAAGGGACAAACCGTCGTAGGTGATAATAATTGGATTATGGCTTATGTCCATATCGCACATGATTGTATTATTGGTAGTAATATTGTTTTTGCCAATAACGCGACTTTGGCTGGTCATGTAAGTGTTGGTGATTGGGCAATATTTGCTGGTTTTACTGGAGCTCATCAATTTTCACGTATTGGAGCGCATAGTTTTATCGGTATGAATACATTAACTACAAAAGATATACCTGCATACGTTATGGCAGAGGGGCAGCCAATTAAGCCTAGAGGAGTTAATACAGAAGGGCTAAAAAGAAGAGGTTATAATGCTAAACAAATCATTAATATTAAAAATGCTTATCGTATTCTTTATCGTAAGAATCTTAAATTACATGAATCAATTAAAGAAATCGAAGAATTAGCTGAGAATCAAAAAGAATTAGAATTATTCCTTGAATCTTTAAAATTAGCCTCTGACAGAGGAATTATTAGATAGTTTATGCGTATTGGATTAGTAACTGGGGAAGCTTCTGGGGATTCTTTAGGAGCCGGCTTAATGCGAGAGATACTAAAAATACATCCAGGTACTATCTTCGAGGGTATTTTTGGCCCGAAAATGCAAAAAATTGGCGGAGATTGCTGGGCAATGTCAGACGAGCTATCGGTAATGGGTATTATAGAGCCCATTAAAAGAATGCCTCGATTATTGTCACTCCGTAAGAAAATTTTAAAAAAATGGCTGGAACATCCACCTGATGTTTTTATTGGGATTGATTCGCCGGATTTTAACTTAGCTTTAGAAGAAAAATTACGCTCAAATGGTATTACTACCGTGCACTATGTCAGTCCTTCGATATGGGCTTGGCGAGCAAATAGAATAAAAAAAATCCGAAAAGCTGCTGATAAAGTATTGTGCTTACTTCCATTTGAGCCTGATTTATATAAAAATCATGGAATACCTGCTGTATTCGTTGGACATCCATTAGCTAAAAATCTACCTTATGAGCTAGAGAGAAAAACAGTAAGAGATGAATTTAAGCTACCTCCAGGAATTATTATTGCAGTATTGCCAGGAAGCCGTTCTAGTGAAATAGCAAATCTTGGCCCGATTTTTGCTAATGTTGCTAAATTGCTTATTAGTAAATATAAAGATATTTCTTTTGTAGCACCAATGTCGTCTCCAGAAACTTACAATCAGTTTGAACAGTGCCTTAATGAAAATTGCATAAGAGAGGCTTTTGTATTGGTGAAAGGTCATTCACATGAAATGATGGTAGCTTCTAATCTAGTCTTATTGGCTTCAGGAACTGCAGCGCTAGAGTCGGCGTTGTTATGCCGTCCCACTATAGCCGCATATAAACTATCTATGCTGAGTTTTTTTATTTTAAATAAATTGGTTAAAATAGATTCATTTACACTTCCGAATATACTTTTAAAGAAAGAAATTATTCCTGAATTTATACAGAATGAGGCTTCGGTCGAAAATTTAAATAAAACTATTTGTGATTTTTTAAATAACCAACATGATAAGGAATTTATTAGAAATGATTCCGTGTTATTAAAGTCTAAATTAAATCTTGATACAGATAAATTGGCGGCAACAGAGGTATTGGAATTACTGTAAATAAAAATAAATATCAAAATCAATATGAATTTGCTGCAGGTATTGATGAGGTTGGGCGAGGTACCCTGGCAGGACCGGTTGTAGCTGCTGCGGTTATTCTTCCAAAAAATAGTTTTTTAGATGGCCTAGATGACTCAAAAAAGATTAGCGAAAAAAATAGAAATGTCTTGGCGAAAAAGATTTTCAGACAAGCAATTTCATATTCAATAGCATATGCTGATGTTAATGAAATTGATAATCTTAATATATTATGGGCTACGATGTTGGCAATGCGTCGCTCTATTTTAGGTTTAGCTTTTGCACCAAATTTTATCAGAGTGGATGGTAATATTTTACCGAATTTAGATTTTTATAACAAAGTTTTACCTGGCGAAGCTATTGTGGGTGGCGATGGAAAAATTGAGGCTATAAGTGCAGCATCAATCATTGCGAAAGTATATAGAGATGCTTTGATGTCTAATTTTGATTCAATTTATCCAGGTTATAATTTCTCAAATCATAAAGGTTATGGCACAAAAGAACATCTTGAACGAATCAAAACTAATGGACCATGTTTACAGCATCGAATGAGTTTTAAGCCTTTCTGCAAGAATACAATTTAACTAAGAATTAACTAGTTTAGTTGTCCGAATATAATTAATATAAAATTAATTTAATTCCATAAAATATTTTAATATAATTTATCCTGCACATGACGAATAATTTTATACATTTAAATCTTCACAGTCAGTATTCAATAGTAGATAGTACGATCCGTATTCCTCAGTTAATGAAAGAATGCATTAAGAACAATATGCCAGCAATAACATTAACAGATCAAAATAATGTATTTGGTATGGTTAAATTTTATCGTAAAGCCCTTGAATACGGGATAAAACCGATAATTGGTACCGATATTTTTCTTGCAGATGAAGATGATGCAACTAGATGTGACCGTATTACATTATTATGTGCAAACAATAATGGCTACCAAAATCTTACTCAATTAATTACTCGAGCTTGGCTCGATGGTCAAAAAAGACATGGTCCTCGTCTTCATAAATCATGGTTTAATAAAGAAAATTGTAAAGGTTTGATTGCATTATCAGCTGGCCTAAAAGGTGATATTGGAAGAAGTTTGATGAACGAGCATCATGATCTTGCCTCTAGACAATTAGATTCATGGCTTGAATTATTTGATGATCGTTTTTATCTGGAGCTTAGTCGAACTAATCGTCAACATGAGGAGGATTATATTCAACAAGCCCTTCTTCTAGCGCATGATAATTCGGTTCCGGTTGTAGCCACGAATGACGTAAGGTTTTTGAGCTCGAAAGATTTTGCATCACATGAAGCTAGAGTTTGTATAAATGAAGGTTTAATTCTGTCCGACCCTAATCGGCCAAAATTATATAGTGATCAACAATACTTAAAAAATGCTCAAGATATGCATGAGTTATTTAAAGATATTCCAGAATCATTGCTAAATACCGCTGAAATAGCAAAGCGATGCAACTTGCATCTAAGGTTAGGTGAATCTTTTTTACCAATTTTCCCTGTACCGGAAGAGCAAACCACTGAATCATTTTTACTTAAAGAATCTGAAAAAGGCTTGGCCTTAAAATTAAAAAATCTTCATAGCGATAATAATATTGATTTATTGATTTATGAAAAACGTTTAAAGGATGAGCTAGATGTAATAAATAATATGGGTTTTTCTAGTTATTTCTTAATTGTTTCAGACTTTATTGATTGGGCAAAAAAAAATAATATTCCAGTCGGACCAGGTAGAGGTTCAGGGGCAGGTTCATTAGTAGCTTATGTATTAGGCATCACAAATGTTGATCCATTGGAGCATGACCTTTTATTTGAGAGATTTTTAAATCCAGAGCGAGTATCTATGCCAGATTTTGATATAGATTTTTGTATGGATGGTCGCGATCGTGTAATTGATTATGTTTCAGAAAAATATGGCCGTGAAAGAGTTTCTCAAATTATCACCTATGGAACAATGGCGGCTAAAGCCGTGATTAGAGATGTAGGTAGAGTTTTAGATCAGCCATATGGTTTCGTAGATAGGATTGCAAAGCAGGTTCCATTTGAGGTTGGAATGACACTCGACAAGGCATTAGAGCAGGATGATGAGCTACGCAGAATGTACAGTGAAGATGAAGAGGTTGAGGCAATTATAAACCTTGCAAAGTCACTTGAAGGCTTAGTGCGAAATGCTGGAAAGCATGCAGGTGGTGTTGTTATTGCTCCTGATAAATTAACTGATTTTACTCCTTTGTATTGTGAAGAAGGTCAGGTAAATGTAGTTACACAATTTGATAAAGATGATGTTGAGTCTGCAGGACTTGTTAAATTTGATTTTTTAGGCTTGAGAACACTTACGATAATTGACTTAACACTTCGTATCGCTAGTCAAGATAATGGTAATAATCAGATAGATATCAATAAAATACCAATGAAAGATGTCAAAACATTTGAGCTTTTAAGAAGTTGTAATACTACTGCTATTTTTCAACTTGAATCAACTGGCATGAGAGATTTAATTAAAAGAATGCAACCAGATCAATTTGATGACCTGGTTGCCTTAGTTGCTTTATTTAGACCAGGTCCTCTTCAGTCTGGAATGGTCGATGCTTTTATTAACCGAAAACATGAATTAAATAAGATGAGTATCGATTATTTACATCCCGATATAGAAGAGATACTTAAACCTACTTATGGCGTAATTTTGTATCAAGAGCAAGTAATGCAAATTGCACAAGTATTAGCTGGCTATTCACTCGGAAGTGCCGATCTTCTTCGGCGAGCAATGGGAAAAAAGAAAGTAGAAGAAATGGCGTTTCAACGTAAAAGTTTCCTCAAGGGCTCTCTTGAGAGAGGTGTGAATAAAGTCGTTGCTGAACGTATTTTTGATTTAATGGAGAAATTTGCAGGTTATGGCTTTAATAAATCACATTCTGCAGCGTATGCTTTAATTTCTTATCAAACCGCTTATCTTAAGACTCATTATACAGCATTTTTTTTAGCTGCAGTAATGACCACAGAGATGGATAATACCGATCGTTTGATTACGATTAAAGACGATTGCGTGAACTATAATATTGAATTATTACCACCATCAATTAATAAATCTCAATATGAGTTTATGGTTTTAGATGAGCAGCATATTCTATATGGTTTAGGTGCAATAAAAGGAGTGGGGGAATCTACAGTTGAATCAATAGTCTCTGAAAGAGCTAAGAATGGCAATTATAAAAATTTAGATGAATTTTGCAAGAGGTTAGGTACGGAAAAAATAAGTCGTCGTGTGCTTGAGTCATTAATAAAATGTGGAGCTTTGGATGAATTTGGGCTGTCTCGAAGCGCTTTAGATGACCAGCTTTCAAATGCCATAAAGGGCGCCGAACAAGAAGCTAAAAATTCTGCTGCAGGACAAAATGATATGTTTGGTTTAATACCTGATGACCAAATACATGCTGTTATTAATAATGAAATCACAGAATGGAAAGAAGAGGAATTACTAAAGAAAGAGAAAGAAGCCCTGGGACTTTATTTATCTGGACACCCATTTCATGCTGTTAAAGACGACGCACTTTGTTTTACAGGAGGAACTTTAAGAAACATTCAATCTTTAGATCGTCCAGAAAAAATGCCTGGCGAAAAAAAATACAGATCGCCTCGAAAAAATATAACTGTCGCTGGTTTAATTGTGGACATAAGAAAGCGAGGTAATTGGATTTCTATTATTCTTGATGATGATACGGCAAGAATGGAAGCTTCGATTTATAATGATAAATTTCATGAATTTAAGGAATTATTAAAAAAAGATACCATTATAGTTATTGAGGGAAATCTGAGGTTTGCTGAGTTTTCATCTTCTTGGCAAGTTAATGTAGAAAAAATTATTGATATACACACTATGATTGAGAAATCGGCAAAAAATATAATAATAGAATTATCACCAGATCAAAAAAATAACAATATTTTAAGTAAATTGCAGAAATTATTAAAATCAGGTAGTAATGGTACATGTGAAATTTCAATAAAATTTAATAATAGCACTGCCTCAGGAAGACTTGATTTGGGACAAAAATGGTTAGTTCTGCCTACAAAAGACCTCCGTGATGAATTAAGTGTCTTGCTAGGTAAAAATAGTGTGAAATTGGGTTATTGAATTAGATTAGCAAGAGTATTTATCCTTAATGGATATAGGCAATAAATTTTAACTTTTTAAGGATTAAAAGTGGATTCGAGATTTTTAGAATTTGAAAAACCGATTGCAGAGATTGAGGCAAAACTTGAAGAGCTTCAATACATAGCTGGTAATTCAGAGGAGAACCTATCTTTAGAGACCGCTCGATTAAAGTCACAGAGTCAAGAAATTACAAAAGGAATATACACTAAACTCTCTGATTGGCAAATAACTCAAGTTGCTCGACACCCAATGCGACCCTATTCCTTGGATTATATTGAACTCCTTTTTACTGATTTTTATGAATTGCATGGAGATCGAATGTATGCCGATGACTTTGCAATAATTGGAGGTATTGGTAGATTTGAAGGACGATCTATAATGTTTATTGGCCATCAAAAGGGTCGAGATACTAAGGAGCGTGTAAGAAGAAACTATGGCATGCCAAAACCAGAAGGTTATCGTAAGGCTCAAAGGTTAATGAAATTAGCTGAAAAATTTAACCTTCCAGTAATTACTTTTATTGATACTCCAGGAGCTTATCCTGGACTGGGTGCAGAAGAACGCGGACAGAGTGAGGCAATTGCTAGAAGTTTATTTAAAATGTCTAAATTATCAGTACCAATTATCTCGGTGGTTATAGGAGAAGGCGGCTCAGGAGGCGCCTTAGCTATTGGGGTTGCCGATAAATTATTAATGCTAGAGTACAGTATTTATTCAGTTATTTCCCCTGAAGGCTGTGCTTCAATATTATGGAAGAATGCTAAATTAGCTGAAAAAGCCGCTAAAGCTATGCAGATTACTGCTGAAAGTTTAAAGAAATATGGATTGATTGATGGTGTCCTAAAAGAGCCTTTGGGTGGGGCGCATAGATCTCCAGAAAAAATGGCTGACGCTATTAGAAATGCAATAACTGTATCTTTAGACGAACTTTTAACCATAAATAAAAATACTTTAGTTGATAATCGACAAATGCGTATTGCTGATTATGGCGAATATAAGAAAATTTAATTATAAAATTCTGTAAAGTAGTTAAAAAACCCATATTAACAATTAAATTTCTTTATAATTTTCACATGTTTAATAAATCTTTTTTGGAAGATGAGCTCTCAGAGTTAGTCATCAAGCATTCAAAACCATCCAGGTATATCGTTGGTTATAGTGGGGGTATGGATTCAATAGTACTTCTTCATACTCTTAAATCAATTGAGAAGGATATCCCAATTATAGCGCTTCATATTAATCATCAGGTGAATGAACGATCCAATGAGTGGGAAGAATTTTGTAATAAAAGCGCTATTAAGCTTGGTGTAAATTTTTCTGCTTATAAGGTAGATATAGATCACCATTCTGGTAAAGGTGCCGAAGCCTCTATGAGGAGCGCTAGATATTCAGTATTTTATGATTTTATGAAAAAAGACGATTGGCTACTTACAGCGCATCACTTGAATGATCAAACTGAAACTTTACTATTAAATTTATTTCGTGGGAGTGGTCCTGATGGTTTGGCGGGAATTAATAATATTAGAGATTTTTCTGGTGGTAAGTTGGTAAGGCCTTTATTAAATATTGATCAGAAATATTTAAAAGCTTATGCCAAAAAAAAGAATCTTAATTGGATTGATGACCCATCAAATAAAGACAATAACTTAGATAGAAATTATATGCGTAATAGCATTATTCCTCAATTAGAAGACAGGTGGGCTTCTTTGAATAAGCGTTTGGCAAAAGTAACTCAATTGGCAAATGAAACCAAAATGCATTTGACGGATTTAGCCGAAATTGATTTAAAGAAGATTGGCAAAGTCGATTGTTATGATTTAGATTTTTTTAGAAAGCTTCCAGAAACTCGTCAACGTAATTTATTGAGATATTCAATTAATAAAATGAGCTTGCCATCACCACCTTATAATCAATTGCTACAGATAATAAAAACTATCGTTAACTCTAATCCTAATGGAAACCCAATTGTTTCATGGCCAGGTGTCGATGTAAGGCGATATCAGAATCAATTATTTTTATTACCTCAAATGACTGCAAATAATAAATTACAGAAATTAAAGATATACCCTGATAATCAACCCATCAGTTTAGGTATCGGAATGGGAAGTATCTCATTGGTGCATTCAGATAATTGGGGTATCGATAAAGAAATTGCAAAACAAGGCTTGGCTATTGTTTTTAGAGAAGGTGGTGAAAATTTACGCCCCATTGATAGTGCTTATAATCGAAAATTAAAAAAATTATTACAAGAAAAAAAAATTTTCCCATGGATGAGAAATAGAATTCCTATATTAATATATGATAATGAAATAGTTTGTGTTGCTGATTTTTGGGTTGCGGAAAAATTTTCTAAACTTAATGGCTGTTCTTTTAAGTGGCATCAGAAACCTAAGCTAGTACTGTCTTAGTTCTTTTATTTTAAAATTAGATTGTTTTGATAATGTCGATCTGGTAATTTTTAAAGCCGTCTTTACTCAAACGACGGATCATTGAAAATTGAATAATTCTCTACAAGTAATACTGCAAATTTCTTTACAATTTTCCGTGCTCATCAGCTTTAGGTTATTTTGTATGGTGAGCTATTGTTTTCGAGTTATTAACGATTTAATCATACTGGAGCAGCAATGACAGCTTATGTGTTTATTACTGGAGGGGTGGTCTCTTCTTTAGGTAAAGGTATTACATCGGCCTGCCTTGGAGCTATACTCGAATCGCGTGGCTTGTCAATAAGTATGATTAAGTTAGATCCATATATAAATGTTGATCCTGGAACGATGAGTCCTTTTCAGCATGGTGAGGTTTTCGTTACTTCTGATGGTACGGAGACAGATTTAGATTTAGGTCATTATGAGCGTTTTGTGAGAACAGAAACGGGCCATAATAGTAACTTTACTACTGGTAGAATTTATGAATCTGTGATTGCCAAAGAACGTCGAGGTGAATATTTAGGGGCTACCGTACAAGTAATACCCCATATTACTGATGCCATTAAAGAGGGAGTTATAAGTGGTTCTGGTGATGCTGATGTTTGCTTAGTAGAAATTGGTGGCACGGTAGGTGATATAGAATCATTGCCATTTATGGAGGCAATTCGGCAAATGGGTGTTGAACTAGGTTCCGATCACGTGGTTTATGTTCATTTGACTTTAGTTCCTTATATTGCTACTTCATCAGAAATCAAAACAAAACCAACTCAGCATTCAGTTAAAGAATTACGCTCCATTGGTATTCAGCCAGATATACTAGTTTGTCGATCTGAGCAAATTCTTCCTGATGAGTCGAGAAAAAAAATTGCTTTATTTACGAATGTAAATGAAAGGGCAGTGATTTCAGCAATTGATGTTGATGATTTATATAAATTACCTGAAATGATGCATTTGCAAGGCTTAGATAATATTGTTGTCGAGCAATTAAAGCTCGATGTCCCAGAGGCAAACCTATCAGAGTGGAATGCAATTGTTGAGGCAAAAAAGAATCCTAAAAATGAAATTAATGTCGCAATGGTTGGAAAGTATATTGATCTACGTGATGCTTATATTTCTCTTACAGAAGCTCTTTTGCATGGCGGAATAAAAACTTTAACAAAAGTGAATATTCACTATATTGAATCTCAAGATATTGAGGATAAAGGAATTAAATTACTCGAAGATATGGATGGAATTGTGGTGCCTGGTGGCTTTGGTGATAGAGGTATTGAAGGTAAGATATCGGCCGTACAATACGCAAGAGAAAATAATATTCCTTATTTGGGAATTTGCCTTGGAATGCAAGTTGCTATTATCGAGGCAGCTAGGAACTTAGCAAATCTTAAATATGCTCACAGTACTGAGTTTAATAAAAAAACTCCCCACCCAGTCATTGCGTTAATTACGGAATGGCAAGAAAATTCGGGTGAAATAGAAGAAAGAGATGAGCTATCCGAAATGGGTGGAACCATGAGATTGGGAGCACAACAGATTAATTTAGTCGAGAGCTCTTTAGTTGAATCAGTCTATGATAATAAAATCATTCAGGAACGTCATCGCCATCGCTATGAATTTAATAATAATTATCGTGACAGAATGGAGAAAGCAGGAATCGTTTTTTCAGGAACATCAGTTGATGATTTAGTCGAGGTAATTGAATTACCCTCTCATCCTTGGTTTGTCGCAAGTCAATTTCATCCTGAATTTACATCTAACCCTCGTGACGGGCACCCTTTATTTAAGAGCTTCATTAAAGCCTGCTATGAATTAAAGAATAAGGCCATTTAGTGATGAAACTGGCAAATTTTAATATTGATAATCATACTCCTTTTTTTCTAATAGCTGGAAATTGTGTTTTAGAAAGCCGAGACTCAGCCATTGAGACTGCAGGTAAATTAAAAGAAATTACTCAAAAATTGGGTATTTCATTCGTTTATAAATCTTCTTTCGATAAAGCAAATCGTAGTTCAAAGGACGGCTTTCGAGGACCAGGTGTAGAAGAAGGGCTAAAAATCCTATCTGAAATTAAATCTCAAATAGGAATTCCTGTTATAACAGATGTTCACGATGATTCACCTTTAAACGAAATTGCTGATGTCGTTGATGTTCTTCAGACACCGTCTTTTTTATGCAGGCAAACTAATTTTATTTTGAATGTGGCAAAGCAAGGTAAACCCGTAAATATAAAAAAAGGTCAGTTTTTATCACCCAATGAAATGCAAAATGTTGTAAATAAAGCGCATTCAACTGGGAATAAAGAGATCATGGTTTGCGAAAGAGGCTTTACATTTGGGTACAATAATTTGATATCCGATATGAGATCTTTGCCCATTTTAAGGAAAACTAATTGCCCAGTAATTTATGATGCCACTCATTCAGTCCAATTACCGGGAGGCAAAGGTTATAAATCAGGAGGGTGTCGAGAATTTGTTCCCGTACTCGCTCGGGCTGCAATTGCTGTGGGTATCGCAGGATTATTTATAGAAACACATGAGAATCCTGATCTTGCTTTAAGTGATGGCCCAAATTCTTGGCCATTAAATAGAATGCATGAGCTTCTAGAAACTTTAATTTCTTTAGATGAAACGGTAAAGAAAAAAGCTTATATCGAGGACCAGATAGAATGGTCCGATCAGTAGAAAATAACACTTAATTTTTAGGGGGCGTCGATTGTGACATCAATATCCAATATTCATGGAAGAGAGATTATCGACTCAAGGGGGAATCCTACAGTAGAGGCGGAAATCAGATTAACTGATGGTAGTTTTGGACGTGCAGCGGTTCCTTCAGGAGCCTCTACGGGGAGTCGAGAAGCTATTGAGCTAAGAGATGGTGACTTATCTAGATACCTTGGAAGGGGAGTAATGAATGCTGTAAAAAATATTAATGAAGTGATTAGTAGTGAATTTACTGACATGGAGATAATAAGTCAAAAAAATTTCGATAATATTTTAAAAAGATTAGACGGCACAGAGAATAAAGGTAACTTAGGTGCAAATGCGTTACTTGCAGTATCTATGGCTTACGCAAAAACGATTGCAGCTTCAAAAAATATACCCTTATTCAGATATTTCGGAGAAAAAAATACTATGCCTATACCAATGATGAATATTATTAATGGTGGTGCCCATGCAGATAATAGTATTGATATACAAGAGTTTATGATTATCCCTGTGGGGGCGGATTCTTTTAGAGAGGCATTAAGGCATGGAGTGGAAGTCTTTCATTCACTTAGATCTGTATTACAGAAGAAAAGCCTAAATACAGCGGTTGGAGATGAAGGTGGTTTTGCTCCTGATTTAAAATCAAATCGTGCTGCCCTTGATGTTATTTGCGAAGCTGTAGAGATAACCGGTCTAAAATGTGGTAAAGATATTTTACTAGGACTGGATGTCGCTAGTAGTGAATTCTTTTCTAAAGATACGTATTACCTTCAGTCAGAAGGACGAGAATTTGATGCCTTAGGATTTTCAGAATTTCTTACTGATTTGGTTGATACCTATCCGATAATAACCATTGAGGATGGGATGGATGAATCTGACTGGGAAGGGTGGTCAATTCTGAGTAAGAAAATGAGTGATCGAATTCAGCTTGTAGGAGATGATCTTTTTGTAACAAACACTGCTATTCTTAAGGCGGGAATAGAAAAGAGAATTGCTAATTCTATACTTATAAAGCCAAACCAGATAGGTACTTTATCTGAGACCTTCGATGCCATAGATCTGGCGATTTCAGCTAATTATTCAGCGATTGTTTCACATCGATCTGGAGAAACTTCAGATCATACTATTTCAGATATAGCGGTTGGTTCAAAGGCTACACAAATTAAAACTGGATCCTTGTCAAGGTCAGATCGAATGGCGAAATATAATCAACTATTAAGGATTGAAGAGATGCTTGGCGATGAAGCTGTTTATGACCCTGAGAATGCATTTTCAGTGCCCCTTGTAAGAGTTTAAAAAGAATGAGCTGATCTATGGAAAACTTTCGTTGGATTATATTATTGCTTGCGATGATTTTTTTGTTTATGCAAATTAAGATATGGATCTCCAAAGATGGATATCAACAGATGAATAACTTGCAAGAAAATGTAAAAACTCAAAATAAAAACAACGCACAATTAAGAATAAGAAATGAAAAACTAAAGGTTGAAATTCAGGATTTAAAAGTTGGAATTGAGGCGATAGAGGAAAGGGCAAGGACAGACTTAGGCCTAATAGGTAAAGATGAGGTTATGTATATAATTATAGAGCCAAAGAAAAAGTAAGTATTAAGCTAAATATTAGTTTTTCCTTAACAAAACATAAACTGCTCCCGTTCCACCATCGACTTGACGGGCAGAAATAAAAGCTAAGACTTGATCCCACCTTCTAAGTAAGCGGTTAACTTGTTGTTTAAGGACGGGACCTCTTGTGCCCGAGCCTAATCCTTTTCCATGTATTACCCTAACGCATGTCAAGTTATCTAGAATGGATTCGCTAATGAATGATTTTAAAATTGAACTCGCTTCATTCGACGTCATTCCGTGAAGGTCTAGCTCGGCTTGGACACTAAAAAAACCACGTGATAATTTTTTCATAATATTTGGAGTAATATTTGAACGTTGAAATCTCAAGATATCGTTATTATTTTCCTCCTGAAGGTCAATGTCGACATTTAGGCTTTCTGTTAGTACGTATTGATTGTCTTTTTTCGTAAAAAGAGCTTTTGCTTTTATTGTTTTACGGTAAGGTGGGTTTTTTTGATTTATGATGGGTTTCGTATCGTCGACTGTAGTCCGAAATAATTCGATTTCATCTTTGCTTAATATAGTAGTGTTATTATTATGATTTTTTCCTTTACTCATTATCGTTTAAGTGTAGCAACTTAATTTAACTAATATTAATATTTTAAATTATACAATAGATGATAAATATATAGCTGCTTGATATTGAAAAATGTAAAATTTAGATATGATTATTCTATTAAGTAATGATGATGGGTATTTAGCTGAAGGTATTAATATACTCGCTTCTCATTTGAAAGAAATTGCCGAGGTAATCATTTTTGCACCAAAGGAAAACCATTCTGGCTCAAGTAGCGCTCTATCTCTTCACGCAGAGCTGCAGATTGAAAAAATTGCTAAGAATATTTATTGCGTCAACGGTACGCCAGCAGATACAGTTTATCTAGGTTTATCAGGGTTTCTGAGTAAAGAGCCTGATATGGTTATATCCGGTATTAATCATGGTGCAAATTTAGGTGAAGACGTTTTATATTCTGGAACAGTGGCTGCTGCTATCGAGGGCCGGGCTCTCGGTTTGCCCTCTATTGCAGTTTCTTCGATTATGAAAAATACAGATAGTTATGAAGTAGCAGGAAAAATAACCACGCAGATAGTTAAGAAATTAAGCGATCATCCGTTACCATCTGATACGATATTAAATATCAATGTACCAGATAAGAGTCATCGAGAATTAAATGGAATTGCTGCCACTAGATTAGGGACACGACATCTTTCACAACCAGTAATAATGAAGTCAAATAAAAATAATATTTATAATTATAAAATAGGACCTCCTGGAGAGGGTAAGGATGCTGGACCTGGGACAGATTTTTATGCTATAGCTGATAATTCTGTATCAATTACTCCTATTCAAATTGATATGACAAACCATAAAATTTTATCTGATATGGAACTATGGTTGACTGAGTGAGTAAGCAAATACCTCAAAATCAAGGTATTGGAATGACGTCTGATCGAACTCGTGACAGATTGATTAAAAGATTAAAAGAGCAAGGGATAAGATCCAACCTTGTGCTTGATCAAATTCGCAATATCCCTCGTCATTTGTTTGTAGATGAGGCGCTTGCTACCAGAGCATATGAGGACACAGCCCTACCAATTGGATTAGGTCAAACAATAAGTCAGCCCTTTATTGTTGCAAAAATGACCGAAGCCCTTATAAATTCGGTAGATGGTGATCGTATTCTGGAGGTTGGCACTGGTTGTGGCTATCAAACGGCTATCCTTTCTTCATTTTTCAAGGAAATTTACACGATTGAACGAATTCGAAGTTTATTACTAAAAACAAAACAACGATTACGTACTATGAATATATATAATGTTCATTTTCGTCATGGTGATGGATGGGAAGGGTGGTCAAAATATGGTCTTTATAATGGGATTATTGTAGCTGCTGCTGCATCAGAGCTGCCAAGCAATCTATTGGAGCAATTAGATATTGGAGGGGTCTTAATTATACCCATTGGAGCACCAGGAGAGCAGGAATTAACACTTGTGAAGCGCAATCATGATCATTATGAGAGCAAAAATTTAGGCTCGGTCAGTTTTGTACCTTTAGTTAAGGAAAAATAAAAAATTAATTTTGGATTATTTACCAAGTGATTAGAATATATAAGAACTAATAACTATGAAGATATTTAATAATTTATATCAAAAGGTAATTTCATGGGCGGCCAGGCCGAAAGCCGTTCGATATTTATTTATTTTAAGTTTTGCTGAATCCTCATTTTTTCCAATCCCGCCAGATGTAATGTTAATGCCAATGTGTTTGGCTAATAAGAAAAAAGTTTGGCATTTTGCTTTATTAACTACATTAGCTTCAGTCCTTGGTGGGGTGTTTGGTTATTTTATAGGGTATTTTATTTTTGATGTATTAGAATCATGGCTAATAAATTCAAACTATTGGGGCGCATTTCAGCTCTCAAAGGAATGGTTTGCAAAATGGGGTTTATGGGCAGTTTTATTAGCAGGTTTTTCACCTATTCCGTATAAAATATTTACCATTGCTGCTGGAATAACAGGAATTAATTTATTTGGATTTATTTTGTTTTCTGCTTTTGGTCGTGGTACCAGATTTTTTTTAATTGCAGCTATAATATTTTTATTTGGTGAGCGTATTTCTATAATACTAACTAGGTATGTGGAGTTTATAGGTTGGCTTATTGTGTTAATCCTAGCCGCTTTATTCTTGTATTTATAACGATAAAGATTAGATTTAATTTTGTAAGGAAAAACAATTATGTTGACTGCTAGCAAGAAGTTTATGAGCTTAATATTTTTATCTTTGTTTCTTTTTGCCTGTAGCTCAATTCAATTGGAAAAGGTTTCTGAGAAACGTCATTTTGTTCGTACTGGAGAAACGCTTTATTTTATTGCTTGGCGTTATGGTTTGGATTATCAAGACCTAATAGCATGGAATCAAATTTCTTCAAAAAGTTTAATTTATCCAGGTCAGATCATTAAACTGTCAGGGCCCACTAGTTATGAAAAGATAAAAAAAATTGCGCCTAAATCAAATAAAATAATAATAAATTCTAAAATTACTAATAAGAATTTAAAATGGGCCAGTCCTACAAAAGGTAAAGTCACCAGAAGGTTCTCTAAGAATTCAAAATTGTTTAGTGGTATTTTGTTAGATGGAAAACTGGGTCAAGCTATTAATGCTGCCTCAGATGGACGTGTGGTTTATGCAGGTAATGGATTGGTAGGTTATGGACAGTTAGTTATTATAGAGCATGACAAAACCTATCTTAGTGCTTATGGTCATAATCAGGCGTTGAATGTAAAGGAAGGTGACTGGATACTTAAAGGTCAAAAGATAGCTACTATGGGCATGGATCCGAAGAAATTACCAAGATTATACTTTGAGATACGGCGTAACAGTGATCCAGTTGATCCATTAAAATTTATTGAAGGGTCTTAATAGTTTGCTTATATAATTAAAATAGCTATTGGACTTCTATCTTCAGATATTAATATATTAAATGTCCTGCAAGCAGCTGCAGTTGTCATTACCTCTAGCCCAATATTTTTTTTTGCTAGATCAAATACTAAGTTACGATTTGGTATAATTGCTTTTTTTCCGGTACCAAAAATTAATATATCTGGCTTCTTTTTTAAGATAAATTTGAGATCATCGTAGGTTGTAATGTCTGCATTTTTTTTTATCCATTTTCCAAGTATTTCCTCCGAAGTTACAACACAAGAGTAATCAATAAATTCATTACCGATCTTTAGTCGATTACTTTCAATTTGTCTAATTGTAATATCTGATCCTTGATCTTTTATAAACTTCATTTAGTGCTTTCTTTTTGGTGAGTTATGAAAAATATTTAATTTTTTGTGCGATAATATTTAATAATAATATGTTTGGTGTAACGATGCCATCAGCAAAACATTCTCTTTCTATCATAGTGTTGCCTAAATTAGCGGGATATCATGATATTGATCCTCAGCTGAAAAACTGGCTTGCCAGATCTAATCTATCTTATGACAAGTCCTCTGCAAGTATCATTAATCGGATTTTGTATTATTTTAATATTAAAGAGCAGTTATACAATGTCGGAGCACTGAGATTCTATGGAGAAACCAAGAAAAAGCCAAGTAAATGGATAGCTGCGGCTGATCCAGTTTTCGTTCAAGCCCATTTAAATCGAATGCGTATAAAACCGATTAATCGAACTCAAGAAGATATGGAAAATATGGTCCGTGCCTATAATGAAATAAACCAAAACTTGGCCAGTCATTATTCAATAGAATTAACAACCAATGGCATAACAGGTTATTTGCAATCAGAGATTCCGATTCCAGTAAGTATGCACTCACCAAGTGAAATATCTAATCTAGCTATTAATGAAGTCTTACCTAAAAATGATAAATCAAATATATACGGCCAATTAATCAATGAAATTCAGATGATAATTCATAATAGTGATTTTATTGATAGTAACTTAATGAATTCTTTGTGGGTATGGGGTGGCGGTCAGCTCAATTCTTTAACAACTCATAAATTACCAACTTTATATGCTAATGACCCTATTATTAAAGGGTACTGGTATTTATCTAAATCAAATGTGAGTTCTTTTAATAAAAGTTTAGAGGAATTTTGCAGTCAAGAGCGAGGTGCTTTTGTTGCTGTTTCGCCGGATAATCAGGTTTCTGAAATATCAAATGAAGAGCAGCTACGAATTTCTTTATCTGCTATTCATCAGTATCAATTAAAATTTAAACCTGAGCGATTGATTTTGATCTTCAGAGATGGATGGACGGCTGATATAAGTACTTTTCATAAATATAGAATGTGGCGTAATTCAGATGTTATAAAAAAAATTGAGCGTAATTTATGAGGCAAAAAAATCCAATCATTTACGAAAGAAAATACAACGACAGCAATTTATTGGGAGAAATTGACCCTTTGATAGCTAGAATTTTATCAGCTAGAGGAGTTAATAATAAGGAAGAATATAACTACCAATTAAGAGCTTTAGCGCCCGTTAGTTCTCTGGAGAATCTAGACAACGCAATAAAAATAATACAAAAGTATAAGGATGAAAATATACTTATCATAGGTGATTACGATGTTGATGGTGCAACAAGTATAGCTCTTTTGATGCGCTGTCTTGGTGATTATGGGTTTAAAAAAATTAACTATATCGTGCCAAATAGATTTGATTATGGTTATGGATTGACTTTAGAAGTTGTTGAGCAAGCAAAGACATACAATCCTAAGCTTTTAATTACTGTTGATAATGGTATTTCAAGTATCGAAGGGGTGGACAAGGCCCGACAATTCGGTATTGATGTTTTGGTGACCGATCATCACTTGCCAGGCCCTGATTTACCAAATGCTAATGTAATAGTGAACCCAAATATAAAGAACAGTAAATTTATTAGTAAAAATTTAGCTGGTGTTGGAGTGGCATTCTATCTAATGGCCGCTCTTGGCAGGGAATTAGAAATTAAAGGACAAGTTGGTGCAGCAAAGGTTTCAACTCGTTACCTTGATTTAGTAGCACTTGGAACAATTGCGGATGTAGTAAAATTAGATTTTAATAATCGGGTTTTAGTCAAAGAAGGCTTGAAAAGAATTCAAAATAAACTCTGCGTACCAGGAATTTTGGCACTTATTAAGGAGTCAGGAAAGGATTATAATAAGCTAACAAGTATGGATTTAGGGTTCTCTTTAGGTCCAAAAATTAATGCCGCAGGAAGACTTGAGGATATATCGATAGGGATCGAATGTCTTCTTACTGATGATAATTCAATTGCTTTGAAATGTGCTATTGCTCTAGGTGAAAAAAATAAAAAACGCCAGGATATTGAGCAGCAAATGCAGCGTGAAGCATATGCCTATATTGAAAGGTTTACTGAGACTAATTTACCATTATGCCTGTGTATTTATGACAAAAAATGGCATCAAGGTATAGTTGGCTTGGTTGCTTCTAGACTCAAAGATCATTGCAATAGACCTGTCATCGCTTTTGCAGAAGAGAGTAAAGGAATTTTAAAAGGATCTGCAAGATCTATTCCTGGTTTGCATATAAAAGATTTGCTTGAATCAATTGCCACTGAAAATCCTCAGTTAATAGAAAAATTTGGTGGTCATTCAATGGCGGCTGGCTTAACGATTAAAGAGAAGTATTTTGATAAATTTAAAACTCATGCCTCTGCACACATAAAAAAACTTTATCCAACTATCGATTTTACTGGCGCAATATATGTTGATGGTCAAATACCATATCAAAAATTGACCATTGAATTTGCTCGCATGATTGAAAGTTATGGACCATGGGGAGCGGGATTTGATGAGCCGATATTCCATGGAAAATTTCATCTATTAGAGCAGCGTGTAGTGGGTAATAACCATCTTAAAATGAGAGTTAAATCAATAGGAAGTGAGGTTTCAATAGATGCCATTGCTTTCAATCAGGTCAGTATTGTAGCTAGAGATGCGGTAGAATTAATTTACAAGCTTCAAGTAAATGAATTTAGAGGTAAAGCCTCAGCTCAGTTACTTGTAGAGAATATTTTTATTAATTAATATTATGATTGAAATCAATAATTTAAAACAACTTATCAATAATATACTTGAGCGTATAGATTCGCTTAGGGGGTACCTTTGACTATGAAATTAAGTCTGAGAGACTCACTGAAGTTAAAAGAGAGCTTGAAGATCCTAATGTATGGAGTGAGCCCGATCGAGCTCAGGCATTGGGTAGAGAACGTGCTAGTTTAGAATTGATTGTCGATGGATTGGATACCATGCAGATCTCATGCACTGATGCCAATGAGTTAATGGATTTAGCGGTTGCTGAGAATGATTTATCAACCATACAAGATATTACCACTGAAATTGAAGATTTAGATAAACAGATCGCGTTATTAGAGTTTCGGAGAATGTTTAGTGGTGAAATGGATGACTCTAATGCATTTATTGATATCCAATCAGGGGCGGGCGGTACAGAGGCTCAAGACTGGGCTGAAATGATGTTGAGAATGTATCTTAGATGGGCTGAATCACATGATTATAAGGTTGAGGTTATTGAAGTTTCAGCCGGAGATGTTGCTGGAATAAAGAGTGCCACTATTCAGGTTTCTGGAGAATATGTATACGGATGGCTGAGAACTGAAACTGGTGTGCATAGATTGGTTAGAAAATCACCATTTGACTCTAGCAATAAAAGGCACACTTCTTTTGCATCAGTATTTGTTATGCCTGAAGTGAATGATGATATCGAAATTGAGATAGATCCATCGGATTTGAGGATTGATGTCTATCGCGCTAGTGGTGCGGGTGGTCAGCATGTAAATCGAACAGAATCAGCGGTTAGAATTACTCACTTACCGACCAATGTAGTAGTACAATGTCAAAATGATAGATCCCAACATAAAAATAAGGCCACAGCGATGAAGCAATTAAAGGCAAAGCTTTATGAATTGGAGTTGCAGAGAAAAGGTTCAGAAGCATCTCTGCTTGAAGATTCCAAGGCAGATGTTGGCTGGGGAAGCCAAATAAGATCTTACGTGTTAGATCAAAGTCGTATAAAAGACCTAAGAACAGGTATAGAGACTGGCAATACACAAGCCGTATTGGACGGAGATCTTGATAAATTTATTGAGGCTAGCTTAAAGCAAGGATTATAAGTGGATAATAAAAATAAAAATAATGATGAAAATGAGTTAATTACTGAAAGAAGAAGAAAGTTGTCATTGTTGAGAGAGCAAGGCAATGCCTTTCCTAACCACTTTCGTCGATCAAGTTTCGCTGATGAATTACATGTAGAATATGATAGTTCTGATAAAGAGAGCCTAGAAAAATTACAGATCAGTACGACTGTGGCGGGGCGCATGATGGTAAAACGAGTCATGGGTAAAGCGAGTTTCATCAAAATACAAGATGCTTCAGGCCAAATTCAAGTTAGGATGGAGCGAGACCGCTTGCCTGATGGTCTTTATCAGGACTTTAAAAAATGGGATGTCGGCGATATTCTCAATATCACCGGAATTTTATTTAAAACAAACACAAATGAATTAACCGTTCTAGCAGATCAGGCCGAGATCTTAACAAAGTCACTCAGGCCTCTACCAGAAAAATTTCATGGCTTGGCAGATCAGGAAACTCGCTATCGACAGCGGTATGTTGATCTAATAATGAACAAAGAAAGCAGAGATGTTTTTCTGGTAAGAACTAAAATCGTATCCTTTATTAGAACTTTCTTGGATTCTCAGGATTTTATGGAAGTTGAAACACCTATGATGCACAGTGTTCCCGGTGGAGCAGTTGCAAAACCATTTGAGACTCATCATAACGCGCTTGATATGAATCTTTTTCTAAGAATAGCACCAGAACTTTTTTTAAAAAGATTAGTGGTAGGGGGTTTTGAGCGTGTTTATGAGATCAATAGAAATTTTAGAAACGAGGGCGTATCTACGCAGCATAATCCAGAGTTTACCATGCTGGAGCTATACAGGGCCTATGCTGATTATGAAGATTTTATGACTTTAGTAGAAAATTTAATGCGTGGGATTAGTGAAATAATTCATAATTCTTTGACAATACAATACCAAGAACAATCGATAGACTTCTCAAAACCCTTTCAGCGCTTCACAATGGAAGAGGTGATCTGTAAATATAATGAAAATATCAAAAGTGAAGATATTCGGGATCTAAATTACCTGACAGAATTTGCAGAAAAAATGGGTATAAAGATACAAGCTAATTATGGTCCTGGAAAAATCCAAGCTGAAATTTTTGACAAAACATGTGAGTCCCATTTAATTGCACCGACTTTTATTTGTGCATACCCAACTGAAATTTCACCTTTATCAAGGAAGAATGATAAGGACCCATTTGTTACTGATCGGTTTGAATTTTTTGTATCAGGTCGTGAGCTAGCAAACGGATTCTCTGAATTAAACGATTCAGAAGATCAAGCGCAAAGATTTTTAGAGCAGGTATCAAATGCATCGGCCGGTGATGAAGAGGCTATGTCTTTTGATCATGACTACATCAGAGCACTTGAATATGGATTACCACCAACTGCTGGTCTGGGTATTGGAATAGATCGATTGGTAATGCTTTTTACTGACTCTGCATCAATAAGGGATGTGTTACTTTTTCCATATATGCGACATGAAAACTTTGATTAAAGGATATAATTTTTTTTATTCTGTATTGATTGGGGTTGCAATACCTCTTTTGTAAGTTAACTTTTTACTAGCGATGGAGGTATTTACTAGGGCAATCATCATTTCAGCGGAGATAGATAAAATATCGATTCCTATGGTATCTTCACCGAGATAAAACTTTTCATCACGCGAATTTATTTTTGAGGATAATGAATAAGAAACGGCACGTCTTTTAACTTTTCCTATAAATTCTGTTCTGGCGACAATCTCTTGACCTATATAACAACCTTTGTCGAAACTTATTCCTTTCATGATGTCAAGATTGAGCATATGTGGAGTATATTTTTCTGAAGTATCAGGCACCACATCAACTATTCCGTTTGCAATTCTTGCTGCTTTCCATTGGTCATTATTAAGATGAGTAATTGGCTTGGTTGTATTAGAATCTGAATTATTCTCAGAAATAAAGAATTCGATGTCATTTGTTCTTTTAAGCTGATGTGACACGTAAGCATTTCCCAATTCTTGATTATCATGAACAGACTGACTAAAGGATGATGCACTATCTGTATATTGAATACAGAAAGATTGAATATGCTTGTTTCTCTCTATGCAAACATCAGATCTAAGTTTGTAAAGACTTAATCTTTTTATGACATGATCGATCATTGAGGCTGGTAAGATGATATTAACCTTGTCCTTCGTAGTAAATAATTGACATGTTGCAAATACCCGTCCTTTGGGGTTGCACAGTGCGCCGAAGAGAATCTTTGACGAAGACAATAGCTTAATATCCTGAGTAAATTGCCCCTGCAGAAAGGCAATACGATCGGCGCCTGATACTTGGATTATGTCAAATAATTTTTCATTCATTCTTGTATGCATTTGTAACATTAGAAAGGTTAATAGTCTACATCGGTTTGATTATTCTGGCATAATTGTCTTATGAAAAGTAGATCTAAAAATGACACTGAAATAAAATTAAAGAATAGTAAAATTACCTCCGCGTCTAGCGTATTAAATAAGAAAGAAATAGGAGGGAGAGGTGGACTAGATCCCTCTAGATACGGGGATTGGGAAAAAAATGGACGTTGTATTGATTTTTAAGTAAAACCATTGTTTTTTTATTGAGAATATTATAAATATGGCTAACCGCCCAAGACCACTATCGCCTCATTTAACGATTTATCGCTGGCCAATAACTATGATTTTATCGATAATGCATCGTGTCACGGGAGCTGCATTATCTTTCGGTATGATGGTTTTTATTTTATGGTTGGTAACTATTGCGTTCAGTCAAAGTGGTTATGACTTTTTTCTTTTAATCATGAAATCATGGTTAGGCCAGCTAGCTCTCTTTCTTTGGAGTTTCGCTTTTTTTCTTCATTTTTGTAATGGTATCCGTCATTTATACTGGGATACGGGGCGTGGATTTAATAAAGATAAAGTTGAACTCTCTGCTCGACTAGTGATTCTCGGGAGTGTTGTTTTGACAGTATTTTTTTGGTTAGCTAAATGAATTATAAAAGTTTTTTAAATATCCTGTTTAACAATCCTTTAGTTAAGGGTGCCTCAGCTCATTGGTGGTCTCAAAGATTGACTGCAGTTTTTTTGATCATTTTTGGCGGTTGGTTTTTGATTTCCTTAACAACGTTTGATAGCTATCAGTATGCCGAGATGAGGAGTTGGGTTGGATATCCACTCAATCTTATGATGTTAATTTTCTTTGGCCTGTCATTAACTTATCATTCTTCCCTCGGACTAGACGTGATTATTGAAGATTATATACATCAACCTTCCCAGAGAAAATTTTGTTTGAACTTGAATAAAAAAATTCATTTAATTCTAAGTATTGTTTTAATAGTTTCTTTGATCGTCATTTATTATGGGGTTATTTGATGAGTGAATATAAATTCATAGATCATGACTATGATGTTGTAGTTGTCGGTGCTGGCGGTGCTGGATTAAGAGCAACATTTGGTCTTGCTGAGGGTGATTTAAAGACCGCATGCATCACAAAGGTATTCCCGACTCGAAGTCATACTGTTGCTGCACAAGGTGGTATCAGTGCTGCCTTAGGTAACATGGGTGAAGATGACTGGCGATGGCATATGTACGATACGGTCAAAGGTGGAGACTGGCTGGGAGATCAAGATGCTATTGAATATATGTGTAAAGAAGCACCCGACGCAGTCATTGAGCTTGAGCATTATGGTGTGCCTTTCTCTAGAACCGAAGATGGCTTAATTTATCAGCGACCATTTGGTGGGATGACGACTCATTATGGTGAGGGGATTGCGCAGAGAACCTGCGCTGCTGCAGATCGAACTGGGCATGCAATGCTGCATACTTTATACCAACAATCATTGAAAAAATCAGCTGAATTTTTCATTGAATTTTTTGCTATTGATTTAATTATGGAAAATCAAGAATGCCATGGCATAGTAGCTCTTGAGATGGCGACCGGTAAGTTACATCGATTTAGATCGCATCAAGTAATTTTGGCTACAGGTGGCTATGGTAGGTCATACTTTTCTTGTACATCTGCTCATACTTGTACTGGAGATGGCAGTGCTATGGTTTTAAGAGCTGGACTGCCGGTACAGGATATGGAATTTGTACAATTTCATCCTACAGGTATTTATGGCGCAGGTATGTTGATTACTGAAGGTGCGAGAGGTGAAGGTGGCTATCTGACGAATTCTGAAGGTGAGCGGTTTATGGAGCGATACGCACCTAACACAAAAGACTTAGCTTCCAGAGATGTTGTCAGTCGTTCCATGACAATTGAAATTCAAGAAGGAAGGGGTGTTGGTCCTGAAAAAGACCATATTAATTTGCATCTTGAACATCTTGGGTCAGAGGTTATTAATGAGAGATTGCCAGGGATCGCTGAATCTGCAAGAGTATTCGCAGCCGTTGACGTCACTAAAGAGCCCATCCCAGTCTTACCAACTGTCCATTACAATATGGGCGGGATACCGACCAATTACAAGGGAGAGGTGGTTACTAAGCGTAATGATGATCCTGAGTCAGTCGTTAATGGTTTAATGGCAGTAGGTGAAGCTGGTTGTGTATCAGTTCATGGCGCAAATCGCCTAGGCTCTAACTCGTTATTAGATTTAGTGGTATTCGGCCGTTCTGCGGCCAAATATTGCGCTGAAAAACTAAAAGATAAAAAGACATTCAAAGTGTTACCGGATAATGCAGGCAATAATAGTATATCTAGAATAGATAAACTCAGGAACGCGAATGGATCAAGGTTAACATCAGAAATTCGTCTCGAAATGCAAAAAATTATGCAAAATCATGCCGCAGTTTTTCGTACAGGTGAATCCCTTGATGAGGGTGTTGATTTGCTGAGAGAATCTTACAAAACGTTTGCGGATATCTCAGTGGCGGATCGCTCATTGATTTGGAATACAGATTTAATTGAAACAATGGAGCTTGAGAATTTACTTATCAATGCATCTGCAACCATTGAGTCTGCCTCAAATCGAAAAGAGAGTCGTGGTGCTCATGCACGTGAGGATTTTCCTGATCGCGATGATAAATTGTGGATGACACATACTTTATGTTGGGTTGGTGAGCCAGGCGAAGTAAGTTTTGACTATCGACCGGTCCATCAAGAGACTTTATCTGATGAGGTTGAAGCCATTCCTCCAAAAGCAAGGGTGTATTAGATGAAAAAAATACGCGAGGTTTACAATGGCTGAATTTAGATTACCTTTAAAATCAAGAGTAAAAAAAGGCAAACATTTTGTGGCACCCGGTGATACAAAAAATGTAAAACGCTTTATTGTTTACCGCTATGATCCAGATATCAGTGATAATCCAAGAATGGATACATTTGATATCGATATGGATAATTGTGGACCAATGGTATTGGATGTTTTAATTAAAATAAAAAATGAAATTGATCCTACTTTAACGTTTCGAAGGTCTTGTAGAGAGGGTATCTGCGGGTCATGCGCGATGAATATAAACGGCGGTAATACACTGGCGTGCACGATTTCAGCAGATTCAGTGATGGGTGATACTAAAATATACCCATTACCTCATATGCCTGTTATTAAAGACTTGGTTCCTGATCTAACAAATTTTTATGCTCAATATGCTTCTATCAAACCATGGCTTCAAAATAAAACAAATCCACCTGAGGGTAGTGAGCGAATTCAATCAAAAGAAGATCAAGAGAAAATTGATGAGCCTGCCGCATGTATATTGTGTGCATGCTGCTCTACCAGCTGCCCAAGTTATTGGTGGAACAGCGATCGTTTTTTGGGTCCGGCTGCATTATTAGCATCTTATCGCTGGCTTGTAGATAGTCGTGATGATGCACAAGAAGAGAGATTGAACGATTTAGAGGATTCTTTTCGTTTGTATCGTTGCCATACAATTATGAATTGTACAAATACTTGTCCTAAAGGCCTGAATCCAGCTGAAGCAATAGCTAATACAAAGAAAATGTTAATTGAAAGACATACTTAAAATATTTCTTAAGAATAAAGTATATGCCTAATTCTAGACTTCGTTGGCAGTGTCGCCGTGGTATGAGAGAATTGGATGAGCTGTTAGTTAGCTATTTGAATAAGCATTATACGCAATCAACTAACGATGAAAAAAAAGCTTTTCAGGAATTACTTCAATTAAGTGATCCAGAATTAATTAAATTATTATTAACTCCTTACGAGTCTGAGTTTGAATCAATTAATTTGATTATTCAAAAGATATTGATTATTCGTTAAATCGTGAAGAAATGAGCCCAAAATGAAACCAATTTTTGAAGTTTACAGTAAAAAAGGGTGTCATCTTTGCGAGATATTGATTGAGCAATTATGTGAACTGGTGCGTGACCGGGCGGAAATAAAAATCAAAGATATTGAAGAATCTAATCACCTATTAGAGAAGTACAAAACAAGAATCCCAGTTGTAAGGCATCAAGGTCAATCACTGTTCCAGTATCATCTTGATAGTTCTATTATAGAAGATGTATTGAATCAGCAGTCAAATTAGGAATAATTCCATAGCTGAGCTATATAACGTATATAATTTACATAATTTTTTTGATATCTGAGACTCATGAAACACATAAGAAATTTTTCGATTATTGCACATATTGATCATGGTAAATCTACCTTAGCGGATAGATTTATTCAGATATGTGGCGGTCTCCAAGAAAGAGAGATGTCTGAACAAGTACTTGATTCAATGGATATTGAAAAAGAAAGAGGTATCACCATTAAAGCGCAAAGTGTTTCATTGGACTATACGGGAATTAATGGGCAGACATACCAGCTAAACCTGATCGATACCCCGGGCCATGTTGATTTCTCTTACGAGGTATCAAGGTCCTTGGCGGCATGCGAGGGGGCTTTGCTCGTTGTGGATGCGGCACAGGGCGTTGAGGCGCAAAGTGTAGCAAATTGTAATACCGCTATCGATCAGGATCTAGAAGTCCTTCCTGTGCTAAATAAAATAGATTTGCCTGCTGCAGATACTGAGCGTGTAATAAATGAGATTGAGGATGTAATTGGTATAGATGCAAAACACGCAGCCTTAGTCAGCGCTAAAACAGGTAAAGGAATCAACGAATTATTGGAACAATTAGTTGAGATGATTCCTCCTCCAGAAGGAAATCCAAATGCTCCTTTACAAGCATTAATTATAGATTCATGGTTCGATAATTATGTGGGTGTTGTATCTCTAGTGAGAATTGTTAATGGTGAATTAAAAAAAGGCAGTAAAATGACTGTGATGTCATCACAACAATCTCATATTGCAGATCGGGTTGGCTGTTTCACTCCAAAAATGGATGATCGTGACATCCTTAGAACTGGAGAAGTGGGATTTGTAATAGCGGGGATCAAGGATATCGATGGAGCGCCTGTAGGCGATACGTTGACCTTAACTGCAAATCAATGTGATAAAGCGCTACCAGATTTTAAGCAGGTTCAACCTAGAGTATTTGCAGGATTATTCCCAATAAGTTCGGATGATTTTGAGAGTTTTCGTGAGGCATTAAAAAAACTTCGTCTTAATGATGCATCATTGCATTTTGAGCCAGAGAGCTCAACCGCACTAGGTCTGGGTTTTCGTTGTGGTTTTCTTGGTATGTTGCACTTAGAAATCATTCAGGAGCGGTTAGAAAGAGAGTATAATCTCGACCTGATTACCACAGCTCCAACTGTAATTTTTGAGATTCTAAATGATAAAAATGAGGTCATATTTGTTGATAATCCTGCAAAATTACCCCCTCCGAATGAAGTTATTGAGTTAAGAGAACCCATAATCTTAGCTAATATTTTAGTACCCCAAGAGCATGTAGGGTCAGTAATTAAATTATGTATCGAGAAAAGGGGTCAACAAAAACAAATTAGATATCTAGGTAAACAAGTTTCGTTGGAATATGAAATGCCACTGGCAGAGGTTGTCTTAGATTTTTTTGATCGACTTAAATCTGTTAGTCGTGGGTATGCTTCATATGATTATCAGTTTCAAAGATTTCAAGTCGCCCCTCTTGTGCGTCTTGATATTCTTATTAATGGGGAGCGAGTAGATGCATTAGCAGTAATTATTCATCGTAATAATTCAATTTTTAGAGGCAGGGAAATTGTCGAGAAAATGAGAAAATTGATTCCAAGACAAATGTTTGATGTTGCCATTCAAGCAGCAATAGGTAATCAAATACTTTCTCGCAGTACCGTTAAAGCATTACGTAAAAATGTTACTGCAAAATGCTATGGTGGTGATGTTAGTAGAAAAAGAAAATTACTAGAAAAACAGAAGGCTGGTAAGAAAAGAATGAAGCAAATCGGTTCCGTTGAAATCCCTCAGGAAGCATTTTTAACAATATTAAGTGTTGACGGAAAAAAAGGAAAAAAATAATGAATTTAGCTTTGATACTTGTGTCCTTGACGTTGTTTAGTGGGATATTTATTTTATCCGATATTTTATTTTGGAAAAAACAATCAAATCATAATAAAACAGAAAAAAATCTTAAGAATACAGTCTTAGAATATTCTTATGCTTTTTTCCCTGTGTTATTTTTTGTTCTTATAATACGCTCTTTTATTTTTGAGCCATTTAGAATTCCATCAGGCTCCATGAAACCAACTTTATGGATTGGTGATTTTATATTTGTAAAAAAATACTCTTATGGCCTAAGGTTGCCAGTTTTAGAAACTAAAATATGGGAAGTTGATGATCCGAAAAGAGGTGATGTAGCCGTTTTTCGCCTCCCTTCAGATCCAAGTATCAATTATATAAAACGCGTTATTGGATTGCCTGGCGATAAAATTATTTATCAAGACCATAGATTGACTATTAATGGTCGTCTGGTTGAGCTGGAGCGAGATCCAGCTAATCCATCTTACGAAATGAAACCCCAATATATAGAATCTATTGATCAAAGTAGCCATACAATACTTATTGCTAATACTATGAATACTATTGGGGAAGGTTATTATGTAGTGCCTGAAGGCAGTTATTTTATGATGGGTGATAATCGAGATAATAGTCGCGACAGTCGGTTTATTGAGGCTATTCCTGAGTCATTCTTGGTCGGAAAAGCAGCTATGATTTGGATGCATATGGATGGTATAGAATGGCCAAAATGGAAACGTATTGGGCGTGAAATTAATTAATATGCTTATAAGATAACTATGAATTATTCCATGATTGAAACGGACCAATGGTCTAAACAGAGTTTGAAGTATGAGTTCCAAGATCAGTCGCTTCTGGTTTTAGCCTTAACGCACCGAAGCGTATCATCGGTAAATAATGAAAGATTGGAGTTTTTAGGTGACTCAATTTTAGGGTTTGTAATTGCAGATCTTGTGTATCAATTGAAACAAGAAATAGATGAGGGAAATTTAACGAGATTACGCGCTCATTTAGTACAAGAATCAACCTTGTATAAAATTGCTGTAACTATGAATTTGAGTGATTATATTATTTTAGGTTCTGGCGAAAAAAAGAGTGGCGTTAAATACCGGCCCTCAGTCTTATCCGATACTCTTGAGGCTCTGATTGGCGCGGTTTATATCGATGGTGGCTATCAGCAAACAAGAGAGTTAATTAAAAGATTATTCGATTCATGGCTCACTAATTTACCTGATTTAAATGCATTGAAGGACTCAAAAACTCAGCTACAAGAATTGTTGCAGCATGATGGTGATGCCTTACCTTCCTATATCTTGAAAAAAACCATGGGCGCAGATCATGATCAAGTATTTTATGTCGATTGTAAGATCAAAAAAAATGATCTACAGACAATTGGTCAGGGTTCATCAAGAAGGAATGCTGAGCAACAGGCAGCTAAAGAGATGTTGAAAAAATTAAATGAGTAAGGTTTTAATTAGATGACAGAAAATTATAAAAGTGGTTTTATTTCAGTGGTTGGAAGACCTAATGTGGGTAAATCAACACTAATAAATACAATACTTAAAAGTAAAGTGAGTATTGTTACTAGGAAACCACAAACGACCAGACATCGAATTCTCGGTATTTATACCCAATTAAATTTTCAAGCAATATTTATAGATACTCCAGGGTTGCATCGTAAAGCCGAAAAAATGATGAATAAAATGATGAATAAAACTGCCACAAATGCACTGATGGATGCCGATTTAAATTTATTTGTATGCGAGGCTAGATCTTGGACTGAGGAAGATCAAGATGTGCTTGATCGAATTCAGAAAAGTACAGTGCCTGCTATTGTGTTATTGAATAAAATTGATCAGGTTCATCCGAAAGAAATTTTATTAGAAAAACTTGCGAAGATGTCTGCTCGTTATGGATTTGAGGAAGTAATACCCATCACTGCGAGGAGAAGGGATTCTCTGAAAGTTTTGATAGACCTACTCCCTAAATATCTTCCGCTATCACCGCAATTATTTTCTGGTAAAACTATTACTGATCGAAGTCCTGCATTTACCGCGTCAGAAACAATTAGAGAGAAATTAATCTTAGAGTTAAGGCAAGAGATTCCTTATGGTTTGACAGTTGAAATTGAGAATTACGAAGATACTAAAAAAAATATTCTTATACAGGCCATTATCTGGGTTGAAAGGGAAACTCAAAAAGGTATCGTTGTTGGAAAAAATGGTTCGCTTTTAAAGAGAGTAGGGACTGCAGCAAGAATCGATCTGAAAGAGCGTTTGCAAAAATCTATCCATCTTAGTTTATGGGTTAAGGTTAAACTTAATTGGGCTGATAGCGAAAAAGATCTTCAAAGCCTTGGCTATGATCTTTAGGGATCAATTATGTCAAATAAAAAACGCATTCAAAATCAATCGGCATGGATTTTGCATCATCGTCCATTTAGTAATTCAAGTATGATTCTGGATATTATGACGTGTGAGTATGGTCGAATCTCGGTAATTGCAAAAGGCAGTCGCTCGGCAAAATCTAAATTTAGAGGAATATTGAGGCCTTTTATGCCTTTGAATATATCTTGGCTTTCACGTGCAAATTTGGGAACTCTGATTGAAGCAGAAGTTCAAGGTGCGCCAATTTCTCTTAATGGAGATGCCTTAATATCTGGCTATTATGCCAATGAATTATTACTAAAATTATTACATAAAGACGATCCCCATAATGAGATTTTTTTGCTTTACTCTGAGACAATAAAGAAACTTAGTTTAACGAATCAGCTTGCACCATTGTTGCGACAATTTGAGATAAAGTTACTTAAGTTGATTGGTTATGCATTGAATCTGAATGAAGTGAGTGATACACATAAATCGCTTGATCCATTATCATATTATGAGTATAGGCCTGATATGGGACCTATTGAGGTTGAAAATAATAAAGGTCCAATGACTTTTCTTGGGAGCCAGCTAAAATCAATACAGCAGCAAAATTTTGAATGTGAAGATACTTTAATGTGTGCAAATCGTTTATTAAGACATGTTATATCCTATCAATTAGGAGGTAGGAAGTTAATGACTAGAAAAGTAATAGAGGAAATGAAAAGAAATGAAAGATAACCACTCAAATAAACTTAACCTCGGTGTAAATGTTGATCATATTGCGACTTTGCGTCAGGCTAGAAGAGGGTTTTATCCTGATCCTGTGGAGGCTGCACTTAGAGCAGAAAAAGCGGGTGCAGATAGCATTACAATGCATTTAAGAGAGGATCGGCGACATATCCAAAAAGAAGATATTTATAATTTTTCAAATCTGATGCAAACACATTTAAATTTAGAGATGGCGGTGACTGATGAAATGCTTGAAATTGCATGTGATTTAAAGCCACAAGACTGCTGTCTTGTCCCTGAAAGTAGGGAAGAATTAACCACAGAAGGTGGATTGGATGTGGTTAAAAAAATTGAATCAATAGCTGATGCATCCAAAAAACTCAGTGAGAACAATATAAGAGTGTCTTTATTTATTGATCCTGATTTTCACCAAATTGACGCAACTTTAGAGATAAAAGTACCAGTAATAGAGCTGCACACTGGCGCTTATGCTGATGCCTCTGGAGTGGCAAAGGAAATGGAGCTACAAAGAATAGTTGAAGCTGCGTATTATGCTCATGAGCAAGGGTTAATTGTAAATGCTGGCCATGGTTTGAATTATCAAAATGTATCGCATATAGCGATGATAGGTGCGATTAAAGAATTAAATATTGGCCATTCTGTGATTGCTTATGCTGCTTTTGAAGGAATAGATCGTGCCATTGGTGAAATGATACAGTTAATGAATGAGGCGAGAGTTTGATTTCGTTAAGATTGTGATTTTCGGTATTGGCACTGATATTGTCAAGTTCTCGCGAATAAAAAAAACTCATGCACGTTTTGGTGATCATTTTATAAATAGATTATTGATGCCAGAAGAGCATGCTTTATTTGAAAAATCTCATCATCCGATTCGTTTTTTAGCTATGCGTTTTGCAGCGAAAGAAGCCATTGTAAAAGCCATGGGTACCGGCTTCTCGAATGGAATTTGGATCAGGGATATTGGTGTTGTTAATAATAAACTTGGAAAGCCTTTAGTTGTTTTCTCAAATAGGGGTAAGTCGGTATGTAAAAAACTGGGTATTGGGGATGGCCATATCAGTTTAAGTGATGAAGCTGGCTTAATTTTAGCGTTTTCGATAATGATGAAGGATATATAAACAATGAATTGTTTTGCGTTTGATATTGAAACCATCCCAGACGTTGAATTTGGGAGAAAAATGTGGGATTTAGAGGGTCTTTCTGATGAGGATATAGGTAATACTATGATGTTCAAGCAGAAGCAAAAAACAAACTCTGAATTTTTACCTCTCCATCAGCATAAGATTGTAGCTATTTCTGTTGCTCTTAGAAATAAAGATACATTTAAAGTATGGAGTCTTGGTGATGAAGAGGCTCCTGAAAGCGAGATAGTACAGCGATTTTTTGATGGTATTCAAAAATACACGCCGGATCTCTTGTCATGGAATGGAGTGGGTTTTGATCTACCCGTACTTCATTATCGGGCATTAAAGCATAAAATTCAGGCTCCAAAATATTGGGATTCAGGTAAAATTGACAATAATTTTCGTTACAATAATTATCTGAGTCGTTTTCATGCAAGACACATTGATTTAATGGATGTGTTATCAGGCTATCAAATGAAGGCAAGAGCTAGTCTGGATCAAATTGCTATTATGCTTGGATATCCGGGTAAGCTCGGAATGAGTGGGGATAAGGTTTGGCCTTGTTGGTTGCAAGGTGAGATTACTGCAATTCGAAATTACTGTGAAACTGATGTTATTAATACATATTTGGTGTATCTGAGTTTTGAGTTCATGCGCGGTAATTTAACCGAATCTGCACTGCAAGAAGAGTTTAATCTGGTAAGAGCTTCCTTAGTTTCTGATAATCATGATCATCTCAATGAATTTTTGTCAGCTTGGGCAGAAACCTAAAATTTTAATTTTATGGAAAAAAATACATCTGAGATTGCTTATATAGTTTCATCTACACACGATGGTCGCGGTATTGCAGATATAGACGGAAAAAAAGTCTTTGTTGCAGGCGCCTTGGAGGGTGAAAAAGTAATGTTTCAGCGCCGCAAACGTCGTCGGAAATACGATGAGGCTGAATTACTTGAGGTATTGGCGCCTAGCTTATCAAGAATAAAGCCACGTTGTGATGTATTTGGTCGATGCGGAGGTTGTTCATTACAACATCTATCTTCTGACGCCCAACGCGACTTAAAACTTCAGACCTTAAAGGACAATCTATCACGTATAGGCAAGGTTTCTCCAAATAGATGGCTCGAATCTATATACGCACCTGGTGAAAATGGCAGCTGGAACTACCGTCGTCGTGCACGATTAGGAGTAAAATATGTAGAAAGAAAAAATCGCGTTCTGGTTGGGTTTAGAGAGCGATATGCACCATTTATTACTGATATGCATCGTTGTGAGGTATTACAACACCCTGTAAATGAATTAATTGACCCGCTTAGTGATTTGATAGGATCCTTAAGTATTAGAAGTCATGTGCCTCAGATAGAGATTGCGGTAGGGGATCACTGTGTGGAACTTGTAATTCGCGTGCTTGAGCCACCCACTAAAAAAGACAAGAAATTACTCAGTACATTTGCCGAGAAGAATAAATTAAGGATCGCCTTGCAAACCGGTGGACCACATACGATTAAATTGCTTGATACTGGATCTTCATTTCAACCTCTAAGTTATGCTCATGAATCGCATAATATTATCAGTGAGTTTATCTCTACTGATTTTATTCAAATTAACAATCAGGTTAATAAGTTAATGGTTTCACGAGCCATTGAGTTGCTCGAACCTCAAAAAACAGATCGTGTAATTGATTTATTTTGCGGTATTGGTAACTTTAGTTTGCCCTTAGCAAGATATGCAAAAGAAGTGATAGGGATTG
>TARA_B110001454_G_scaffold33812_1_pt1 | contig 44685 bp, 41 predicted proteins | sample TARA_B110001454 | Tara Oceans TARA_B110001454 (sample SAMEA4397004) | marine metagenome | biome: Polar Biome; feature: [MES] marine water layer (ENVO:01000295) within the mesopelagic zone...; material: water (ENVO:00002006), including particulate matter (ENVO:01000060) such as...... | reverse complement strand
TCACACGATTCCAATGCATTTCTCGTTGATAATAAACCTCAACCCAAACGTTATCACCCGGTTTTCCATAAGGTGCACGTACTGTCCCAAGGGCAATATTTTGTTTACAGATAGGTGACCACGCTGCCGATGTAATAAAACCAATTTCTTCTGAATTATTTTTTTCTTGAGAGTAAATAAATGAATGGTCCGCAGTTTTATTACCTTCAATATCTAATTTAACTAAACGCCAGTTTGAGCCTTCAGCTTTTTCCTTTAAGAGTGCTCTACGTCCATTAAAATTATCTTTATTAAAATCTACTAGCCATTCCATTCCAATTTCAAGCGGTGATCGAGTTCTGCCTGTTCTTACTGTGGTCTCTGCAGGCAAAAAATCTTCGAATGGTGCAAGATAGCCAGCCTCTTTTCGAGCAAGATCTAATGCGTGCGTGCCAATAGCTTTAATACCATGTAATTTTCCTGCTTCAAACAAGGCATCCCAGAGATCTATAGCCTTATTTGGATCAATCCATAATTCATAACCAAGATCACCGGTAAACCCTGTTCTGGATATCATCAGCTCCGTATCAAAAATTTGATGGTGTATCAAGCCAAATGGTTTTAAGGTATCAAGGCCATCTATCGCCATATTCTTTAGCACGCTATAAGAAGTTGGACCCTGCACTGCAAGTGCTGCTACTTCAACAGTTTCCTCTTTTATGGAAACATCAAATCCAATCGCAGCTGTTGTTAGCCATGCAAAGTGTCTTTCTTGTGAGCACAATCTATATTCGCCCTCACGCAAATGAAATATTGTACCATCATCTATTACTTGCCCTTGATCATCACACCAAATTGCGTAAGCAACTCGTCCAGGCTTAATTTTTCTCATATCACGAGTAACGAGTCGATTAAGATAATCAAGCGCATCTGGTCCTGTGATACGGTATTTTGTCATGGGTGTTATATCGAATACACCCGTGGAATTTCTAATTGCAAAGTATTCCATATCTTCACAATAAAGAGCTTCGGGGCTGGAATAACCAGCCCAATTATGCCAAGTATTCAAGCAATCGAGTTCAGCTAAACGAGGATAAAAAGGAGTGCGTAATCTACCTGTATTTATTTTTACTGGAGTCATTATTTATTCCCCTTCTTTAAAATTACCTGTGCAGCATTTCTCCCTGAGGCCCCGCTAATTCCTCCGCCAGGGTGTGAGCCTGCTCCGCACAAATACAGCCCATCGATTGGCATCTGATACTGCGCCGAACCAGCCACAGGCCTAACAAACATAAACTGATCCAGAGTAAACTCACCATGATGCCAATGCCCACCGGTGATATGAAACTCATTCTCCAGATCGACGGGCGTCAATAATTCCATAGCATGGATACAGCTTTCAATATCCGGCATATATTGCTTCAACACATTATAAATGGCGTTTTTAAAATTATTGCGCGCCTCTTCATTCCAGTCCGATTTGTGCTTATAAGGAGCATACTGAACAATTGCTGACATCACATGGCCGCCCGAGGGAGCCAAACTATCATCATTAACACTAGGAAACGTAATTTCCATTATAGGTTGTGGAGAACTTTTCCTATATTTTGCTGGGTTAAACGCTTTTTCCACATAACTTTCATCTGGAGCAATTAGTATACGTTGACCATAATCAGCATCTGAGAAGCCTTTGATTGTGGGTAATTTATTTAGGGCAATATGCAGTTTTGCGGCATTTCCCTTCATGCGGATATTATCAACTCTGTGCGTGAATCGTGTCTCCACGTTGCGAGCTCCTACTAGTTCTAACATTGTTTTTTTAGGATCTGCATTTGAAACTACGATCTCACTGTTATAAACAGTACCATCGTTTAATTCAACACCTGTAGCGGCGCCTTTGGCTAATAATACTTTTTTTACTTGAGCATTTGTTTTAATTTCTACACCAGCAGCTTCTGCACAATCACTTAGAGCTTTTGAGACACTTCCCATTCCACCTTCGGGGAGAGAGATTTCTCCATGCTTACCAGCCATTCTATACAAATAGGTTAAAATGGTATTAGGTGATCGAGGTCCGAGATGTGTACCCAATACTGAATCTAAACTGAGACCACCTTTTAATAAGGGATTCTCGAAACGCTCATCCAATTCATCATAGATATTCATACCTATTAGTCTTAAGAATTCACGCATTTCAACCTGACCCATTCTTCGAAGATCAAAACCAAGCATGGCAAGAGTGAATAAATCTTTTTTATTTTTTGTGCCTAATCTTGGCGGGGCTTTATTCAGGTAGGGTTTTAATAAATCTGCAAACTTAGTCATTCGTTTAGTGAATTCTTCGAAGTTTTTTTGATCACTGTCATTGACACCCGTAACCTTACTTCCACAATAACTAACATGCTCACTGCCTTTTGATAAAACAATAGTCGACATATTTTTACTTGCAAGCTTGAGATTTAAATTCAAATCTTTTTCAACTTGAGGTTGCAATTGATAAAGCAAATGGGCACAAGCCGATGCAGAATAACCTTCAGCAAATTCTCTAGTAATAGCTGCTCCACCAACTTGGTTATTTGCCTCCAAAACCAAGACTTTTTTCCCTGCTTTTGCCAGTAAAGCAGAACACACAAGACCATTGTGTCCTGCACCTATAACTATCGCATCGTATTTATCAATCATCGCCAAAATTCTCAGGTACGGTATTTTTTAATTTTAAATCATAAAGTATTTCACGGGCCGCATTAGCTCCCGGTGCAGCCATAACTCCTCCACCAGGATGAGTACTAGAACCACACATATAAAGTCCATTAACAGGTGCACGATATTGAGCATACCCAGGTACAGGACGGTTAAATAAAAGCTGATCCATTGTTAATTCACCATGGAAAATATTTCCTTCTGTAATCCCTATTTGATCTTCAATATCTTGAGGAGTTCGTGTTTCAACATGTAGAATCAAATCTTTAAAATCAGGGCTATAATTTGATATCTGATCAATAACACTTTTAGTAAATCCATCTCTTTCTTCAGAAGTCCAAGCCCTACCTTCAATTTGTGCTGGGCAGTACTGAACGAAACAACTCATAAAGTGTTTGCCTGGCGGTGTCATGGTTGGATCAACAGCACTGGGAATGGTGCAATCAATATAAGGATCTTTTGACCATGTGCCATCTTTCCAGTCATCATATGCGAGCTCCATACGCTCCATCGAATCAATGAAATGCATATCTGCATTTCCAATTAACTCACTACCTTTAGGTAAGGCAGGAAAAGTTGGCATGCCATCTAACGCAATATTTAACTTGCCCGAGGATCCCCTAATTTTAAAATTCTTAACTCGCTTATAGAAATTCTCTGGGAGATCTTTTTCATCCATACAATTTAAAAATGTACGTTTTACGTCCATATTAGAAACGACTACAGGGGCATAAATTTCTTCACCATTTTCAAGGGCAACACCTTTAACACGGTTATGTTTAACAATAATCTGATCCACACCGGCCTCTGACCTTACCTCTCCACCATAAGCCTGAACTGCTCCAGCGAGAGAATCAGAAACAGCACCCATACCTCCACGAGCAAATCCCCAGGTACCGACATTACCATCAACATCACCCATATAATGATGCAATAAAACGTACGCAGTTCCGGGCGAATGAATACCTAATGCAGTACCAATGATACCGCTGCCTGAGAAGGCAGTCTTGACCACATCTTTTTCAAAATATTCATCCAAATAATCCGCTACACTCATCGTCCAAAAACGAAGAGTCTCATATAAACGATCCTCACCTAACTCCAGAAATTTATTTCCTAGTAAAATTAATTCCTTAATATCTTTAGGCTTAAAAGAAGTTGGATCTGGTGCTGTTCTTAGTAAAAAATCTCGAATTAAACGACATTGGCGCATCGTATCCGTTGAATATCTTGTATATGCATCCGCATCATGTTTTGAATGGCGAGCTATTTCACGATGCGCAGCTTCAGGGTCATGATATGACGCAAAATAATCACCATTTTCCATAAATTGAACCGAGCCACCATAAGGGGTTACTTGAAGTCCATGCTTATGTAACTCAAGGTCTCTGTATATCTCTGGTCTAAGTAGGCTGCACACATAAGAACAATTTGAATACTTCCAATCCTTATATAACTCGCGACTTACCGCTGCGCCACCGATGTAATCATTTTTTTCTAAACAGACAACATTCAACCCTGCTTTAGCCAAAAATGCCGCATTTGCAAGGCCATTATGACCCGCACCAATTACTATTGCATCGTACTTTTTCATATATTCATATCACTCTATGATTCATACTCTTATTTTGTTACTTGTAATGTCTACTGCTTCTTCAAATTTGTCCAGAGTTTCTTGTAAGCATTTCATATCATGAGATTCAGAGAGAAACCATGGCTCCCTCGAATCAGGCTCAACCAAAATCCCAAGATCATGTAGGTTTGGTGCTAATGCATCATAAAAATCGTAATTTGAGTTTAGCCAGCCCCGATAATCATTAGGCACCTCGTCTGCAAAGAATAACCCCATCATTGAAGGGTGACCAGAATAATTATGAGAAATATCTCTTTCTGTTAAAATCTTACTCATTCCTTGTTGTAATTTTAAACCGTAATTTTCTATATCCTTTAACGCATTAGTTTCATCTAGTATTTCGAGTGTCTTGGCGGCTGCAGAAAGTGAAACAGAATGACCGGTAAAAGTCCCTCCATGCACCACTCCATCTCCGCTTACGCAGCGCATAATATCTTCACGACCAGCGATTGCTGAAATTGGATAACCATTACCCATAGCTTTAGCAAAAGTACAAAGATCTGCTGTTACTCCATAAAGTTCCTGCGCGCCACCTTTGGCGACTCTAAATCCAGTTTTTACTTCGTCGATAATTAATAAAATGTCATATTTAGTACATAAGGAACGGATATCTGTCATGTATTGCTGGTTAGCACTTATACTGCAACAATTTCCCATTATTGGTTCAACTAGAAATGCGCCAATATCATCACCGGATTTTTTAAATAGCTCTTCTATAGCATTAGCATCATTTATTGGGGCGGTATAATTGAGTTTTTTTGTTATTTTTGGAATTCCATCTCCATATGGCAATAGCTCTGGATCACCATTACTTGGATCCCAATCTTCAATTTCCGAATACCACATAACCTCACTAAAAACTCCATGGTAACCGCCCTCTAAAATGACATGGCCATCTTTTCCGGTGAAGGCTCTAGCAATGCGTAATGCCGCCATAACTGCTTCAGTTCCAGAATTTGAAAAACGGACTAATTCGGCCGCTTTAACCATGCCACTTATTCGTGCTGCGATTTCGTATTCTAGTTCCGTGGCTAATGCAAATACGCCTCCAATATTCATACCATCTTTAGCTGCTTGATCGACTCTTTGATCGGCATACCCTAAAATAATTGGGCCATAGGCCAGACGATAATCAATGTATTCATTATCGTCCAAATCCCATAACCGTGCGCCTTTACCACGTTTTATATATAAGGTTTTATCTTCACCCCAATAGCGGAAGTTAGATGAAACACCCAAGGGTAGTTTTGTAATTGCTTTTTCAAACTGAGCATTGGAATTATTCAATTTACGCATATAATTTTTTACATTCCATCTAAACCACGTTTTTTTAGTGAGCGTGCAATAATTAATTTTTGAATTTCACTGGTTCCTTCCCAAATACGATCGCAACGCAATTCACGGAAGAATCGTTCAGCAACATTTTCACGCATATAACCACGGCCGCCAAATATCTGTACAGCTCTATCTGCGATTCGATTTGCGGCTTCAGAGACAAATAACTTAACCATTGAACAACGGTTATGTAAAATTTTTACATCCATGCCATCGTCATCCGCTGCCGCGGCTTCGAATGTCATTAATCGTGCCGCCCAAAGCTCTGTAGCGCTGTCTGCCAACATAAACTGTATCGCTTGTTTCTCGCTTAAAGGCGCGCCATCAACAATCCTATCATCAGCAAATTGTTTTGCCTCTTCTATTAGTCTCGCTGCTGCACCGCAGCTCCTGGCTCCAATCATAAGTCGCTCATGCCTGAACCAACTGTGTGTATAAGACATTCCATCACCGACTTTTCCAACTCGTTGTTGCTCACTCACCTGAACATCATTAAATTGATATGTTGGATGATGAGCCGCATAAGTATGACTAAAAAGCGGTGAGGCAATCATCTCTATACCTGCAGTATTCTTATCTACCAAGAATAATGCGTCTTCATCTTCATCTGGCAAATAAGCCTGAAACCAAAAAAAATCGGCCAGATTAGCACTGGTTACAAACCACTTTTCACCGTTCAATACATAACCATTATTGTTTTTTATCGCTGTAGCCTCGAGATTTGCTACATCAGAACCAGAGCCAGATTCAGTAATAGCATAACAATCTTTTCTTAAACCTTGCACCATAGGTAAAATATATTCTTCAATTTGCTGCTCAGAACAAGCCGCAAACATCCAAGATTGCGCTTCAGGAAAACACCAAGATAAAGCATTCGTCACTCTTCCTAATTGCTCCCAAATGGCAACTTGTTCAACCATAGAAAGCTCCAAACCACCATATTTTTTAGGTACATCAATAGCAGTAAAACCAAGCTCAACAGCACGTTTTTTATTACGTTGTGTGATCTCCTGTGGGAGCTCACCATTATTTAATTCGGCTTCAATCTCGTGAGGTTGGAGAAAGTTATCCGCGTAATCTCGAGCAGTTTTTTGCCACTTTATTGTATTTTTATCTAATGTGACTTCCATGTTTTATGCCGATATTTTCTCGGTCAACTCTTTCAATATCCATTGAATATAGACGCTCTCAGCATCTTCCATGCCAGAAAAAGGACCCGGTCTATAATATCTTGATGCAACACCCTTGCGGTTATTTTCAATTATCATTTTATCGGCCTCTGTTGTAATGTCCCACAACCACATCAGCTGTTCTTTATCATAGTCCTTACCATCTTCTGCATCATTTCTTACGAGCCAATAGATTTCACATTCACTCTTATCTATATCCACTGGTGTAAATACATAAGCAACAACATGATCACTATAAGCAAGGAGAAAAGTAAAAGGGCCAAGAGCAAAATCAGACGCTCCGCCATCATAATCTTTAAGCTTTCCTAATAAAGGCGCAATTGGCTTTCCATTCTTACTGCCCGTTTTGTAACCTTCAAATAGAGCAGTCCTACTATAGCCATAACCCTGCTCCCCTTCAGGTGCTTTAATATCAATATAATCAATTTCAATATCTTTTAATCCACAATGTCCCATTTTTTCAATCATGTGGCCTTGAACTCGATCCCGCTTGGTATCATCAAGCGTCAGTGTATGCATCTTAGCGTAATCTGGGTGAGCGTTAGCACAGTGATAACATTCCTGATAATTTTCAATCGATAATTTCCAATTAGCATCAATAGGGTAAGTTTTTTGGGCCGCTACTTTAAGATTTTCAAAATCAAACATCGCCATCGGTTCTTTCAAGTCCCTCTTTGCACCAGCTAATGAAGGTGGCGAATCAGAGAAACAAACAAAAATCATTCCATGCAAAACATCAATAGAAAGTTGATGAAGGCTATAATCAGCTTTATCGAAATCACTGGGCATATTTCGAGCCGCAATTAATTTTCCATCTATATTGTAAACCCAACCATGGTATGGGCATTTAAATTTACGTGTTGAACCTTGCTTTTCCAAACAAACTAAAGAACCGCGATGCCGGCAAACGTTTGCAAATGCATTTAAAGTACCTTCTTTTGAGCGAATGATAATTGCTGATTCATTCGCAACATTCAAAACCTTAAAATCACCAGATTCTGGAATTTGGGACTCATGACCAGCAAATATCCAGTTTTGTGTAATCAGATGGTCTAATTCCAATTGATAAATTTCCGGATCGGTATAAAACCTCTGGTCAAGTGACCAGCCAGGTTTTTGGGATGCAATTAAATCTTTAATATCGAGTTTCTGATTCATAATTTGCCGATCACATTTGTACCTAGTTCATGGAGTTTGAATACCTTGATAGTTTACCCTTTCCTCGATACATAAGGTTAGAAAAAATTTCGTATTATGAAATAATTCTTTGCTTTTAATTGTACATACTCTTCCACCGTCAGAATATTATGCTAAGTTAGTAAAATTTATAAGTTGATCAATAGTAAATCGCGGAGCGATAGATGAAAAAAATTATAATTATGTGTTTATTGATCATGCCCATTATTGGTTGCGAACAGGATCCAAGTGTTTTTGTTAATAATCAAACTTTAATTGGAAAATTTCATGCTGATACAAATATTTCAGCTTTCCTTGGCATTCCATTTGCTGAGCCGCCATTAGATGATTTGAGATGGCATAAACCCATACCTTTTGAACCGAGAAATTCAATACGTAAAACACAACAATTTGCCCCAGCTTGCATGCAAAAAATGGGTATTCTTGAGTGGTATCGAGATTTGGCTGAAATATTTGTTAATAACAGAAATGTTGTTCCCGATCTCTCAATTAATGAAGATTGCTTATACTTAAATATTTGGACACCCGCTTTAAATAATACAGCCAATTTACCTGTAATGGTTTATATTCATGGAGGGAGTAATGATAGTGGTTGGGCTTTTGAGCCAAATTATCATGGCCATGCTCTGGCACAAAAAGATGTGGTTGTGGTTAGTATTGCCTATCGTTTAGGTGGCTTTGGTTTTCTCTCGCACCCAGACATAGAAAATTCAGACGCATTAGCAAATTTCGGTTTATGGGATCAGGTAGCTGGGCTTCAATGGATCAAAAAGAATATTAATCAATTTGGTGGAAATCCCAATATGGTTACTGCTTTTGGCGAATCAGCTGGAGCTCAAGATATTTTGGCATTGATGTTTGCAGCTCCTGCAAAAGGACTGTTTCATCAAGCTATCCTCCAAAGCAATGCTGGCTTTGGTTTGCCTGAAGAAACGGATGGCACAGGGCATGTTAAATCCAGTATCGACAATGAGCAGGCACGCGGTATAGCGCTTGCAAAAGCTCTCAGTGAGAATGATGCGCCATTACCTCTTGATGCACTGAGAAAGGTGCCAGCGACTAAGATTTTAGATACCTATCAAAAGACTTTTCCAAATTACTATCACTCACCAGCGGTAGATGGACAACTGATCAACACATCAACGTGGGTAGATATACAAAAAACTAACTTAGCTAGTATGAAGGTTATTATCGGCTCTAATGCTGATGAATATTATGCGAATACCCCAGAAGACGTTAGTAAAGAGATGATACAAAATACAGCTAAAATATTATATAAATCAGATAGCGCTAGTGCTCTAGAAGCAGTTATCGATGAATCAGATACAAGGAATGCACTTGACCGATTGTATTCAGCTGAGGGCATGCTCTGTCCATCACAAACCTTAGCTGAGAGAATAACTGAAGACCAAGGCAAAAGCTGGGTGTATTATTTTAATCGGGTTCGAGATGGGAAGGCGGCTATGCATCCTATGATTAGGGCTTATCATGGTGCAGAATTACCTTATGTCTTCAATACTCATGATAGCTGGATGAATACGAGTGCCCTGGATATTGAAATAACAAATATATTGACCGACTATTGGACAAATTTCGCAAAAACTGGTGATCCAAATGCTCAAGGCATACCCAATTGGTCAATGTTTGATAAAAATGAAAAACTTGTACAAAGTTTCGGTAATACGATCCAAACAATTCCTTCGACTGAGCCTATACTATGTAAATTATTTTCAAATAGAGTTAGTCAATAAATGATGAATAGAAATTAATTTATTTCGCAACAAAATATTATGTATCTCGGTATAGATCTTGGCACATCCTCAGTAAAAGTCATCGTAATTGATGACAATGGGATAATCACAGCACAATCAAGTCGAGTCTTATCCATTTCTCACCCACATCCATTATGGAGTGAGCAAAACCCCAATGATTGGTTAAATATAGCCGAAAAAGCCATAACAGATTTACCCAAAAAAATTCGTTCCAAAATTCAAGGAATAGGACTCTCTGGTCAAATGCATGGAGCTGTGTTAATTGATAAAAAAAATCAACCATTAAGACCGGCCATACTCTGGAATGACGGCAGATCTTTCAAAGAATGTCATGATCTTGAAAGAAATAACCCTAATCTCGGTTCAATTATTGGAAACCAAATCATGCCAGGCTTTACTTCGCCAAAATTAGCATGGATAAAAGAGCACGAACCAAAAATTTTCTCATTAATTCATAAAATACTGTTACCAAAAGACTTCTTGAGATTGGCGTGGTGTGGAGAATATGCAACTGATACATCGGATGCGTCAGGAACGTTATGGCTTGATATAAAAAAACGATCTTGGAGTGAAGCTGCCGTAAATGCTTCTGATCTTTCTATTCAACAACTGCCAAATGTTTTTGAAGGAAATGAAATTACTGGCAAGATCTCTGATTCTGTTGCTCAACGATTAGGAATCCCTCGGGTTCCTGTAGTTGCAGGTGCTGGTGATCAAGCTGCGGGTGCAATTGGTGCCTCTGTAATAAACCCGAATGATGCTTCTTTGTCTCTAGGGACATCTGGAGTCCTTTTTATTACTACTAACGGTTTTTTGCCAAATATCAAACAAGGAATTCATGCATTTTGTCATGCTATACCCGAGAGATGGCATCAAATGGCCGTAATATTATCAGCCACTTATGCTATTGATTGGTGTTCAAATCTTACAGGTTTTAAATCTTCAAAAGATGCTTATCATGCAGCTGAAAAAAAAGGGACTTCTGAGAATGTCATGTTTTTACCTTATTTAACTGGGGAACGAACCCCTCATAATAATCCTCATGCACAAGCCGTTTTATTTGGTCTTCAAGCGAGTACTGATAAAGCAACAATCATTCATGCAGCATTGGAAGGTGTGGCATTTGCTTTGGCTGATGGATATTCGGCTTTAAAAACGGCCGGAGGTCATTGTGACTCTATTTCTGTCATCGGTGGCGGATCTCAGTCTTTGTATTGGGGAAAAATTATTGCAAACTGTCTTAATAAAACATTAATTTATAGAAACGATGCAGAAACAGGACCAGCAAAAGGAGCGGCATTTCTAGCTCTGCATGGTATAACGGGTAATGATATAAAAACTATATGCAAACCATCTCCCATTAAAGAAACAATTGAGGCTGAAAAAAATTATACTGAATTTTATGCTCAAAAATTTCAAACATGGCAATCTCTCTATCAAGAAACCAAACAATTCAATCAAATAAATAACGATCCTTATGTCACATAAAATATTTAATCATATTCCACCTATTGAATACAAAGGTGTTAACAATAAAGACCCTATGGCATTCAATTTTTATGAAGCAGAGCGTGAAATATATGGAAAAACCATGCGCGATCATTTGCGCTTCTCGGTCTGCTATTGGCATTCCTTTAATTGGTTAGGTAATGACGTATTTGGGGATGGGGCTTTTCCTCGCCCATGGCTAACAGGAGAGAATAATCATCAAGATGCACTTCATAAATTAGATGCTGCATTTGATTTTTTCGAACGATTAGGCGCTTCTTTTTTCTGCTTCCATGACGTAGATATGGCATCTCATGGTAACTCGGTAAAAGAATTGACTGAAAATGTGAAAAAAATATCAGAGCCATTAGCAAAAAAAATGTCAGACACTGGCATCAAACTCCTCTGGGGAACTGCCAATCTTTTTAGTCATCCACGTTATATGGCTGGTGCAGCAACCAATCCAAATCCAGAAATATTTAAATGCGCTGCTGCCCAAGTTCATTGCATGCTCGAAACCACTCATCAACTTAATGGAGAAAATTATGTTTTATGGGGAGGCAGAGAAGGTTATGACACGCTTTTAAATACCGATATAAAACAAGAATTAGAACAATTGGCTCGATTTCTCTCTCTGGTAGTTGAGCATAAACATAAAATTGGATTTAGAGGCACCCTTCTTATCGAGCCAAAACCACATGAACCAACTAAGCATCAATATGATCGTGATGTTGCCACTGTGGTGGCTTTCCTTGAGCGTTATGACCTCCAAGATGAAATCAAATTAAATATCGAAGCTAATCATGCCACGATGGCAGGTTCATCTTTTGAGCATGAAGTGGCGAATGCTTTTGCCCTAGATGCATTTGGTTCTATAGATATTAATCGGGGTGATCCTCAAAATGGTTGGGATACTGACCAGTTTCATAATGATCCTAAAGAAATAGCCCTAGTAATGAGACATATCCTTTTAAATGGAGGAATGAAAAATGGTGGCTTTAACTTTGATGCAAAACTAAGGCGCCAAAGCATCGATGCTGATGATCTATTTATCGCTCATATTGGAGGGATAGATAATCTGGCAAGAGGCTTGATAAATGGCGTTAAATTAATTGAAGAAAAAGTTCTTAATGCTTTTTTAGAAAAGCGCTATCAAGACTGGTTTAATGAGGAAGGGCAACGGATTTTATCCGGTGAATTATCTTTAGAACAATTATCTAAATTTGCTCAAGACCCCGAACCAACATCAGGAAAACAAGAATTTCTTGAAAATTACGTCAATCGGATCATCGGATGAAAAATTCAATCCTAATAAAAGCTCTATTTTAATTTGATAATTTTCATAGAAAAGTGGCGTAAATTATTAACGACTATAAGATAATGAGAAATTATAATTTACCTTGAATGACTTCCCCTGCAATTAATACCGCTGTTGGAGTTGTTTTAGAAATATCATAACGACTTACATCAAATATATTTTGGTCAAGCACAACTAGATCAGCTTCCTTTCCAACCTCAATACTTCCAAGACTATCTTCATAACGAAGTTGGTAAGCACCGCCTTGTGTGTAACCATTTACAATATCTTCCAAAGCAAGTCGCTCACTTATTGGAGATAAAATTTCTGAACTAGGTGCAGCGCCAACTTCTTGACGATTGTGCCCAATTTGCATGCTAAAAAATGGGCTAGTTCGATACAAGCGTGTCATACCTGTTGTATCACTTGAATAACTCACAGTGGCTCCATCATCAATTAATGCTTGGATACTAAATCTTCTGGCAGCTCTCTCTGCCCCGATTGGTTTTTTCCAACCGGTAAGATATCCAAAGCCATTCCAGTGAAGTGTAAAATTAGCTGGAACATCAAGCTCACGAAATCTTGAAATATCATCTTCATGGATTAACTCCAGATGACATGTGCTTATTCTTGTGTCCAATCTTCCACCAATAATGCTTCTTGCTTTTTCAACAGCATTAAGAGCTATATGAGCAGATCGCTCGCTATTAGTATGAAGATGAAGGTCTATCTTTTCTTTATGTAATTCGAGAATAAAATCAGTTAATACTTCACCTGAAAATATAGTGTTACCCCTATTCTTTGGATCATCAGAATATGGTTCAAAAATAGCTGATGTTCTAACTTCATGAACGCCATCATAATGAATTTTTATAGTATTAAATTTCAACCTATCACCCGAATACTCTGATCTCAGTCGTTTTAATTCTGAGATTGCAATTGGAACTTGATCGGGCAACCGAATATGGTAAGTTCCCTCATACCTTAATGGGAGACGTCCTGTGTCATCGAGTTTCTTTACAGCGGCATAAACTTTATCCTCCGCACCTGAATTCCCACCATCATAGAGTAGAGTAACTCCATATTTTGACAGATGACCCAATACCTTATAAAGATTCTCAACCAGTTGAGGTTGATCTGGTGCCATATAATCTCGTTCACTAAACCATGGCATCACGGCCGCTTCTTTTATCCATCCAGCCGGTTCTCCATCTGGTTTTCTTGAAAAAATATTAACTCCTGGTGAAGGATCTGGCGTGTTTTTATCAATCCCAAATTTTCTAAAGAAGGCAGAATTGACCCATTTACTATGCCCGGTATCATCTAAAAGATATACTGGGCGTTCAGGAACCACTTGATCAAGATCTTCTTTTTTTGGTCCATCCAATCCAAATATATCTACCTGCCATACACCTGCCACAATCATTTCAAGTTCGGGATTATCTTTAGCATATTTTTCTAGCCAAACAAGTATTTCTTGCTTGCTAGCCGGGTACGGCATATTTGGATATCCAGATTTTTTTGTGGCATCGTAATTGTCCCTAATTGCAATTGAGCCTGGATGAGTGTGGGCATCGATGATCCCTGGCAAGACCATTGCATTATTTAGATTATGCTTTTTGGTATTTTGGCCAATAAACTGACCAATATCTTTATTCTTTCCGACGAAAATAAATTTACCATTTTTAATGGCAATAGATTCTACCCATGGTTGATTATCATTTACAGTATATATTTTGCCATTAGTTAGAACTATATCAGCACTATTATCTGAGGCTCCACAGGAATACAGAAATAAAATAGATATAAGTAAAATAAGAAAACGAAGTGATTTTATGATCTCCATATAGATCATAATATATTCAGATATTAAAGCTTAATGCAAATATTTGTTAATTCAGAATAAAATTCTAAGGAATGCAAACCGCCTTCACGCCCAATCCCAGAAAGTTTAATTCCACCGAATGGAGTTCTCAAATCCCTTAAAAACCAAGTATTAACCCATACCACACCAACCTCTAATTGCCGTGAGACACGATGAGCTCTTTTGATATCCTTAGTCCAGACAGCAGCGGCTAAGCCATATTTACTATTATTCACTTTCTCGACTACTTCTTTTTCTGAATCAAAAGAACTAATGTGGCAAACTGGCCCGAATACCTCTTGTTTGACCATGTCTGCTTCCTCTGAAAGTCCAGTAAATATGGTCGGCTGTACCCACGATCCTTTTTTTCTCGAATCTGTAAATTCTGGCACTCTGCCACCAGTGACTAAATTACCACCCTCTTCTAAGGCCTTTGTAAAGCAGGCCAAAACTTTTATTCGATGTTCTTGAGAAATTAATGGACCTAATTCTGCCGATTGACCTTCAGGCCAATTCTCAATTAAAGCTTCGGCGCGTATTTTTAACTCTGAAACAAATTTCTCATACATTGATTCATGAACGTAAACTCTCTCTGAACACAAGCAAACTTGACCGCAATTAGAAAATACTGATCTAACTGTACCCTCAATAGCAGCATCAAAATCTGCATCATCAAATACGATGGCAGCATTCTTTCCTCCTAACTCGAAAGAAACTGATTTAACGTCATCTGCTGCCACTTTCATAATCTCTGAGCCAGTTGCCGATTCACCCGTAAATGTAATCGCATCAATATCTTCATGTTTTGTTAGATACTCGCCTGTGGAGCCAGGGCCAAAACCATGCAATAAATTAAATACCCCAGATGGTAAGCCAACTTCATGAATAACCTCCGCCAATAAGGATGCACTTCCGGGCGTTTCTTCTGATGGTTTGGCAATAACACAATTGCCCATGGCTAATGCAGGTGCGAGTTTCCAAGTTAAAAGTAATAAAGGTAGATTCCACGGGGCAATAACTGCAATAACGCCCATGGGTTTCCTAACTGCATAATTTAACGCCCCAGATCCATCAGGAGTATCCATCTCGAAACACTCAGTACTGACCGTTCTAGCTAAATCGGAGAAAAATCTAAAATTCTCCGCCCCACGAGGAATATCAATCGCTCTTGCATGTGATTGAGGTTTACCTGTATCAGCAATTTCTGCATCAACAAAATCATCAAAACGCGCCTCAATTCCATCTGCGATTCGTCGAAGTAATTTACAACGCTCTACTAAAGATAGTTTTCCCCATTCTCCCTTTAATGCCATCTTTGCTGCTACTACAGCTTTTCCTACCATCAACTTGTCAGCTTCAGCCACCCTGGCAACCAAAGACCCATCAACAGGGTTAATATCGTCAAAAAGACGATCAGATGAAATAAATTCACCAGCTATATAATTTTTATAAATCTTTGATGTCATAAAATTCTAATTAATTGTTCCTTAACGTTGATATTTTAATTCTCCTCCAACATAGGTCATATCTATCACCGTTGATGGTATATCACTATCTTTTATGGTGAGTAAATTTTTTGATAACACTATAAAATCAGCGTATTTTCCTGGGGTAAGTGTTCCCTTAAGATTTTCCTCAAATGCAGCATATGCGTTATTAATAGTGTAAGTTTGTATTGCTTCCTCACGAGTCATTTTATGTTCTGGATAGAACGCATCTCCATTGATCATTTTTCTCGTAACAGAAGAGTAGTAAGAAGCAATCGGATCAATTCTCTCTACTGGCACATCAGTACCGTTAGTAAGTATGGCACCTGTATTAAATAAATCACGCCACGGTTGGGAAGTAGCTTTTGCACGAATATCACCTAACCTGCTAGGGATCCATGGACCGTCTGAAGTGCCATGAACTGCTTGAATTGAAGCTATGACACCAAGCCCGCCAAATCTTGGCACGTCTTCTGGATCGATATGTTGTGCATGCTCTATACGCCAGCGCAATTGTTTGCCATCAACATCCAATTGCTGCCAAATATTTTCATACAAATCCAATATTTCACGATTAGCTCGATCACCAATCGCATGAGTATTAACCTGAAAACCATGTTTGACACCAATCTCGGCTGTGCCTGATATATCCTCAACAGTCTCTAAGACCAATCCGTCTGTTTCGGGTAAATCAAGGTATGGGTCAAGAAGCCATGCTCCATGGGCACCTAATGCACCATCTATTTGACGTTTTATAGAGCGCACGGTCAAAAAATCATTACCTTCAGAAACCATTTTGTATTGAGGTAAAGCCTGATCCATAAGAGCATTTGATTCACCTCTCACCATCACATAAAGACGCACATCTAACTCTCCCTCTGCCTCCAATTTTTTAAAGAAATCTATAGTCTCAAAACTTGCACCAGCATCATGAAAAGAAGTAATACCATTTCTTAAAGATTCTTCTGCGGCAAGTTTCGCTCTTTCTCTATTTTGCAACTCAATTTGCTGCGGCGTCAGACGACCATCATACTCATTCCTTGGTCCGCGAATTAACCTCTGAGCTGTCTCTCTCATTAATCCTGTAGCTTTTCCTGTTGAATCCCTAACGATAGTGCCACCTTCAGGATCAAGGGTATCGTCATTGACTCCTGCAATCTCAAGTGCGACATCATTCCAGAAAGCAGCATGGCCACTAGCATGACCTAATATAACTGGATTCTCTGCTGATATTTTATTCAAAGTTTCATTAATTGGTACTCCATCGACAGCATCTGATGGCACACTTTGCCATTTATCTTGATGCCAGCCACGACCAAAGATCCATTCCCCAGGCTTCGATTTATCCACCGCCACCGCTACCTTACGGACAATTTCCGACCAATCACCAACATCATTCAAATCAAGTATCTGTTTGGAACGACCTAAACTCATATAATGGCCATGTCCTTCAATAAATCCAGGCATAACAAAACGCCCATTTAATTCAATTACCTGAGTTTGCTCGCCAATATATCCAGAAACCTCCTCATCACTACCAACAGCAGTTATTTTGTAATCATTTATCGCCATCGCAGAAACATTGCCATAATCAGAATCGACAGTTGTTATATATCCTCCTAATAAAACTAGCTCCGCTGGGTTTTCTAATTGTTTTGATTTTTCTTCAGTTAAACTTGATTGCGAACTGTCTCCACATGCATTCAAAACACTAATTAAAATAATGCCGATACTTAAAATAAGTATTTTTCTAAACATAACAATAAATCCTTTTTATTGAGTCTATGACTGATTTATATATTCTCTCGAGATAAAAACATCATAAAAAATTTAACGCTAATCTTTTAACAGATGAATTTTACGTACTTCGTAATTACAATAACCTTTTCATAGTGTACATTATACGAGAATGGTAAATTACTAGAAATATAAGAATTCAGTCTGAGGTTAATTATTTTATGCGACATATAATTTTTTCGATAACTATGTTAATGCTAATCAGTCCACTTAGTTGGTCCGATGCAATTCGTCAAACAAAGGGGGATTTCTATGATGCTTTTCGTCAATTAGATGTCGATCTTCCAAGCCCTAATGTTTATAGAACAGCTTCGGGAGCTCCAGGCCCTCAATATTGGCAACAAGAAGCCGATTATCACATCAAACTTACACTTGATGAAAACAAGCGTCACATAGAAGCTACTGAAGAAATTACTTACAAAAATAATTCGCCTGATACGTTAAATTATATCTGGCTGCAATTGGATCAAAACAGATTTGCTGATAATTCACTAGAACGCAGATCTACAGATGTGTGGATGACCTCGAATAAAGACGGTAGTGATAGATTGACTTACAATCAAATAGCCGTCGATCAACTCGCTAAAGATATAGATTACGGTTATGACATAAAAAAAGTAGCAGATCGAAATGGGGACACTATTCCTTACACAATTGTCGATACCATGATGCGACTTGATTTACCAAAAGCACTTTCTCCTGGAGATAAGATTACATTCTCTATCGATTGGTCTTTTTATGTTCTTCTTGAAGCACGTGTAGGAAGTCGAGGTGGCTATGAATATTTTCCTGATAGTGACACCTCTATTTATTTCTTAGCACAATGGTTTCCGCGTCTTGCCGCGTATACAGATTATGCTGGCTGGCAGCATAAAGCCTTTCTTGGGCGTGGAGAATTCACCTTAGAATTTGGTGATTATACAGTCGAAATAACTGTTCCTGATGACCATATCATCTCAGCAACCGGGGAATTACAAAATCCTAAAGAAGTTCTAACAGCTGAACAAAGAGAGCGATTAAAAAAAGCAGATAAAGCAACGAAACCTATCTTTATCGTTACGCCAGAAGAGGCCCTAGAAAACGAAAAAGAAAAATCGAACGGTCAGAAAACTTGGATTTTTAAGGCGGACAATGTCCGAGATTTCGCCTGGTCCAGTTCCAGAAAGTATATTTGGGATGCCATGACGCATCACCAAGATGATAAAAAACAACCAACTGTTCTGGCAATGTCTTTTTACCCAAATGAAGCCGAACCCATTTGGTCAAAATATTCGACACATGCTGTAGTTCATACGCTTGATGTTTATTCCAGATTCTCTTTTGCCTATCCCTATCCGACTGCTCAATCAGTCAATTCATGGAAAAGTGGTGGTATGGAATACCCCATGATTACTTTTAATGGTTATAGGCCTGAACCATTTGAAAGCAACAAAAATGAAGAAAACGATACAGAAGATGATGTTAATAATGAACAAAAAGACGAAGATCCAAAAAATACCTACTCGAGAAGAACAAAATATGGATTGATTGGTGTCATCATTCATGAAATAGGCCACATCTATTTTCCGATGACCGTAAACTCTGATGAGCGGCAATGGACCTGGATGGATGAAGGTATTAATAGCTTCTTAGAATACCTTGCTGAATTTGAGTGGGAAGAAGAATTTCCCGCTTATGGTAATGATGTAAATGTTCTTGATTATATTACAGATTATATGCGTAGTGAAAATCAGGTTCCAATCATGACAAATTCTGACTCAGTATGGAGACTAGGACCAAATGCATACTCAAAACCCACCGCAGCGCTAACAGTATTGCGAGAAACAGTGATGGGTAGAGAGCTATTTGATTTTGCATTCAAGGAATATTCTCAACGCTGGAAATTCAAGCGCCCTACTCCATCAGATTTCTTTAGAACAATGGAAGATGCATCTGGAGTAGATTTAGACTGGTTCTGGCGTGGTTGGTTTTATTCCACAGATCATGTGGATATCGCTTTAACCTCGGTAAGAGAATATAAAGTCTCAACAACCAATCCTGAGGTCGAATTCCCATATAATATGAATGAATATGATGGGCGAACACCTGAAGCATTAACGCAGATAAGAAATCGTAATGAAAAGAAAACAACCTACTTAAAACGAAACCCAGAATTAGTCGATTTCTACAATGAGAACGACAGATTTACAGTCAGTAATAAAGATAAAAATAAGCATTCCTCTCTAATAGATGGACTAGAAACCTGGGAATATAATGCTCTAGTTAGGGCGACCGAAGAAAATGATTTTATTTATTTTGCTGATTTTGAAAATATAGGCGGCTTAAATTCTCCATTACCGTTATTGATCACTTATATTGACGATAGTGAAGAATTTTTGACCATACCAGCCGAGATTTGGCGTCGCAGTTATAAAAAGGTCACTAAATTACTCATTAGGCAAAAAGCAATTAAATCCATCGAATTAGATTCTAGGCATGAAACAGCAGATACGGATTTTTCTAATAATCACTACCCAAGTCGAATAGAGAAATCACGTATTGAATTGTATAAATCAGACTTTAAACGCCGTGATTTAATGGCTGATATGCTGAAGAAACTTAGAAAAAGAAAGACTGGCGATGATAAAACAGAACGGACAGTCCCACTCATACAATCTAACTAAGTATTCAGGAAAGCATTATTCTTTATTATAAAAGTATAGTTTTCCTCTTGCTGACTGCATTAACGGTGAGCGCATTCGCGCATCGTGAGCCAGGAATATTGACAACCATTGAATGGAATAACAGTATTGAACGCACTGAAATTATTCATCGAATCCATACTCATGATGCTGAGCTAGGTGTTGCAATGGTGGATAATTTACCATTATTGTCAGTTGGTAATACTGAAGGTATGGCACGTATTGCTCTTTACGTTGAAAATCATTTTTCCATCCTAAGCGAAGAGGGTTCACTGGATATTGAACTTGTAGGCGCCGAGCTTATTGGTGATTATATTTTCGTCTATCAAGAATGGATAGATCCATTATCAACTAATATCTTCATCAAGAATGAAATTCTGCGCGAAATTTATCCTCTACAAATCAATCAAGTTAATATTATTTCAGAAGGTAATATTCGAACACTAACTTTTACAGAAAAAGAAATCGTACTCCCTTATTTAGAATAATCGCTTCACAGGTTTCCCTGAACCAAAATTCTTGCTATATTGCGCCCGCAATGAAAACTTAACAAAAAAATTACACTCTCCAAATGGAGTTAAAAAACTTGAGTAATAACAAACAAAAAAGTAACTACACAGTTCATAAAATTGTTTTGGTCATCTGTTTAACTATCACTTTATCAACAGTAGTAATGCTAAAAATAACAGCTGCTCTTGTTAAAGAACGAAGTGTTTCAAAATTTATAACTATTGAGTCAAGATTAGAGCCTTTTGGTAAGGTAAATATGCCAGGCACAGGCACAGTAAAATCAGTGGCGGCGATTAATTCAATAGAAAAAAGCGAAACTATTGCAAAAGTATACACTGGATCTGATGTATACAATATGGCTTGTACAGCCTGTCATACAGCCGGAATCGCCGGTTCACCTAAATTGACAGACACATTAAATTGGGAGCCTAGAATTACGCAAGATATAGACACATTAAGAGCGCATGCAATCAATGGTTACACAGGATTAGCTGGATACATGCCACCCAAAGGTGGGCGACTAGACCTTTCAGATACGGATATCAATAACGCGATCGATTATATGCTGGCACAAATCCAGCAATAAAATTCATTCTGCCAGTCTCTTATGTTACAGACTTTGAAAATGACTTAAGATTACAATGGAAATAGAAATGAACGTATCAGTATGAATTGAAAAGCATTAAAAACTTATTTGGCATTCATTAATAGTGTATAAATAACTGATCAATCTAAAAACTCGCTCGATTATCAATTATGGAAAAATATTTAAATAAAATTATCCACAAATTAAAAGAAACCATTCCAAATGATGTGGAAGTTTTGAAAAATGATATTGAACAAAATTTTCAATCTGCTATTAATGCCAAAATTAAGAAGCTGGATTTAGTGACCCGCGAAGAATTTGAAATTCAAGAAAAAGTACTTCAAAGGACGCGTGAGAAATTAGAACAATTAGAAGAGCAAATGGATGTGCTTCGAAAAACCGAATAACTAAAAAGACTGTCCGTCATACAAGGAATTAATTGTGCTGCGCTTCGTTCTCTACCTGCCATATCTTTTGCTAGTAATTCCAAAAACTTCATATGCACAAACCATAGATTCAGGAGATACCGCCTGGATGCTTACCTCAACGGTATTAGTACTATTTATGACATTACCGGGGTTAGCACTCTTTTATGCGGGTCTAGTAAGACGAAGAAATGTCTTATCTGTCCTAATGCAGTGCTTTACTATCGCATGCATAGCTTCATTAGTTTGGATTATCTATGGTTATAGCCTGGCTTTCAAAGGTGATGGGCTGTTTATTGGTGACATGAGTGCACTTTTTTTAACGGGCATATCTAAGGATTCCTTGTCAGGGACAATACCAGAAACAGTTTTTATTATGTTTCAAATGACATTTGCCATTATAACTCCCGCCCTAGTAGTTGGCGCATTTGCTGAAAGAATGAAGTTTGGGGCCATGTGTGTATTTTCTTTTCTGTGGCTAACTTTTGTTTATATTCCAACCTGTCATATGGTTTGGGGTGGAGGAATATTAGCTGAGATGGGCGTAATAGATTTTGCTGGCGGTCTTGTAGTGCATGTAACTTGTGGAATAGGGGCTCTTGTGGCAGCAATAATATTAGGACCAAGAAAGGGTTTTCCAGAAATAGTGATGCCCCCACACAACAGAACTATGGTAGTGATTGGGGCTGCTATGTTATGGATTGGGTGGTTTGGATTTAATGCAGGGAGCGCAGTGGTAGCAGATACAGGAGCCGGAATGGCAATGTTAGTAACCCATATCAGCGCTGCCCTAGGAGCGCTTACTTGGATTTCGATTGAATGGATAAAACAAGGTAAACCCACAGTTATTGGAATAACCACCGGCATGATCGCGGGTCTCGCCACCATAACACCTGCGGCCGGTAACGTTGGACCTCAAGGGGCAATTTTAATTGGAATATCAGCTGGCCTAATATGTTTTTATGCAACTCAAGCAATCAAGGGTTTCTTTAAGATAGATGATTCTCTGGATGTATTCCCAGTTCATGGTGTTGGCGGCATGCTTGGCCTTGTTATGTTGTGTTTTGTTGGCATGGAAAATGGCTTCCTTGGCTCAGGGGCCACTGGATTATCAGAGATTGCCGCGGGAAACCCTTTAAAACAATTAACAATCCAACTTAAAGGCATTTTATTGATAGGTCTCTGGACCGCCGCTGCATCATGGATTATTCTCAAAACTATTGGTCTTTTTACTGATCTCAGAGTCACCGAGGAAGAAGAATACGAAGGGCTTGATAAAAGTTTACATGATGAAACTGGATATAACTTATAAGCCTAATCCTCTGTGCGCCTCTTGATGTATGTTATAAAATAAATAATATTTTAAAAAAGGTGAGGCTATGGATATACGGATCGCAACTCGTAAAAGTGAATTAGCTCTTTGGCAAGCAAATCATGTAGCTTCCTTATTAAGACTCCTCCCAGAAATTAACTCGATTACTTTGATTCCCTTAAGCACTAAAGGCGATCAAATACTAGATACAAGCTTGCAAAAAATAGGTGGAAAAGGCCTTTTTATCAAAGAGCTTGAAGTCGCAATAGCTGAAAATAAAGCAGATATTGCCGTACATTCTATGAAAGATATGCCAGTCAAAATTCCAACAGGCTTCAGAATTGCAGCTACACTAAAGCGTGATTCTCCATTTGATGCACTAATTTCAAGAAATAATCAAAAACTTATAGAGCTCCCAGAAGGCTCTATCATTGGAAGTTCCAGCCTTCGTCGACAAGCACAAATTCTGAAAATTAGACCTGATATAAATGTCAAAGATCTACGTGGAAACATAAATACAAGGTTAGATAAATTAGATCATGAAGAATATGATGCCATTGTGCTTGCACGTGCTGGCCTTGAAAGGCTTGGCTTATCTGGAAGAATTACTGAAACTTTTCTTCCTGAGGATATGCTTCCAGCTGCAGCGCAAGGAGTAATAGGTATTGAATGCCTGTCAGATCGAAGGGAGTTAATCGCAATATTAGCTCAACTTAATAATGAAAATTCAGAACAAACAACATCTGCAGAAAGATCTGTTAACAGAGATTTGCAGGCAACTTGTCAATCACCCATCGGGACGTATGCAATTATTCATGAGCAAAAATGTATAGTTGAATCAATGGTGTCATCTCCAGATGGCACCAAGATGCTAAGAGACTCAATAGAAGGTAATAAAACAGAAACAGAAACACTGGGAGCTACATTAGCCGCTCGACTTCTCGAGAATGGTGCTGATGATATACTCAATAAAGCCTTGATATGAAAAAACTTAAGCTAAAAAATATTGGGGTGCTTATCACTCGGCCGATTAAACAAAGCCAGGAATTGAGAAGTGCTATCCATGAGCATGGAGGTAACCCTATATTATTCCCAGTGATTGACATAAAGCCACTATCGCCTGTGATTATAAAGCATAATAAAGAGCAGTTGGATGTAGCTTCAATCATCATATTTGTCAGTATAAACGCGGCAATAAATGGAAAAGATCATTTTGATTTTACCAATAAAAAAGTCATTGCCATTGGTCCGACTACAAAAAATTATCTAGAGAGAAATGATATAACGGTGACATTTTGCCCTGAAAAAGAATTTAATAGTGAAGGATTACTGCAGAGTTCTATTTTAAAAAACGTAAAAAATCAAATTATCACCATAGTTCGGGGTGAATCTGGAAGAGAATCTTTAAATATTGAGCTTGATCGACGAGGGGCAAAAGTTCAATATTTAACCGCATACAAAAGAGTAGAGCAAAGTCACACTAAAGAGCAAGTCAACGATCTAAATGAAAATTTTCAGAGCGGAATCATTCATTTTGTGATTATTATGAGCTTTGAAACATTTAAATATTTATCGGTAACATTAAATTCAAAGCAAGTTCAAATTCCAGCTTCAATAAAATTTATTGTTCCTAGTCAGCGAGTTGCCAATAAAATTCATGCATTCTCTGAAAATAATACATGCATTGTCTCTGCTGATACGCAAACCTCATCAATTATTGGTGCGCTCGAAAAAAACACGTTAGCCTAGGTAATAATGAAAAAAATTAATGATATAAAAAATCAATCCATTGAGGACGAAGTCAAAACTAATAAACCTTGGGTCATTATTATTGCTCTCATTGTTTTATCGATTTTTTTATGTGGGCTTTACTTTTATTTTATGACTAACTACACAAATGTTGAAATTCCAAGAAAAGATATACGCTCTCTAGAGAATACCATCACTAAATTGGAAGGTTCGATAAAAGAAAATAAAAAAAATAATCAAATACTTTTTGATCAACAAATCCAGCACACCAACTTGATAAAATCTTTAATCGCCAAAGTTGATAACAATTCGAATACTGGTCCAATTTATCCCGAAAAAATACAGCAAATATGGTTATTAGCTGAAATTAAGTATTTGTTAAACTTAGCTAATGCTCAATACACACTTTCTGACAATATCGATTTGACTTTACTTGCATTCGAATTAGCTCTTGAAAAACTTCAAAAATCAAACCTTTCAGATCTAATAAATATTCGAATTTCTATTGAAAAAGAACTCGATGCCCTTAAAGAATTTAATAATTTTAGCCCAGAGAATAATCTTATATCTCTTGAAGAAATTACGAAAAAAATCGAATTACTTCCATTTAAGAAACAAACTAAAGATTACGATAATCACTCTATAAATGATTTATCTTGGCCAGAAAAAATAATGCAATCCATAAATAAATCTATAAAAAATATCATAATCGTCAGAAATACATCCCAAATAAGGAATGATGATTCATACAAGCCGGCCAATAGAATCATTTCAATTCAACTCTCAACCTTGCTCATGGAAATAAAATTAGCACTTATAAATAGCAATCATAAAAAATATCAGGAGACACTCCAAAACACTATAGATTGGATTGAGCGTTTCTATGATATAGAGGCAACAGCAGTCAAGGAAGTTTTGAATGAGTTGGTTAAAAAAATAGATTATAAGCCGCTAAACAAGAAACCCAATATTTCCAAAACGCTTCTTTTAATCCAAGAGCATGAGATGATGCTAATTAATAATAAACCCAATACTGAAAAGTCAAATAAATGAAATTTGGTTTTTATATAGTTTTAACCATTCTAGTCAGTGCTTTTATTACTGAACTGCTTTTAAAAGATTCAGGTTATGTTGCGATATATTACCAAGACTATGTTGTAGAAATGTCTCTCGTCATCTTCTTATTAATCTGTCTTGCACTTTTTATTCTTTTACTATTTTCAAAAAAAATTTTTAACTCACCCACATTACTTTTAAAAAAAACCATGGCATACAAAAGAAGACATGCCAATCATTTGCTCGAACAAAGCTACCTAATGATGGCGCAGGGTAATTACAAAAAAGCCGAAAAATATGCAAAAAAATCACTAAATCATTGTGATGCTCCCGTAATAGCATACTCACAAGGAGCAATAGCGGCAGATCAACAAAATCTTCAAATTAAAAGAGATGAATGGATTAGAAATGCCTACGAAAATCATCCCAAAGCTAGAGAAGTTATACTCCTACTCCAAGCCAAATTTCAATTATCTGATCGTAATTTTGAGGCAGCACTTGCTACACTAAGTAAAATTAAAGAAACAAATAACACCAACAAAGAAATGTTGACCCTCATGAAAGATCTTTACATTGAATTAAAAGATTGGCAAAAGATACTGCATATCATGCCTTTACTAAGAAAATTTGATAACTTGAATACGCCCCTCTTGAATGAATTAGAATGTAAGGCTCAAATTCATATTATAAACATTACAGCTGATACAAAAGAATTACATCAAATCTGGAGCAAAGCTTCCAAAACTCTCAAAGAAAATGACGATTTCACCAAAGCCTTCTGCCAAAAATTAATCATAAATGATCAAGAAGATATTGCATCAAAAATCATAACGTCGTTTTTGAAAAAGAACTACGCCTATTCTTTGGTCAAAATGTATACACAATTAAACATTGATGATGCACAAACCAATCAAAAAAAAATAACGCAATGGATTAAAACTCACGGCCATCGAGATGAATTATTAATTGCTGTAGCTACCATTTGCCAGAAAGAAAAACTTTGGGGTCAGGCCAGTCGCTTCCTTCAGGAATCAATAAACATAACCCCCTCTGCTGAGGCTCTGTTTAAGCTCGGTGAAGTACTCTCTCATCTTGGGAAAACTGAGTCTTCAAACCTCGCTTTCAAGAGGGCTCTAAAACTTCAATCTAATTTAGAAAAAGATATCCAAGTATGAATTTTGTCATTGCAGGAGCAGGTTATACTGGTATGTCAGTAATTAAAAGATTACCAAAAGAAAATACAACCTATATCTCACGGACCAAGCAAGATCATCTTAGCTGTGACGGAAAATCAATTGATCTCGATAATCAAGCTAATCAAATAAATCTTAAAACTCCCTATGCACTTCTTTACTCAATTCCACCCAACCCGGAAATGGAAATCGATATTAGGCTTCCATCATTTCTAAATAATCTTTCGCCACCACCAAAAAGAATAGTTTATATGAGCAGTAGCGGGGTTTATGGTAATCAAGACGGTAAATTAATTAATGAGCTTACACCACTAAACCCACAAACTAGAAGGGCAAAAAAAAGAGTGGCAGCAGAGCAACTCCTATATAATTGGTGCTCTAAGAAAAATATTAAACTAATTATATTAAGGGTTTCTGGAATCTATGGCCCAAATAGGTTGGGATTGAACAGGATAAATAAAAGCTCAACAATAATTAATGAAGATGAGGCAAAATCAAGCAATCGTATACATGTTGAAGATTTAACAACTTGTTGCATCGCCGCCTTAAAAAATATCAACGCGTCTGGCATCTATAATATTTCGGATGGAGATTTCAGAAGTAACTCATGGTTCATCAAGAAACTATGCGAATTAAAAAATCTACCCTCGCCGAGAGAAATTACAATCAAAGAAGCTATGCTTACTTGGAGTAAAAAAAGAATCTCTTTCCTCAAAGAATCACGGCGATTAGATAACAGAAGATTACGTGATGATTTGAAGATTAAGTTACTTTACAACAACGCGGAAAAAGGAATAAAGGCAAGCCTCTAAAATCAATTAATTACAAAATAATGAATGCTGTTAAATCAATAGATTGATATTATAAATTAAGCTAATCAAGGAATTCCAGCCAAATGGCAAAGAAAAAAAACACGCAAAGCAACCAATTGAATGCGAAAAAAGTTCAATTATATTTAGAGAAGCATCCTGATTTCTTTATCGAGAAGAATCAATTACTCAGTTCACTGAACCTTCCACATATTAATAAGGGCAGTATCTCTTTGGTTGAGAGACAAATGACGATATTAAGAGAAGAGAATAAACAACAAAAGAATACTTTAAATGATTTTATCTCTACAGCTACAGAGAACGATGTATTGACAAAAAAAATTCAATCCTTAGCCTTAAAGTTAATTACTACTGATAATCTAAAGGCAACCCTCCAGATCTGCCATGATGCCTTAACGCATGATTTTAAAATTGAATGCTGCACATTTATCTTATTCAAAGAAGTGAACATTGGAAAATGCAGCTATGTTAATTGCATTAATAAAAACCATAGTTCATTAAAATCATTTCAATCTTTTTTAAAAAATAAATCACCGCGTTGTAATAAATTAACAAATGATCAATATAAATTATTGTTTAAAAAACCCACAAATATAGCCTCTAGTGCATTAATACCTCTGAATACAAAAAAAACATATGGCTTTCTTGCTATTGGGAGTAGAGATGCAAAACGTTTTAACCCTAGTATGAGCATGGATTATCTCTCATTAATTGGAACCTTAATTTCGCACTCAATAGAACGAGATGTCCTTTAATAAAAACCCAGAAATAACGATGTCAGATAAAAACAATAAACAACAAATTTGGATTGACAGGTTTATTGTGCATATAAGTAACGAAAAAAGATTATCCCCTCATACCTGCAAAAGCTATTCTCGTGATTTGAGTATTTTTTTAGTTTATTGCTTAGATAATGAGCTTCAATCTTGGCGAGATATTGATGCAGAAAACATTAGGGCATTTAGCGCTACACAATATAGAAGAGGCTTAAACCCTAAATCAATCCAACGAAATTTATCTTCAATAAGATCTTTTTTTCGTTATCTAATACGCGAAAAAGAAATAAAAAATAATCCAGCGCAGACGATTCGACCACCCAAAGCGGGGAAAAAATTACCTGAAAACCTCGATACAGACAGCATGTCAAAACTATTAGATATAAAAGAAACCGGTTTTATTGCCGATAGGGATAAAGCTATTTTAGAATTATTGTATTCATCGGGATTAAGATTAGCTGAACTCATAAATCTCAATATAACTGATATCGATTTGGCAGATGCAACAGTTAGTGTATTAGGTAAAGGGAATAAAGAGCGGATTATTCCAATAGGACGTTACGCGATAAGCTCATTAAAAAAATGGCTCAACACAAAAAAGAATATCAAAACAATTGATTATGATGCTTTGTTTATCAGTAAGAGAGGTGGGCGCTTAAGTCCAAGGTCAGTTCAATCTAGGCTTAATTATTGGGGTAAGAGACAAGGTATCACTACAAAAGTCTATCCTCACCTCTTAAGGCATTCATTTGCAAGTCATCTTCTTGAGTCCAGTCATGACCTAAGAGGAGTGCAGGAATTACTAGGTCACGCCAATATTAGTACTACTCAAATATACACACACCTTGATTTTCAGCATCTTGCCCAGATATACGATCAAACACATCCGCGTGCTCGTAAAAAGCGGAATAAATAAATCTGTGACAATTAACTGGTTATAAACCAATAAATTACACATATAGGGGATGAAAATGGATCAATTCCGAGGCACAACAATCGTTTCAGTCCGTCGCAATGGAAAAGTAGCTATAGCGGGTGACGGTCAAGTCAGTCTAGGTAATACCATAATGAAAGGTAATGCCAAAAAAGTCAGGACTCTCGCATCAGGAAAAGTAATTGCTGGTTTTGCAGGTGGCACAGCAGATGCTTTTACTTTGTTTGAATTATTTGAAAGCAAAATAGAGCAATATGGTAATTTAACTAGAGCAGCAATTGAATTAGCAAAGGAATGGCGAACAGATAGGCGCTTACGGCGCTTAGAAGCACTTTTATGCGTTGCTGACAAAGAATCTTCTTTCATTATCTCGGGAAACGGCGATGTTATTGAGCCTGAAAATAATATTATGGCCATTGGATCTGGCGGTGCATTTGCACAGGCGTCGGCACTAGCTTTAATGAATCATACTAAATTAGATGCAGCCACCATAGTCCAAGAATCACTAAAAATAGCAGGTGAAATATGTGTGTATACAAATCACAGCATCACTGTTGAAGAATTAGCTGAAAAATAACCTACACGGAAAAAATTATTATGTCGCAAATGACACCAAGAGAAATAGTCCAAGAGCTTGATAACCATATTATCGGTCAAAATGAAGCAAAACGAGCTGTAGCCATTGCCTTAAGGAATCGCTGGAGAAGAACGAATGTTGATGAACCATTAAGAAGTGAGATAACTCCAAAAAATATTTTAATGATTGGACCAACGGGTATCGGAAAAACAGAAATTTCAAGACGTCTTGCAAAATTAGCGAAAGCTCCTTTTATAAAAGTTGAAGCTACGAAATTTACCGAAGTTGGTTATGTTGGTCGTGAAGTAGACAGTATTATCAGAGATCTTGTAGACATTGCTGTAAAAATCACACGAGAAACAGAAATGGAAAAAGTCAAGCATCGAGCTGAGGACTCTGCCGAAGAGCGAGTGCTTGATGCATTATTGCCTCCTTCACCAAATAAAGATGATAATCATACTGACAAGAATGCAACTATGTCAGACACAAGACAAAAATTTCGCAAAATGCTCAGAGAAGGAAAACTAGATGACAAAGAAATTGAATTAGAAATTCAAACAGCTCCTGTAGGTATCGAAATTATGGCACCGCCAGGAATGGAAGAAATGACCAACCAATTGCAAGGAATGTTCCAAAATCTTTCGAACAACAAAACAAAAACTAGAAAATTAAAAGTCCAAGATGCCATGAAAATTTTAGTTAACGAAGAAGCTGCAAAAATGCTCGATGAAGAAAAGTTAAAATCACAAGCTATCGAAGCTGTTGAGCAACAAGGTATAGTATTCTTGGATGAAATAGATAAAATCGCGAGACGTTCAGAAGGCATGGGAGCCGATGTCTCAAGAGAAGGGGTACAAAGAGATCTCTTACCACTTATTGAAGGCTCCACAATTAATACAAAATATGGAATGGTGAAAACTGACCATATTTTATTTATCGCATCTGGCGCATTTCATGTCTCAAAACCATCAGATTTAATTCCTGAGTTACAAGGACGTTTCCCAATTAGAGTCGAATTAAGATCACTTAAAACAGAAGATTTTGTTCGTATTCTGACAGAGCCGGATGCATCTTTAACAACTCAATATACGGCATTAATCAAAACCGAAGGCGTCAACTTAAAATTTACCAGCAATGGCGTTAAACGTTTGGCTGAAGTAGCCTATCAGGTTAATGAGAATACCGAAAATATCGGTGCTAGAAGGTTGCATACTGTCTTGGAAAGATTATTAGAAACAATCTCTTTCGAAGCTTCAGAGATAGAAGGAAGTAACATCAAGATAGATGAAGATTATGTGAATAAACATCTTGCTGAATTATCTAAAAATGAAGATCTAAGTCGCTATATTTTATAACAAACTCCTGACTCGATAATACCCAATGACAAACGCTCCTCTTGAAATTAAACTACGTAAAAAATCAAAATTGCTCTCAATCGAGTATGCAGATAATGAGATATTCGAACTCTCTTTTGAGTTTCTGAGAGTTCATTCACCCTCTGCTGAAGTTAAGGGTCATGGTCCCGCTCAAGCAGTACTCCAGTTAAATAAACACAACGTAATGATTGAAGCTATAGAACCCATAGGTCATTATGCGATAAGATTAATTTTTGATGATGGGCATGATAGTGGCTTGTATACATGGAAATACCTTCATGAATTAGGCCAAGATCATGATAAATTATGGCAAGCTTATCTCGATCAACTTCAAGCATCTGGATATAATCACCCTCAAGCAACAGATGATTAATTAATGGATAAAAAAACAACTCACTTTGGTTACAAAACCATTGCCAGAGAAGAAAAAGCAGCACATGTCAAAGATGTTTTTGATTCTGTATCTAATCGATATGACATTATGAACGATTTAATGTCGATTGGCTTGCATAGGCTATGGAAAAAATACACTATCGAAAAAGCAGCAGTAAAGCGAGGCCAAAACGTTCTTGATCTTGCTGGTGGTACTGGTGATCTTGCTAAAGTTTTTTCAAGACAAGTTGGTGATTATGGTCATGTTGTGCTGGCTGACATTAATTTATTAATGCTCAAAGAGGGACGTTCTCGATTAATTGATGCAGGGATATCAAAAAACCTATCCATAGTTCAATTAAATGCTGAGAATCTTCCATTTCCAAAGAATAGTTTTGATTTAATCACCATAGCATTTGGTCTCAGGAATGTAACTGAAAAGCAAATGGCTTTAGAATCCATGTACAAAGCCCTCAAACCTGGAGGCAAACTATTAATTTTGGAGTTCTCAAAACCCATCAGTATCATCCAGCCACTATATGACCTCTACTCATTCAAAGTTCTACCTTTTCTAGGTGAGTTGGTAACGAAAGATGCTGAAAGCTATCGCTATTTAGCAGAATCTATCCGTATGCATCCCGATCAAAACACCTTGCTTGATATGATGAATAAAGCAGGATTAGAGCGTTGCCGCTATCAGAATCTTACTGGTGGAATCGTGGCTCTTCATGAAGGATATAAATTTTAATGAGCGCTATAGACAAAACATTGCAACCATTTATTAATATGCTTAATAAACAAATTGTAGAAAAAACTCCCGCTTTTAACCTCAGCAAAGAACTTGAGGGGAAAATAATTTCGATGAAAATAAAGGATACTGAGCACCATATAAATTTCATCGTGACTGAAAACAAACTTCGAACGTATAACAATACCGATGATCATGATGTGCAAATAACTGCTTCATTATTAACTTTCACAAGCCTAATAAAAAACAATCCAGAAGACGCAGTCAGAGATGGTTTGCTAAATTTTCAAGGTGATATAGGCACAGGGCAAAAGTTTCAACAACTGATGCGATACACAAAGCCAGACCTTGAAGAAGAATTATCTTTTTTAGTAGGAGATATGGCGGCACATAGTATCGGAAGCGTAAATTCAAAAATTTCTCATTGGATGAAAGATTCAAAAAATGTCATAGAACAAAATATCTCTGAATATCTTCAAGAGGAGCAAAAAATTCTTCCCAGCCAATACGAGTTCAATAAATTTCAAACAGCCGTGAATAAATTACGTGATGATGTGGATCGTATTGAAATTAAATTTAAAAAATACAACCAGCTCAATAATTAAAGCATGTCTTCACTGAAAAATTTTATAAGATTAATCAAGATTCAACGAGTACTTGTTGCGCATGGCCTCGTTGAATTGATTGATAAAACTGGCTACCTAAAACCATTAAGATATCTGTTCATATTATGGCCAGGAAAAGTAAATAAAAAACTCCCACTCGGCAAAAGAATCCGTAAAGCACTTGAAGAACTTGGACCGATCTTTATTAAATTTGGTCAAGTAATATCGACTCGGCGTGATCTTTTACCCATAGAGGTAGCTGATGAACTTGCAAAGTTGCAAGATCAAGTTCCACCATTCCCAAAAAAACAAGCTTTGGAAATGCTTGCTATGGAATATGATCAGCCACTTGATGAGTTATTCTCAAGAATTGACAGTGAGCCATTAGCAGCAGCCTCCATTGCCCAAGTTCATAGCGCTGCACTCATGGATGGCACAGAAGTAATCATAAAAATTTTACGGCCAAATATTAGAAACCTTATCGAAAGTGATATTGCAGTTCTTCATACATTGGCTCGTTTAGCACAAAAATACTGGCATGAAAGCGCTCAAATCAGACCCATTGAAATAGTAAATGAGTACGAAAAAACTGTAATCAATGAATTAGATCTTAAGCGCGAGGCAGCCAATACAACAAAATTGAAAAGAAATTTTTCTGATTCAGAATTACTTTATGTCCCTGAAATATACTGGGATTTCTGTCGAACTAATATTTTAGTGCAAGAACGTATTTTCGGTACCCCAATACGTGATATTGAAACTTTGAAATCTAATAATACAAACTTTAAAGTCCTTGCTGAAAATGGAGTAGAGATATTCTTTACACAAGTATTTCGACATAATTTTTTCCATGCGGATATGCACCCGGGAAATATTTTTGTTCAACTGGATGATCCAGAGAATCCAAAATATGCCGCTGTCGATTTCGGAATAATCGGTACGCTTACTGAAAATGATCAATATTATTTGGCCGAAAACTTTTTAGCATTTTTTGAGGAAGATTACAGAAAAATTGCTCAATTACATATTGATTCAGGATGGGTACCTCCCGATACGAGAGTTGATGAATTAGAAATTGCTATACGTACTGTGTGTGAACCAATTTTCAATAAACCATTATCTGAAATCTCTTTTGCTAATGTATTAATAAGTCTATTCAACACAGCTAGGCAATTTAATATGGAAATACAACCTCAACTCATTTTATTGCAAAAGACTTTATTTAATATCGAGGGTCTTGGTCGACAGTTATACCCTGAATTGGATCTCTGGAAAACCGCCTATCCAGTTCTAAAAGAGTGGATGGGAGAGCAAATGGGCCCTCGAGCGATTCTTAAAGATTTTCGAAACAATCTTCCTTTAATGAGACAAACAGCTCGTAACTTTCCTAAAATTCTAAAACATCTCTCACAGCAAGCGGCGGGTAAAAATGGCAACGATATTCGGTTAATTGAAATACAACAACAAATATCCCAACAACAACAAAAACAGTTTTATATCGGTCTTGGAATAACAGCCATTTCATCGAGCGTTCTAATTTATTATCTGGCATCACTACCTTGGATTGCTTATCCACTGCTTTTAATTGGGGTAATTAGTTTATATAAAGGCAAACCAACCTAAGTGCGTACCATAAAAAGTTATGTCAAGCGCAAAGGAAGAATCACTGAAGGTCAAAATCAAGCGATTAATACACTATGGACAATATATGGAATTGACTATTCAAAAGAATTCTTAAATTTTCCTTTTATTTTTAATAACAACAATCCAGTACATTTAGAAATTGGTTTCGGTGATGGAGAATCACTTATTAAGCAAGCAGTCTCTAATCTTGAAAACAATTATATCGGCATTGAAGTGCATGACCCAGGAATTGGTCGTTGCCTAATGAATATTAAAAAACACAATCTAACTAATATAATGCTTTCTTCTCATGACGCTATTGAAGTTATCAATGATCAAATAAAAGAAAACACACTGGAAAGAATTAATCTCTATTTTCCAGATCCATGGCCAAAAAAACGTCACCATAAACGTCGAATCGTGCAGCCCGCGTTTCTGGATATGATCGCGAATCGCCTAAAAGAAGGCGGCACACTTAATATTGCAACGGACTGGGTGGCCTATGCAGAGCACATCGACGAAGTTTTTTCCCATTCGGATCACTTTATCTGCACCGAGCGCCGCGAACACGGCGGTGAGCTGCCATTCAAGCGTCCTCGAACGAAATTCGAACGTCGCGGACTAAAGAAAGGTCATCGAATATGGGATTGGTGTTTTAAAAAAACCTAATACTTAAATAAGCTTGCGCTTCGTCTTAAGCGTCGCTACATACTGTCTGGACCGGAGACGTACACAACCCCGTCACGCACCGAGACATCGACCTTCCGTAATGCTTTTCCTAATGCTGGACCAACAAAACAATTACCTGTCTCGATCTCATAGGTTGCACCGTGCGACGCACAAATAATTGCAGTTTTGTCTTTGGTCAGAAAATTGTTTGGCGACCAATTGAGGGGATGGCCAACGTGGACACAGAAATTCTGGTAAGCAAAAATTTCATCGTCCTTGCGAACGACAAATCCTCTAAAAGGCCAGTCGCCTTCCCCAATCGAAAACTCACGACAACCCGGATCATCAAGTTCGCTTAACTTACCTACCGTTATTTCAACGTCATGCATTGGTCCGATTCTCGTTCCATGGCGCCACCTTGATTAGTAGCAACATACCTGGAATCGCAAAAACCATGCAGAGTAAAAAGAAATTCGTCCAACCAGTTTGCTCAACAATCACTCCCGTAACCGAGTTTGCGAAGACTCTTGGAACTGCCGCAATCGCAGTAAATAAGGCGAGCTGCGTTGCAGCAAATGCCGGATTCGTTGTACGCGCCATAAATGCAATCAAAGCTGCTGCGCCAAGACCGACACCAAGGTATTCGAAAAAGACAGCTACGCCGAGCATCCAAGGGTTGGGGCCTACTTCTGACAATATAACGAACCCAAGAATACTAACGATTTGCACGATGCCGAACAGCCAAAGAGCACGATTGATTGCCAACTTCACCATGATTATTCCGCCCACTATTCCACCGAGAATTACGGCGACGAGGCTCGCCATCTTCGAGATCGTACCGATCTGCGTCCCGGTAAATCCCAGGTCTATGAAGAAGGGCGTCTGCAGCGCGGTCGCCATATTGTCACCGAGCTTATAGAGAAATAGAAAAGCCAGGACTAGCAACGCGGGGCGTAATCCAGCACGTCCTAGGAAGTCTCGAAATGGCTCTATCACTGAATCTCTTAAGGTTTTCGGTGGTGTGGGTTCGGCTATCGCTTCGTCAATGACAAGAGTTGCAATGATTCCAACCAACATGAACAGGGCCACAATTACGAACACCATATGCCAGGGCAGATGGTCCGCCAGAATGAAACCAAGTGCACCAGGTATTAACCCGGATAGTCGATAGGCCTGTACATGAATTGAATTTCCCAACCCAAGCTCTACGTCCGGTAACAATTCGCGCCTGTAAGCGTCAAGCACAATATCCTGACTGGCGCTGAAGAACGCGACAGCAATAGAAAGATAAGCGATGCTCCAAATCGACACGTCGGGCTTAAAAACTCCCATCGAGCCCATGGAAAACAACAAGGCCACTTGCGTGACGAGCATCCAACCACGGCGGTGACCCAGAAATGGCAAGGTGAAGCGGTCAATGATCGGCGACCAAATAAACTTCCACGTAAAGGGAAACTGAACGAGTGCAAAGAAACCGATCTCAGCCAGACCGACACCCTCCATTCGTAACCAACCTGGAACCAATTGAAACAATAGGTACAACGGCAGTCCCGATGTAAAGCCTGTGAAAACGCAAATCAACATTCGTCGATTCAGAATCGCTTCTTTGAAGCTCTCCGATCGCGAGCGATCATGTATGGCGTTATTTAGCATGGATCCAATCGTAATCCATTGTTACGGGTGCGTGGTCAGAAAATCGTTCGTCACGGTAAATCGCGGAGGTTTTAACTTTATGCTTCAGTCCCGGCGTGACGGCGTGGTAGTCGATGCGCCACCCGACATTATTATCCCAAGCGCGACCGCGGTTGGACCACCAGGTGTACTGCTCATCATCCTGCGACAACACCCGGAACGCGTCTGTAAACCCGTACTCTCCAAATACCTTGTCTAGCCAAGCGCGTTCTTCGGGTAGGCACCCTGAATTTTTCTGGTTTTGCTTCCAGTTCTTGATATCACCTTCTTTGTGGACGATATTCCAATCACCGCATAAGATATATTCAGAATGACGCCGCCTCAATTTTATTAAATGCTCCTCAAATGCCTTTAAACATTTCATCTTAAAAGCTTGACGAACATCTCCGGAAGAGCCAGAAGGTAAGTAAACTGAAACAATATTAATCGAACCAAGCCTAACTTCGATATATCGCCCTTCATCATCAAATTCTTTCAAGCCAATGCCAAAAATAACTTTCTTAGGTTTATGTCGAGTGTATATCGCTACTCCACTGTAACCTTTCTTTAAAGCATCTTTATAATAGCAATAATAGTCAGTGGGCCTGAAACACTCATCCACGAGTTGAAATTCTTGTGCTTTTGTTTCTTGAATACAGATGACATCTGCGTTTTGTGTTTTTAGCCAATTAAAGAATCCCTTCCTTGCAGCGGCTCTAATACCATTTGCATTTAAACTGATTACACGAAACAATTTTTAGTCCTTTGAGATACATTTTATTATAAGTGGTGTGTTAACTAACAATCCTACTTACTTCAACCTATAATAGGAATTATATCTTGGCATAATATTAAATCGATGCTCCAGAAACCACAGTGATCTCATAAAATGAAAACGTATAAAAGAAATTTTCTTGAATTAGCCATGAAATTAGGTGTTCTTAAATTTGGAGAATTTACCTTAAAATCTGGTAGAAAAAGTCCTTATTTTTTCAACGCTGGGTTATTTAATACTGGTCAATCCGTCGCAGATCTAGGTCAATACTACGCAAATACTATAGTCGATTCAGGAATAGAATTTGATATGATATTTGGACCTGCCTATAAAGGTATACCTCTAGCCACTATATCCGCGGCGGCGCTCGCCGAACATCACCAGATTAATAAACCGTTTTCCTATAATAGGAAGGAATCAAAACAACACGGTGAAGGTGGGGTTATTGTTGGTGCACCTCTAAATGGTAAAGTACTGATTATTGATGATGTAATTACTGCTGGTACGGCTGTTAAAGAAGCATTCAATTTGATCGAGAATTCAAACGCAAAGATTGCCGGATTAATCATTTCTTTGGATAGACAAGAAATAGGTGTAAGTGGAAAATCAGCGATTCAAGAACTGGAAGATAATCTTAATATACCAGTTGTCAGTATTGCTAAACTTGATGATCTTATCGAACTGATCAAAATATCAGATGACTTAAAAGTTCACTTATCATCAATAATTAAATATCAGGAACAATTTGGAATCACAGTTTAAACGCTCTTGCGATTTTTAATTCGTCAACTACTTAAGAAATGTCAACTAAACTTCCCCAGAACCCATACAGCTATGTAAGTCACCTAGAATGCTCTCTGACCGGACAACACTATAGTCACGACCGGATGCGTGGTCTATCTGATGCTGGTGCCCCATTGTTGGTGCGTTATTTTCTAGGTAAAATTTCCGAGGTCATTAGCAAAGACACTTTTGTTCAACGCAGTCCTGATATCTGGAGGTGGCGCGAGTTCTTGCCTCTTCCCCTAGAAATGGAGCCCGTCTCACTCGGGGAGACCGAAACACCTCTGATCGCATTTCGCGAATTGCCGCGCGTATTCATTAAAGATGAAGGGCGTCTTCCCACTGGATCCTTTAAAGCACGGGGAATGGCTGTAGCTGTGTCAATGGCAAAGCATTTTAATGCAAACGGCCTTGTGGTTCCGACAGCGGGAAATGCTGGGTCAGCGGCGGCAGCCTATGGTGCAGCTGCAGGTATACCAACACATGTTTATGCTCCAATCGATACTCCAACAATTACGCTGCAGGAAATCGAGCTTCATGGGGCTCAGTGCCACCATGTTGATGGTCTCATTGACCGATGTGGGCAACTGGCGGGCAAGGCTGCTAGTGAAAACGGGTTGCATGATTTGTCTACTCTGGCTGAACCCTATCGGCTGGAAGGTAAAAAAACCATTGGCTTTGAACTTGCGCTTCAATTCAACTGGTCTTTGCCGAATGTGATCTATTATCCAACCGGTGGTGGTACCGGGTTTATTGGCATGTGGAAAGCTTTTGACGAACTTGAAGCGATTGGCTGGATCGGATCTAGGCGTCCACGTATGGTTTCAGTGCAGACGCTAGGATGTAATCCTATCCAACAGGCATTTGAAGCTGGTCACGACGATATTATGACGGCATTTGCCCCGGTTGATACCATTGTTCCAGGCGTGCGTGTTCCAAAACCACTTGGTGGACGTCTCATTCTTTCAGTTCTGCGGGCATCCGGTGGACATGCATGCGCAGTTTCCGATGACGCGACAATTGAATGCCGTGACCAGATTGCCAGATCGGAAGGCATTAATCTTTGCCCTGAAGGTGCCGCTTGTCATGTCGCATATCTTTCTGACCTGGAAACTGGAGCCGTTAACCGTGATGAAACTGTGGTCATCTTCAATACGGCGAATGGCCTGAAATGGCCGATGCCGGAGCTAATCTAAATGAGCTAGTTTGCTCCGACGCCGATGTCCTATTCATCAGCGTAAATTGGGTGATAATCGCTTAGAAAGAATTGTGCCAACGTTTCGGGCGCATTGTAGTTGTAGTGATCTATCTTGATCCGGTGACCCTGATCCCCCTCAAGCGGTCGTCGTAACCTGGAACTGTGACTCTCCCTATATCTCGCATCATATCTAAAACAGTAATATTTTAAAGTATCAAAAAAAATTTACTAACTAAGATCTTCCTGAGTGGCCAAAACCGCCTTCGCCACGATCAGTTTCTTCGAACTCATCAACTACCTCAAATTCAACTCTCTCGACAGGAATAAATACCATTTGTGCAATACGTTCGCCGGGTTTAACCACATATGCATTTTTACTTCGGTTCCAACATGAAATAAAAACTTGGCCTTGATAATCCGAATCAATTAGGCCTGTTAGATTACCTAGCACTAACCCATGTTTATGCCCTAATCCTGATCTTGGTAACAATATGGCCGCTAAATTATTATCGGCAATATAAATAGCCATACCGGTTGGGATTAATATGGTTTCACCCGGCTCAACGACCAGCTCATCATCAATACAGGCCCGCATATCCATACCTGCTGATCCATCGGTTGCCAAATGTGGCAATAGAATATCAGTGCCAACACGCGGATCTAGTATTTTTAATTGTATGGATCTCATTATTTTTTCCAATTAACGAATAGACGTAATATTTGATGAATTAGCGCTCGCTTCACCAACGTCAATTTTAAATCTTTCTGTAATCAAGATTACTAATTCTTTTGCTAGAACTGTTTTTGGCATCTTTTTAAATACCTTTCCTGCAGATTTCCAAAAGACATGCACAGCATTATCGTCTTGATCAAATCCATGATTCGGGCCAACTTTGTTTGCAATAATCATATTTAATGATTTTTCATTGAGTTTTTTTAAGGCATATTCTTTTAACCGAAGTGTTTCGGCAGCAAAACCAACTGTGAATGGCGCTATTTCTAATTTACTAACGGATGCAAGCACATCCTCAGACTTAACTAATTCTATAGTCAAATCATTTTTCATTTTCTTAATTTTATTCTTATGAAAAATAGTTGGACGATAATCCGCTACCGCTGCTGCTGCAACAAAAATGTCTACATCATCTATGTTTTCATGCACAGCTTGAAGCAAATCATCAGCAGTTTCTATCAATGTAAGCGTCATATTCTCTGGTTTAGGTAAATTAGTCGGTCCGCTCACCAAATGTACCTCTGCCCCGGCCGCTCTAAATTCAGAAGCCAGAGCATACCCCATCTTTCCTGAGCTTCTATTGGTGATATAACGAATTGGATCAATAGGTTCACGGGTTGGGCCAGCAGTGATTAGAACTTTCTTTCCTGTTAATGGCATATCAAAATTTATAATTTTATTAATTAAAGTCTCTACAATGAATTCAGGCTCTGGCATTCGACCGATACCGGTTTCTCCACAAGCCTGATCACCAATCATTGGTTCAATAATTGATATTCCTCTATTTATAAGAGTTCTTTTGTTTTCCTTTACAGCTGTGTTTTTCCACATCACATGATTCATTGCAGGCGAAATGATAATCTTTGCTTTTGTAGCCAAACATAATGTAGTTAACAAATCGTCAGCTAATCCCTGTACAATTTTTGCCATGAAGTTAGCTGTTGTTGGAGCAATTAATACACAATCAGCCCAACGCGCTAATTCAATATGACTCATCACGGCTTCGGCTTCTTTATCCCATAAATTGGATCTCACTGGATTTAAAGATACAGCTTGAAGCGTAGTTTCAGTAACAAACTCTTTAGCACTTTCTGTTAAAACAACCTTTACCGAAAAGCCATGCGCGCGCAATTGCCTCACCAATTCTGGTGATTTATATGCTGCAATACTTCCAGTTACTCCAAGTAAAATGTTTTTCATAGTCTAAATAATATCAATAATTACTTATATTAAACGCAAGCTTATACGCTGCTGTACCCATATTTCCAGTAAATTAACTAAATAATCAATAATCAATAACTTAGTTCCTTTTGTTACTCAGTAAATAAGAGGTATAAATATTTTATAAAAATCAGGTAAAATGCTCTAATAACCTTGATTACATATCAAGGGACTGGTATAAAGTTGCGCTGCTCGTTACTTATTGAGCGGCAATCTTTTAACAACATAGCAAGAGACTGAGTCATGTCTAAAATTTGTCAAGTTACAGGCAAACGTCCAATGAGCGGAAACAATGTTTCGCATGCTCACAATAAAACTCGTCGACGTTTTCTGCCTAATCTTCAAAATAAAAGATTCTGGCTCGAAAAAGAAAATCGATTCATTAGACTAAGAGTGTCACAAAAAGGTCTAAGAATTATTGATAAACATGGTTTAGAGAAAGTCTTAGCTGATATGCGCGCAGAAGGACAGCGTGTTTAAATTTTTTATCGGAAAATAAAATGAGAGAGAAGATAAAATTAGTCTCAAGTGCCGGAACCGGTCACTTCTATACAACAGATAAAAATAAACGTGTTCATCCAGAAAAAATGGAAACTAAGAAATACGATCCTACAATTCGTAAACATGTCCTCTATAAAGAAGCAAAAATTAAATAAAATCATTGTAATTACTAGCTTCTAAATGAAGTGAATAATTTGCAAACTTGATTCTTGACATAAATTAGATCCCCGAGAACAAATGCCTGAATTGCCAGAAGTTGAGACAACAAGACTGGGTATAACTCCTTGGGTCCTTCAGAAAAAAATTATTGATGTCAAAATACGAGAATCACGATTACGTTGGCCAATCCCGCAAAATATTAAAGATAAATTATTAAACAGAGAAATCTTCTCTGTAAAAAGACGAGCAAAATATCTATTACTCGAGACCAATAATGGATCTGCCATCATACATCTTGGGATGTCCGGTAGTTTAAGGATTATTAAGAATTCTGAACCTGCCGGTAAACATGATCATTTTGATATTGTATTTAGTGACGGCCTGGCTCTTAGATTCAGAGATCCACGACGATTTGGTTCATTTTTATGGTCAAAAAATCCTCTTTCGCACTCCTTATTGAATAAACTTGGGCCGGAACCGCTTGAGAGTATGTTTACCGGTACCTATCTTTGGGAAAAAGCACGTAAACGTAAAGTAACCATTAAACAATTTATTATGAATGCACAAATCGTAGTTGGTGTTGGTAATATTTATGCCAGCGAATCACTTTATATGGCTGGTATAAATCCCAGACGCCAAGCAGGTAGAATCTCAAAAATACGGATGGAAGAATTGGTAATATCAATTAAGAAAATCCTAAAACAGGCAATTAATGCTGGCGGTACCACTTTACGAGATTTTCATACCAGTGATGGTGGTGATGGGTATTTCAAAACCAAACTTAGCGTCTATGATCGTAAGTGCAGACCATGCCTCTCTTGTGCTGCACCAATATCGATGGTTGTTATAGGGCAGCGCTCAACGTTCTACTGCAAAAACTGTCAAACTTAATTTTTAGATTTATTGAAACGATCCGTAAGTATTTTCTCAACGACAGGTGCAACAAAACTACTCACATTACCGCCCATGGTGGCAACTTCACGAACCAAGCTGGAAGTAATAAATGCATATTCAGTCGGTGTTAAAAATGCAGTTTCAATCTCCTTGGCCAAATATCGATTCATATTTGCGAGTTGCAATTCATATTCAAAATCTGAAACAGCACGTAATCCTCTTACAATCACACGGATATCGTGCGCCATGGCAAAATCTACAGTTAAGCCTGAATAATCACAAACTTCCACATTCTTCAGATCCTTTAAGACGGATTTAGCCATATCTACCCGTTCTTTCAAAGTGAACATGGGATTTTTCTCTGGATTCGCTGCAATAGCAACAACTACCTTGTCAAAGATCTTTGACGCACGTATTGCCAGCTCTTTATGGCCAAGAGTCATTGGATCGAATGTTCCAGGGTACATCGCATTTACTGTCATAAATAAATCCTCATGCTAATTATAATAACTAAATCACTTTTAATAATGCAAAACAAACTTTTCCGATATTTTTTTTATGGGTCACTACCCATCCCTCTGGAAGGACAGGAAAATCTTGATTTATTTCAAGCTCAACATAAATTTTTGCACCAACCGACAGCCAGTTACCATGATGCAGAAACGCAATTATATCACTTAATAATTTATCGCCAAATGGAGGGTCCAAAAAAACTAAACTATATCTTTGGTCGGCTTTAGGTTTTAAAAAAACTTGCGCTTCCTGATTAAAAATATTTATATTTTCTGCCTCAAGTAACTTAGCGGCGTCTTGCAAAAGTTTACTTGCTATCTTAGATTTTTCGACAAATGTAACTGAAGATGCACCTCTCGATAACGCCTCAAACCCTAGGCTTCCTGTTCCGGCAAATAGATCCAAACATCGCGCATTTTCCATATCAGGAGCAAGCCAATTAAATAAAGTTTCTCTGATGCGTTCAGATGTTGGCC
>TARA_B110001454_G_scaffold54930_2_pt1 | contig 45506 bp, 63 predicted proteins | sample TARA_B110001454 | Tara Oceans TARA_B110001454 (sample SAMEA4397004) | marine metagenome | biome: Polar Biome; feature: [MES] marine water layer (ENVO:01000295) within the mesopelagic zone...; material: water (ENVO:00002006), including particulate matter (ENVO:01000060) such as...... | reverse complement strand
CCTGGCTCATCATTATGAATGTTACGCAGTTCAAAATTACCACCACGGCCGCCATCGCTGACAAGCTCAGGGAACGCATTCGATAATCCACCCGCGCCCACATCGTGGATAAAAGCAATTGGGTTGGTATCACCCATCTGCCAGCAGCGATCGATCACTTCCTGACAACGGCGTTCCATTTCAGGGTTTTCACGCTGAACAGAAGCAAAATCTAAATCTTCGTTCGATTGACCAGAAGCCATACTTGATGCAGCACCGCCACCCAAACCGATTTGCATGGCTGGGCCACCCAAAGCAATTAAGCGAGCGCCAACCGGAATGTCACCTTTTTGAACGTGTTCATCACGGATATTACCGTAACCACCGGCGATCATAATCGGCTTATGGTAACCACGCACTTCACCGTTAAATTCTTCTTCGAAGGTACGGAAGTAACCACAAATATTAGGACGACCAAATTCGTTATTAAACGCCGCTGCGCCCAACGGACCTTCAATCATAATATCTAAGGCAGAAACAATGCGCCCTGGCTTACCATAGTTCGATTCCCAATCTTGCTGGAAACCTGGAATATTCAAATCGGAAACGGTAAAACCGTTTAAGCCCGCTTTTGGCTTAGAACCACGACCGGTAGCACCTTCGTCACGAATCTCACCACCAGAACCCGTCGCTGCACCTGCATGAGGAGCAATCGCCGTTGGGTGGTTATGAGTCTCTACCTTCATTAATATATGCATCGGCTCTTCGTTATACGAATAACCACGAGTATCACTATTAGGGAAGAAACGACCTGCAGTAGCACCTTCAATAACCGACGCGTTATCAGCGTAAGCCGACAAAACACCGGCACTGTGGTTTTTGTAGGTGTTTTTAATCATTTGGAATAATGAATCTTCTTGCTCTTCACCATCAATCACCCAACTGGCGTTGAAAATTTTATGACGGCAATGCTCTGAGTTTGCCTGAGCAAACATCATTAATTCGATATCCGTTGGGTTACGTTCCAACTTCAAATAAGCGGCTAGCAAATAATCGATCTCGTCGCTTGCGAGCGCCATGCCCAATTCTTTGTCTGCTTGCTCTAATGCTGCACGACCACCGCCCAATACATCAACTGAAGTCATCGGTGCAGGCTCTGCATGATGGAATAATTGTTCGGCATCCGCTTTATTGCTTAAAACGACTTCAACCATGCGATCATGAATTAAACCACGAACCGTCTCAAGCTCGGCTACGCTTAGCTGACCTTCTTTAGCCGTGATATAGAAAGCCGTACCACGCTCAATGCGATCAACTTCTTGGATCCCGCAATTATGAACAATATCCGTTGCTTTAGAAGACCAAGGAGAAATGGTTCCCATACGCGGAACGACTAGAAAAAAATGGCTCGAAGATAGCTCTGCGCCATTAATATCCTTAACATCGGCTTTCGGGCCGTATTTTAGAATTTTGCCTAAAGTATCTAACTGCTGATCAGTCAATTCAGAAGTGATATCTGAAAAATGCATAAATTCAGCGTAAACAGAAGCGACGTTAGGAACGGCCGCTTGCAATTTAGCGAGCATTTTAGTTAAACGAAAATCAGAAAACGCAGGGGCGCCACGTAGTTCAAGCATTAGGTCGAGCTCCAAGAAGTTGGAAGTGAACACGGTAAAAATTGGGCGCAATGATACGCGTCTAAAGGTGAATAATCCACTTCAACACGGGGTTTAAATGCCATTGTTTGTGTTTGATTTCAGTATTGACTCATTATTTTCAATGCCAAAAATATAACCAAAATGTCAGCTTTTTATATAGAACACCTCAACGGACTCGTTTTTAAAAGCAGCTTCTCAATAGTCTTACTGCAAAAACTCAATAATTATAACCCGCTAAAAATGGTCAATTAGTAAACAACTAGGTAATTATTACTAAGCAAAGAAATACCTAGTTAGATTTAAGTACTGGCTCCCGCAGCGTACTGAAACAATGTGTTTCAGTATTTTACGTTCGTCACTTTTCCCTTTAATTTCAATAACTTACACCCATAAAAACAGCCTCACAGCCACTGAAATGTGACTTAGTTCTCAAAGTGGGTGTTTTTTAAACAAACAAACCGTTAGAATGGCAGAGCGAATAACCAAGCGCACTATTTTGGTGCAAAAAAAACAAAGGAGGAAGTATATGAAGTTTAGTTTTACACGCCTTATAACTCGCTTACTTATTTCTTTGTTATGCCTACTCACGATAACGGGCAGCGTTCGACCGAATGCCGTCGAGCAAATTCGTAGTCAAGGCGAGCTGATTGTTGTTACCCGCAATAGCCCTACAACGTATTTTGAAGACAATGTTGGTACGACCGGCTATGAATACGAATTAGCAAAAGCCTTTGCTGAACACCTCGGGGTAAAACTGGTTATCAAGCAAGCCGATAACTTATCAGATCTATACAGCAGCATTGAAAAAAATGAAGCATCATTAGCCGCCGCCAATTTAACGATTACTGATACCCGAAATAAATGGGTACGCTTTTCAACGCCTTATATGCAGGTCAGTCAGCAGGTTATTTACCGTCGCGGCGGAATGAGGCCTGAAACCGAAATAGATCTTGCCAAAGGGCAGTTAGTCGTTTCTTCCGATAGCAGCCACGCAGAAAAATTACGCGACCTGCAAAGCAAGCAAATACCTGAACTCACATGGAGTGAAAGCCCTGATTTCGAATCGGTAGGTCTTTTACAGATGGTAGCAACAGGCGAAGTCGACTTTACCATTGTTGATTCAAATGAATTTCAAATGCTTCAAGCGTATTATCCAAATCTATCCGTTGCTTTCGATTTAACCGGAGCACAGCCACTGGCTTGGGCGTTTCCACAAACCCGTGATGACAGTCTATTTAGAGCTTCTGAAGTATTTTTCAGAAACGCACAAACAAACGGTCTTCTTTCAGAAGTTCGTGAACGCTTTTATGGCCACCTTGGGCAACTAAATTATGTCGGCGCTAAACGTTTTAAGAGGCAGACGGCTAAAAAATTGGATAAATACGACGATTTATTTCAAAAAGCCGCCGAAAGACACGATTTAGACTGGCGCTTGCTGGCGGCAATGAGTTATCAAGAATCTCACTGGAATCCAAGAGCCAAAAGCTTCACCGGCGTTCGCGGTTTAATGATGCTAACTCGCCGTACCGCTAAAGAGCTTGGAGTAAAAAACCGTCTTGATCCAAAGCAAAGCATTGATGGTGGTGCTGCGTATTTAGCAAAACTGCGAAAACGTTTGCCAAAAAGAATACAAGAACCGGATCGTACGTGGATGGCGCTAGCAGCCTATAATGTTGGTTATGGCCACCTTACCGATGCCCGTAAACTTGCCATAAAAGACGGCGGTGATGACAGCCGCTGGATGGATGTGAAAGATTACCTTCCGCTATTAAGCGAAAAACGCTATTACAAAAAAACCAAACACGGATATGCCCGTGGCAGCGAGCCAGTATCGTATGTGCAAAACATACGCCGCTATTTTGATGTCTTAGTGTGGAACAATAGCCCAGAATTAGAGCTGCCAATAGAGAATGAAGGTATTCAAATTACCGCCGATGTGCGCGTAATTCCACCATTACTATAAGCGCTCAAAAAAGCCCAGCCTAATCTTTAGGCTGGCTTAACTGCTTCAATTTTTTCTTCCCTGCTCGGCGCATTTTAAAAAAATCAGACATCAGGCTTGAAGATTGCTCTGCCAATATTCCCGAACAGGTCTCGATAGCATGATTAAAGAAAGGACTTTCTAATAAGTGCATCGCTGATTCAATAACACCCGATTTCGGCTCCGTCGCCCCATAAACTAAGCGCGCAATACGAGAATGAATCAAGCAACCCGTACACATAGTGCACGGCTCAACGGTGACATACAGCGTTGCCCCCATTAAACGATAATTACCAATATTCTTAGCCGCATCGCGTAACGCAACAACTTCTGCATGCGCACTCGGGTCTAGGCTGGTTATAGGCTTATTATAGCCTCGCCCAATGACTTCTCCATTCAGCACGACAACCGCCCCTACAGGCACCTCTCCTGCATCATACGCAAGCTGGCCTTGCTCTAAAGCAAGCTGCATAAAGTTTTGGTCACACTGTTCTTGTTCAGTCATAGCTGGAGTATCATGCATTATAAAATTCAATGATAATAGAGAATGCCTATGTGGACCAATACCTTACAGCCTAGATTTTCTGAAACAGATGCTTTAGGGCATGTAAACAATACTGTTTTGCCCGTATGGTTTGAAGAATCTCGCAGCCCTATCTTTGAACTTTTCTGCCCTGGCATGAATGTGGATGATTGGCATTTAATTATTGCCAAAATTGACGTCGATTTTTTAGCTGAAATTTATTACGGCAAATCCGTAGAAATACGCACCTACATGAACAAGGTTGGCAACTCGTCAATGATTGTTGGTCACGAAGCTTGGCAAGAAGAAAAAATGGTCGCAAAAGGCAGCGCGATATTGGTTCACTTTGATCACAAAGCAAAAACGTCAAAGCCAATCTCAGATGACATACGTAACATTCTAGAGCAACACCTAGTAACGACTGAATGATATTAGATACACTGAATTAAACAGATAGAAAGATAGAGAAAAAATGAAAGAAATATTACGAAAAGCATTTTCCCCGATTCTAGAGAATTTTGAAAAGGGTAGTGAAGATTACGTCTACAAAAAATCCCATCGCATTGTATTAATCGTTATGGGAATTATGTTCGCGATACTTGCAGCGGCTGTCGCCGCGATGGCCGCCGATGCGGATTCGATGGGCTATTACATACCCGTCGTCACCTTTGGCTTGGTGAGCTTAGTGATTTTAATCGTAGGAGTGCTGGGGAATGAACGTGCAGTATCCAGTATTTGGGGAAATAAGCCATAATACAATGGCTCATTTCCAGCTTGCTTATTATGCAGCCTTGGTTTGTCCACTTGGATAACCAATGATGATTGATCCCATCATGACCAATCCTAGACACCAGCAATAAACGACCGCGGTCACTAAATCCAAAGGCGATAAGCCCGAGAGTGAGGCCGCCAATAACATCTGCGCACCATACGGCAAAATACCCTGAATCACACACGCACTCACATCCATAATACTCGCACTGCGCTTTGCATCTACGCCATAACGCTGCGCGATATCTTTGGCTAAACTGCCCGAAATAAGGATCGCAACCGTATTATTCGCAGTGCATACGTTTACCAACGCCACGCCTACTGCGATGCTTAGCTCGCCCATACGACGATGAGCTTTAGGCTCTGCTTGCTCGCGGGTTAAACGATCTAACTGTGCAGCGAGCCAATCCAATCCACCACCAACTTTCATCATGGCACCTAAACCACCGATAAAGAGCGACAGAATCAGAATCTCTTGCATATTGCTATAGCCTTTATAAATATCACTCGACAATACCGCAACGGAATAATCAGGCACTTGCCACAAACCAATCAAGCCCGCCACAACAATACCGGTTAGCAATACAACCAAAACATTCATACCAGAAACAGCAAGCCCTAAAACCAACAGATAAGGCAGCATTTTTGTCGCCGACTCATTTGGGTTTACAATCACTTCTGCCGCATCGCCTTGAATAAACAACCAAACAATCGTTAGCAAAGCCGCTGGCACAGCAATCTTAAAATTCAAACGAAATTTATCGCGCATATTACACCCTTGCGTACGCGTAGCCGCAATGGTTGTATCAGAAATGAACGACAGGTTATCACCAAACATCGCGCCGCCCATAACAGCACCTACCGTGAGTACCATAGATAAATCAGAAGCTTCCGCCATGCCAACAGCAATTGGGGCAACAGCCGCAATTGAGCCCATAGAAGTTCCCATAGCCGTCGCCATGAAAGCCGTCATAATAAACAGCCCAGGTAATACAAAAGATGGTGGAATGGCATTCAAACTCAGATTCACAACAGCATCAACACCACCAATCGATTTTGCGACACTGGCAAAGCCACCCGCCAATAAAAAGATCAATAACATCGTTACAATCGTTGGGTTCGCACAACCTTGAATAAACTGCTCTACCCGTTGATTAATACTTCCTTTTGCCAATAGCAAAGCCAGAATAATCGCAGGTAAAATGGCGACAGGCGCGGATATTTTATAAAAAGCAAATTCAACCCCAGCCGCCTGATAATACAAACCGCTGCCTATAAATAAGGTCATAAATAGAAACATGGGCAACAGTGCCCAAGGAGATTTAATCGTCATAATAATTACTCGTGATAATAGACGTAAAACAAATCAGAAATGCAATTGCGACACGTATTTGATTTGGTGATCCTGTTAAAGATTAGCTTACCCTTTTGAGGTAGCAATCTTATCAACATTAAGACACAGGAAATAAGGGCGCGAATTGTACACTTTGATCAATTAGTATGCGAGAGCATGAGGTAAGTAAAATCGTGATTAATCCACTTAATTTATACCCAAAAATTGGCCGCTGGAAAACTCACACTAAACTACTAATATTAAGGCATACACTTCACATAATGACACATCACCATGATTCAATTTAAAACAGCCATCAATACACTCTTGGTGATAATAAGCACTATTAGCAGCACGGCTAACGCTGATAATTTTATTATCGGTGTTGAAGACATCGATTATTATCCTATCTACCAATACGCCAACGGTCACTATTCAGGAGCCGCTAGCGAAATCTTAAACAAATTCGCCAAGCTCAATCATCATACCCTGACCTACCAAGCCTACCCGGTTACACGCCTTAATAAGAACTATCTCAAAGGCACAGTAGATTTTCGTTTTCCCGATAACCCTTATTGGGTTCAAGATCAAAAAGCAGGCTACGACATTAAATATAGCGCATCGGTTATCGATTTCATTGATGGCGTAATGGTCACGCCCAACAACAAAAGCCAAGGCATTAATCATTTAAAAAAATTAGGGACCGTAAGTGGGTTTACCGCTTGGGATTATTTAAGTCTGATAAAAGAAGGGAAAATAGACATAAAAGAGACCAACAATCTTCATAGTCTTATTAAACTCACGAGCATTCATCGCTATGACGGAGCCTATTTCAATATTGATGTGGCCAGATATTATTTACAAAATACACTAAAAATGCCCGACCTATTAATATTCGACCCTGAGCTACCACATACAAAAAGCAGCTACTCACTCTCCAGCTTTAAACACCCAGAAGTTATCGAACAATTTAATCAGTTTTTAATAGAGCAAGCAGAATGGATTAGAAAAATAAAAGAAAAGTATCAAATAAGGTGAGATCAAAATAGCCACCCAGCAATCGTAAGCTTAGGTGGCGCGCATTCATCTAAATTATTTTTTCAAGTGCTCAATTTTATCAATAATACTCGCTAACTCAGGGCGATGCTCACGAATTTCTTCCTCACTCAAACCATCAACCTCATGCGGAAATACCAACCAGTCATGCGTTTCATGAATAAAATAATCAGGAATACGGCCTGTTTTATTGTTATCCGGCTTAAAATAAGGCGTTGCAACGCGTATTTCAGGCGTGTTTTTCTTACATGCCTTTTTTAAATCCAAAATAGTTTGTTCAATACTCAAACCACTATCATGAACATCATCAACAATCAGCAAGCTGTCTTCACTTTCAATGCGCTTAATTAAATAGGTTAAGCCATGAACACGCACATTCTTATCGCGCTCGCCAATACCCGAATAACTAGAAGTACGAATGGCAATATGGTCAGACTCCGTCCCCAATACATGCAACAGCTCTTGTACTGCAATACCCACAGGGGCACCACCGCGCCACACACCAACAATATAATCTGGGCGGAAACCGCTTTCATACACTTGTAAGGCTAATTTGAAAGAGTCTTCTAAAAGCTCCTGCGCACTGATAAACACTTTATTCATAGGGGATCTGGTTACCTTTTTGAAAGCCTTATCAGGCCTTCCAAATTCCTGACGGATTGGACAGTTAATATTGGGCGGTGCAGTTTACAGTATAACTAACTCAGAGCAAGGCTGTACGACCTAATTGTCAGTGTAGTAATGCACTAAGAATTCGCTACAATGCTGTCAGATTCAAATCATCAGCCTCTTAACACACAACCTTGCAGACAATCATGCCTCGTATACCCGCGTTACCGACTCATCCTATTATTTTAGGCGCATTATTAATACTACTCGGCGAAGCTCTACTGGGTATTATGGGCGGTATTATCAAACATTTATCGACCGATCTATCAACTCAACAAGTTGTTTTCTTCCGTAATGCAGCAGGCCTTATGATGCTGTTCCCTATTTTAATGAAAACAGGCTTTTCTGAACTAAAAACCACTAGGTTTCATTGGCACCTTATGCGCGCTTTAGTAGGGCTAAGCGCCATGTACTGTTATTTTTTTGTACTGGCTCGCATGCCTTTGGCCGAAGCATTTTTAGTAAAACTGACCAGCCCTTTTTTCATGCCCATAATTGCGTACGTTTGGCTAAAAGAAAGTATAGGGCCTAATACACGCTGGGCCGTTGTCATTGGTTTTATTGGCGTAGCCTTTATTCTAAGACCAGGGACTGATAGCGTTTCTTATTTCGCGATTGTCGGTTTAATGGGCGCAGCATTGGCCGCCTTAGCCAAAGTGACCATTCGAAAAATGGGCAATACGGAAAGCAGCATAGCAATCGTATTCTACTTTGCCGTGATATCAACCGTCGTCTCTGCGCCACCCGCACTCTATGCTTGGCAAGACGTTCCCGATCACGCTTGGGGCTGGATTTTATTAATGGGAGGCGTAGCAACACTAGGACAATTAGCGTTAACACGAGCCTATCGCACAGCACCCACCGGCAGAATTGGTATTTATGTGTACTCATCTGTTATTTACGGTGCGATTATGGGTTGGTTATTTTGGGGGGAAGTACCGCTTTGGACAACATGGGTAGGCAGTGGATTCATCATCGCGGCGGGGTTGATTAATATTCGCAAATATCCAAAGAAAGCACGTTGAAATCACTGTAGCTTGTAAAAGTATTCTCTATCTTTTCAATACGCACCAACTATTTATTTAAACTAAATAGATGACCACATAATCCACCATTTATCCACAGCCATTCGGGCAATGCTCATAGCAAAAACCGCCTTCGATTCAAGCCAAAGCATTATTTTCAATTAGATTGAATATTTTCTACTGGAATATTTGTTACAAACGGGAATTTGGTAATACCTTTCTTTTTTAGAAAAGCCTTAGCACTGTCTGAATTATCCGAAAATGTAACGCCAGCGTATGTTCCATCATAACTATCAAGACTTACATGCCCAATATAGTTAACTGAATTAGGCACCGTGCTAGTTTTATACCCCACTCGCTCGTCCTTAATTAAATTACCTGGAAGTAATGGCACCTTGTAAACATTAACTCTCGCGCGGTCTTTATTTGCACGATTTGAAGTAATTTGGGTTAACAGTATCTCAGTATCATAAGCGATGATTAACGCGCACTCTTCACTGCTCGATACGGGTAACGTTTTAACAACAACCGCTTCTTTTGAGTCAAGCTGAATTTGCTGTGTCAAAATAAAAGGAGCCCCTGACTTACACATCATAAGAATCGATTCTTGATTCTCTAAAATCGTTTTATTGCTTACAGGGGTTGCACAGCCTGTGATGAAGGCTGATAAAAACAAAGGGACTAATAACGCTTTATTCATAAGAATTCCATTTCGATAAAGTTAAATCATAGACATAAAAAAACCGCATAATCTTTGCAGATAATGCGGTTTTTTAAAATTTGGTAGGACTACCCAGATTCGAACTGGGGACCTCTACCATGTCAAGATTTTCAAATACCGAACCTATCTTATTGATTTCATAGGATTTTGTATACCTTATACGCTTGAAATACCGATATTCAACAGAAACGGCCGCATGCGGGCTGCAGCCCATTCAATGTACTGTATATTGCCAGCCTCATCTTTAAGTCTAATTTATTTTAATCAGCCGGCACTGCATCATCATATAGATAAACCTTGTCTGAATATTCAAACGCAGTCACATTAACTTTGTCAGTACCACTAGGCTTTATATCAGTCACAAGAATCGGCAAACACCACTGATCTGCAACACCAAACAAAAAATACGGGGGCTCATGATCTCCATCGAACAAAGGAACAAAGTCTAAATCCCTATCAATAACAACACTACTGGCTGTATCAGACGGTGAGCAAAGATAAGGGCCAGAAACTTTCCCATTTAATTTACGAACGCCCATATAATGAGGCTGACTCGAATCCCCCCACTCCAAATCTTGATTAAGATTTAAAGTACGACCAGAAATCGATTCAATATGACCTGTTTGCGAATAGCCAGGCATATCGATACCAAGCGCATCGTATGACATATAGCGTGAATTTAACGCATCCATCTCAGTTGAAAAAGCATGTTTGATACGACGATGCTTTTGAGTTGCGCGCTTACGCATGCCATATCGATATGCCTGAGTCTTATCAGTAATACCGAACGCTCGCACCTTTTCAACATTCTCGCCGGCATCATTAGGCAATAAGCACATGACTGTTTCAGGCTTTCTAGTTTCAACCGAAAGATATTCAACTTCAATTCCATCATTATCACTCTCATCAAAGAATGATCCAGACATTTTCCAAGTACCAGGTAATATATTGTCTGGCTGATATTGATTGCATAAGCTAGTGCGCTGCTCATCACGGACAGGTATTATTTTCCCAAAATCCAGCGTCGGTTCAGCAAAGCCCACTGCTAGTATTTGCTGAAATACCTTCCATGCAGTAGATGGATTATCATATAGAGCATCAAAGTAATCCCCTCGCGATTCCCAAACTTGATGCAAACGCCAGAGCTCATCCATATCAATTTCATAGCCTAACTCGTCTGCAACTGCATACAGAGCCGAGCTGATCGATCTAGTCGGGCCAAACGATGTCATCTCGCCACTGCTATTGAATTTTAGTAATTCTCTGGTTGGTAGAATTGATATTTTATTTTCTGCGGCATTTGCCAGCTCGTCGGTCCCTGTTATTTCAAACGCGATTGTAGTAATACCAGGATACGACGTTGCTGATTTTAATGACGATCGAAGCGCGACCCACTCAATAGTATCTTTAATTAAAATATCATCAGAACTAGGTGTTAATCTGCGAATCTTAACATCAGGCTGAGAGCCAGCGGGCAAAAGTATTTCGAGAGTATACGCCAGCTGATCACGAGTTGCTGCAGTATATACTTGTACTTTTTTCTGCCAGTCGTCAGACTCACTTAAGCGCCACTGGATCTCTATTTTCACATAGTGCTCATGAATACCACCCGAGCTATCCAGCCGCGCCAAACCATTATTTAAACGAAAATCAAAAATCAACTTGTCTGTAACTTCACCAAACGGAACCGCCGAAAATGGGCCAACTAGGTCAACATCATTATCAACATTCAGCACAAGATAACGGGCTTGAAAGTGATAGTCTTCTACACCAAATCCTGTCCAGCTTTCATCAATAGTAAAATCAGAGTTTAATTTTTCAAATACGACTAAAGAACCACTACCACTCTCACTAACTGCCCTATAAATCCCTAACGAAGCGTCATTTGGATCAAAAAACTCTAACGCTCTTCCTATAAGAGTCTCACCAGTGGCCGAATTATACTCCTCCTGCCACGGGTAAAGATTAAAATCATATAAAGCATCTCCATTTTTTACTGACCTATAGAATCCAAGCTGTTTCGGATTACTCCTAACTTTCCACGAATAATAAACACCAAGATTAACCGCCACCCAATCCAGAGCATAAGAAGTTCCCTTCAACTCAAGCCCGCTACCACCATCTGAACTACCCACTTCTACAGAGCGGTATTCTGTCAAGTGCGCATCATGGCCAGAGACATCTTCGCCAGGCTGAAATATTTGATACGAAATATCGCTTCCGAATTTTGAAACCTGAGTATCACCAATCAATATATCCTCTGGAAGAACCTCTCCCACTTCAACAAAGCAACTCAACATAACATAGAGTATTTTTTTGTTGTCTTTATATATTGTTCGAGGCGGATTTAAATAATCAGGATATATAGGGTGTCGGCCAAACAATACTGGAACAGTACCCATCAATTGATAACGATTACCCTGAGCATTCACATCATAAATAGATGAACCTTTCGGAGACGTGTTGTTATACGTATCCGGAAGCGGCTGATTAGCCATGTGAATCGCATACGCTGCACTAGCGACTGCAATAACAACCATAATTGCCGTTTCAACACCTTTTGGCTCAATAATACATTCAATCAAGTCACCGCTTAAAAAAACTTCCGTCTTCCATTTATTAAATGGTAAAGGTTTATCATTTAATAAGACTGAAAATAAAGGAATCGGCCGCTCGTGGTACGAAGGTACATTGCTGATTAAATAATCATGCAAAGTAATACCAGCCGCACATTCTATTTTCTCAAAATCATCATTTTTAAATTGATTAGGATAAACACGTAATTCAACCGGCAACTGTGCACTCATTATTTTTTCCAAATAATCTATTAAATACGCTAGGAAGCTACGTACTTATAAAATTCGACTTTGTTTGACAGGCGTTTAAATGTTCGAACCGGAACAACTGAATACCCGTGTTTTGATGTTGTATGCATCACTTCAACAGAACTGATACAAATGCCGATATGATAAAATACGTCCTTAAAACCATCATCTGTTACAACCTTACGAAAACAGCAAGCTGCGGCCCCAGCTTGTGGTGAGCAGAGCTCGAACGAGCCAAAGTCATCTTTAACGACAGCATTAAACTCAGTCGACATACTCGATTCATCAGTGCAAAATATTCCGCAAAAACTTTCCAATAAGGGGCCGCCAAACTGATAATGAAGGGCGTGGCGAAACTGACCGAAACAATCTAAACCTTCAGACACGTCTCGACCTCCATCAACATAAGGTATCGATGAATACAATAATAAATTCATAATTAGTTACTAAATATTTTTAGAGAAAAATATGTTTGAAGCTACGCGTATTTAAGACCAGGAGCTAATGCTGGTGTATAACGAAGCACGGGCCATAATTTATTAACAAAATCATGGAAGTCGGCAATAATATTGACCGACAGCATATCGGCAGTAAAGCTTGTTGCTGTCATTTCAATTGCAACTTCTTCTGGCGCAGCCTTGTTACTTGATAAATAAGGACGATAAATTACGGGCAGCTTTTCACCCGAATTTAATACGGATCGAATGTATCCAAGCACTTCACCAGTCACATTATCAAGCTGAAATTGCAAGTCTTGATTACCACGCATCGAACAATCAGGAAGAGAAACACCAAATGGCATTTGTTCAAAAGTAACAATGCTGCCATCCTCCAACCCCAGCAACTCATCGTCAAAACCCTGCACCCAACGGAATACACCATTGGGAAAAGTGGGGTGAGGCAATTCTAGAGTGTGGTGTTTTATTTCGTCTGACACTGATGCGTGGACGACTTCGAGAAGCTCTGACATAGCTATCAACTCTTTAAATTACTATAAATTATTATATTCTTCCGTTACTAAATTTTTACCCTAATTCCAATCCTACCAACAACACCTTCGGCAGCAGGCGTATGCATTAATAACTCAATATTAATATTAGTTGAGTCGGTTGATATAACTCGAATATTGCTTGACTCAAATCCTACATCCGTCGGAGATGATATAAGACGCGTTAAACCTACTGACTGGCGAGTTGGGGTATATAACAATCCATGAGATATTGATAATGATTGAATATCAGACACATCAAGTGGGACCGGATCACTTTGTATTTCATTATGTGTTGCTAGATTACCTTGACCTGTGGCAGATATATCGAAGCGATCAAGTTGATCGACTGGACGATCACCAACAACATAATTCCCCGTCTCTTGATATATATCCAATTCAATCCTGTTCTTCCCTGGGTGCGTTCCAGTTGGGCGCGTATAGCTAAACGAATCAGTACAAAGAGACAATATTCCAGACACCCTATTTAGCCCACCCTCAACTACTAGCCCGCGCTTTGCTTCTCTAACATCCATATTTCGTAATTGATTACCCGATCCTAAAACAACTACACCATCATGGTTTTTTAGCTGACCAGTAATGCGAGATCGACCAACATAGTTATTATTACCTTCAACCCTAAGAACACTAAATCCGGAGGTTCCTAATAACATTGAACCATTCATCATTCCTATATTATTAAAATTTCCAGAAACAATTACTCCATGATTTGTTTGACCTCCGAAAATCAACTTAACTTTACTAATTTGACAATCACTTGAAGCTATTTCACTGTACCCACCATCTACAATCAAATAATTAATAGATGTTACCGACCCAAAATATGACTCATTATTTTCGCCAGTTATCAACCCGTTTTTATATGTATGTAAATGATTAATAAGAGTTACGTTCCCATCATATTTATCTTTTTTGGTTTCGTTTTTCCAGCCCCAATCACCATTATTAGCGCCTATATAATTATCTATAATTGAATTATGAGGACCCCTAAACAACCAACCCATTCCATCATTGTCACGTGATATAACACTACCTATTACGGCCTCTTCTTGCCCACGGGGATCATCAGAACCAATTTTGTCTGAATACTCTGTATATAATCCATGCCCTTTACAGTTATATACCATAAACCCATCAAGCTTTAATCTCGGGCCATATAACTTTACCCCGCCTCCAACTTCTTGATTTTCTTTATTACCATTAATTTGAATATTGTTAAAACCAAAACTATAAGGGCAAAGATCATTATCAGTTGTCGAGTTTGTTCCAGTTAACTCATCAAAATTTTCTGATTTAATAATATCTACATTCGAATAATCGGCCAGTTTAATCACCGTGGGCAGATCACCATCACCAACAAGCACAACCGTCCTCATGGCTAAAATTGTCCCACTAACTTCAAACTGACCGGATCCGATACTGGGATTACCACCACCCATCAAAAACTGTGCTTCAATACAAGAATTAATAGCCAATAAATTTGCCGCGGGGTCTCCTCCTGGCACAGCACCAAAAATAGCTACATTAAGAGGACTGCCATCTGAAAGCCGCTTTAATCGTTTACCTGTTTCATTAACGATCAACGTTCCATTATTATCCTTACTTGTAGTATCTGCCTGATGATACCAATACCAGCCAGGGCCATAGCCTTGCAATATGTTACCTAACAAATACACCCGCTGGTTTGGCTTTGAAGGTTCAAACTTCCTTAATTCGACAACCGTCTCAACAGCATCAGTCGCGATATTAACTTGATGAACAAAAACCTTCTTCGCATCAATATCTATCTGCTGAGTTACCCCAGATACATACTCCTGAACAACAACGTACCAAACATCATCTGAGGAGTGCCAAATATCATTAGCTTCATAAGTAGTTTCAGACAGCCACAGCCCGCGATTTCTAACTGGCGCATGATCATTCAGACGTTTAATTACTTTTGCAAGAGTTGGTACATTTTTACCCTCACGCATTGATACATCTTTAATGCTTGGTGAATTTATAACTTCCGCCAAATCATCAAGATCTTGCTTAGCATCTTTAAATTCTTGTACTGTTGGTAAAGTCATATTTAAACCGCCAAATCTGATTCATTTGCCGCTTTTTCTGCAGCGACTAATAACGCATTAACTTCTGCTACGGAGTACCCAAAATCAATTAATAAATCCATAACGCCTGCATCCGCATAATCTATTTTCTTTAATTCAATCTTTGCTGAAACTTGCCAAAGCTTGGTCGTTTTTGCAGTAGCCTTGTACCCGCCATCAAACTCTGCAATCTGGATCGTTAAGCCCAGAGCTGTTAATGCTGGAAAAAGAAAACGGCTGGCGCCTGCATTAATTTTCGAATCGAACCAGTATTCAAAAATAGCCAACTGATCGCTGGTATATAAAACCTTTAGCGGCATTGGAATCGGGATGTTTTTGAAACGACGACGCTTACGCTTATGACCACTGTCCATTTTTGTTGAAATAACAGGGGCTTCCACTGTATAGCCATGACCAGATAGCAACGGTAACGGCAACATGGATGGATAACGCTCTAACTCACTCATCGGCCGATCCTCTCTGCCCCATAGTACTGTTCATGAACTTGTGCAATCTCTCCTTGCTCAACAATATTCGAAACGTGAATATCAATGACGTCTTGCTTTGTTAATCCCGTTCCATGAGACACCTGCCCAGCTTTACTAGCATCTTCGATGATATTAATGATTGGAGAAGACCCACCACTCTGCCCGTTATTAATACGATCTGCGGCTTGCTGTACTGCGACGTTTTGCTTCGGTGATAAAACGTTCTCGCCGCGCTGTAGAAGATAAGTCGCTTCTTCTGGGATGTAACCCATGCCGCCGTGAGCAACACCGGCAATAGATTGGCCAGCGACCAACCCAATACTGGCATAACCCATCGTTCGAATAGTGCCAGCTGCGATTGGGCCTGCAATTGGTCCCAATGCTAAAGCGGCGGTGGCGCCTTCTTCAGTACTTGCGATCATGCCTGGTATAGCAGCGGCTTTTTGCGCTGCAAACATAGCTTTATAAATGCCTGTTCGTTCTGCGCCAGAATCTTCAAGCGCTCCCAAAAACATTCCAGTCGATGTTTTAAGTGCATCGAAGCCAGCTTTCTGAGCTGCTGCTTCGTTATCAGCACGTTCTTTTGCTGCTTTAGCAGCAATCTCAGTTAACTTGGCTTGATGCTGCTGTTGGTTTTGCTGAGTTAGAAGATTCCATTTTTCATCATTAATTTGGCCTGATTCCATAGCCATATCGATCATGTCTTGGCGGCTCATCAGCGCGGCTAATTCAGACTCTTCGACAGATCTTAGTGTTGCCTCAACTTTTTCAAGACCTGTTGTTATCTGTTCCTCTGAATAACCTAGCTGGTCATAAATTGTCGGAGCAGAATCACTTTTTAACCCTTCCTGAGTTTCAGTGCCTTTTTCTTTAACTGTATTTAATTGAGTTTGCAGAGCAATCAAATCTTTTAAATCTGACTTCTGTTGAGCAAGCGCTGTATCACCCGAACCTGTTTTGCGAGACATCTGCCCGCGACCAGATCGCTTTGGCTTATCCTTAGCAGCCGATTCCATCTTCTCAATATTGCCAGTGGTATTAGCAATTAAAGTATTAACCGCTTCGATATCACCGCTTGCGGCTTTCGCTCTTAGCAACTCGTCGGTCACTTCTGCGATAGAAGCAGCAACAGCCGCTTTACGGCCACGAGCTGAAGTTGTGGTTGATAAGCGTTTTTCTAGTGATGCCAGTTTTGTTTCTAACGAATCAACACTAGGTGCAACATCATCACCCAAACTCTTTAACGATACCGCTAAACTATCAATCCAGCCTTTAATCGTTTTTGCAGCACCAGAACTCTCAGCCCATTTTCGTTTTAACTCATCCCAACGCTGAGATAAGGTATCAACCGAGCCAGACAAACCACCAGCCGCGGCACTGCCAGCACCACCAATCTGATCTTCTAGCTGCTTAAGAATCAGCCGCTGTGCTTCCGCACGGTTTCCGGTTTCATCCAGCAACTTAATCATGTCTTTTTGCGATTGAGTAAAACTTACACCCGATCGCTTTAACGCATTCAAACCATCTGTTGGGCTCTCTAATGCTTTACCTAATTGAAGTGCTTTGTCTTTAGCCGTTCCACCAAATACTGCCGCCATATCTTGGGCTAAGGTAACCGCATCGGTAAAAGTTTCACCCTGCACAGTTTTGAAGCTGAGCAATACACCTTGGGCCTCTTGAATACCTTCAACACTTGCAAGCGTTGCCAACGCAACAGCATCAGCGTTTTGTGCTAATTGCTGAGAATTTAAACCCGCCGCATAGCCAGTTGCTTCAAGCATCTGCGAGATTTTAAGCTGCTGTTCTTCATAGCTCGCAAGCTCTTTAACGCTAGAAGCGACAACTAAAGAGCCAGCGGCAAACGCGGCACCAACTAGTGCCATCTTTCCTGCAGTGCCAGTCATTAATCCGTTAAGTGCAGTGAACCGCCCAGTCACACCATTTAATGGCCCCTCAACTGCCGTAAGGCCTTTGCTGACACCCGCCACAGAATTAGTGAAATGCGTGTTGGTTTTTTGGGCGCCTTTCATAGCGCTGGTGTAGCTAGTAGTTTCGCCCTTCAAGCGAACCGTTAGCGGATATACGTTATTAGCTGCCACCAAACATACCCTCTAAAACTGCTAACATTTCATCAGCGGTTTGTTCTGATCGTGGTTTATGAGATTTTTGAAAAGTGACGAAAAAGTCAGAAGCGCGGAACGCTTTACTATTTTCAGAGCGCTTAATATTTGCAAGTGTTGAACTGATTTGGCCGAAGCGTAATTCTTCAACCTCTGCACCGAATGGTTCTATTTGAAAAAACCATTCCCAATCCTGCATTTGCAATCCCGTCATCTTGGCCAGCATAAAATCCACATCCCACTCGCCACACTGGGCAGCAAGGCGATGTGCAAATAGACGGCTATACTGACCCGCTAGGGGTTTATAAGATCAGGTTTTTCAGTGGGTGTTGGATCTTCATCTGCATCGATTTTGGTGACCTCATCAATGAGGGGACCAACTTCTGTTGCTCTAGGAAACTTTAACCAGGGCATGCCAGATAATTCGTCAATAACATCAAGCGCATCAGATATAACTACTTCGGGATATTCCGCGACTTTTTGCAGATGCACTTTATTGAGCGGATCAAAAATATAGTATCCACGCTTATTTCTAGCGCTGGCGGCAATGGCCTGAAAGCGCATGGCGTTGAATTGCGCAACCCGTAGAGCTGGATCCTCAATGGACATAATCTGATCTGTCATCTCCATAAACATCTGACGATCAGTTGCACTCAATGCCGCAAGTGTGAAAGGCCCTGAAACTTTGGCAGGTCGATGTTTAAAGATTGGATCTTTACCCAGCATCGTGCCGATCTGCAAAAGGGCTGGCACAATATTGATTAAAAACTTGAGAGTAAGCGCAAACATTACACGGCGCTCCACTCTGGCTTTCCGGTAACCTTAAGCGTGAAAGTACGCTCAAGCTTTCCTTCTTTTTCTGTTGGAAAATCAACGGCTGTCACTAAAACTTTCGCAACCATTTTTTTACTGATTGGGGCTGGAAATTTGATCTGAACAATTTCAATATCACCAGCGTCGTGGGCTGCTTCTAACGCATCTGCTTGTGTATTTACCGTCTTTCCATAGCGAACAGTAATAGACAGCTCACCACCATCACGCAAACCATATTCGTATTCGCGGAAATCATCACCCGTGTCACTGTATGGCGTTGCATCAACCGCGTCAGCTGATTTTTTTAATCCGCCAATATTCTGCACACCACCGACCATTTCCATCTTGTCAGTTTCAGCACTTGCTTCGTCGTGACGATAAAAACCAGTTTGTTTACCATGAGACATGTCTCAATCCTCTTCGTATGAAATTTTAAAAGTAAGTGCCAATGAACTGCTCATAGATTCAGGATCGCGGTCGTACGCAAAACCACTGCGTATCATTCCATCGACCAAGCCGCCAAGCTCATCATTGTTTTTTATTAATGCCATGAAGCTGGCATCAAGTGCGTCTAGCTGAGAGTCTAAATCTCCCATGCCATTCACAAAGAATTCGATCATCAGCATGCTATCGCTTGCATAATTATCATCGTGATCAACTTCTGTATCGCCCGCCTCCAGATACACGGAGCTCGCGGGTAAATCTTCTGGATTCATGTAGTTTGGGCGATATGGGAAAGATGTTGTTACTAAAGTCTCAAGAATTGCAGCAACAGCCGCACGTATTTCGGGGCGTGTTGCCATAATATTTCTCTATAATAAAACAGTTTAAATTGCCGACATCTTTCTAAAAATTCTGTGTTTCATTTCATGCAGTAACAGCCGGCGCATATCCATTCGCATTTTTGATCGGGCTGCTGCTTTCATCTTTTGCTCGAGCACCGGCTTAACATTTACCAGCTGATTTTCTAATGGGTAAGCGCCTCGGCCTTTGCGTTTAAATACTTGGGGTCCACCTTTAATTAATCCGCTAGATGGATTACTTCGGCCAGCTCGATTTTGTTTTGGTGAATTTGTGGGTGTTGCAATAAAACCACCTGGCACCAAATACGGTCCCGCCTGAACGCCACCATCAACCTCTTTTGGTTTTAGCTTAATCAGGGGAATGCCGCGCATACCACCAAAGATTTTGGCGGTCATATTTTTTGAATTGGCTGAAGTTACTTTAACGCGTGGTCGCAAGAGTTTCTGCGTTACGGCCAGCGGTTTATATGATTCTCTCAAGGCTTGGGTTTTAGCCAGCCTTGCTGTTTTGGTTAATGCAGTTGCTTGAGCTCGATTAACTTCTGGTCCAGACAACAATGCCAATCTTCGGCTTTGCTTTGATAGCTCACGAGCTAAATGGCGTTGATCGATTTCAAGCTTATTCATACTCTAAACCTTTTTAGGAATCGCAATATAAACGCGCATTGCGGTAAGTGATCGTGCAGGCTTAGTAATAACCAAAACACTTTCCACTTCATCTTCCTCATCTAACAAATGAACTTCATCACCGACACGCATTTTATTTTCACGCAATACAGTAACGTCGTAATTTTCACCGCTTATTCGCTCGCCAAATGTTTCAGCAACCGAAGGCCGAGCAATACAAGTTGCAGCCCTTGGTTCATCTAGTGGCTTTAAATGATCCACGATCAAGCAAGGCTGACCCTGCAAGACCATGGCATTATTTGCAGACAATGCTGCTAAATGATTCATTTAGCAGTTTGGAATCAGACGAACATCGATAGACGTCGTTGAAGCAGCAGCCGCTTTAATTGCGTAACCGCACTTAACAGCATCAGTATCAACCAACGTAATTTCGCCAGCTTTTGCGTAAACCGTGTCGCCTACGTCAATATCATCAGCAGCAACTTTCGTTAAGCGATGAACGCCAACAACTTCACACGGAATCGTTTCACCGGTTAAACCCGTGATTTGTGCAATACCAACGATCTTGCCCTGAACAACTAAACCGCCCGACGTTACGCCAGCCGCTAGTGTTAACTTTAAGACGTTGCCGTCTTGAGTTTTTGTTGTAGCCATTATTTGTTTCTCCAAAAAAGGCATTTAATAGATATAAAAAAACCTGCGGGACCATCCAGCCCAGCAGGTTTTATTTAAGAACTAAATTTATCGGTTTATGTTGGCGCAACGCCTGGGTTTTTAGTAATACCGCGATAGTCAGCAACACCCGCTGCAAAGTCGTGACGAACTTTTAATTCAAGCGCGTCAGACTTAAAGTCGATACGGCTATCGATGTAAGCACCTTCTTCCCCTTCTAGGTAACCGTAAACCAAGCCATCAACTAGGTTCTTATCACCAAGGCCATACCAAGCCGTTTCAGACGTTTCGTCTAGAATTGGTTCAGCAATCACAACGGTATTAGCGAACGGGTTTACACCATCAACCGTTACCGCCTGAATCTGGGTAACCAGTTTTTCAACTTCGGTTTCTAATGACGCAGGAACGATCAAGCAAGCAAGCGGCGTATTTAACGCATAGCCAACTTCGCCTTTTGCGCCTTTCGATTTTTGCAAACGTAGCAACTTACGAAGCTCACCGATGGCATCCGTTGAAGGAGTGGCCGCAGTCGCAATGTTTTTGTGATCTGCGTGGAACAAGGTTTTACCCGTTTCGCCCATCTTAGGGTTAGAACCCAATAGGCCAAATACCATACGCATTTCAAGCAACGCAGCTTGTGCACCCATCATCAATGGAACACGAGACAGTGAATCCATATCATCATTGATGATCATTTCACGAGAGATGCGAATCACGCGGCCTTTCGTGCGAAGGGCCAGCGTTTCTTTGCTGTCTTCTAAATAACCGATTTCGTATTCGCCATTTTCTGCCTTACTCAACAGATTTGGCGCGTCAGATAAACGGGTAAGATTCTGAGCCTTAAAGTTTGGCATTGTCTTGCGAGTCGCAAACTTCTCAAACGTACGCATGCGAGTTGCATAACCGCGAGCCATTTCGTTATTGGCAACGTCAGCAAAAATGCTTGGTAAATCACTGGTTGAATGCAGAGCGGCATCCGCGATTTGGTTTGGATTCATACCAGCAACATTATGGCCAGCAATCATCAATGCTTCACGGCAAATGCCTGCTAAGCTCATGTGAGCAAAATCATTACCTGTGTTTAGCTTGTTTTCACCTGGGGCAACGCGGTGCAGTAAAGCATTAGCAATGTCTGCTTTCATTGTTGCCTTTTTATCAGACACATCGACACCTTGACGACCAGATGGCATATTAGCCTTATCACGAGTGGCCATTTCTGCAATGGCTTCTGTGCGGGCGGTTTCGATCGTGGTATCAGAATCTAACCAGCCTGCTAACATTTCAGCACTAACACCTGCGGTCGTTGCAAGAGAGCGCATTTCTGATTGGCGAGTGCGTTCAGCTGTAACAGCTGTGGCCCGAAGCTCGGCAGTCGTTGGGCCTTTTGACTGCTTGTTATCAGTCACCTTCTGTTCTAGTTCTGATCCAGCTGCGCTCATTTGCGCTGCAGCAAACGCTTGGTTTCGTTTTTTCACTTCGTCTTCCTCTTCACTTTCATCGTCAGCCGCAGCAGCAGCCTCATTGGTTAAATCGTGATTTTTTGGCAGTGCCATTAGTGCATGGAAACCAGATGGAGCAGGTAGCTCACCAAGATCAATGCAATGTGCGACAGCAGTTACCGGATCAATAATTTTTGAAATCAATCCGTATTCAAGGCATTTTTCAGCGCTGAGCCAAGTGCCCACGCCAGCGGCCATCATTGCCAGCCACTCAGAAGCTTCTAACTCTGAGTTTTCGGCGTAAATCTTTGATGCTTGTTCGCTAAACTCTTCAAGCTGATCGGCGGCTTCACGCAAATCGTTATGATTGCCCGAGCAATTAGCACCGGCTAAATGGATGAACTGGTAAGAATTTCGCGGCATGTGAACTTCGTCACCCGCTAACGCAATGATCGTTGCCATCGATCCCGCAAAACCATCAATCTGAGTAATGATTTTGTGCTTGCTTTGCTTCAATGCGTTATAAATCGCAAGACCTTCCAAAAAATTACCGCCATCACTATGGATGCGAACTTTTAATTCACCGTCGGGATTTAATTGTTCAAGCTGGGCAACAACACTGAATGCATCGTTACCTTCCCACCAATCACCAATGTCTCCGTATATCATTAGATCGCCAGAACCATTGATGTAATTTTTAGCATCTTTAACGGCATCAGCACCTGCACTCATAGTCGCAACTAGTGCTGTGGAAATTGCCAAACTAAGCAGCTTCATTTTTTTCATTTTCGTCCTCGTCATCTTCCACAGCCTCTGAAGGCAGCGGGTTTGTATTTCCGGCACCGGAAACTCTACGAGGATCGGTATCGAATATTAAATTTCGAGCGTCTGACTGCTCATTCCATTCTTTGTATTGATCCATGATGACGTCGGGGTTATCGCCCTGCTCCATCAATGCACGCTGCATAGGTTTTAAACCTGCGCGTATCGCTTTCACTAACGGACCAATTTCTTTTGTTGGGTCGAACATTTCGCGGCGAGGTGGAATCCAATCACAATCCATATCACGAACAGGTAAACCATAAACTTCTAGCGCTTCTTGCAGCCATTCCCAGATGCGTTCCAGCATTAAAGGAATGATGATACGATTACGATCACCATTAATCTTACGATGCATATCTAGCCAACCCATGCGGCCAGATGTAAAATTCACTTGAGTTAAATCGCCAACCAATGCCTGGTAAGTGATACCCCAATCGCTGGCTATTTGGTGCAGTTCTTCAGTAATAAAGTCATGCTGACCCGATACCGTTGGTGGCGTGTTGAAATCCATTGTTTGGTTATTACCAAGGCGCAAGATTTGACCTGGTGCAGCGCGCTGAGGCAACGGATCAGCCGCGGCAGTGGCTCCACCAATTCCCTGAGCAGTTGAAACTGAACCCACAAAACAGGCAGCAATCTTTTGTTGTTCGAGGCGCGCATCTTGAAATTCTTCTAGATTTTTAGCTTTCGCGGCACTGGCCAAACCTTTAGGTAATCCACGAACCTGACCCGGACGTTCACAATCAAACATGTGAATGACATTTGCAGCATCGTGGCGTTTAGATGAATTTTTTAAGCGAGAGAAAAAACCAATATCACTAGGGTTTCTGTCAAAAATCCAATAACCAACAACCGATTCATCAGCATCAACTTCAACACCGTTTATGACTGAGTTTCCGTTTTCGAGTGTGCAAGTTTTTAAATGATCTAAATGATCACCCTCCAGCATTTTAATTTGTAAACTCAAACCGCTTTTGGGCTCTAGTGTGCGCTGGCGAATGATTAACATCTCACCCGCGCTTACCATGGTTTTAAACCCAATGAATTGCTGTCCAAACAAGTTATGCATGCCGTAAATGTCGGCTTTTAAGCTCGTGGACCATAAGTTAACCAGGCGTTGAACCTGCTTAACTTTATTCTTTTTCGCTTTAGATTTTGCGTCATTACGAATAGATGGACGAATACCATCACCCACCGTGTGATAACTTTTTGCATCAACCGCTGATTTAATAATCGAATTGTTACGATATAAATCACGCATATTTTTACGAGCAACAACAAGGTTATTGCTTGCAATCGCTTTTACCGACGCATCACCATTTGTTTTAAATCCACGCCGACCAGTACCGGTTGCATCATAGTTCATAGAAGCATGATGCTTTTTCAGATTTTCAAGACTGGCGCGATTAATCTCGCGGTGCAAAGCTGCTTCGGCGCTGAAAAAACCAACAAATTTATCTACGATGTTTGACATTAGCGATAACCCTTATCAAACGATGATTCCCAAGTATTATTTTGCGGAGTTATATAGCCAAGGCGAGATTTTATTTCGTCACGAATTTCACGCATTTCAACTAACGAGCGGTATTTACTAGTAGCTCCATCGAATGTGAATTCAGTTAGACCAGATGCAATTGCATCTTCAATAGCCTGCAACTTTGCTTGATCTGACATTATTTTTTATTCCAGTAATCAGGGATTTCACGCTGCTCTTGTGCAGCTGGTTCTGGCTCTTGTGTTGATTGAGTTGGGATAAGCCCATTGTTTAAATCAATACCGCCAAACATTTCTGCAAATGTGAGTGCGGCCATTGCATAGCGGCGGCAATCCCATGCTTCGTTTCGAACGCCTGATGGACAAACCCACTGCCAAACGTCTTTACCTTTAATCATTTTTAAGATGCGTTCTTCTGCTGTTAGCATGTCGAAGTAGCGCTGATCGTGACCAGTAAAGTCGCCATCTTCTAACGAAGTCATTGGCCAGTGACATTTAGGCGCTGGATCTACAATTGCAAAATCACGAGCAACCACATCACCGATCGATGTGGTGCCAACCATGAATAGATAACTACCAAAGTCTTTTGGTCGTTTAGAGTTCGATTGTGCAATTTGACTTGCACCAACGGTCCAATCACCTTTACACGGTATCCACCAATTAGGATCTATTCGGGCTGCGCCTTTCAGAACTTCGTCATAAAAAGAACCACCCGCATCGTGAAAAACCTGCCCAACCGATAACGGCATGCCGTCAGCGCGACGCCAAGTTCTGCGCATTTTCTCGACTAAGATATTCCAGATTTCAGGATCATCAGGGCGGCCCATGATCTCTTTATATTCAAGCGACCAGTTTTCACGATTTTTACCCCAGGCAACAATCTCATAAGCAAAACGATTGTCTTGAGTATCGACACCAGCAGTTATATAGAGAACGCCATCTGGTAACAGCATTTCACCGTCATTGGTGCGCGGATAATATTCACGTCGTCTAAACAGATGATCGCCATCGATCTTTTGTTTAACATCGTTATGCCAATATTCGCCAAGCGTTGTATTTCTAAAAACCTGTAGTGAGGCTCTTTCATCTTTAGCAACTAACCATTCATCAACAATCGTTGACCAGGGCGAAGTGGGGGAATATGCAGCCCAAACAATAAAACAAACGGAACGAGGAATTTTCTTTTCGCGGCCTGTTTCAATCGAATAAAATGTTAGACCATCAGTTGTTTCAATATCCTTTTCGTTATCCCGCCAAACACAGCGGTCTGTAACGTCTAAAAAATCATGGTATTCAAATTCAGCAGCACAATGTTCACAGCAATAGCGAACTGAATCAGGGTCGTCTTTGTTCCATCTAAAACCGAATGGAACTTTAGGATCGCCAAACTTTAAAACTTGAAACTCGCCACAGTGAGGGCAAGGCACTTCACAATAAAGCCTACATTCAGCAGCTTTTTCTCTTCGCTGAATATGACTTGAGCCTGCAACTGTTGGCGTCGTTCCAAAAATTGACTTGGGAAAACTTGAACCAACTAATCGCTTCAACATTAACAGAAGCGGATTACCTTCTTTCGCTGCTTTACCTTGTACATTCTGAACAAAGCCATCGATCTCGTCACCGATCACAACATCTTTGGAAAGTGCACGATAACCGCCGGCAGCCTGCCCACCACGAATATGAATAGAACAACCAAGCAAGTGCTTTTCGTCTGATTTGTTTTTCTCTGACTTTTTGTGAATATCAGGAAAAATATCAACAATAGGTTTGCAATCCCGCATAGCAGGATCGAGCTCTAAGTTTACGAACTCTTTTGCGGCATCGTCGTCTTCACGCCAAATACCTATATTTCGTTTTTTGTGCTCTGCTAAATAAAGCGTCGCGGCCAATAACATCTTTGTGTAACCAATACGCGCAGACTTTCGAAAAGCAACTTCACGAATATCATCGTTGCCCATAGCATTGAGAATTGCACGTTGTACTGCGTGCGTTGTCCACTGGCCCTCGATGTAAGAAGATTCAGCAGACAGATAAAAATGCTTGTCAGCCCATTCAACAGCCGTCATCGGCTTAGTAATTTTGAGCGGTTTAAGGCCCTTCCGAATCGATGTCTTGATCGACTGGATTGTAATCGGATAGATCGATGTCAAAATCTGCTAACTCATTGCAAAGGTCTGCAATAACCTGTTTTGATTTATCTAAACTTCGTGCAGACAATGACGGATCAGCAACTTTCATCTTCATCGGTAACGATAAAACATTAGCTACTAACATCTCTGATAATTTAGAGACTGAATAAACTAAGAGATCGATGGGAACGAACTCTTTTCGAAGCAGCTTTAATTTGAACTCACGAGTATCAGCATCAAGTTGCTTTTTTCGCGCATCTTCATAATCAACATTAATGCCGCCAACAACCGCACCTTCTTCATAAAACTCATCGTCTTCTGGCGCTTTAACTTGCCCAGTTTTTTGGCCGCGCAAATAATCGATATAGCGTTTTCGACAATCCTCTATTTCAAGACCACCCTTTCCTTTTGAGCTGGGCAGTATTCCATCAGTAATCAAATTACGAACTTGACGATCACTAATGAATAAGTGCGCAGCTACTTCTGATTGTGTAGCCATTACGCGACCTTTTAATTACTCCATATTCTGAAAGCGGAAGCGGAACCGCTTCAAAAAATTTTCACTAAAATCAGACAGAACCCGCGCCCCCCTAACCCACGAAGAGTAGAACTGAGGGGGAGAACCTACATAGGGGGTGGGTACATTGATATTGATTATGGAACAATGAATAGGCCTGCTTAGTGGTGTTTTAATCAAGATAAATAAGATGCAAGCAAACCCCATTGAATTGGTCGCCATGCCTGTAAACATCAGTGTCTTAGAGGTTAACGGTATAAAGTATTTGTCGTTAAATATGCGGCAAATACTTTAACCTTTGCTGTATTTTCTTAGCAGCTTACAGGGCCCACACCTCTGTGCTGCAGCGATCTACTTCTAAGAAGTAAATTAGTAAGGCTTCTTGATCTCTCTCAAACAGAACCACCAGATTATTTTCATCAACGCTTGGTAGCCTTGGTATTACTGGTGGGCATCCCTTCGGTATTGTCATTGAATCTTGAGTCGTCGATGCTATCTGTTGGATCAGGCTGCACCCGACCAAACAACTTAGCCCAACGACCAGAAGGATCACGCTTAACGTCTTCAACATCTTCACGGAAACCTTTTGCTTTATTTGATGATACGAGCTGCTTAATAAGCATAAGCAGCTCAATGAAAAGCTTAATCATTTACCGAATGGCTTGATTGTCAAACCATCACCTGGTGATTGCTTAGCTTTAAATGTGACTATTGCTAACTTCTCAATTACTGGATAAATATATTTACCCCATACATTGTCATCGACTGGAGTATCAGTAATAGAAACAATAAACGAGAAGACTGGAACAAGAAGCCAGAGCACACCAATCACTTGTACATAAATAGACAGCTCACCCCACGATTCATAGAGCATTGATAAGAAGCCTACACCATCACCAATACCAGTATCTGCCGCCATCACAGTAAGCGATCCTGTTAACCCTGCTGCGGCAAGAACAAACTTCAATGCATAGGCAGTTACTTTTCTAAATAGTGAGCGCACGCCTTCTGCTAAATAGCTAACACCATCAGCCACTGCGAAAGGAATAGAACATAAGATAGCGGCAGTAATAATTACTAACGCTAATAAATTAATCATGAGTGTTTTCATTTATAGCTCCATAGCCAAGGTCGGGGACGGTGAGTCGCATTAGGTGCGTCATCTAAGTGAATGAATCGTTTATTGATATCTGAGTGCTGTTTAACACCAACGCCAGTGAAGCCATGCTTTAATGCCAACTCAACAAGCCTTAATGCATCAGTACCGACGCATTCAATATCAACAGCACAACCCATAGCGTGAGTGCCTGGACGAGACTTCTTTAATTCAATTGAATGATAACGGGATCGGTAACCGCCACTGACAGCCATCGGCTTATTAAATTCAACTCGTAAACGTTGCAGACGATCCATGAATGAAGGAATCATTCTGCACTCGCCTGTTTCTCGACATTTCATTTCAGATTCAGAAAAGTTAGGCCACGGCCAAGGTTTTGAATTATTCATTACTCAACACCTAACTTGGTTTTTACACGAGCCATATCGACTTTAAGTTCGTCAACTTCAATGCCGATAGTATTTATGCGCTGATCTGTTTTCGCTTCAAAGTTTTCAAAACGCTGTGCGAGCTGATCGAATTTATCAGTCATATTATTAACTGATTGATTAAGTGTCTGAGTACTATATAAAAGCGCTGCTATGCCTAAAACAGCTGCAACAATTAAAGCCGTGACAACTTGCTCAAATACAGTGAGCCAGCGAATACCGGCATTATTGGTTTCGCTATAGTTGGCCATAAAGATCTCGGAAATAAAAAAGCCCTCGTGTGAGGGCGTAACATTCGACAGGACAGTACGAATTATTAAAAGACGGAAACAAAAAAGCCCCGCTAAATAGCGAGGCTTTAAATGATTATTCTGCTTGGTTGTTTCTATAGCAGCTTGGGAAATTAGACACCAATTCTAACCACAGTTCAAGGGTGAAAAAATATTTACTTGAGTTAATACTTGTTGCCGGCGATTAACGAGTGTAGCTCTTTTCCTCCCTGACTAATATTTTTAAATAGATTACTCTTGTGAAGGCTATGTTCTTTAATCAGTTTAGCAGTAAAACCATATGAATAATCTGAAGCCCTAGCTTTATAAACAGGTATATTATGTTGATTGCATGCGTGAACCAAAACTCTTTCGTACTGAGTAACGATATTAGGAGCCATGCAAACTCCAACAATTGCGGTTGGTAGTAACCCAACTTGATTGGACTTCACTTTTAATGCGTCATTATCCTTTAAAACCAATCTCACCTCTTGCTCATATTCCCAATCAGTATACTTTCTCCCGCTAATACCTTTTCTAATTTCCGTTTCTGTATCAAACTCATTATTTGAAAACGCCTTTAGTAAAGGAAAAGCATATGGTTTTTTTAAATAATCAACTGTTAAAAGAGACTCATCACCAAATTGTTTTTTTAGCTCTTCTACGTCATATGCAATTACAATTCCTTTGTTCGCACCATAATGCCCCATCATTGTTGCGTTCAATGGTTTTTTTGAGAAACAGGTAATTCTATGAGAGTTTTCCGATCTTAACATTAGCTCATATTTATCCTCGATTAACTTCAAAAGCTTGTCACATTCACAATCAATAAATACTTCGTATTCCTCCTGACCTAAAGAAAGAAAAATTAAACAATCTTCTTGAAATTTAGAAAGCGCTGCTCTTTTCAAATCTTTTGGAAGTTTTTTTATCGAATCAATAATAAACGTCGATTTGATATTAGTAGTTGATTGTCTTAATTTAAATTGCTCGGCTTTATCCATGTACCATTTGAACTCATTTAAATCATTTAATTGATCCCTTGATGTCATATACACGTAGTTGCTAATTATTTCGTCAATTGAGAAATGGCTCGCGCCACGATATCTATAAAGGTACTTATCACCTGTCGTATCAGAAAAGACTTCCATTTAAATCACACTCCTTAATTAACTAATCCCCATTATAGCGCCCCTGCACATAATAATCAGCAGGACCTATATCTTTTGAATCAGCACCAGCCTCTTTAAGTGCTGATAAGGATCGAGCAGCCCTAACTGCATCATTAGCAAACACACGCAGCAGCAATAGCGCGTTGCCTTCGTCTAATCGATAGCCTTCTGGGGTTATCCACCCAACAGCATTGCAATGCATGCATGCGTACTCAGTGCGTATACCAAAGCTCGTTTTTCTTAAGCCAGAGCCATTACACTCAGAACATTTAGACCAAGTGCTACGGCTGAATGATCTAGGATCGACAGGCTTTGGATTCTCTTCGGGTAGTTCTAACACTAGGCAGCGACTCCACCAGCCTGCTTCACTTCGTTATGAGTAAGATAATGCGTCGCTTGATCATCACTCAACACATCAGTATCAATAAAGTCTGACTGCAAGTGCCAAACCTTCACTACAGCTTTGGCCACCTTAGGAAGCGCTATTCGTTCAATCTTATCAATACATTCAGTGCCGGCATTAATAGCATCATCCCAAGTACGGCTGAAATGATTTGCTTCGATCTTTAAGTCATACAAGCGATCAACTTCAGCACAGAAGTGCAAAGGCTTAGTGAACATCTTCTGACTGCGTAGAGCTTCCGACTGATAGTTCTTAAGTACACAGTCCATTAAAGCCCAAAGGCGATATCTGTGAGCCTCTGTAATAGTACCTTCAGTAAATCGAGGTAGCTTAGTGCCAACGTAGTTACTTAGCAGATTAACTATTCGAGCATGAGCACAACGGCCTGTGAATAACATAGGTCCATAAAGAACCATAAGAAGCTCTCTTTGTGCCTGGGGAAGCTTCTCAACCACTGAAATAATATGTCCGGCCTCAAAGGCGTTTAATAGTTTTCCAATGTTGTTTTGTTTGCTGCCATGTATTTGAGGCTCCATAGAGCTGGTGGATCCTAAATGGATTGCGTAGGCAGCATAGATTGCTTGTCGTGCAGATATGAATTTCATTGTTTTGTCCTGTCCTGAATTCCTGTCAAAGACAAGTGTTACAGGACTTGATGGAGGTTCAAGGGTTTCACCAGAGGAGACAGATATAAAACGATTGATAGTAACTATTAGTGAATGTTTATCTGTAAGTTAGTCTGAGTTATTTAACAGCTAACTTAGATAAAAATTACTAATGCTAACTAAGAAATAAACTTGCAATCCCACAGATTTACAAACCAAGAATATGAAGTAACATTTCATTATCTACTCAATACCCATCTTGAGTTATCACCGTTTAAAACAGGTTATTGAATTAACCTACCCTATAGATATTAATAATCTAATTACTACTAAAAATAGTAATTTAATCGTTTTTTCTTACCAGCTTAGAGCATTCATGAGCGATTAGTTAAGTCGCACACGTAGCTCCAGATAACCTTACTGGCCTACCTAATTAACCTTCGATCGAAGGCACGTCAATTTTAAAATAACAATCACCAAGCCTTGGAGGCTAGATCACGAATGAAAATCAGAAATTTAACCATTAACCCGATAAGGAGAACATAACCATGACAACTCTATTAAGTTTAATATTCTTAGCACTCATAGAAGAATACTGTAAACATAACAACCACAAGACGCTGCGGAACACAATTTCAGTCATCAGGCGAATAATAAGACACTTAGATGGCGGACTATCAGATAGTTTTCTTGACATTATTTTTCAAGTAGTTAAAGGCCTCAAGTAATCGAGGCCTGATTGTGGTGGCTTAATCGGTGGCTGGTTAAATAACTAATTTGAGAATTTTAAAAACAATGAGAACATAACCCCAAGCAACAAGATAATTCACAAACATTAGGAATTACGTATGCATATAGCAATCATCATTAGTTTATTTTTCATATCAGCGGCGGCTTTAGCGGGTGGCAATGAATCAATTGAATCATTCAACAAAGCAAAAAAGAATTTAGAGCGCCTCGTTTATATGGACCATAGAGAGACACTTTATTGTGGAGCGGAGTTTGATTCAAAAAAGAATGTCATCATCCCTTCTGGCTTCACTACGGCAAAGCACAAAAAGCGAGCAAAACGAATTGAGTGGGAGCATGTTGTGCCTGCTGAAAACTTTGGTCGTACGTTTAGCGAATGGAGAGATGGCCACCCGCAATGCGTAAGCAGCAAAGGCAAATCATTCAAAGGCCGCAAGTGTGCTTCAAAGATGAATAAAGAATACCGTTTAATGCAATCTGATATGTACAACCTATTCCCAGCTATCGGCGCCGTTAATGCTATGAGAAGCAACTATAACTTTGTTGCTCGGGTTGATGCTAAGAGTGGTTTTGGCAGCTGCGATATGAAAATCGATAACAGAAAAGCCGAGCCACCTATTGAAGCAAGGGGGCGAATTGCGCGTACTTATCTTTATATGGATGCGACTTATAAGCGTTACAGCATGAGCAAAAGCCAAAAACAGCTTATGAGTGCTTGGGATCAAATGTACCCAATTAGTGAATGGGAATGCAAAAGAGCAAAAAGAATTGAAAGCATCCAAGGAGGTATTAACAAAATAACTAAATTACGATGCCAATAACGGGCTGTAATTTATCTATTTGTGCTGATTTTCATCTTTTTGGAAAATTAATTTCATATAGAAACTTATGACATAACACCTGTTTAACCGCAGCGTTCCTTGGTCATAGACTTGCTGCCAAAACTACGCACGTAACTTCCACAACTTATCCACAGGCAAGAACTACATAAGCTGTTGAAATGTTTCTGAAAGCATCATATGCTCTAGACCTATGACATTTACACCTGTGAATAACTAAAGAATTTTAAGGAGGTATTTTTTGAATTGAAACAAATTCCAGACATAAAAAAAGACCACTCAAATTAATGCTGAATGATCTTTTAGGAAACTAAAGCAATTACTTAAGTCGCCGTGAGAAGCCTAAGTATTGTTATTACCCTCCTAAGAGTCAAGAAGATTAATTCACATGTGAATAATTTGGAACGTGCCAATAGTGGCAGGAACCTATGCACCCTAGACAATATGGACAGTAATAATGAATCTATTTATTCAAATTTTAACTACGATCATCGTAGTAGCATCAACGCTGCGAGCGATACTTCAAGCAATAATCACCTTTGATTCAATACCTATCAAAGAAGTATTTATTGCACTCATTAAATTTATATTTCACCAAGATTGGTTCTAACCATATAGAGCAAGAAGGCCAGCGTCGCGTTTATCTTCATTACTACTACCCGTCCAACCGGTTAACTGATTGAAGAACTTAGCGTCGGCCTTGGCTTTCTTTTTGTAAGCACCTTTCAAAGGTTTAACCAGGCGAACTGGAATACCTTCATGCTCTAGGCATTCAACCAATACACGCTTAACGCCTTTTACTTGGCCCACATTCTGGGCAATCTTGCGCATTTGATGTTCATTAGTCTTTTTGCGGTTGTATGTGGTTTTATCCGCTTCAACCTCTTCAACAATAAATTCAACACGAGCACCGTGTTCAACATGCTTGGCCTTGGCGAATTCTAATAATTCAGGAAAGCTCAAGGAATAAAGTTGAGAGAGCGAACCATTAAACGAAACCGCAACACCACTTTTAACCAGATCGGGATCGATGCCGATCACAAGACCCTGATTGTTTTTAACCGTTCTTTTTTTAACTTCAATAGCGTTCGATAGCATTAATCCAATCCCCTGTTATTTTAGCGGCACCAGCCAACTCGATGGCATTAGAATTTCCATCTTCAAATAAACGCTCCATCAATTCAGCATTTTCAATCATTAGTTGCTGCTGAGTCGCAAGGTCATCAAGTAGCTTTTTCTTAAGTTCGGGATCGATGCCCAGTTGATCTTCTACTTGTTCAGCCATGCGTTAAACTCCAACATAATCATATTTTTAAATTTCATAGCCAGCTGGTGGTCGTTATCCAGCTGCGTTCTACTACCAAAGCCCACAATATCCTTTACTGCTAACTCAGCTGTTTTAGCATCAGGCGCATTGCGGCCATACTTCTCTTGTAAGAACTTACGAAACGGCATATCACGTTCACGAGCTGCAAGCCATTTCGTTAATGGTCCACCAGGTGATTTTTCGGTGGGCACTTCAACTGCTTTTGAATGCTGCAGCTGTGACAATGTATAAGCATCGATAGCAACGGGAGATTCAGCGAGACGAGCATTAAAATCGGCAACAGTGCTATCAAGCACTATCACCGCAACCGCTCTGCCCTTTGCATCAGAATAAACGTGCTGGATTACTGACTGCATAAATTACCCTGATTTCTCATTGATCGTAAAATAGCGTTATCCGCTTCAATACAAGCAACCTCAGCACTTTTATAAAGATGCTCTGAAAGATCACCCTTGGTTATTACTGCCTCATTTTTAGATTGAATTAATTCCTTACCTTCAGCCATATAATCATCATCACTTAATACACCGTGAGAAGGATTCCACGCTTCTTGATGAATTCTATTGTCATCAACCATAGGCTCAACCGATATAGGATCATCTTGAAGAATGAATCTCTTATGGCGTTCGTAATTCGACACAAGCATGAAACAAAGTAAAGAAATCGACAAGATTAATGCGGTTGTAACAGAAATAAGAAAAATCATAACTACCCCACTAATTCCAAGTTATTAGAAACACCTATCGATTTGATGGTTAGGCTCGCAGCTCGAAGATAATCTAAAACATCTTCATTTTGGCGAGTCGCCAGTGTTGTTCTTTGAATTGCATTAATGCGGTGAATAACTGTATCGATCAGATCAACAGGGAGTGCACCATTTTGCTTATTCTCAACGTTTGCCGGCAAGGTATATTCATCATGCCAAAAAATACTAAAGCCCGGGCCCGACGTCATTGCTGGATAGTAATCCAGCTTCTTCTCAAACTGACTTTTATCATGTTCGAATTCCAAGCGGCGAATAGAATGCGTTACTGATCGCTCTAGGTCTTCTAAAGTTCCATTGTTATCGATTACAAAATCAGCCATATCTTTTGTTACTGTGCAGCTGCTTTCATCTTCTGCTGGCTTACGATCAGACGCATCAACCCAAATAGCATAATCAAAAAGGCCGGCTGACTTAATCGCGCTAAATTCTTCGATGTGGCGAATACCGCAATAAATATCATGTGCAGCATAAATTGCCTTGGCCAAAGTGGTTTTATCCGGTGTATTTAAATCAGCAATTAATTGATACCACTCTGGCTGGTGATCGTGGCGAGCAGCATGGCACTGCTCTGGTGACTCATAGTTGTACTTTTCTTTTAACGCAGGATAAACCACATTTTCGCAAGCAAACTCAGAACTACTTGCCCAGGTATAGCCATGGCGTTCTAACATTTCACAAACTGTATCTTTACCGTGGCCAGACTGACCCATAATCATTATTTTCATCTTCTGTCCTACCTTAAATAATTAATAACGTGCGTGATGTAAAAACCCTTAATCTCAAAAGGGTATGTCGTCATCAAATTGATCATTTGGAAAATTGTTAGCCGGTGTTTGTGGCGCAAAACCACCTTGCTGAGGCTGCTGTGCTGGTTGTTGCTGAGCGGGTTGCTGCTGAGCTGGCTGATTCATTGGCTGCATTGCGGCGCTAGGCGTAAAACCACCAGCTTGGCCAGCATTCATTCCATCATTCTGGCGACCATCAAGCATCATCATGTCGTTAGCAACAATCTCAGTTGTATAACGCTTAACACCATCTTTTTCCCACTCACGCGTGCGCAGCTTGCCTTCAAAATACGCCTTAGAGCCTTTCTTTAAATACTGGCCGATAATCTCAGCAAGCTTTCCGAAGGCTGTAATACGATGCCACTCTGTTTTCTCAATCTTCTGGCCGCTTTGCTTATCGTTGTAACTTTCATCAGTTGCAACACTCACGGCAACAACTGCTGATCCGCTTGGTAAATACTTCATTTCAGGATCACGACCTAACGTGCCGATGATTTGTACCTTGTTAACACTACGTCCCATTATTAATTCCTTACAGCATTATCTAGTTTTAATTGCATGTTATGAGCCCTAATCGCCAACGGCTTAGACTCATCATCTTTTCCAGAGTCAGCCCAATGAACAAATCGAGGGCAACGCAGCATCACAACTGCGCACTCTTTCGAAAACCCGCAGCCATCACAAGGTCGTGGATCCTCTTTTGTTTTATATCGACGAGCACTACCCGCCTTTGGTCGCGTACTCGTCTCGCTCATTAGTGAGTACCTGCTAAATCTAAACCTGCATCAACTTCATCAGGGCAATACGTTCTTAAGCATGTTTCCGTAGGCCACCACGTAATGCACATACGGCGAGCTTGTCGACATTTTCGGCTAACGCCTTGGCGCAACGTGCAACCTTTCGCATCAGCCAATCGACGTGCAACTTCATGTCGATTAATGTCTGGGTGTTTATCCGAAATCATGAAAGCTATTTCCGCGCTCGTCATGCCTGGGTTATTCGCAACAACCTCGCTCAAAATACGAATGTGCGATTGGCGTTTTCCAGTAACCGTTACGTCATCAGCAGCCATGTGGCTAGTGATCGGATCAGAGTTACGTGCTGCCTGAGTTTGAATATTCGTTTGCATAATTTTCCCGTCCTGTCCTGAACAATTAAAAATTTGTTTTTGTTTTACCAATCGTTATCCGTCAACTGCTCTAGCGTGGCCGTAGCGGTTGATTGAGAATTACCTTGTGCGGTTTTCTGAACTTGGCCGTCTTGCGTAATCGTGCGCTCTGCTCGCTGCTGGTTGTACTTAGCAGCCAACTGACCCCAACGTTCTCGGAGCTTGCCTGGGCAAAGAACATTTGCAGCCCAAAACGAATCTTGATTAGTAAACGTGAACAGTGCCAAAATCTGTTGATCAGTTCGATTGTCTTGCTCACGCATCAACCGAATATCGTTCGCCCAGCTTGCCCAGTTTGGTTCTTTCTCGTCATGAGTGATCGTGATCGCCATCGCATGAATTTGTTTAGCAAGATCAAGATCGGTTTGTTCACCCCACGAAACTGCTTGACCTTTTTTCGTAGCGATTACCGCTTGTGGATTTTTCAATTGAACTTTTTCGAGAAGAGATTTTTTAACCTCAACCTGCGTCGGAGTGTTTTCACTCGGACTATTTTCTTTAATAGTTTCTTTATAATTTTCTTTTTTCTTTTGTGGTGATCGTTTTTGATCCAAATTGTGATCGTTTTCAATCACTGAGGTGATCGTTTTCAATTCTTTATGTGATTGTTTTTGATTAGTTGGCTTTTTACTAAACTGATCGTTTTCAATCACTTTTGTGATCGTTTTTGATCTCGGCTTCTTGGTCATAATCCAATCACTTAGTCTGGTATTAACTCCAATTTTTCGGCCATCTAAGAACAAAACATTACGATTTCTTAGCGTGCGAATATCAGCACTTATATTCGTTGTGGCGCCGTCATACTCCATCTCTTCAGCTATTTGGCCTGCTGTTATCCAGTCCTGTTTTTTTCGATACCCATAGGTTTTGCGGATAATTGCATTAACAACCCTGAATTGACGACCAGACAAATCGACGCGGCATAACTGATCGATTAGCTCATTAGCTATGCGCGTATAACCGTTATTCAAATCAGCAACGACTGTTTCTTTAGTAGAATTAATACTCACTACCTCAGCAGACATAACCAGAACCCCGTTGGCGTTTACCTAAAGATTCACGCTTAGATGCACAACCCACACATACATCAACACCCGGTAACGCTTCACGACGCCGATTAGGAATAACCGCATCACATTCAACGCAATAGAATTCACTCTCGCCCGAATACTGCTGTTGGCGACTAGCCAAAGCCTGCTCAATGTTCTTTTGCTCACGCTCTTGAGCAATATCTATGTCATCAGCCATTACAGAACCACCCAATCAACAACAGCGGCAGGATCTGCCGAAATTACAAAAAAAATCGCCATCAAAACCACAAGCCCAAGGCCTGTTAATAACCGTTCAATTAGTTCATCTGATTTATTTTTATCGCTCATAAATCCATCCCAAAATTCGTACTGTATAAGTCCCCAGTGCCATTCTGGGATTTGTTGCCAAAAAAAAGCGCGTAGTATTAATTGCACTACGCGGCTCTGGCTTTTTCCTGTCCTGTCTTATCTGGAGCTGCGTAAAACGAAGCATCGTACTTAAGCTGACCTCCTGTAATTCTGTCGAGCTTAAACGCCTGTTTTTCAGGCATAAGGGTGCCCCACTGGGATACTGCAGAATGTGAAATCCCTAGCTCTTCTGCCAATCTCACCTTAGTTTTAAAATAATCAACTGCGTCTCGTGTTCTCATAAACATCACATTGTTAGTTTTCTTGCAAGTTAGCATGAAAGAAAACTAACATCAACAAGGTGTAAGATAACTTTCATGATTAAATACAATGACCAACTATCAGATCGGCTTCTAAGGCTTAGAAATAAGCTTGGTTTTACCCAGACAGAGCTTGGGAAAATTATTGGTGTGACACATACATCAGTTAATTTCTGGGAAAGCGGATCCACAAAACCAAAATCAGCATCATTGCTAAAATTAGCCAAAGCTTTAAACACAACACCTGAATTTCTACTTAACGGAGATGATGACGTTACTGGTAATCAAGTGATGGAAGCCAGTACTACTTATGACATCGGTTCTAGCGAAGTTCCGCTATTACAAGTCGATGGATCGTGCGGGGCAGGATCGAATATTGATTGCGAGCCTCTACATACTGCAAAACTAATAAAAGAAGATAACTGGTTTAAAAAATATAACGTTAAACCAAAGGACGCATTTGCGGTTTATGCAAAAGGCGATTCAATGGAAATGTTCATTATTGATGGGGACATTGTTATATTTGATAAATCTAAAGTTACACCAAAAAGCGGTAAAATTTACTTAATTAGACACCCTGAAGGGCTAAAAATTAAAAGACTAAAACAAGAGATAACAGGTGGATGGATAGCAGAATCTCTTAATAGTAAGTATTCACCTGAACCGATCCCTAAATCCATGATAAACGACATTAAAATATTAGGAGAATTTATCTACCGCCAAGGTGGATAACTCAATCAAACAATGCATATTATATGGACCCAATAAGTATTATTTAATTACCACCCAAAAACAGAAAGGAATCGCACTATGAGAAACACGCTTAGCATAATCTTGACTACCCTATTTTTATCAGCATGCTCTACCACTGAAATGATGAAAGATGCTTACGATAATCCAGGATGGCACGGATATATTAGTACTTCAAAATCTGAGTTTGATAATAGATCAATGGCATCGCTAGAGCCTGCACTTCTATCTGACTGGAGCTCAATATTAAGACTTGGATTACGCTGGAACACAGATTTAGGGGCTGATTCGTTTTTATTAATAGCTGAAATCGAAGGAGCTGAAAACTTTGCACCGAAAGATACCATTGATTTCAATATTGATGGGAAAATCACCTCGCTGAAAGCCTCAGATCCAAATCAGTATGGAATCACTTCAAAAAGGATCGTAATGTCATCCGGACCTTTTCAAACACCTGTTGAACTTGGGATGAAAACCCAAAAAACCTACAGAGTATCTAGAGAAACTGTTGAAAGTATAATTAATGCCAAGAAAGTGATTGTTAGGGTATCTCTACTCAACTCATTCTTAGAACAGCGAATAGAGCCAAGCTCTGAAAATATAAGTGCTTACAATCAATACCCAGACATTTGGGCAAAGGGTGCCTTCAAGAAGTTTTTAAGAATAACACCAATTAAATAAATTCAGATCTAGCATAAAGATACTGATGTAAGACAATAATCTTACATCAGTAAGCGCAAATCAGTTAAAGACCGCGACCGAAATACCTTCCTTATTTTCAATAAATAACCAATTCCAACCAGCACTAATCCCTTATTTTTAAGTGCTCTAATCACTCCAATCCAACAATTACAAATAAAAATGTTAGATAAATTACATTTTATCTTGACCGGCCTAGTTAGATAACTTACATTTAGATTATCGAAACGAGGACAACATTATGTGGAAAGTTAAACAAGGATCGTTACCGCCGCGCCAAGCCGAAACGCTTGAAGGTATTGCCAAAGGAATGACAGACAAAGAGATGGCCAAACAGATGGGTATTTCACCTGGTGCAGTTCATCGTTATGTAGACGTCCTTTTCTACAAACTAAAACTTTCAACAGGAAAACGCGCATTGCTCGTGGCGAATGCCATACAGCAAGGCGTATTGATGCACACAGCGGCCATGCTTCTGTTAGCAATCTGCGTAAACACTATTGCCGATGCTGACCTAGATATGAGACGCAGCAGCACACGACTAACAACCCGTGTGCAAGCAAGGAATACCAGAACAGCCAGAAAAGGCCGCGATGGTTGGTGGGGAGCTTCTGAGATTGGCTTAGAAGTAGATTTTGAAGAACTAGCAGCATAAGACAGGACAGGACGATGCAAGCAGATCTAGATAATTATGTAAGTGGACTACTAGCCCACGCAGCAAATGTAGAAGATAAGGTTGAAATAAACCACATGGCAGAAGACATCATCAACGCTCAAGACGCTGAGAGCGTAGAAGACATGCTTCTTAATCAAAACCCTAGCGACTTTGAAAGCCGCTTACTGATAAAGCGTATGGGATCGTTAGCGGTGGGCACATGTTAATTCTAACTCGCCGGATTGGTGAAACATTAATGATCGGTGATGACATCACTGTTCAAGTGCTGGGCGTAAACGGACAGCAAGTTCGGATGGGTATCAAAGCACCTAAAAACGTGTCGGTTCATCGTGAAGAGATTTACAACCGCATTCAATTGCAGAAGCCACCAGCTGAACGAGCTAGCAACTTCTAACAAGCTTTCAATAGCACTGAACTGGGCACCGGCACCAGATCCGCAGGATGCGGTAAACGCCGGACTAATTCAAAGGACAGGACTTAGGTTATGAGCGAAAAGATCAAAGAGCTTTGGAAGTGTGGCAGGTGTGATGAGATTCACGAATGGGAAGACGAGGCCCGTGATTGCTGCGCACCTGACATAACTGAACTTTACGGATGTGTTGAATGTGACGAAGTGCATGATGACGAAATAGAGGCAATTAACTGCTGCTCTATTGGCTCTGAAAATGTGCAATGCCCAGAATGTTTACGCGACCATGGCAAGTTAACAATTAACGCAACTTCGGTGAATGTTGTTGGCCACTGCAGTTTTTGTAATCCGCTCTACTCTCCTGATCAAGTTTTTAAAATTGAAGATACGCATTTATTGAATACAGGAAATCAAGGCTGTATTGAGCGTGGAATTTCAAATGTATATGGGACGCAAAGATGAAAAACAAACTAATTGATTTAAACAATCACTTATTTGCTCAACTAGAGCGCCTTAATGACGAAGATCTTAAGGGTGAATCGTTGTCAGAAGAAATCAATCGCAGTAAAGCTGTAACGTGCGTTTCTAAAGAAATCGTTAGCAATGCGCGCCTGGCATTAGAAGCTCAGAAGTTTAAGCAAGATGCTGGATTAATTGCTAGAGACACAATGCCGAAGATGCTGGAGGCATAACCATGGCTAATAAAGCATTCCGTTACTCAGATGAACACATTGCGTTTTTAGCTGAGGGATTTATGTCAATGTCGCCTTCTTCTCTAGCAAAAGAATTTTTAGATAAGTTCGGTATTGAAAAGTCACCAACACAAATTCACTCAGCGCTTAAGGCTCGCGGCATTAAGTGTGGTCGTAGTACTGGTGAGTTAGCAAAAGGGGTTTCTAAGTTATTCACCCCTGATCAAGTACAGTGGTTTAAAGACAACTACCCTCTTTTATCCAGACGCGCTCTAACTGCAGCGTTCAATAAAAAGTTTAACCAGGCACGAGAAGAAAAACAGATTGTTACGTTCTTGAAAAATAACAAGATCCAATCTGGTCGAACAGCTCACTTTAAAAAAGGCCAACCAAGCTGGTCAAAAGGCACAAGAGGAGTTCTTAAAGCTAACAGTGGTTCTTTTAAGAAAGGCCAACATGCACACAACCATTTACCGATTGGTAGTGAGCGAAAAGTGCGTGATGGCTACATAGAAATAAAAGTTGCTGAGCCTCACAAATGGGTAAGTAAACAGCGAATTGTTTGGGAAAAGCATAACGGGCCTATACCAGCCAATCACAACATTCGCTTTAGAGATGGCAACCCTGAAAACTTTGAGCCTAACAATCTGTTCATGGTTAACAAATCAGAACACCAAGTTCTTAACGCGATGAAGTTTATACACCAACCAGATGAGATTAAAGATACGACGTTATTGTTAGCGCGTATTAGCTCTAAAACAATTCAGCTTAGTAAGGATGAGCACGCATGACACGTCACGAACTAAAAATTAAAAAACGTTATTTCGACGACCAGATTTCTGGTGTTAAAAACTTTGAGCTTCGCAAGCTAGATAGAGAGTTTGTAGTTGGTGATGAGCTCAAATTAAATGAAGTTTCTCTTAAAGATGGAGAATATGAAGCAACGGGCAACTACTGCATCGTTAAAATCAATTCTATTTTAACGCAAATAGAAGGCTTAACTCTCGGGTATGGAATATTAGGTACTGAGTTAATCGAAAAACATATTTCAGGGACTACCTGCAAAACTGAATATTTCGTTTATTGCCCGAACAGTGGTTTTGAAAAGTTCAACAACACCAAAGACCGTGACGATCATGCAGAAGACTGCATCCAGGGTTACTTAGGTGACGGCTGGGACGAAGAAGTTGCAGAGGTTTGCTCTGGAATTATTACACATAACGCAACCCAAACAGATCTAACTGCTCGCCCTGATGATATCGATGAGGATGGCTGTGACGGCTTAGGTGCGTATTGGGATGCGGAATGGGAATACACATGCAATTACGAGCTATTGCCAGTGGGTGTAAATAAGGAGAAAGTGGCATGAGTAAGAATAAACACTTAACAATTGTTGAAAAGGCTTGGCAGTATACTGATCGTGAATCTGACTATCCAAATAAACACGGCATTACACGCGGAACCACTTTAGGGAAAGCTAAATACTCGCTTTTTTTAGAGCTTAGTGATACAGGTTGGCTTGATAGCTTTATGGATATTTTTAATGATTTCTCATTCCGCAGAGCTCCCGAAGAAGATAATGTTCGCATGCCTGCCGCTCCAGTATTAGAAAAGCTAACCAAGGAGCAAAGACACATCATTGGTCACGCAAATGGGAATAGCGACCGTGAACCAGGCTGGAGAGATTACTACTGCACGTCAGATGGGGATCAGGACTGCGAACATCTGGTTGAATTAGGTCTTATGAAGCACGGAAGGATTTTAGATACTGCAAACACAAGTCGTTACTATTTACTAACCGAAGAAGGTGCACTTGCCGCTTTATCTGATGCTGTTATATCACGAGAAAAAGCAGAAGGCATTATAAAACCTTGGGTTCCAAGTCCTGTAGAAAACGGAATGCTGGGGCTTGAATCGATCAAAGAAAATCCAGAATTAAAAGATCGTTTTAAAAACATGAAATGCCGAATTTATTCTTGGGAATGGGGCTACTACTGGAGAATGAATGGCTGTGGTTATGCCAGTAAAGATGACGCTGGTATTTACAGCTTCGAAGATGCTTATGATCGTACTAACCACTGCGGATCAGAGAAAGGCATTTGGTATGAAATAATTGAAGAAGAAGCACAGGAGCAAGCGGCATGAGCGATCTAACCAATTTTGAAACCGAAATACTAAACGCATTAAAAGCCGAATACAAAAAACAGGAATTTGGTTTTATTAAAGGCACCCCAACATGGCACATTAGAATTAGACTTGAGAACAAATTCACTTTCGTCAACACAGCTCAGATTAGATCGAGACTTAGAAGACTCGAACAGCTTGGCTATGTTTCCGGTGAACTTGATGGACAGAATATACTGTGGACACCAGCGGAAGAACATTGCCATGAGTAATATTAAGCTAAGCACTTGCTGCAGTTGCGGGTTTCAATGGCCAACGAGCCAACACGGTGAACATTCTTGCAGTTCATACCTGAGAGCTGAAAACGCAAACCTGAAAATAGAAATTGCCGAACTTAAAACTGAAAATAAAAAAGAGCGCGACTACTCTGACTTTTTAGAAAGTTCCGCTGAAAACTTCTTAGCAGCGCGAGAGGCATTACGAAAAAAGGTTGGTGAGCTTAAAGCGGATCGATCTCGACTTAACTATTTGGACAAACTAAATACTGAGTTCAATGAACGTAACGGCACTCAGTACGGCTGGAAGATCGACTGGAATCACAATCGAATTGCATTAATTGATTCATGCCCAATGCAAAGAACTGTTCGTGAAGCTATTGATGAGCAAGCAATGAAAAGGAGCAAACCGCATGATAATAGTTAAACTTTCTAGCCCGGCAGGATCAAATATTTATGACCCTAACATCTGGACAGAGCAAGAAATGAAAGATGATTACATTGATACATTTGGGGTTGAATCAACAAAAAGATCTAGCTTTCACTTCGACGTAATAAAAGGATCTGAGCTGACTGAATGGATCAATGAGTAATGGCTAGTTCCATTCCAGAAAAAACCACAGCCGCTTTTTGCGGCTTTGTCGGTAGTAGAGAGCCACCAGCATTACACAGGACATAGATATGAGATTAATGGCATTAAGAGAATGGCGAATGAGGCGTTTTGTTGAACCACGCCCATCCGAACGCAGTTGCCAGAACTGGTGCAAAAATGGTGACATTCCAGCTGTTCGACGCGGTAAGCTTTGGTTTGTAGACATAGACCAAGAATTAAACCAATCAGGCAATGAATTGGCTGATGCAGTATTAAAGGCTAGTTGATGGCACCACGTAAGCGCATACACCAAAACCTTGAACTGAACTTATATCAGAACAAGGTTAACGGTGTTGATTATTACCGTTATAAACACCCACTGACTGGCAAGATGCACGGC
>TARA_B110001454_G_scaffold13596_1_pt1 | contig 46177 bp, 45 predicted proteins | sample TARA_B110001454 | Tara Oceans TARA_B110001454 (sample SAMEA4397004) | marine metagenome | biome: Polar Biome; feature: [MES] marine water layer (ENVO:01000295) within the mesopelagic zone...; material: water (ENVO:00002006), including particulate matter (ENVO:01000060) such as...... | reverse complement strand
TGTAACAACAACTGCGTACATCGCAATGTCTCCGTTATGGATTTAAGAATCTAAACACCGAACCTCGCAAGTGATTTTACTCAGCATGCCGTTGCTTTTGTTCTAGTTTTACGGGAAATACTCTGATTTCCAATATAGTAGAGAACGGAATTTCGGGGCGCGAAATTGTAACTCAACTGCCATCCTAGCGCAAGCATCAGATTCACCATCACCACTTGACACTTTACGCCCTTGGCAATAGCATGTTCATCCCTTATTCCCTCTAGCCTAAAGGCACTATTTTCACCATGCAGGTTAAAGACATTTACGCGCTTATCGAGCAGGACTTTGCTGACGTCGATACACTGATTCGCGAACAGCTTTCTTCACGCGTTCCTCTGGTTGAAAAAATTGCCGATTACATCGTCTCCAGTGGTGGTAAGCGCTTGCGCCCTCTTCTGGTCATAATGACCGCTAAAGCCCTTGAATCATCAGGGTCTGAAGCCAATAAGCTCGCCGCTGTGATCGAATTCCTTCATACCGCCACACTGCTTCATGACGATGTTGTTGATACGTCTGATATGCGCCGTGGAAATCCTACGGCCAATGAAAAATGGGGCAACGCTCCTAGTGTATTAGTCGGTGACTTTTTATATTCACGCTCATTCCAAATGATGGTCGAGCTGAAAAATCTGCAAGTAATGGACATTTTATCCAACTCCACCTGCGTCATCGCTGAAGGGGAAGTATTACAGTTAGTGAACTGTAAAAACCCAGATACCAGCGAAGAACAATATATGGATGTTATCAAGGGTAAAACGGCGATGCTGTTTGAAGCCTCTACCCATTCTGCTGCTGTACTGTGTGGTGCTAATACTGAACAAGAGCAAGCCTTAAAAGAATATGGCCATCATCTAGGCATGGCATTCCAATTGGTTGATGATGTATTGGATTACGAAGGTGATGCAGCAACCATGGGGAAAAACGTGGGAGATGACCTAGCCGAGGGTAAGGCCACTTTACCATTGATTCACGCCATGCGTGAAGGCAGCGAAGAGCAGGCTAAACTAATCCGCAAAGCCATCCGTAAAGGCGGCTTAGAAGACATTGACGCCATCTTAGAAATCGTTAAAACGTGTGGTTCATTAGAATATACCAAGACTATTGCGCGCAAACACGTTGAACTTGCGCAAGAATGTTTGAACCATTTGGTCGATACTGATGCCAAACAAGCACTACACAGCTTGGCGCGTATCGCCATTGAACGAAATACTTAAGGTAATCATTCATCCCCAAGGATGATCACTAAGGCTCCAAGGTTTGGCTGTAACGTATTATTCACCGAACAGCCGACCTAAGCAGGAGCCTTAATACTCCCTTAAGATTAAGCTGTTAACCTATTTGCAACTGAGCAGCTAAACTAAACAGGAGCCTTAACATGGCTTGGATCGTCTCTCGCTTTTCTTTTTTACCCGCACTTTTTTTATCGTTTATGACCGTCCTGGGCAGCAGCTCAGCATACGCAGGGGTTCTTGATAATCTAATCCAAGACGAACCCAAATTTCTACCTGTCAGCGAAGCCTTCCCATACCAAGTTGAACAGCAAGGTAGCGTACTCAATGTCACTTGGAACAGTGCGGATGAGTATTATCTATACAAAAAGAAGATTCATCTAAAGCAAGGTAAGCACAAATCCCAAGGAACCGAATTCTCTGAAGAAGGTATCCTTAAGCATGATAAAGCTTTTGGTGAAGTGATTGTTTTTTATGGACAGATCAACATTCAATTCGACCTTAAAGCTCTAACACCTAATACCGCTACTACTCTTGGCTTTCAAGGCTGTGCCGATGCAGGGCTTTGTTACCCTCCTCAAAAAATAGAACTGGATATCGATTGGCCAGCCGCTGCTGCATCAACCCATCAGCCACCAATATCGAAAACCGCTATTCGTGCAACCGCAGCTGAACCTTCAACTGAAAATGAAAGCTGGATCGAAGGCAAATCCTGGCTCAGCGTCGTCGGCTTATTCTTCATCTTAGGACTAGGATTAACCTTCACACCTTGCGTATTGCCGATGGTGCCTATTTTAACCAGTATCGTTATTGGCCAACAAAAACACACGCCTAGCAAAGGTTTTGTTTTATCCACGACCTACGTTTTAGGTATGGCCATCACATATGCCGCCGCTGGCGTAACCGTAGGCTTACTCGGCGCAGGCGCAAACATTCAAGCGTGGATGCAAACCCCTTGGATTCTCACTATTTTCGCCATTTTATTCTTAGTGCTTTCATTATCTATGTTTGGTCTTTATGAGCTGCAGCTCCCTAGCGGCTTACGCAACCGCCTAAATAACATGAACCAAAAACAAAAAGGCGGCAGCTTAATCAGTGTTTTCTTAATGGGGATATTATCCGCGCTTGTCGTATCTCCGTGCGTTTCCGCCCCACTGGCCGGTGCTTTGGTCTACCTGAGTACAACAGGCGATGCCTGGTTAGGTGGCAGCGCTCTATTGGCCCTTGGTTTAGGCATGGGGACGCCATTAATCATTCTCGGCACTTCCGGCGCGTCAATGCTGCCGAAAGCGGGCGGCTGGATGGATCAGATTAAAGCCTTCTTTGGCATTCTATTAATTGGTGTGGCTATTTGGCTATTATCTCGCTTTTTAGACGCCGCATTGATCTTAGCGTTCTGGGGAATCTTAGCGATTATCTATGGGATTTATCTCGGTGCCATCGAGCCAATTGAAGCGGCGCAATCGGGCATAAAGCGCACCGTAAAAGGCCTAGCCTTTGTTATCTTAGTTTATGGTGTACTCGCCCTAATCGGCGCACTACAAGGTAATGATGATCCGCTTAAACCGCTTGCACCTACTCACGCCACCAGCAGCAACCTGCAAAGTCATAGCAATGCCAGCCCTTTCAAAAACATCGAGAATAAAACCCAACTCGATGCTGCGATTAAGAACCACCTAGCCGCCAACCCTAATGGTGCCGTTATGCTCGATTATTACGCAGATTGGTGCATCGCCTGCAAAGTCATGGAAAAAGCGGTTTTTCATCACGCGGACGTTCAGGCTCATTGGCCAGAATTATTATGGCTCCAAATTGATGTCACAGAGCAAACCCCTGAACAAGTTGAATTAATGACAGACTTCAATTTATTTGGCCCCCCTAGCCTGTTGTTTTTCACCACTAACGGCGAGCAAGATAAACTTAGAATTTTGGGTGAAATGCACAAAGAAGAATTTGTGACTCACTTGAATAAAGTAAAAGCGACCTTATAACTAGATATAACCAAACTGGAATATAGATTAAAGGCCCACTTATGCTTATTGTTTGCTCTCATTGTCACGCGACCAACCGCATCCCTGAAGACCGAAAAGCCAGCGAAGGCCAATGTGGCCAATGCAAGCAAGCAATTTGGCAAGGAAAGCCCGTTGATCTAACAGAGGGCCAGTTCTCAAAATACACCAGCAAAAATGATATGCCCGTGGTTGTCGATTTCTGGGCAAGCTGGTGTGGCCCTTGTAAGGCAATGGCACCTGCTTATGCTCAAGTCGCTCATCAAATGAAAGACCAAGCCCTGTTTGCAAAAGTGAATACCGAGAATGCTCAGCAGCTCGGAGCACAATTAAATATTCGTAGCATCCCTACCCTTGCAGTCTTTCGTAATGGTAAAGAAGTAGATCGTATTGCAGGTGCACTGCCCGTGAATCAGCTACAGCAATGGGTGCAGCAAGCCTTATTAAAAATGCCTTCATAACTTTTGCATATTCTTGAGCTACATCAAGTAAAAATATTGATAAAGGTCTACTCTTAAATCAACAAAGAGATCACAAGAATAGATTAATAAGGATACGCAATGAGCATTGAAAACCATAACTTGCACCATGAATTCCCTCAACACAAAGAGCGCATTCACGAATTAAAAATGAATGATCGTCACTTTGCACGCTTCTTTGATGAATATCATGATGTAGACCGTGAAGTGCGTAAAATTGAAGAAGGTGCTGAAGCATCATCCGATCAACGTTTAGAAACGTTAAAATTACGCCGCTTGAAATTGAAAGATGATTTGCTGGCGATATTAGAAACAACAAGCGCTTAGTTCTTCGTGTAATTACTACGAATATTGTCTAAGACTAAGATGCCTCAATACCGTTAATTGAAGCGTCTTAGGATATTTTACGTCATAGAATATAAGTACATCATAAAATAAATCACATCATAGTGGTTTTATTACGCCCGTCATTTTTCGATAAATACAAAGCAACATCTGCATGATCAAATAAGATTTCGGTATCTGAATCCTTAGAGTATTTAGCACAGCCAATACTCACGGTATATTGACAGCCTTTTAATTTAGACTGCTCAGCAATATACATACGTATTTTCTCACACACGTTCAAAGCACCTTCTGCGCAAGTATCTTCTAGGATAAGTAGAAACTCCTCACCTCCCCAGCGCCCAATGAAATCCGTTTCACGAATATTCTCTTGTAAATATTTCGCCGAATCGATTAAGACAGAATCACCAAATGAATGGCCAAACTTATCATTAATTTTCTTAAAATAATCAATATCGATAATCGCCATATAGAGATCAGTATCTTGACGCTTAGACCTTAAAATAGCTTCATTTAAGAACCCATCAATGGATCTACGATTTGGTAACTGCGTGAGTGGATCAAAGTTAGCATCGTGTATTTGCTTAACTTCATCTGATATGTCTTTAACAACGACAATCGCTTCTTTAACCCCACCTTGAGAGTAAGTCGCAATAGAAATGTTAGCGGGGAAAACTTCACCATTTAAGCGCTGTGCATTAAATTGCCCACCCCGCTGATGCATCGGTACTGTTCTTTCAGATGACTGAAATTCTTCCCTGTACTTTTTGTGGTGTTTGGATATTGCATCTGGGGTTAACTGATCAATATTAATATCGGTAAAGGTATTTTTATCCAGGCCAAATGTTTCAAGAGCAATCTTGTTCGCAGAAGATATATAGCCATCCTCATTCACGGCAATAATTGATAGTGGGGCTAAATCAAATAAAATTCCAATACGTTTAAATTGAAAAATATTTTTATTAAGAATAAAAACGATATAAAAAATTGATGCGATCACCAGCAAAATAATAAAAAAGAAAATACCCAGAATTGATTGTTTGAATGTATCAACCGTTTCTGCAGAAGACTTCGCGATTTTCTTATAGACACTTCTATTCGAGCTAATCAGGGCTGATATAGACTGAAGTGCAGAAAAATCATTAACCCGTACTTGCTCGTCGATTAATTCAGCAGACAGGCCTTGGTTAATTAACGATTTTATTAACGTCACATTGCCATAGTATTCCGCTAAGACAGCATCAACATCCAATAACAACTCATCGCCAACAGGGTATATCTCTCTATAATTATGAATAAGTTCTCTAGCGCGAGCTATTTGAGCCGATGATTGCTCTAATGCGCTAATATCTTTTCTCAAGATTGAGTTTTTATAGTTGTGAATAAAACCGCCAAAACCAATGTTAGTAACGATTTCTTGCAAAAGCTCTGACCGCTTTATTTCATTTTCAGAATGAATTAACCAATCACCACTTTGCTTATCTGCAATTGACTGCAAATACATCGTAGCAAGGATCAAAGAAAGAAAAGTAAAAAAGCCAACGAGGTAGATCGTTGGCTTAGTATTCGCATAGTTAATCATATTGGTCGTTACATAAGCCCATTTGGTTGCTAACCACTACTATCCATATTAGTTGATATGTGTGCTTACTAAAGAATCTTTAATGATTACACTCTAATTATGCAAATTAGCTCTAAACCAATCAATCTTTATTAGTATTACCTATATATGATTCAGCAACATAAGCTCACCAGGATGAGGCTTAAGATAGAAAGAATTTTCTATATAGCCTTTCGGATGTCGGCGAAAATGGTGTCTAAATAAAGTAATTGGCACAATCAATGGCAATAAGAATTTCTGGTAATTTTCAATGGTTAAGCGCAATTCTTCCTTATCGCCAGCGTCCAAATCATTTTTAAGATAGCCTTGAATATGCTGCAATGTATTCACATGATTTTTGCGTGTCGCTATCGACTTTAACAGCGTCATCATCAAACCAAGGTATTCAAGTGCAAGTGTTTCAATATCCTGATCGCTATTGGCCAATGAAGCACCTAAAGTACGACCCAAGTTTTGATTATGACTCATGAAAATATACTTATGCTGAGCGTGAAATGCCTGCAAGCCAGCCAACGTAAAACCATCGTGCTCCATTTCCTGCCAGCGCGCATAAATATAGACTCGCTGAATAAAATTCTCACGCAGCATAGGATCAGACAACCTGCCCTCTTCCTCGATGGGTAAATGAGGAAAATTATCCATTAAGCGCTTAGCATAAAGACCAATACCCGATTTTTCAGCCATTTGGCCTTTTTCTATTCCTTTATACACCTTAACACGCTCCATACCGCAGCTTGGAGAGTCTTTCTTTAAGATATAACCACTCAGCTCGGCAATCCAGTCTTTTTGCTCCTCAGCACACTGATACAGCTCTTCAGTCACATCCAAATCTGGACTTTTAGTTCCGACACAACGAATGTCGTCATCGACGGTTACCAAACGTATAGTCTCTCTTGGAATTCCCAAACCAATGCTCACTTCAGGGCAAAAAGGCGTAAATTCAAAATAGTCACTTAAGGTATCCGTAACGTACGAGTTTTTTTTATGGCCAGAGTCAAAGCGCACTTTTTCGCCCATTAAACAGCTACTAATACCAATTTTTATTTTGTTGATAACTTCTGCATTCATCTTAACTGACCTAAATAAATAATGAATAAATACGCAATAGAAAGCACTTCAGATCACCCAGCAAGCTCAAACTGTCAAAAGGTGATCAACAAGGCTACCACACCTAAATTCAGAACGAACATTTAGTGGCTACACAGCCTTGGAAGAAGGGGGGCTGATAATGCGATTACAGACTCTATTACGGCCCTGATCTTTAGCATCATACAACGCTGAATCCGCTGAAATCAGCAATTTCTCGGCATCACAAATCGCATCGGATACCCTACATTGACTTGCACCAATACTAATCGTTAATGGTACGGGAACGTCTTTTACACATACGCTAATAGATTCTATTGAATGACGAATTTGCTCTGCAAGATTTAAACAATGAGCATCATCAGTATTGGCAATGATAATCGCGAACTCCTCGCCCCCATATCGTGCAACGGTATCACTAATACGCTTTACTGACTTCTGTAAACAGTTTGCTACCTCAATTAAACAAGCGTCACCGGCAATATGGCCATGTTCATCATTAACATCTTTAAAGTGATCAATATCGATGATTAATAGCGCCACAGAGCCATTGGTTCGCTGCGCTCGCTGCAATTCCTCTTCCAGCTGAAAATCAAAATAACGTCGATTTCGAACCCCTGTTAAACCATCAGTATTACTCATTTCCTCCAGCTGCAAATTACTAATACATGCCTGCATATATTCCCGGGAAGGGTTAATGGTCACCCACAATAAAGCAACGATATAAACAATAACGATAGAAACCTTATCAATAATTAACTGCTCGGCGATAAAGAATTCGACCAATAAAATAGGCACCATCATGCACAAAACATAAATATAAACATAAAATCGTGACAGTGAAAAAGAAAGCGCGCCACCAGCACTCAAGCCAATGGTAGCAAATAGGATAAGATCTTGATGGGCCAATAAAGGGGTTTGTAAATACGAGCAAGCTGCCATTATGCCCCATGTGAGACAACTAGAAAATAAGCCCATCGTGATGTAAAAACGACAGATTTTCGTTTGTTCAATGTTCTGTTTAGCGAGATAAAGAAAATAAGAACGCAAACCGACAGCAAAGATAAAAGCAATGCTAAAGCTGACTAACCACGGCGTAGCCTCTCCACCCGTATCCTTCATAAATACGAGCGAAGCCACACATATCCATAGCAACAATACAATCAGAGACCCAGGCATTGAGCGTGCAATCAAATCATTACTGATTTGAATATCACAGCGCCGCTTCTGCGCAGCGTTCAACTCATCAAACGAGGCTACTTTAAAGTATTTATTTTCCAAAACTTAGGATACCTAAAATCATTATTTCTAAACGCTATAAAACGTTTATCGCAAAGGTATAACAAGTGTAGTTGAGATTCGATAGGTGTGACGCTAATGTTTCTTGCCATGAAACGGGCGCTTTAGACAAATAAAAAGGGGAGAAAAACAGGCTACGATACTCAATAGCCTGCCTTTTTAACGCATAAACTGCAAAGTCGCTTATGCACGACTTACGAACTTACGCTCTTCTACATTCACTTTAATCATTTCACCCGTAGAAATATGCTCAGGAACCTGAACCGTCAACCCGGTAGACAGTAGCGCAGGCTTAGTACGCGCTGTCGCAGATCCGCCCTTTAAAGAAGGGTCTGTTTCAGTGATTTCAAGATCAACTGTCGCAGGAAGTTGTAAGCCTACTGGCGCATCATTAACAATCACAATCAACAAACCTTCTGTTGATTCGCTGATGAATAACAGCTCATCTTCAATATTCTCTTTGTTCAAGCTGAACGCCGTATAATCTTCACTATCCATAAAGACATACTCATTACCATCAGAATAAGAGAAAGTTACTGGGCGGCGTACCAAGTCCGCAAAGTTCAACATATCAGAATCTTTGAACTGCTCGTCAATCTTATTACCTGTTACCACATCGTACATACGCATACGATAAATACTGCCACCGGCACGGCCCTGAGGCACAGAGCGCTCAATGTCTCTTACCATGTATACATTACCGTTATATTCAACAGCTGCATTCTTTTTAATATCACTCGCTTTAGGCATAACTTTCAACTCTAGATATAAATATAAGGCCATTATAATCAGCTAATGATGCAATAGCTACTCACCAATACAGCAGAATCAAGCATCCAATCGTCGGTCTAATGCGTATAATTTATAGACCAATTAGATGGGCATAACCATGAACTCTGATGACGTAAATGCGCTAATCCAGCATTACCCCAAAATACACCTTCTAACGGCTGAGCAAGAAGCTGGCATCGCCAAAAAAATGGATGATGCAATGGAACAACTTGCACAAGCATTGTTACTGCACGAAAATTTATTAGATCAAGTTTCCGACATATTGCTGGCACAATACCAAAGCTCACCCGTGCTCGACGATTTCTTAACCCAATACGATATTTGGTTATTAAGCAAGTACCATAAACCCTTGCAAAAAAATTCTCAGGTATCGAGCGATACTCTATCGATTAGTTTAGTGCGACTAGAATGTGATCGATCAAACGTCTTTGAATTTCTTCTAGCGAAAGTCAATGATATAGAAGTGCCGCTGAATACGTATACCAAAGCATTAAAAAAAGAATACATAAGCAACCGTAATGAGCTGGTTCAAAGCAATATGCGTCTAGTAATGCACATAGCAAAACGCTTTACTAATAAAGGCGTGGATATTGAAGAGTTGATTCAAGAAGGAGCCATTGGTCTTATAAAGGCCGCTGAAAAGTATAACTTAAATAAAGGCTATCGCTTTACAACTTACGCTTACTGGTGGATACAGCAATCAATAAAAACAGCACTCAGCTACAAGCGCAGCGCGATCCGCATTCCTATTAATACCAGTGATCGAATCTTTAAAATAGAAGCGGCCAAGCAAGATTATTATAGTCGCTATGAAAAGCAGCCGACCATAAAACAACTTCAAAAAATAACAGGTTTAACCCAAGAGCAAATTACAACGGTTAGCAATATTGGTAATTTAACCGTATCAATGAATGCCCCTGTTTACGAAGATGGCATGATATTGGAAGAAACATTATATACCGAAGAAAATTCATCCACTTATTCAAATAAAGACATGCTTATAATTAATGACGCAGAATCATTAAAAGATAAAATCAAACAACTCCCTAAGCGTCAGCAACAAATCGTATATCTTTACCATGGAATTGGCATCAGCGACAGCCTCAGTTTTGGAGAAATTGCACCGCAAATAGGCGTAACGTTAGAGCGAACACGCCAGCTCTACCATAAATCCATTGCTTTTTTAAAAGAGCTTTCTGAATAACATCTAGCCATCAAGAAAACTTTAACAATAAAAAATTGAACAGTGCAAAAAGTGTAAAAAAAAGGCCTCGCGACAATGTCACGAGGCCTTTTTAATTAAGCTCTACTGAGAACAGCAGTCAAAGTAACGATAAGATACCGTTAGAACTGCTCGGCAGTGAAACTCATCAACGACTCTTTACCTGCTTCAATATCTGCTTGTAATAGATCCGCTTGTGACTTAGCCGTTCTAAAGAAATGCTCAGCTGCTTTTAATTTACCCTGATAAAAATCTTCGGAGTATTTACCCGATGTCAAATCAGCTGCTGCTGTATTCGCCATCGTTGCCCACATAACAGCCATGGTTGTTAATGAGAACAGTTTAAGCAAAGGCGTTGCGGCGGCACCTACAATTTCAGGATCTTTCATTGCATTTCCCGCTAACCACATCAAACTATTTTGCAAAGTCTGAAGCAATATTTTGCAATGGTTTTGCAGCTGATCATTCTCAACTTTAGCAACCATTTCATGCATCACTTTGAAATACGTTTTAGGTAAACGACCGCCTTTAATCATCAACTTACGGCCAATCAAATCAAGAGACTGAATACCATTCGTGCCTTCATAAATACGGGCAATACGACCATCACGCAGAAGCTGCTCTACTTCCCAGTCTTGAGTAAATCCTGCCCCACCCATACTTTGTAATGCTTGGTCAGTAGAGAAATAGCCTTCGTCCGTCAAATACGCTTTTACAATGGGCGTCATGATTTGAACAATATCATCCGCTTCTTCACGTACATCTGCATCTGGATGTTTTTCTGATAGATCAAGATTCATACCCGTCCAGTAAGCCATGCAGCGCGCGCCTTCTAAGAAGACCTTTTGCTGAGTTAGCATGCGACGTACATCAGGATGAACAATGATTGGATCCGCTTTTTCTTCAGGATGTTTAGCGCCCGTAAGAGAACGTGACTGCAAGCGCTCTTTAGCAAAACCTAAACTAATTTGATAAGCTTTTTCGGCCAATCCTAAACCTTGAACGCCCACCATAATTCGAGCAGAGTTCATCATAGTGAACATGCACTTAAGGCCTTCGTTTTCTTTACCAATCAACCAGCCTTTAGCATTTTCAAAGTTCATTACGCACGTTGCTGAAGCCTTAATGCCCATTTTATGCTCAAGGCCGCCACAGAATGCTGGATTGCGTGAACCATCTTCTAAAAATTTTGGCACTAAAAATAATGAAATGCCTTTACTAGAATCTGGGGCACCCGGCAATTTAGCCAATACAAGATGAACAATATTGTCCACCATGTCGTGATCACCACCAGTAATCCAGATCTTAGTACCACTAATAGCGTAACTGCCATCAGCCTGAGGATCAGCCTTGGTACGCACAAGACCTAAATCGGTACCACACTGAGGCTCTGTTAAACACATGGTTCCAGTCCATTCACCGGAAATTAAATTCGGTAAATATTTATCTTTTAATTCATCGCTGGCATGCAGGGTTAACGCATCGATCGCACCATGGCTCAAGCCAGGATACATGCCCATCGACAAGTTGGTTGAACACGCCATCTCATCAACAACGATTTTTACTAAATGTGGCAAGCCTTGACCACCATATTCAGGCGAAGCCGAAAGGCCAGACCAGCCGCCTTCTGCAAATGCTTTATAGGCTTCTTTAAAACCCTTAGGCGTCGTTACTGACTTAGTCTCTGGATCATAATGACAGCCTTCGATATCACCAGACTGGTTTATAGGCTGCAATACATTTTCCGCTAGCTTTGAAGCTTCATCGAGAACCGCTCGAATCATCTCTTCATTAGCATCTTCAAAACCTGGACACAGGCTTAGATCTTGAGCTTTTAATACATCGAATAAAACAAAGCTCATATCATTTAATGGTGCAGTATAGTTAGGCATATCGCCTCCCTCTTTTGATAAAATGAAAATACATTGCTAACAGTAAAAATCATTCTGACATCGTTAGCTGGGAGTACTTACGCAGCAAATCTAAAAAAGGTTCACAAAAAAATTATTATTTTAATAATTATGTTTCAAAGTCGATACGTTCAACCAATACATGATCCGAAAGAACAAAAATTGCGTATAGCAAGGGTAGTTAATTGAACAGTAAATTGAATAGTTACTTAAAATGGCAGGCTAACGATATGTTTTCATTATTTAAAAAAGACCCAGTAAAGAAACTTAAAAAGTCTTACATGTTAAAACTGGAGCAAGCAATGAAGGCTCAACGTAATGGTGACATCAAAGCCTATTCTTACATTACAAGCGAGGCTGATGTACTGCATAAACAAATATTAAAACTTGAAGAACAGACTAAGTAGTTGATTTTTAATGATTATTTTTTACGATGCTCTCTGCCCACTATGCACTGCCGAAATGCAATACTTGCAAAAAGCAGATACGCAACAGCAGATCATACTAGAAGACCTGAATGCCCAAGACTTCAATATGCGCTTTCCCCAGATTGATAAAGAAAAAGCCATGAGTCTTCTACACGCCCAAACTGATACCGGTGAAATGCTATATGGATTAGATGTTACCTATCAGGCATGGAAAACCGTCGGTAAGCACCGCTGGTTAAAAATTCTTCGTTTGCCAGGCATTAGATTTTTTGCCGATGCAGGCTATACCTTCTTTGCGAAATACCGTCAGCCCATTAGCCATTTTTTAATGCCTAATAAAGCCTGTGCCAACAACCAATGCACAACAAGAAAGCCGAAGGAGTAAACAATGAAAACCATTATTCTATTCGGTGCAAGCAGCCGTATTGCACAAGCCTATGTACAGCATGTGCAAGAAAAAAACGTGAAAGAAAAAGAATTTCATATTATTTGCATCAGCTCAAGTAGCCTACCCGACAATGGCCAAATTACTCAATACATTACTGATTATTCCAAATACAGTCTCGCGGGCATCATTGAAAAAATAAAACATCAAGCTCACACTTTACACCAAGTCATCATATTCAATGGTCAATTGCACTACGATCAATGCATGCCAGAAAAGAAACTTGAAGACATTAATGGCGATTATTTTACACAGCTAATGCATACCAATGCACTAACTCCGATGCTGTGCTTACAAAGCCTTTTACCGCTATTAAATCACCAGACAGATTGCACCATCACGGCACTTAGCGCACGAGTCGGGAGTTTAAAAGATAATGAATTGGGCGGCTGGTACACATATCGAGCAACCAAATCGGCACTTAATATGTTATTTAAAACGGCGGCGATAGAACTTCACCGACGTGCAAAAAAGACCAAACTGATTTTATTTCATCCTGGCACAACCGATACCGAACTGTCTAAACCATTTCAAAGAAATGTTCCTACCGGCAAACTATTTACACCCGCATTCGTAGCAGAACAGCTATTCACATTAACGAATAATTCACAAAGCCTAGAATATAATGGCGACGTTGATTATATCGATTGGCAAGGTAAGCCAATTGATTGGTAGTGGGATAAAAACAATCCCAAAGAGAACAATTTCGGAGAATCGCTAATAAGATGAAAAATCAACCATAGGTAAACTTTGAAACCCAGGTTTGGCGAATAAATAGCCTTGCATCAATTCAATGCCCGCATTTTTTAGCCAAACATACTCTTCGTATGTTTCTATACCCTCTGCGAGAGCGATTACGTCCAAATCATCAAACATTTCTAAGCAGCGTCTTACAATTGATTGCCTCGCAGTATTTGAGTGAACATTACGAATTAACGCCATATCCAACTTAATAATATCTGTTTGGAAGTCAGCCAATAAATTCAGCCCCGAATAACCTGCCCCAAAATCATCAATGGCGGTGCGGAATCCAAGTGATTGATAATATTCAACAATACGCTTTACATGACTAGCATCTTCGATTTTTTCAACTTCCGTAAATTCAAACATGATATTTTCGATAGGAAAATCATACTTTTTCGCCGCTTCGAGGGTCGTGCGAATACAACGCTCCGGTTTATAAATAGCGTTTGGCAGGAAGTTAATGCTAAGCATTGTTTCTAAATTAAGCTCAGATGCTAAAGCAATCGCTTTAATACGGCACTGCTGGTCGAATAGATAGCGATTATCATCATTCACTCTAGAGATAATAGAATACGCGGATTCAATATTAAGCCCACGAACTAAGGCTTCATAGCCAAAAACACTCTGCGTTTTGCAGTTTATAATCGGCTGAAATGCCATTGTGAAATCAAAGTCTAGCTCTTTAGCATCTTGACAATTTTTACAAGACTTCCTTGCACAATCTTCTGTTGTTTCTTCCATCATATTAACCTTAAAATTACCCCTAATTTTAAGGTTAGTTGCACCTAGTAACTTACACAACTATCGAATTTAATCAGCTTTAAAACCTACCGGCCTTGAAAGTATCGTTCTCGGCATCATTGACCATAGCGTCATTGATAGATTCTGGCGCTGAAGGGTGAGCTTCTTCTTCAGCTCTCAGTGCGGCTTCTCTTTCTGACTCCCGCAATAACAATGATTCAAGTCGTTGCTGCAAGAGACCCTCTCGCTCTTCTCTACGCCTCCATTCCAAAGATATATCCTTATAAAGTGAATAAGCCATCAGCACCATCAACAACATAAAAGGGAATGCTGTCACGATAGAAACCGTCCGCAACCCAACAAGCCCACCACTGAGCAAAAGTACACCAGCCATCAATAACTGTAAGACACCCCATAAAATACGCACAAAGCGCGTTGGATTTAATACCCCCTTAGAGGTAAACATTCCTAATACAAACGTTGCCGAGTCTGCCGATGTTACAACAAACATAGAAACTAAAAGAACGGCTGCGATGGCCGCATAAAACCCTCCCGGAAGTTGGTCAAGCATGACATAAAGCCCTGCTGGAACTTCATGAGTGACGGCCTCAGCAATGCCTGCATTTTCAAATAACTCAAAATAGATCGCCGAACCGCCAAAAGTAGAGAACCAAAGCATACTTAAAATAACAGGGACAATCATAACCCCCAGAACAAATTCTCGAATTGATCGACCTTTAGATATTCGAGCAATAAAACTGCCGACAAAAGGTGCCCAGCTCAACCCCCAGGCCCAATAAAAAATAGTCCACTCTTCTACCCACGTTTCGCTAGTATAAGGGGCGGTCACCAAACTCATTTGAATAATATTGCCCAAATACTCACCCAACGTTTGCGTCAGCTCATTAAAAATAAATGCGGTTGGCCCAAGCACCAAAACAAACAATAATAATCCTGCCGCCAATATCATATTCGCGTTACTTAAGTAGCGAATACCTCGATCAAGAGGCGTCATAGCAGAAAGTATAAACAGCGCGCCTAAACCAGCGATGATCATCAATTGGGGAGCAATGCCATAAGGCACATCAGCAAGCCTCGATAGACCACTGTTAATTTGAAGCGCTCCTAAACCAAGAGTTGTTGCTACACCAAAAATTGTTGAAAGCACGGCTAAAATATCAATAGCATTGCCCCAGCCTCGATCAACACGATCGCCTAATAAAGGTCGAAATGTTTCACTGATTAAACCATGGCTATTATGACGAAATCTGACATAAGCAATAGCCAACCCAACGAGGGTAAAATTAGCCCACTGATGCAAACCCCAATGAAAAAATGCATAGCGCATACCAGTTTGAGCCGCTTCAACAGTGCCAGGATCACCGATTCCCAGAGGCGGTGAGCTTAAGTGCATAATGGGCTCTGCAACACCCCAAAATACTAACCCGACCCCCATACCACCAGAAAAAATCATGGCCAGCCAACTGCTAAAACTAAATTCTGGAGGTTCATTATCTGGACCTAAACGAATTGCCCCAAATCTAGAAAAAGCCAGTACCAGGGTAAAAATGACGAAACCACTCGTTATTATCAAATACAACCAACCAAAATTATCCGTAGTCGCATCCAAGGCTTGCTGAGCTAACCTTTGCGTTTCATCAGGGTCAACTGCTGCGAGTGTGAGAAAAACACTGATTAAAAAGATCGATAGATAAAAAACAATTCCCACATTACCAACAACTCGATCACTCCATTCTTTAACTTTACTCATAATACTTCACACTGTTTCCATTACTGAGCATTGCGCTCTGAGTACTCTCTTGCCATCTGTCATCATGCTTATGAGTTTTAAAGAAATCACAGCCATTTTTTTCGTTTAAAGTACGTAAGCAAAATAACAGGGATTGTGATAAATACCCCCCATGTGAACGGATAAGCCCATTTCCACTTTAATTCTGGCATATGCTCAAAGTTCATCCCATAAATGCCTGCGATAAACGTTAGCGGGATAAAAATAGAGGTGAATACGGTTAAAACCTTCATGATCTGATTCATTTTATTGCTGACACTCGAGACATAAATATCCAATAAACCCGTCAGAATATCTCGATACGATTCAATTGATTCAACTACTCGAATAGCATGATCAGATACATCTCTTAAAAACAAATGCGTGCTCTCGTGAATTAAATCACTTTCACTATGAATCATGTCCGACAACAACTCTCTTAACGGAGTGACATAGCGCCGAATGCTGATCATCTCTCTTTTGAGTCGTTGTATTTTATAAAGCATATCTTGTGTTGGCTCACCCAATAGCAAGCTGTCTTCAAGAGACGTAATTGATTCATCTAATAGATCCAATAAGATGAAATTTTGATCAACAATGAAATCTAGAATAGCATACGCAAGATAATCTGATCCTAAGCTCACAAACTTGCCATTACTCGAGCGAATACGCTGCAATATAGGATGAAAAACTTCATCCTTTTTTTCTTTAAACATAATGACGAAGTTGTTAAAAACCAACAAGCTTACTTGCTCATGATTAACCGTAAAGCCTTCATCACCCGGCAATAAACATTTGAGAACAATGTATAAATGATCATCATACTCTTCAAACTTAGGCCGCTGATTAGTATTCAAAATATCTTCAAGTACAAGCTGATGAATGCCAAACATGGCTCCAATTTGCTCAACTATTTTAACATTGGCTAAACCTTCTATCGTTACCCAGGTAATGGTTTCACTGTCTTTATACTTTATGATCTCGTCAATGGAGTCGAGTTTTCTTTCCTCAAACTTCCCTTTGCTATAATCAACAATCGACATGTTAGCAACAGGTTCTAATACTTCACCTACGTGAATAAGCGAGCCTGGTGGCAGCCCGGCCTTACCTGAAGAAGTGCATAAAGATTCAGACATATTTTCACCTTAAGATTTCACGCATACGTACACAGAATTTGTCGACATCGTATTTTGGAATGGATTAAAGAAAGAAACAACGTGAGATTCAACACGCTCAAATACCGTTTTTAATAATGCTTCAAAATGTGCTTCTGGCAAGTTCTGCGACCACATCGCAAATACGCCTTTAGGTTTAAGTTGCTGTGCCATAAGCGCTAAATTGTCGGTTGAATAAAAACGGGCATTAGCAACATCTAAGAACTCAGTGGGCGAATGATCAATATCCAATAAAATAGCATCGTATTTTTTCCCTGGATGAGCCGGGTCAAAACCTTTCTTGGGATCGATCGCAAGATCAAAAAAACTGCCTAAGACATAATGGTTACGAGGATCTGCATTCAGTATTTTTCCTAATGGAACCAGTTCGTCTTTATGCCAACCAATCACCGTATCTAAAGCATCGACAACAAACAATTCTTTAATTCGCATATCTTTGAGTGCCGTCACGGCGGTATAACCCAGGCCTAAGCCTCCCACCACAACGCTAAGATCATTAGCATTAGCCTTATCCGTTTCTAACGCCGCTAAGCCCAATGTTGATAATGCTTCTTCGGCATCAACGAACATGCTCGACATTAAAAACTCATCACCCAATTTAACTTCATAAATATCTCTATCGCCAAAGGCAGGCATGCGACGTCTTCGCAGCGATATTTGACCAATCGTTGAAAATTGGCTATCAATTTCTTCAAACAATAGAGACATTGTTGGTTTTCCTAAATGTAGGTAAGGTGTATAAATTCATCGGCCCTATAAAAGCCGTTGATATACTAACAGAATGCGGAATGAGAGTGCTTGATCGAGGCATTTTGATTAAAGTTTCTTCAATTATGTTCAAGAAACTTCAATAACATTCAAGAATTTTAAAAAAATAAAGACCAATGGCAACAATCAAAGTATAAGATCTTAGAAACTTTAAATCACACGGTAAAAGCTTTCTTGTTTTTTGATCAAGATAGTACAATGCGTATAGTGAGCAAATATCAAGAAAATACGTATAAATCAGTCTATTATTTGTTGTATCGCCATTTAAACTGGAGTCACCCCCTCATATGAATTTGTTATGGGTCGTACTATTGCCGCTGATTGGCACACTAGTCCCTTTATTTACAGAACGCTTCGGTCGTAATGCTTGTGCCTTTTCCGTTGCTGTACTTCCCGCTTGGTCACTGATTTTAGTATTGACATATGTTGGAGACATTTTTAATGGTGAGGCCATTCGGCAAACCATAGAATGGATTCCCGCAATGGGCTTGGACCTTTCTTTTAGGCTTGACGGGCTTTCACTGCTCTTCCTCTTATTAATTCTTGGCATCGGCCTGCTCGTCATTTTATATGCGCGCTACTATTTATCCGATAACGATTCGATGGGCCGATTTTATGCTTATCTAATTTTATTCATGAGCGCGATGGTCGGCATCGTTATCTCGAACAACATGATTCAGCTCTGGATGTTTTGGGAGCTCACCAGTATCAGTTCCTTTTTACTGATCAGCTTTTGGTCCCATAAATCAGATGCTCGTAAAGGCGCTAGAATGGCGTTAACCGTCACGGGAATGGGGGGGCTTGCACTGTTAGGCGGATTATTACTGATTGGTAATATGGTAGGCAGCTATGATCTTGATACGGTATTAGCCAGTGGCGATTTAATTCGTGCTCATGCCGCCTACCCAATTGCTTTAATACTTGTACTATTAGGTGCTTTCACAAAATCGGCACAATTCCCGTTTCACTTTTGGCTACCCCATGCCATGTCGGCACCAACACCAGTAAGTGCTTACTTACACTCTGCTACAATGGTAAAAGCCGGTATTTTCCTTTTATGCCGTTTTTATCCTGCATTAGCGGGCACCGACCTTTGGTTTGTTATTGTCAGCATCACGGGCCTTATTACGCTTCTGTTAGGTGCCTATATCGCGCTATTCAAGCACGATTTAAAAGGGCTTTTAGCGTACTCAACCATCAGTCACTTAGGTCTTATTACATTACTGCTTGGCTTAAATTCAGACATGGCAGCGGTTGCAGCGGTATTCCATGTGATCAACCACGCTACCTTTAAAGCCTCACTCTTCATGGCCGCGGGGATTATTGATCACGAAACAGGGTCACGTGATATGCGTAAGCTTCACGGCCTCGCTAAATTCATGCCCTATACCGCAACGCTGGCGATTGTCGCCGCACTCTCCATGGCGGGTGTCCCGCTATTGAATGGATTCTTATCTAAAGAAATGTTTTTTGCGGAAACATTAGATCAAAGCATGCTGGGCTCACTCTCTTGGATGATTCCTCTACTCGCCACTGTTGGAGCGGCCTTCTCCGTTGCCTACTCGCTACGCTTTATCCATGATGTATTCTTTAATGGTGAACCAATCGACTTACCTAAAACTCCACATGAACCACCTCGCTATATGAAGGTGCCTGTCGAGATTCTAGTCGCACTTTGCTTAGCGGTGGGTATTTTTCCTGCCTATCTGGTAGGCGACTTACTGCATTCAGCCGCATTCGCGGTGCTGTTACACGATGTGCCAATGCACAGTTTATCAATCTGGCACGGATTTAATATACCGCTATTTATGAGTATTCTTGCGATGGCAGGCGGCTTGATTATTTACTACAACCGACGCCACTTGTTCCACTTTCAGTCACATTTTGACGAGCCTGATGCAAAATACATCTTCGAAGCGGTTACTCAGTCAGTCGTCAGATTTACTCAGAAAGTCATCGCAACGTTTGAAAATGGCTCGCTACAGCGATACATATTCATGCTGATGTTATTCACCTTGGTGATGGGGGCACTGCCGCTACTAGACCTCACTCAAAACTCAGGATCACGCCCACAAATACCGATTGATGGCGTTGCTATTACCGCCGCGATTTTGATGATTCTAAGTGCCGTAGCAACGGTGATTTGGCATAGAAGACGATTCCTTGCGTTGATTTTTCTATCCGTAGTTGGATTAATTGTTTCTTTGGTATTTGCTAAGTTTTCCGCACCCGATTTGGCGCTTACCCAGCTATCCGTGGAAATTGTGACGATTATTCTGTTGCTGCTAGCGCTCTTCTTTTTACCACAAAGCACGCAAAAAGAATCAAGCCACAGACGCTTAAGCATCGACTTGATTGTTTCGGCTTTAATTGGCTGCGTGATCGGTACTATTTGTTTCGCGATGCTAACAACCCCGCTAGAGACTATTTCAGATTTCTTCTTAGCCAATAGTAAAACCGGCGGCGGTGGTACCAATGTCGTAAACGTTATTCTGGTTGATTTCCGAGGTTTCGATACCTTAGGCGAAATTACCGTATTAGGCATTGCCGCACTGGGTATTTTCAAATTGATTGCTAAGATGCGCATCTCTATTCCAACCCGCGATGATAAAGGTCGTGCTTGGAGTAATGACCCTCACCCAATGATGCTTGAAATGGTATCGCAAAGCCTTTTACCATTAGCAATTCTGGTATCGGTTTATATTTTCTTACGAGGTCATAATGTTCCTGGTGGTGGCTTCATTGCAGGACTTATCACGGCCGTCGCGATTATTCAGCAATACATTGCTCATGGTGTTTTATGGATCAAACCGCGCATCAACATTGACTACCAATGGCTGATTGCAGGTGGAATATTAATTGCGACCGCTACAGGCTTAGGCAGCTGGATTTTTGATAAGCCTTTCCTCAGCACTTGGTTCGATTATTTCAATCTACCCTGGATAGGCGAATTTGAACTGGCCAGCGCCATGCTTTTCGATTTAGGCGTTTACCTAACCGTCGTCGGGGCCGTCATGCTTATTCTGGCCAACTTAGGTAAATTAACTACCAGCGAACGCGTTGAAATTAAGGAGAACAATTGATGGAAGCGATTTACGCGTTCTGTGTCGGCATACTAACAACCTGTGGGTTCTTTCTTGTATTAAGAGGACGCACATTTACCGTAGTTATCGGGCTAACCATGCTCTCTTATGCCGTAAACCTGTTTCTTTTTGCCAGTGGCCGCCTAAAGGTTGATGGAGCGGCTGTATTAGGCCAATCTGCTGAATACAGCGACCCATTACCTCAAGCACTGGTACTTACGGCGATTGTAATTGGTTTTGCCATGACAGCTTTTGTAGTAATTTTAGCGATGCGCTCTCGAGCGGATCAAGGCGATGATCATGTCGATGGACAAGCCCCAAGTTCATCCAATGACTTGAATGCTTCAGACAAGAGGAATGGTTAATGCAACACCTGCCTATTCTTCCCATTTTATTGCCTATGCTTGCAGCCGTCTTTATGCTGCTGCCGCCATTAAGTAATTCAATTACTAGACAGCGATTCTTTGCGGTGACGATCATGATCATTATCGTCATCACCTCTGCTCTATTATTAATGACTAGCCACCAGCAAGGAATACAGATGTACATACTAGGTGGCTGGCAGCCACCTTTTGGTATTGCACTGGTTGCCGACAGACTTTCAACGATGATGGTCTTACTTACCTCCATATTAAGCTTGGGCGCGCTGCTTTATGCTTGCGCCGGTGATGATAAGCAAGGTATGTATTTTCACCCATTGTTTATGTTTCAAATCATGGGAATCAACGGAGCCTTCCTAACAGGCGATGTCTTTAACCTATTCGTATTCTTTGAAGTGCTACTGATTGCATCTTACGCACTGCTGATTCATGGGGGCGGCAAACAGAAAACCAAAGCCAATGTGCACTACGTTATTCTTAACCTTGTTGGCTCAAGTATTTTCTTATTTGCACTGGGTATTTTATACGGCACCCTCGGATCACTGAACATCGCCGACATGGCCAATAAAGTGCGCTTATTAGATGAGCATGGACAAGCGTTAGTCAAAGTCGGTGGTCTATTACTATTGGTCGTCTTTGGCTTAAAAGCCGCCATGCTACCACTCAACTTTTGGTTACCAAAAACCTATGCTGCCGCAAGTGCTCCTGTAGCGGCACTCTTCGCCATTATGACAAAGGTTGGCATCTACAGTATTTTACGAATTCACACCGTGATCTTTGGTGAAGATGCTGGAGCCTTAGCCAGTATTGCCATTCCATGGTTATGGCCGCTGGCTGTTCTAACATTAATTATTGGTGCCATAGGGGTTCTGGCAAGCCCAAGCTTACGCTTAACCGTTGCGAATTTGGTCATTATCTCGGTAGGTACCTTGCTATTAGCCATTGCCATGCAGCGAGAGAATGCAACCTCTGCCGCACTTTATTACATGCTACATACCACGCTGATTACAGGGGCACTCTTCCTAATTGCTGACCTTATTAGTAAGCAGCGTGGAAAAGCGGAAGATCGCTTTGTAAGCTCTCGCAAAATGGCCCACGAAAAAACCTTAGGCATCGCGTTTTTTATCGCGGCTCTTACGGTGGTTGGAATGCCTCCACTCTCTGGCTTCCTTGGCAAAGTGCTTATCTTACAAGCCGCTGAAGGTATGACTGAAATGGCTTGGGTCTGGTCGGTTATTTTATTGTCAGGACTTGCATCACTTGTAGCCATCTCTCGTGCGGGCACATCTATTTTTTGGCGACATTCAAAAGACAGTGCCAATACCAGCAGCGACCCAATTCATCCCATGAAGATCATCGCTGTTGTTTTATTATTATCCGCTTCACCGTTATTGGTGATCTTGGGTGGACCAGTGACAGATTATACTCATCAAGCAGCCGTTCAGCTGCATGATACAACGCAATCGGTAGATGCTCTGCTGATTCAGGGAGGGAATGAATAATGAACAGTCAGCCTCGTTTTCGCTTACTACCAATGCCTATTCATTCGCTATTATTATTTGCAGTCTGGCTACTGCTCAACAATACAGTAGCTCCCGGCCACATTGTATTGGCCACATTTTTAGCCATTGTTATTCCGCTAATAACATCAGGCATGCAAGACTCTCAACCAAGCTTTCATAAGCCTCTGGTTACCCTTCGCTATGTAATCATGGTTATCGGTGACATTATTGTCGCTAATTTTGAAGTCGCAGCATTGGTCATCGGGCCCAATAAGAAATTGAACCCCGCTTTTATCGCGGTGCCTATTGAGATTGAACACGAACTGCCTATTACCATATTGGCAAGTACCGTTTCATTAACCCCAGGCACCGTAAGTGCAGAAATATCAGAAGACAAACAATGGCTTTATGTACACGTACTGCACATGACAGATAAAGATGAACTCATCGCCTTAATCAAACAGCGTTATGAGCGACCTCTTAGGGAGATTTTCAAATGCTAAGTATCGCCATCATAATTGCCGCAACGCTGGTATGCTTATCTTTACTGCTCAATTTATGGCGACTTTTTAGAGGTCCAAGTAGACCTGACCGTATCTTGGCACTGGATACCATGTACATTAATAGTATCGCGCTGATCATTTTGTTCGGTATTTCTTCAGGTACGACACTGTATTTTGAAGCCGCGCTATTAATTGCCATGCTAGGATTTGTTAGTACAGCCGCCATGTGTAAATACATTCTACGTGGCGACTTAATCGAATAAGCCCGTACCCATAATTAGGAAAATATAATGGATTTTTGGATTGAACTCGTCGTCTCTGTATTTTTGGTGGTTGGCGCAGTCTTTGTTTTTATCGGCTCTCTTGGTTTAGCCAAACTGCCCGACTTCTACACAAGACTGCATGCGCCTACGAAGGCGACGACCCTAGGGATGGGCTGCTTGCTTGTTGCTTCCGTGATACTGGTTACCTATCAGCAAGGCTATTTAAGCCTGCATGAACTGCTTATCACACTGTTCTTGTTGATTACCGCCCCCGTAACGGCACACATGCTAGCGAAAACCGCGATGCACCATAAGCTTGATATTACGGAAAAAACATCAAACAAAGACATTCCAAAGCGTGCCCGTGAACGACTCGCGCCATAAGCGCACAGCAACGTTTAATTAACGATGAATATCGGCCATGAGCGAAACAGCCTCAAGATTCAAATGATAGATGCGTTTATCAATCTTCTCGATATCTTTGTGTTTACGTAGCTCGCTCAGACACCGACTCACCGTTTCTTCACTAGTGGCAAGTATAGAAGCTATATCCTGATTGCTAATCAGAGTAATATTATTATTTTTCGATTTTTCTATCCGATGCTGCAACAGCAAAAAACGGCATAAGCGCTGCTTAACTTGGCCAACAACCAAAAGATTCAACCAATACTCGGTCTCTTCTAATTGTTTTTGCAGCTGTGCTTCTAATGCGATATGTAAACTAGGCTGTTCCTGAGCTATTTGAAAAATAATGTCCGTTGGAATCGTACAATAATCGACAGCCGTAATCGCTTCCGCTGTTTGTCGATAATTTTGCCCCTGTAAGGCCTCTAAACCAATGCTATCTCCAGGCCCAAGTATGCGAATAATTCGCTGCTCACCGCCTTCATTTAACTGTATTAATTTAACAAAACCATAACGCAAAGAGAAAATATTATCAGGGGCGTGACCTTGATGGTAAATCGTTTCTTTTGGAGAACTAAGACTATGCTTAATAAACTCAGTACGCTGCCCAAAACCTTCAGTTTCCAAGTTCGCAAACAACATGTTAGAACGTAAACTGCAGTTTTCACAATCGACAGTAAATAACTTTTTTTTACTCTGACAGGCAATAGCTGAATCGGGTGAATGTCTTTGAATCATGAAAATCTCATAAAAATAGGTATTATTATTTTATCGCATCCTCAGAAACAAGCGATACTTAGTTAATATAATCGAGCTACTCTAACCCTATTAACCTATATACAATTATACAACGTTCTTAAAGACAAAAATTAAAGCCTGTTATTTAAATGATTTTTACAATTTTGGTGACCCATGATTCGCTCCCTTACTCCTATTGCCGCTCTATTAATATCAGATGCTCTTGTCCTGCTAGGGCATGGTTTACTACTAACACTACTGCCTGTTTCAGCCAGTTTATTAGGTTTTTCTGACTTTCAAATTGGTTTAACCGGCTCAAGCTATTTCATTGGCTTTGTCTTCGGCTGCCTAATGACCCCCTTCGTCTTAAAACGAGTAGGACATATCCGAACCTTTGCCATACTCGCCTCTGCCTATACTTGTATTATTTTATTATTCGTCTGGAGCCAAAGCTTTATTGGATGGATGCTACTGCGCTTCATGATCGGGGCAATGATCGCTGGTATTTATATGATTATCGAAAGCTGGTTAAACGAACGAGCTGACTCAAATAATCGAGGCTCAATTTTATCGTTTTACGCCATGCTAAACCTAGCAATGATTACACTGGCCCAACAACTATTGAACCTAGGTAACGTAGAGCCCTTATTGCTATTTACTCTAGCGGCAATTTTCTTATCACTTTCCGTTGTGCCAGTATCCATTACCCTCGCACTGGCACCCACGCCTATTAATAAAGTCAGCGTTGATTTCGCAAAGGTATGGCGCCACTCACATATCGGCATAATTGGTTCTATTTTTACGGGCTTAATTACTGGCTCATTTTGGTCACTAGCCCCAATTTATGCTAACGACAGTGGTTTCACTACCTATCAACTAGCAAACTTTATGTCAGCTGTCGTATTAGGCGGTGCCTTATTTCAAATTCCAATTGGTCGCTTTTCCGACAAATTCGACCGTCGTTTAATTTTAATTTTTATCGCTTTCGCAGGAGGCGTCATTTCTTTTCTGACCTTTATGGCTTCTTTTCAAGATTTTTATGCAGGCAGCGTTTCGACAGGGCTTGGATTTCTTTGGGGAGCGTTTGGTATGACGATGTATGCTATCTGCTTAGCGCACGCTAACGATAATGCCGATAGCAGTGATTTTGTTGATATTGGCAGCGCAATGCTTATTACCTATGGCCTAAGTTCAGCCATTGGAGCACCCATAGCATCCGCCTTTATGAGTATTTTTGGCCACCAATATCTGTTTGTATTTATGGGCGCCAGCTTTATCTTATTCAGTATTATTTTGATTGCCCGACGTAAATCTCATGTATTACCGATGATGACCGACAGTAACGAAGAATTCCAAGCCATAGCAGGTATGACAACGCCTGAAGCTTACAACTTAGATCCTCGTGCTGAAGACATAGAAGATAATGCCGCAGAAAACGACATTAAACATTGAGCAGAATCCATTAGGTGCGCATAGCGCACCTAATGGATTTTAAACTCATTGTTATATAACTCTATTTTACAGGGCCATTTTTAAATTGCTTTAAATCATCCCGAATATCAAACCAAGGTGCCTTAGAGTCTACATAGATATGAAAGCTAGGCTTATGCGCAGGGGCGCTATCTAAGATCCCTAAACGAATATTATGCTTACCTCCGCTTATTTTCCGAGAAAATAAACTAGACCCGCAGCACTTACAAAAAGCCAACTCAGTTTCATCACTTTTAGAATACGTTGAAATGTATTCTTCGCCTTTCGGAAATGAAACTTTTAACGATGAAATACCACCAACAGATGAATAGTCAGAGCCGGTAAACTTTCGACATTGGGAACAATGGCAATTTCCCATGTATTCAAATTCATCAGGCACTTCAATAGCGACTTCTCCACACAAACACGAACCTTTTAATAAAGACATACAGACTCACTTAATGAAATATTATTTATGCTCACGAGTCAGGTATAAAAATAGTCCTAACGCGGTTAAAAGAAGCGCAGTACTAGAAATAATCGCGACAGGGTAATAAAGATTACCGGCTAAATCGAGCTGACTGTATTTAATAACCATAATCAGCCCCTCAAGAGATAATGCAATACATACCGTCCCTATAAAACGTGGAATTGTTCTTCTTAAAACAGCAATAGCATCACTTTCAATATCTTCTCGTTCAGGACCCGAATACTCTTTATTAATCACCAGCGAAAGCTCAAATACAGCTAAACCAATAATCCCAGTATTAATACTACTAAGAAATATTTGCATAATATCTGCACCACTCGCGATTCCTTTAAAAATCGTAACAATCAATGAAACAATAATCGCAGCAGCTAAGCCCAAAAATATAAACGTAAATAACTTAGCAAAAGTACTTCTAATTAAATAATTTGCTTTTTCACTCATCATAAAATTCATCCTAATTTAATGTATTAAAGCCCAGCATCAATAAACCCTCTATAAACATAAGCCAGCAACCTAATAATAAAAAATTGCTTATAAAGTTTTCAGAAGCATAACGTAAATAGAACAAAGATTTAAATACAATTCCATTAGCTAAGCCTGCCTGCCAGTATGAAATTAGTTAAACTTTTATTTAATTAGTTCAGCGATCACGGCATGAATGACGCAAAAATGAGTAATCAGTCCCATATATAGGTATCCACGACCCCTAAATACCCAAAAAGACAATCAGTTAATACAAGCCGTTGGGATAAGAAATGCGGTTTAATCGAGAGTCTAGGAAATTTTACCTAGTTTCTAGCATGTTCCTGCAAATGATAATCACTACCTGCCATTCGTTACAAATCTACACACCCAAACACATAAAGCAAAATAACGTTACCAAAATACATAAACAGCGCTAACATGCGCTCAAATTGTTACATAAGTACACTTATTGGTGTTCGTACATTAAGCAATATACCCACGGACTGGTCACAAACTTAAATGGAACTATCCTTCTCTTCTTGAGGAGTCGGTAAAAACTCGATGCCTACCAATACTTTAAATATCGCCACCTGCCTGAAGAATAACGCGCTTCAGTTCCCTAACAAAAAAGCCATCATCTATCCTATTGGCACCCATAAAGATGGAACGATTAAGTATGGCCACAAAACCTATCGCGAATTAGATACTGAATCAGACCAGTACGCACGAGGCTTTGAATCTGCCGGTATAACAAAAGGGACAAAAACCCTTTTCATGGTAAAACCAGGCCCAGATCTATTTTCAATCACATTTGCGTTATTCAAGGTTGGCGCGATACCGGTTATTGTCGACCCAGGTCTTGGCGTTAAGCGCATGCTGCATTGCTTCAACGCAGTGAATGCAGAAGCATTTATTGGTATTAAAAGAGCACATATTTTTAGGCTTCTATTGGCGCGCCATTTTAAATCGGTGAAAACATGGGTCACCGTTGGTAAACGATTATTTTGGGGTGGTTACTCTCTTAAAAAACTGGCCAAACAAAAAACCGATACTTTTCCTATTGCCCACACAGATAAAGATGGCCTTGCGCTGATTAATTTCACCACAGGCAGTACAGGTCCCGCGAAAGGGGTAGAATATACCCATGCAATGATTAATAAAGAATATCAATCATTGAAACTAAATTATTATGACGATCCCAATCATGTTGACCTAGCAACCCTTTCACTGTTTGCGCTCTACGATATTCTAATCGGCATTACCGCCGTTTTACCTAAGATTGACCCAACAAAACCAGCATTTGTCGATCCAAGAAACATCATTGACCCGATCCTTCATTATAAAGCGACCATGATGTTTGCTTCACCTGCACTGCTCAATCGAGTCGGCAAATACGGTATTGAACACGGCATTAAATTACCCACAATGAAAACCGTACTAGCAGGTGGCGCCCCAGTCACACTCTCTACCATGGATACCTTCCAACAACTATTAGAAGATGACGGATCAATCCTAACGACTTATGGCTCAACAGAAGCATTACCTATCTCATCCATTGACTTCAAAACTCTCGAAGCCAACTGTCGACATAAAACAGAAAGCGGCATGGGGACTTGCATTGGCAAGCCGCTTGAAAGTGTTGAAGTTTCAATTATCAACATTACCGATACTCCTATCGAACATTGGGATGACAGCCTTCTAGTAACTCCAGGCAACGTTGGTGAAATTGTTCTTAAAGGAGGTATCGTTAGTCAAAGCTACTACAAAAATGCTAACGCCAATGCCTTAAATAAAATTAAAGACGGCGATCAAAACAGGCATCGTATGGGTGACCTTGGCTTAATCGATGAAGAAGGACAGCTTTGGTTTTGTGGACGAAAGCAGCACAGAGTCTGCACCACCGAGACCACACTCTTCAGCGTTCAATGTGAAGGCATTTTCAATCAACACCCCGATGTTTTTAGAAGTGCACTGGTGGGTATTGGCCCTAAAAATCGACAAACTCCCGTTATCTGTATTGAGCTAGAGCCTAGTCAGCGCGAAGCACTTAACAACACCAATAACAATTCCGCGTTAACTGCGCTCAAACAATCCATCTTGGATCTTGGCAAAGCACACGCCACAACAAAAGACATCAATACCGTTTTATTTCACGACGCATTCCCAGTAGACATTCGCCACAATGCAAAAATAGGCCGAGAAGAACTCGCAACATGGGCACAACAGGAGCAAATAGCATGATAAACACATATACCAAAGGCTTTGAGAAGAACGATAAATTACTCATGCTCATTCCTATTTTCGGCTGGCTTTTTATTGCTTACGGCTTAATTTTTCCTATTGATAACATCTACATAAAATGGATGTGGTACATCGACATTTTCTTAAGTGTACCAGTGCATTTACTGCAATTAATAATCGCCATACCCGTCGGTATAAAATCGGGCTATACAAAATTACAAAGCTGTATTTTAACAATTACCTTTGGTGCTACTTGGTGGAAGCCAGTAAGACAAATGCTTAATGAAAAAACACTTAATGATAACAAGTTGAGTAAGCAATAATGAAAGTATTAATCACAGGCGCAACCGGATTTCTAGGCAGCTACATCGTTGACAAATGTATCGAGCAAGGTGATAGCGTACGAGTTCTTGTTCGCAAAACAAGCAATATCGATTACTTAAAAAAATACCCCGACATTGAATATGCCTATGGTGATTTAACCGACCTAGCATCATTACGTAATGCCACCAAAGGCATTGATGCGGTTTACCATTCAGCGGCGCGCGTCACGACCCAAGGTGATCGTACTCAGTTTTATAATGACAATGTTTTATCAACCCGCAGCCTAGTAGACGAAGCTAAAAAACAAGGTGTAAAACGCTTTATTTTTATCAGTAGCCCTAGCATATTCTTTGATTTTAGCCATCAGAATAACATTGATGAAAGCTATGCTTATCCGCAAAAGTACATAAATTTATATTCAGAAACAAAAGCACTTGCAGAACAATATGTTATGTCTGCTAATACTGAAAACTTCATTACTTGCTCACTGAGACCACGAGGCATTTGGGGAGCGCGCGATACAACCGGGTTCGTACCTAAGATATTGCTTGGCATGCTAAAAGAAAAATTTCCAGACATGTCTGATGGAAAAGATATTTACGCAACACTCTGCCATGTCGAAAATGCAGCCGATGCGTGCATCTTAGCCGCCAAGTCAGACAAGGTAGGTGGCAAGGCGTATTTCATAACGGATGACGAAGTCGTTAACGTTTGGGGCTTTTTAAATCAGCTAGGCAAAACCTTCAAAGCCCCTCCTATCAAAAAGAAAATAAGCCCTAAAGTACTTATGCGTATAGGTGGCCTATTTGATTTAATTTGGAAAATACCCGTATTAGCCAGAAAAGTAGAAGCGCCATTATCTCGCTATGCCGTCGGATTATTAACCTACTCATCCACCTTCGATATCAGTGCGGCTAAAAAAGATTTTGACTACCAGCCAAAGATAAATCAAGACAAAGGAATGGCCAGCTTACAACAATGGGTCAATAAAATCGGCGGTATCGATAAGTTTGTAGGCCGCTAACAATGACAGCCCATCAAAAGACAGCGTTGCGCCAATTTAAAGATCTACCAGGGCCAAAACCTTGGCCTGTGGTTGGCAACGCCCTGCAAGTGAAACTTTCACACTTGCACCAAGACATCGAAGCATGGGCTCAACAATACGGTCCAATATTTAAAATGCATCTGGGGCCAACCAAAGTATTGGTCATCGCCGATCATGAAATAGAAACCGCATTATTAAAAGATCGACCTGATGGCTTTCGCCGCCCAAAACAATTAGTCGATACACTTGAAGAAATGGGACTGCAATCAGGCCTTTTAACGGCCGAAGGACAAACTTGGAAAGACCAACGCCGCATGGTAATGGCCAGCTTAACCCCCAATAATATTCGCAGTTATTTTCCATCGCTATTAAAAGTCACTAAACGTCTGCAAGGGCGTTGGCTAAAGGCAATCGATACGGAGACAACCATTGATCTTCAAGCCGACTTTATGCGCTATACCGTCGACGCCATCGCAGGGCTATCTTTTGGCTCAGACATCAATACGCTAGAAACTGACGATGATCTGATTCAGCATCATTTAGATAAAATCCTACCTGCACTTTTTAAACGCGTAAACGCCATCGTCCCTTATTGGCGAATCCTAAAATTGCCGAGTGATCATCAATTAGATCGCAGCGTCGACCTAGTAAATAAATCCATTAATGAATTTATTACAAAAGCACGTAAACGCCTCGATAGCGATCCAGCACGATATGAAAGCCCTCAAAATTTACTGGAATCGATGATCATCGCCGCCGATAAAAAGGACAGTGGCGTCAACAATAACGACGTCGCTGGCAATGTTGTCACCATGCTATTAGCAGGTGAAGAAACAACAGCAACAACACTTTCATGGTTAATTTATTTACTGAAACGCAATCCAGAAGCATTGGAATACGCACAACAAGAAGCGCGAAGCATTGCTGACAAATGTGGTGAATCGCTAGATGACCTAACACCTGAGAAATTAGGCGAATTAAAATTTATTGAAGCCTGCATCCTTGAAACATTAAGACTCAAACCCACAGGCCCTTTTAACGTGCTGGTTGCTCTAGAAGATACTGAAGTTGCTGGTATCGCTGTTTCTAAAGACATGTGGATTTGGAGTGTATGCCGACACGATACTCTTGCAGAACGCTATTTCCCTAACCCCAAAGCGTTCAACCCACAGCGCTGGTTAAAAGCCGAAGGCAACGATGTTGCACAAGCAAGGCGCGTATCCATGCCATTTGGTTCTGGACCAAGAGTTTGCCCAGGGCGCTACTTAGCCATACTCGAAATAAAACTTGCGATGGTCATGTTATTTAAAAACTTCGAAATCAGCAGTGTCGATACACCCGATGGGGGTGAGGCCCAAGAATTAATGTCAATCACCATGAACCCTGTGGGATTGACCATGAAACTACAAAAACGCTTTTCAAACGATTAAAAAATTTAACCCGCTAACAACTTAGTAACTGCTTATTAATAGCAAGGAAGGTCACATGACAAAAGCACGCTTTGAAAGTATCGGCGCTTACATACCCAATAAAAGGGTTTCGACCGCAGAGCTTACCGAGGAAATGAACATTCCACCTCAGTTTGATCTAGAAGCCATTACCGGCATCAAAACTCGTTCATGGAAAGAAGACAAAGATGATTCTTACACCATGGCCATTGATGCAGCCAACAGCTGCCTTGAAAATTCAAAATACGAAGCGGCTGATCTCGATATTATTATCTCCTGCTCAATTGCGCGCTTTGTAGGTGACTGCAGTTATTACGAACCACCGATGAGTCTGTTCTTAAAACACAAACTAGGCGCAGACAAAGCCATATTTTTTGATGTATCAAATGCGTGTGCTGGCATGTTTACCGGCCTCTACATTTTAGAGTCTATGATCAAAGCGGGCATCGTTAAAAATGGCCTAGTGGTTAGTGGTGAATACATATCAACCATTGCTGAAACCGCTGTATTAGAAGCAAAAGATATTTACGATCCTCAATTTGGCTCACTCACTGTTGGCGATGCAGGTGCCGCCGTTATTCTTGATAAAGCGGTTAACGATAACGACACGATCGATTGCTTCAATCTTATTAGCACGCCGGAATATTCAGAACTGGCCATTGGCAAACCCAGCAATGAAAGCAACCGCTATGCAATGTATGCCAGCAACTCAAAAATGCATACCGAAGAACGTTTAAAAATATGGCCAAACTTTCAAACAGACATGCTAGCCAAAGAAGGCAAAGACTTTAAATCAGAAAATTTTGATTACATTATTCACCATCAAGTAGGATCAAAATTTGTCGAACGACTACTCAAAGTCGGCAAAGAAGCCTTTTTAGCAGAACAGCCAGAATCTCTAAACGTACTGGAAAAATACGGCAATACCTCATCAACCTCTCACTTCATTGTGCTTTACGAATATTTAAAAGCCAACAAACTGAAAGACAAATCTAAAATATTGATGGTGCCAGCAGCCTCCGGCTTTGTAACCGGATTTTTATCAATGACAATCAACAACTTGGCGGTGAAATAATGGGAACTATCATAAAAGCGACAGATATCTGCACCGACAAGACGGTTACAAGTTCCAATAAAAATGCCATTGCCGCAGGGCACCAGTGCATTGAAAAAGCAGGTATTAATGTTAACGACATTGACCTACTCATTAACGTTGGTATTTACCGAGACGAAAACATGCTTGAGCCTGCCATGGCCGCTTTTGCTCAAAAAGGCCTTGGTATAAAGCCTGATTATGTTAAATCTCAGCCATTCAACGCCGCCTTTTCTTTAGATATGATGAACAGTGCCTGTGGCATCATCAATGCTATTCAAACCGCCGACGCACTGTTTAAAAGTCGACAAATTAAGTACGCATTAATTGTATCCGGTGATGCGCATCCATCGAATAAAGACCTTGAAAGCTTCCCTTACGCAACCGTGGGCGCTGCTATGTTGCTGGAATACACTGAAGATCAAAAAGGTTTTCAAAACTTTAACTTCAAACATTCAGCCACCACCGAACATAGCGTACGAGGCTATTTAGATTTCAACAATCTAGCAGAGCCCGCCAAAGAACGCTTAACCGTCGATATGCCAACTCAATACAAAGAAAAACTGCTTGAGTTTGCCAGCGAATCTGCGGAAGAGTACCTCACGGCAAACAATCTAGATCGCCAAACAGTAAAGCTGGTTACCCCTCAAGCGAAAGAAGGTTTTGGGCGTAAATTAGCAAAAACCGTCAACATTAAAGATGACACAGTGATGGATCTTTATAAAGAATACGGCGATGCACACTCCTCTGCCTTAACCATGGCGTATCACTTAGGCGCAGAAAACGGCTTCTATAACAATAACGACAATCTATTGTTTATTGCTGCAGGAGCTGGCCTGACCTCCGCTTGTGTTTCATACACCGTGTAATAACGGTCGATCAAATACAAAGATACCCAGATAAAGACTTAAAGATAAACAGTGACGTATGTATTTAAACCATACGTCACTGCATAAAATCCCACATCACGGACACACTCTGATGAAAAAGAATTATGTAGGCATAGCCTGTTCACAGCACGACCCTGCCATCGCCATTGTTAATGCGGAAGGTGAAGTGGTATACGCCGAATCGACTGAACGCCATCTGCAAAACAAACGCACATGGAATACCTTTGCCGATGACTTGATACACGTAGAGAAACTGCTTAAAAAATATACCGACAAAGATGCTGACTTAGTGATTGCTAAAACATGGAGCGGAAAAACTCAATTCAGTTTAAAAATCATCTTCTTATTATTGCCTTTATTTAAAAAGAAAATGATTCCTTATGTGTACAACGTGTATTACTACCTAATTGAATCATTACAAAACGTATATGCTTTTTCAGGTAAAAGTCTTCAGTTTCAGCGCAGAATGACCAACCCCGATGTAAAAGTAGAAGTAAATAACTGCGACCATCACCTAACACACGCCGCAACCGCTTGCTTTACTAGCCCTTTCGAAGAAGGTGTTTGCGCAGTGATTGATGGCTTTGGAGAAAGCACTTCAACCTCATTCTACAGCTACAAAAACGGAAAAATAACCAAGCTGACGGGGATCAAAAAATCTCTGCAAAGCTTAGGAATGTTTTACAGCATGATCTGTAAAGTATGCGGCTTTGATCCTATTAAAGGCGAAGAATGGAAAGTAATGGGATTAGCTCCCTACGGAAAATACGATGAAGCTATCTATTTAAAACTGAAAAAGATCTTAGAAGTTGAAGACAATCGATTTGTTAGCCGTAATTTCTCGGTATTAAACGTCTACGACGAACTTTTTGAAATGCAACTAAAGCCAGGACGCTCATCCATTGAAGCGGCGGATATTGCTTATAACGGGCAATTAATTTTTACTGAATTAATGACCGAGATTTTGAGCCAGCTACATGCTCGTGGTATCTCCGAAAACCTTATATTGTCAGGAGGCTGCGCACTTAACTCCGCCTGCAATGGCACCATACTAGACAAAACACCGTTTAAAAACTTACACGTTTACTCTGCTCCTGGCGATGAAGGAAACGCAATCGGTGCGGCTTTACTCGCGTATTACAACGACAACCCAACAAAAGTTCCACCCGTCGCTCAAATGACGCCCTACCTAGGCGAAACAATGAATTTAGACGTACTTAAAAGCTGTCAAACATTCAGTGGACTTAAGCACAAAGTACTCACGGGTAAACCACTGTATGAACGAGTAGCAACGCTATTATCAGAAGGAAAAATTATAGGCTGGGTGCAAGGCCGAGCAGAATTTGGACCTCGCTCACTAGGCAATCGATCTATCCTAGCAGACCCCCGCTCTGTTGATATGAAAGATGCGTTAAATTCACGCGTTAAATTCCGCGAAGAATTTCGACCTTTTGCACCATCTATTCTGCATGAACACGGACATGAATATTTCGAAAACTACCAAGTCTCGCCATACATGGAAAGAACGCTGAAATTTAAAGAAGCGGTATGGGATAAAGTGCCAGCGGTTGTTCATGAAGACAAAACGGGCCGAGCTCAAAGTGTTACCCGCGAAGCTAACGAAAAATATTATGATTTAATCTCTGCCTTCAATGACATCACAGGCGTTCCAATCCTTATTAATACCAGCTTTAATGTCATGGGAAAACCAATTATACATACCGTTGAAGATGCTTTATCCGTATTCTTTACTAGCGGCTTAGATGTTTTGGTAATAGAAGATATGGTATTTGAAAAAGATGACTTTCAGTAATATATAACCTTTAAAAGTCAGGTTATAGCACCTGCATACATATTATTTATGTTCCTATTTTTAATATGCTATGCGGGTACTATTACAGATAACTGATATCACATACCGGTTTCAATTAACTTCACCCACTTGCTGAGTATATTTAGCTGCTCTGCCGCAAGTTTGATACAAACAAGTAAGGGGACTGCGACTAAAACACCCACCGCACCCCAGAGCCAACCCCAAAGTAATAACCACAAAATTAAAATTAAAGGATTAAGCTGCATGTGACGTCCAAGTATCGTTGGCGTAACAACTTGAGCTTCCAGCATATTAATACCAAAAAATACCGCTGCTGGCACCAAAGCAGCAGCCTCAATACCATACTGCGTTATCCCAGCAAAACTGAGAATAATTAAAGACATTAAAGAGCCTAAATAAGGCGCAAAATTGAGCAAGCCAACCAATGCTCCCCACAATAACGCATCATCAACCCCCATCACCCAAAATACACCAGCAGTAACAATACCCAAGCCGATATTAATAATAGTGACGGTGATGATATAGCGAGATAACTCCTTTTGCAGCTTACCAATTAATGTTGCAGAGCGACGAGTACTGGTTTCCATTGGAATAGTTTTTAGATAACTGTCATACAAGCCAGGACCAAAAATCAACAGAAACATCACCAAAATAAGAAATGTCATAAACTGAGCAAGAGCCATCGGCGTCGCAACTAATATCGATATAATAATATCGATTCCACCTTGAGTGACCCGCGCAGAAAGCACACTATTATCCTTTTTCTCTTCAACGATAACGGGCTCGTCATCACTACTAAACCAGCTAAAGAAGCTAGAGCTCTTTTCTTTTACTGGCAATACAACTTCATCAATATCCGTTAAATTATCGGTACTAATGACCTGACTTAAATCATCCAATTCTTCAATTAGATGAGCCGAAAGCTTAGGCACTTGCTCTACCCATTTCTGAGCAGGCCCGGCTAATTCAATACTTAATAGCGTTAAAGGCCCCCCAATCATAGTAATCAATAGCATGGCTGACAATGCGCGAGGAATATACAAGCGCTTAAACATTGATACTAAGGGGCTGAGTAATAATGAAAATAACATCGCCACAAGAACCGGCATTAATAATGACTTTGCAAAATACAAAGTATAAAGAATGGCCAGGGTTAATAGACCGTAAGTCGGTAAACTAAAAACAGTACGTTTGGCAGGTATAGAAGGATTTTCTGACGGGGTTACAACTGCAGTCTCTGGTTCATTATCCACGACTATTCACCTGATTTTCTATCGGAATTATTGGCGAGCTTAGTGCAGATAATGTTGACTAAAGCTCGCCATTATTTAAAACAATCGAGGTTATTGCTTCAAATTTTAACGCTTAGCGATGATATACACCGCGTGAATTACACCTGGAAAATATCCTAATAATGTTAGTAAAATATTAATCCAAAACTGCGCGCCAATACCAACTTGCAAAAATACCCCTAGTGGAGGCAATAGAATTGATAATAAAATTCTTAAAATATCCATAAATATCCTTTTACTCATTGAGGGTTAAAAATATTCAATTCATTATAATGAAGCAAGTTACTGGCTTAATCAATTGTCTATTTTTAATATTAAGAACCATGTACAAAATTAAATAAAAATAACTTAAGGTGACTCACCCCACGTATCCGCAACTTCTGCTTTTCGCTGCCCGATAGGTTTTTCCTCACCAATGGTTGTATCTACACCTGTTTGATGCTCCATTTCCGAATTCAATACTCCACCAATTAATACGATATAGGCAGTAAGATAAAACCAAAGAAGCAAGACGATTACCGCGCCAAGTGATCCATATGTTGCATTATATTGGGCATAATTTGATGTATACCAAGAGAACAGAATCGATCCAATAAGCCACAAAACAACGGCTACTAAAGTACCGGGCATAATCCAAACCCAACGAGCATTATTACGACTTGGCGCAAAACGAAAAATTATCGCCAACATTACCAATATCATTACTGTAAGCAACGGCCAACGAAGCAATGAAAATAATGTTTCAGAGAAGCTTGCAAGGCCTAAATTGTTTAATAACAAGGGGATAAATGCGATTAAAAATAAACAAACCACAACAAAAATAACTGAACATACAGTCAGAAAAAAAGCAAAAAATCTTAATTCAAAAAACCCCCGCTTTTCGTCCTCAAGATTAACGACATTCAATGCTCGAATCATTGCTAACATCCCTTTCATCGAGCTCCAAAAAGCGAAAAGCATACCCAAAAGTGCCCCCATACTTAAAGAAGCAGAAGACTGTCGAGTCACTTCTTGTAACTGCGATAAAATAATTTCACTGGCTTCAGTAGGCAGCAATTGTGAAAACGACTGAAACTGTTCTTGCATATCGGTGGGATCATTAACCAAACCATATATTGCAACCATAGCGGAAATAGCAGGAAAGATTGCTAACAAAAAGAAAAAAGCAACGCCGCCAGCAATCAAGCCAAGATTGTCAGTATCTAGGCGGTTCCTTACTCGCAATAGAATATCTCTCCACCCTAGTAGAGGCATATTTCTAGGCTTTTTTATATGCCTTCCTCTTGAATTATTCTTCTTAGCATTATGGTTCATATGAGCTCCGACAGGCGTCTCTTTTGCAGCATTGTGTTTGATAATATAGAATCTTCATTAATATTTTTTAAATAATTTTCAACGTCATTATGACAGACTCATAATACACGAATCTCACAGCTTGCTTTCAAGGTATTATATGAATACAGAATCACTCATAAAGCGTACGTTCATTCAGGCGAGTATCGCGATGGCCGTTGTGCTTTTTGCATGGATGCTTGCGACAAACAGTAAAATCATACTGACGGGTTTTGGAGGCATATTAATTGCGGTTTTATTTAGCGGTTCAGCAAGCTGGTTAGGTAATAAGACGAACCTTCCCCGTAAGGCCTGGCTTCCTGTAACGGTTATTGTCCCCTTCATTTTACTTCTGCTTTTTCTCTCCTATACCGGCCCCAAAATAGCCACTCAAGCCAGTGAACTGGCAGAGCGTATGCCAAAAGCAATCAGCTATATACAAACTTATACTGCAGAATTGAAATGGGTTGATCAGCTCACAAACAATATAAAAAGCCTCAACTCCTATGACCCTAAAGCAAGTACCATCATGGATGCGGCATCCAGCTTTTTATCATCAACAGTAAACGGTCTAGGAAGTTTTATCTTTGCACTTTTTCTAGGACTATTTCTTTCAGTTAACCCAAAATGGTACGTCAACGGTACCGTAATGCTTGTTCCTCCGGCGAATAGAGAAAGAGCCCGCGAAGTATTCAATGAATGTGGTTCCGCTCTTTCAGACTGGCTTGTTTCAAAAATTGCTTCAATGATTATAGTGGGTGTACTGACAACGATGGGGTTATGGATGCTCGGAATCGATCTTGCTTTGATCCTTGGAATTATTGCAGCATTGCTTTCTTTTATACCCAACATAGGCCCCCTTATTGCGTTTATTCCTGCAGCCATGGTTAGCGTAATTAGTGGGTTTGATGCGTTACTGTACGTTACCGGTCTTTATGTTGCGGTTCAAACAATCGAAAGCTATGTATTAACGCCAGTACTACAGGCCAAAATAGCGGGCCTTCCTCCAGCCCTAACGCTTTTTGTACAAGTCATTCTGGCGGGTATGGTGGGTATGACAGGCATTTTGCTAGCGGCTCCGTTGACCGTCATCCTACTGGTTCTAATCAACATGCTGTACATAGAAGGTTTACTGGAATCCAAAACGGCAAAAGCGAAATAATTAATCTTCTCGACTTTTCGCTTCACCATCCAGAGATACTGAGTCTTCGACGTTTATTTTGTACGCATCGATAAAGCCATTTTTCAAGATGCCCCATAATACAGATAGAGTCGAAGTTTCTGGCGAATCTACTTTTCCTTTCAATTCAATTTTTGTCGCTAATAAATCACGATTTTGATTTTCAAGTAATTCGGCAATTCCGCCTGACAATGCTTCAAACATTACCTGGAACGGATTGTCATTATCTTTCTTAACATCTTCTCGCCAATCAAATACATCCAAATTATAAATACCAGGTTTCAGATACCCCTTTATATTTCCTTTTTCCGCTGCTAGCTCTAATGCTAAATCCAACGATCCGCCTTCGATATCAAAAGGCGTATAAACTTTAATAAAATCATCTAAGTGCATTAATGATAGACTTTGCATTTCCATATTCAGATCAAAGGTAGGAATACGATTAAAGGGATCAAATTTTCCCTTCAGTTGAATACCAGACTCTGCCATAACCTGTGCAGATACATTGATATCAGCCAATAGAGTATTGGAGAGTTTTTCACTATTGGTTATATTTTCAACTAACAAGTTTATTTCTGTCAGAAAAACATCAACCTTTGGCTCACCATCGGGTTTACGGAAATGCAATTCTCCATTCACAACCTCTAAGCGATCAATAGAAAAAGGCGTTAAAGTTTTAATCAATTCAGTCCAATTTTTTTCATCGGTGACCGCTTCATTCGCAACCACTTTTGTATTCTCGCGATCGACTAAATTGAATACCGGTTGTTCTAAGATGGCCTCAGCGACTATATTTCCGTTCAGCAGTGCTCCCCAGAATATAGAGAGATCCAGCGTTTTAATTTCTAACAATGGGTACTGTTCATCGCCTTTCTCCATAAACAGTTCAATGCCTTCAATCTCGTATGCACCTCGATATAAATTAAGATCTACATCTGTCACATGCCCATAGATACCATCGGTATTGTAAATCTGCCGATTAATCGCCCATTCAGCAATAAAAGGCGCTGCAATTCTCAATACAATAAGTAATAGCAGGATGCCAAACATCCACTCACCCATAAACTTTATCGTCTTTCGAATCAATGTATCTCTCCCAAAAATAGCTAAAATACTCACTATAATAGATTGAACAAAAATTACTATTCCCCCTTCAATATAAAGCCGTTAGCAAATAGGTTTTTCCCCCTGATTTCTGGTATCTTTCTTACCTTGTCTAATTACAATACTCAAAATCATTAGGAAACAACGTATTATGGAAATACCTGATTTATTGATGCTAGGGCTGATTGGTATGCTAGGATTTGCTTGTCAAATTCTAGCTTGGAGGATAAAAGTTCCAGCCATTTTGTTTCTTTTACTAACAGGAATAATACTGGGTCCAGTGACAGGCTTGTTCGATCCTGATGCACTTTTCGGTGACTTTCTTTTTTCTTTTATTTCCCTATGTGTAGCCGTCATCCTATTTGAAGGAAGCTTAACGCTAAAGCGGTCAGAGTTAAAAGGAATAGGCAGCACCGTTAGAAATATGGTGACATACGGCGCCTTTATCAATGCAGCCATTACAACCATTGCCGTTCATTATATTACCTCCTTAAGCTGGTCTATCTCTGCATTATTTGGCGCAATAATGGTTGTTACTGGCCCAACCGTCATCATGCCAATTTTACAATCAGTCAGACCCAATCTAATGATTTCTAGAACACTGCGCTGGGAAGGCATAATCATCGACCCACTGGGTGCTTTGTTTGCGGTATTGATTTTCGAGTGGATTGTAGCGCAACAAACAGGATCAGATTGGTTACATGTGCTCGCCGTGTTTAGCCAAACGATCTTCATAGGCACACTGTTTGGAATATTAGCCGGCTATTGTTTAGGGCTACTATTACGCCATCACCTTATCCCAAAATACCTACAAAATTTTGCGGCGTTAGCCTTTGTGACCGGGGCGTTTTCGTTATCCAATACCTTAATGCACGAGTCGGGGTTATTAGCCGTTACCATTATGGGTATCTGGTTAGTGAATATGCGAGGCGTTAATACAAAAGATATTTTAAGCTTTAAAGAAAGCCTAACACTTATGTTTGTATCGGCGTTATTCATTATACTGTCTGCTCGCGTGGATTTGAACGCACTCTATGCTATAGGCTGGGGAGCTGTTGGCGTATTTTTGGTGGTTCAACTTGTCTCTCGACCAGTGAAAGTCTTTGTGAGCACCATAGGCTCTAAATTCACGTTTAAAGAGCGTGTCTTTCTTTCTTGGGTAGGACCACGAGGCATTGTTGCTGCCGCTGTCTCAGTTGTATTTGCAATTAAACTAGAACAACTGAATATGGAAAATGCCGAGCTATTGGTTCCACTAGCCTTTAGCGTAATCATTGGTACCGTTCTACTTCAAGGCTTAACCGCAAGACCGTTAGCAAAATTATTGGGCGTAGAATCTCCTGAAAACAAAGGTGTTCTCATTATCGGGGCTAACCCAGTATCAATCGTTGTTGCTGAATCACTAAATAAAATCGGCCTAAAAACACTTCTGTGTGACAGCCATTGGGAAGACATCAGCGCTGCAAGAATGAAAGGGCTTGATACTTATTATGGCAACCCCGTTTCTGACCATGCCGAAATGAATCTAGAACTGAATGGCTTTAAAACCATGCTAGGCCTGTCTCGTCACAGCGCGACTAACAATACGACGGCATTGCGATTTAAAGAAGATTTTGGCGTAAAAAATGTTTTTACATTACCTTCAGAAGAAGAACTGAATTCACATGAAAAACATGTAGTCTCTGAAAGCTACAAAGGCCATACATTATTTGGGGCCAATATTACTTACACAAAACTTAATGCTTTGGTAAATAAAAATGGTTTTGTTAAAAACACACCACTCAGTGAGGCATACAGTTTTGAGCAATGGTTAAAAGATAATAATGGCGTTATACCCTTGTTTGTATTAGACAAAAAGGAACGAATACACTGGTTTACCAGCGAGCATAAACCAATACCAGAGGCAGGTTGGAAAGTATTTTCTTTAAGTATTCAAGACGCTAGCTAATAATGTTAGCAGCCGATTTAACCTGACTGCTTTTACTCATCGTTCGGCTTAACCCCATTCGTTATTAAAGGGTAAAGTCGAGCGCCCACTTTTGCCAAACTATATGCCTTGCGCCACCCTACGGCCTTGGTAGCGACTCCCGCTAACAACCCAACACCAATAATCAAATAAGGATTACATCGACTTAAAACCCGTTTTGATCGCGCACGGGCTAAAATAAACTGCGCCTGGCGTACATCTAAACGCTCATTTTGTAATTGAATCTTATGAAGTAAAGTTTTACGACTCACGCTTTTGACCTTCAACAAACCGACGAATGTGCTGTCGAGTTAACGGTAACGTCAAACTTTTTTGATAATATTTCAAACCGAAAGTAATACCAAACAAGCCCAGAAATTGGAGACAGCAAAGAAACAACAGGCCCTGAGAGACCGATATATTCAATAAATAAACATGCCATGCCAGCACTGCGCTCAAACTCATCCAAGCGAGCACAAGCATAGGCACAAGCAGCTTTGAGAGTAAGATTAAACGCTTAACATCCGTAACAGCAAGCCGGACCTCAAGCTTGAATAAGTCAAAAATCTCAGAACCTGTTGAGGCTGCACTCTGCAGCCAGCCCATCAACGCATTCATCTCATCCAATACATCAGATATTTTAGTATTGTCGAGAGATTCTGCAGAATCCTGCGGACCTTTTTCCTCGATCATTTACGTGAAAATAAACGAGAAATAATAAGGCCACCCACAAAAGCAATACCTAAGCTAGCCAATGGCTTCTCACGAATAAAGACGCTAGTTTGATCCACCAACTCTTCTGTTTTAGCACGCCCTTTCAATAATTGCTCAATCGCTTCATCTTTCATATCAACCCCAGCAGATTCCGCGGCTAATTTTAAGTGTTGCTTAGCTTCTAATAGTTTTTCATAAGCATCTAATGCTGCCTCTTTACTAGCCGCTAGCTCATCAGCTTTTACTGTGCTTTTAGTCTCGGTTTTTTTAGTTGTTGTCATCGGTATTTCCCCTTATGAATTAGTTATTTAACTGTTACCTGCAGATTCCCCATCACTTCCTTCAGAATCACCATCGCTATCCGTCTCACCATACTTCTCATTTTCAGAAGCGCTGGATTTCTCTGAATTCATGGTCTTTTTATGTGAAAGCATCGTATTTAATTTTTCACCGCCTTTTGCACCAAAATCCAAAGTTCTGATTGGGAATGGAATCAATATATCCGCACTCTCTAGCGCTTTCTTAATTTCTACCACAGCCTTATGCCTTGCTTGCATAAAACCTGTTTCACCAGGGTAATCAATCCAGAACCAAACCAACAAATTAATGCTACTATCGGCAAATTCTTTAGCGAAAACGCCCGTTTCTTCTTGATTGATTACAAAATCACAAGAATTAATCGCTTCGGTGATAACCGACGCCGCTTTTTCAGGATCATCAGCATATGAAATGCCAACAGGTACTTCAATACGTCTTACACCAGTATAAGTATAATTCGTTAGAATATTTCTGAATAAAATTTTATTTGGAATAATCTCAATCTGACCAAAGAATGTCTCAACAATCGTATTGCGTAAATTGATGGTTTTTACCGTGCCAAATACCTTCTCGGCCTCAATAATATCTCCTATTTGAAATGGTTTTCGAACGCCCATTGCAATACCTGCAATTAAATTCTCAGCCATATCTTGGAAAGCAAAACCCAATGCCAAACCCACAATACCAGCACCCGCTAGCAGTGACATAACCGTGCCTGTTAGCCCTAAGAATTCAAGTGCAACAAAGAGACCAGCAAATAAGACTAAAACTTTAATAATTGACGCGAGTAGATTGGCAATCTGTTCAGATTCCAATGCTTTGTGAAGAACTTTCTGAGCGGCTTTACCAACGTATTTTGCAAGCAGACCGAAAATAATGGCCAGAAAAATAGCAACCATGATGTTAGGTAAAAGTTTAATACCTGCTTCTATCCAACCCTCTAATTTTTCGTTTATAAGTTCCCAAAACTTATCGAGTGCTACAATTTCCATTTACTTTATACTCCTATTTATTTTGTATAGTCGTTTTTAGTTATGATTAAATAAGCCTATTTAGTCTAACGCGACCCAGTAGCAACTGCAACTTTGAAAAGATATCAACAGAAAGTTCAAAGTAATATCGCTGTTCAATTAATTGCGTAATTTACAATGGCGTAATTTGCAAAATTATTAACGAGACAGCAGCGATAAAACATAAAATTTTACTGTCGATCATAACGACGATTATAATTTAATTCTACGGGTCGACGAGCAGCGATAGAACCATCATTAACACCATTGCTATCACCGAAATAAAGTACATTATCAGAGATATAATAAATATCGAATTCATTAGCAATAAACGGAGCGCCTTCAGATCGGTTAATTTGGCTATCGATTTCCGTCGACTCTAGTCCCTCTGATACGATTACTTTATCCCCGGTTTGGAAATATGCACTCGATTTAGGATTAGGGGAATCCTGATAAGGCTGTGAGCAATTAGAATCTGTAAAATTACGAATGCTCGAAGAAATTTTATTATTAGTAAATGTCAATTCAACAATATCGTATAAAGTCTCATTATCGTTTTGATCAACAGAACCACAAGATTTCAACCACTGTCCTTCTAGCTCAGTTACCAAGCCATTATCAGTCTCTTTAGTGCTAACCATGCTATCACTACTTTCTCCACCGCAGCCCGAAACGACTACTGCCAGTACAAGAATAGACATTGTTTTTTTCATATTTTATTTCTCTATAATTAATATTTATAAGTGCATCTTCGCTCTTTTAAGTGAAGATATTATATTCTCATTACTTTAATTTCATTAATTTGGGACCGATATGCTCACCCTATTCATCGGTAAATGGAATTTGCCTAGTAATATTAATATTAATATTGGCAATGATATTCGGACATATTATTAGTTTTGTCAAATAAGACGAATCGAGATCTTTGGTTGAATTAAAATCCCTAGCACTAGCTGTTAGAAA
>TARA_B110001454_G_C12723292_1_pt1 | contig 47714 bp, 48 predicted proteins | sample TARA_B110001454 | Tara Oceans TARA_B110001454 (sample SAMEA4397004) | marine metagenome | biome: Polar Biome; feature: [MES] marine water layer (ENVO:01000295) within the mesopelagic zone...; material: water (ENVO:00002006), including particulate matter (ENVO:01000060) such as...... | reverse complement strand
TTTGACGATATTTTAATTGGCCTTAGCCGCAGGCTAAGGGGCCAGTTCAAACCGTGAAACTCTGAGATGTGCCGGAATATTACCTCCGGCGAGTGATTCAACCAATACCTTAGCAGCATGGAATGATAACCCCATCCCGTGGCCCGAACAACCCGCCATCAAATGAACATCTTTTAGTTCTGGTGATTCGCCAATGACCATTTGCCCATCGCTGGTAAATCCCATAATACCCGACCATTGATTTTTGATCTTGGCGTCCTTAGTGAAATCAAAAAAACCGCGAGTGAAATCCAATAAAGCATTTTGAATAGTATCGGACACTTGATCCGTAAACGTATTCTCTTTCTCTAGATCCAAATTTCTAAAGCCACCAATTAGTAGTTCACCTGTAGGCATTTGACGGAAATAACAAAGATGTTTCGTTAAATAGCAAGGGCCTTTGACTTTCTTAGGTAATGGTTCTGTCACAATCACCTGCCCACGCTGTGGACGAACGATTTTTTCCCAAGACGGCCATAACAAACCTAGGTATCCATTTAAGGTTATCAAGACTTTTTGCGCACGAATAGATAAATGCTGAGTTTGAACATGCACGCCTTGATTTGACTCTATTTTGCAGACTTCTTGATCTTCAATAACTTCGGTGCGTTTCAAGTGGCTGTGCAATTCATTCAATAACAATACGGGATGAACTTCGCCATCATGCTTGTATTCAATACCGCCCTTGAAGCCTTTGACGGCATATTCTGATTTGATGCGATTTTCATCGATCAACTCGACGGCAATTCCCAGGTTCGACATCGTGTTCGCCAATTCGATATAGCGTGAAAAGTCAGCATCGCTTGGTGCCACAGTACAAGATCCCGTACTAGCAAATAGTACTTTCGAAGAATTGTTTTTTATAATTTCGCTTTTAAGCAACTCGCGATTGTTTTCTGAAAACTGCCAAATCTCGACGGCTTTTTCAGTGCCAAAATCTTTTACTAGTTTTGCGAAATGCTCGGAAGAACCGCATGTCACAAATCCCGCATTTCGTCCGGAAGCTCCTGAACCGATTTTATGCCGCTCAACCAGTGTAACTTTTGAATTGGGATAGTTTTTTTCTAACCAGTAGGCCGAAGACAAACCAGCGATTCCCCCACCAACAATCAGAAAATCAGTTTCGATATTTTTTTTTGAACTAGCGCTATTCCAATAGGAAATACTCATTTTAGCTCCAATATCATTTCAATGGCGGTACAACGACATGGATTTCCATCACGCGTGCACACATAGTCTACATCAATCCAATAATCAGGATGCTCTTTCAATATTTTAAAGCCCACTTTGTTTAAATATTTAAACGATGAATTTCCCGGAGACTCTTTCCAGCAATGGGTCAATATCCCGCTGGCTTTTAACTGCCGCAATGCTTGAAGAGCACGATCGGACAATAGTGGTCCCCAGCCTTGTCCTTGAACATCGGCGGCAAGAAACAAACTCTGAAAATAACCCAATTCCGAAATCGGATACCCCCATAGATCAGGACTTAGCCTCTTTCCTTTTCCATGTTCCCACTGTCCCGGTGGATAGGCTAAACGCAATCCAAAAATTTTCGTATCTTCATCATCAACCAAAACAAACGAAGTAACGATACCATTTTTTTCAGATCGCAACTGTGCATCTTCAAGTTCTGATTCTGAATAATAATCTTTACCGATCTGCAGATCAGCAAATGATTTTACGTTCTTGATATCAGTTATTTTGAATTCTCGAATTTTCATGTTTCGAGCAAAAGTCTTCCCTGAATTGAGTTTGAATGTCAACGGCGTCCCACTCTAATGATTCATCTTCGTGATCCCATTTTTGGTACATAACCTGCACATAATGGGTCAGTTCATGAGCCAAGGAATCATCTATGCAGCGCTTTAAATCGTCATAGTAGGCTTTATCATCCATCAAAAAGATTCGATTGGTTTTTACACTGTAGACATTAGTAATAATCTCGGGCAAAAAGTTCCATTGATCAACCAGTGAACTTTGAAAAACTTCCAAAGAGGTCTGACTTTTTAGATGCAATTCTGGCAACGGGATTTCAGGATTTCGAGCTAGTTTTTTCTTTGCTAGAACGTAATCTAAGATAACTTCTGTTGAGTAGGATAGTTTTGCCAGCTCTTCTGCTTGGGTGGTTACGGCTAGAAATACAAAGGCTATTATAAAAAGAAATGTAGTTTTCATTTCTATAGTTCACGGGAAGATTTAGGGCTGGTCAATCGGAAACAGTATGGGGCTCCGACGCCGTTGGGTGTTGGGGTTTTAGGTTTGGCGTACCGTCGCTAAAATTCGAAGGATTTACAACTACAATATAAGCTATTTTCAAAAATGTGGTAATACCGGCCGTGATTTCAGTCTTCAGATGACTTGCTTTTATTTGGATCATACTTTTTGATAGGTTACGTGCCCCAAAAAGCTATGTATATTGTGATGCGATATGAATAATTCATAGAAGCTCACTCGTTTTTGTATTAAACAAAATAGCACGTATGGATTTGTTTAATCACTCAAATGATAGCCAATTGGGCGTCCCACTTTCCGAGACTTTAAGACCCAAGTCTTTAGCTGATTTTATGAAGACAGCGGGCACGACGTTGACTCGCCTACCAATCCAAACTTGGTTGCAAAAAGATTTCCTGCCGAACCTGATTTTATGGGGACCTCCGGGTACGGGAAAAACCACATTTGTTCGTCTGCTAGAAAAAGAAACCAAATACACATTCCTACTGAAAAATGCCACCGATCTATCGACCAAAGAAATGAAAGCTATCGGCGATGAAGCGTTGGAAAGAAAACGCCTTTATCAAAAAAAGACCGTTCTTTTCATCGACGAAATTCACAGACTCAACAAGGGCCAACAAGATACACTCTTGCCTCACACAGAAGCCGGTCATTTTATTTTGATTGGAGCAACAACTGAAAATCCAAACTATGAATTAAACCGTGCCTTGCTTAGCCGTTCACGTATCATTACATTTACAAAGCCAGAAAAAGATGTGTTAAAATCATTGTATTTCAAAGCCTGCAGCCAGCTTAAGGCCGACGGCGATCACTTTCTAAATGAAACGGCTCTTCAATTTGTCATTGATATTTCTGATGGTGACGTTCGACGCTTTTATAACTTGATCGAGACCTTGTTTTACTCGAATGTGACAGAAAAAACTCCGATGAGCGATCTTGAAATATTGCTAGAAAAAAAATATATCGCTTACGATAAAAAAGGCTCTGAACACTACGACACTATATCTGCTTTTATTAAATCGATTCGGGGTAGCGATACCAACGCGGCATTATTATATATGGTGAAAATGTTGGATGCCGGCGAAGATCCCGTTTTCATTGCGCGCCGACTGGTGATTTTAGCGTCAGAAGACATCGGCAACGCGGAACCTCGCGCACTAACAATCGCCATTAATGGATTACAAGCTGTGGAATTAGTTGGGATGCCTGAAGCCGAAATCGTCCTGGCCCAAGTCGTTACGTTTTTAGGAAGCTGCCCGAAAAGCAATCGATCTTACAATGCATTGCACGCGGCTCGTGCTTTTTTTCAAAAGCATTCTGATTTTGAAGTTCCCGATCATTTACGTTCGGGTAATATCCCTGATGTAACTAAAAATTATAAATACCCACACGATTATCCAAAATCTTGGGTAGCGCAAGACTACTTACCGGCGGATTTAAATTTAACTGAAGATTTTTATCAGCCAAATGACTTTGGCCAAGAGAAAAACTTACGTGATTTCATCACTTGGTTAAAAGGTAGTGCTGGCTCTCGTTAACACATTCGATTTTGTGTCGGGCGAGCAATGAGTAGAATCAAAAACTAAACTAACAATCGATTTTTCCGATGGCATGTCGTACAAACGAAAATAATACTTTGAATTGTACTGAGTAATATTTAAATAGTTTTTAAATAACTGCGGAAAGATCTGACTTTTCGCAAAATCGATTTTCCACACATTTACATTTTTATTGTAGGTGTTGTAAATCGTCTCGAACTTCTTGGACTGAGTCGTATTAAAGATCAATTGAATTTTAGCGTTCTTTTCACTTTGCAAACTATTCAGATCGATTGAGAACGTGATATTTTTAATTTTTTGATGCTTTTTCAGACGCTCGTTTAAAAGAGCATTATCTTTGAATTCGCCATACGCCGATTCCACAGGTATAGAACACGTCGATTTAGCCATCACCGACGACCCTAACACGAAGATAATTAAAGTTAATACCCATTGTTTCATACTAGTCATCACAGCACCTAGTATGCCAATCGGCCTGCATTTAACGGGACTTAACGTCGAGTCTGACCAATTGTTACGATTTTTGTTACGACCTGAATTCCTTGCCGACGTCTCGTTTTGAGACATCGCAGCTAACAGTTAGCTTTGTCACCCGTTTTGAATAACTCAGCCACCTTGCTGTGGCCGAGTCGATAAACAAAATATTAATTCTGTGCCGCTTGTTCGATACGACCGTCACCAATTACGTTAAATAGCAGTGATTTCTGCTGCATCTTGGCCGCATTGCCGACGCCCCAGTATACGAAAACCTGCATCGCTGCTAACGGATTTGTTTTCTTTCCGATGTTGAACACGCTTGGAATCTGAACTTCTGATGCGAAGTCAACACCCCAACCCACTGTTAGATCTACTGGCGTCACTGATACATTTGCTAGATATTGACCGACGCCATTGAAACTGCCGCCGTAAACGAAACTAATTCTAAATGTAAATTTAGCGACCTTCTGTCCAATTTTACTTTTTTGTTCGACTGTGAAAACTTTAGATTTTGGGATCTTCCATTCTTCTAAATCGGTCCAGCAGGTTACGCCTTTGGGTAATCCGTGTGCCTTATAAGTACTTACACGCATGGTCGGTCGGCCTTGTTGCACTATCGACCAAATCATATTCCCTATATTAATGATTTGATCCACGATGATTCCAGAATTACCTGGGAACAATCCGCCACTGCCGGTACCAATCCCTCCAACACTTCCGATACTGCCAACTCCCCCAAATCCGCCAGTACTAGTGCTATTTCCGGGCGCTACGATCACCGTTCCCCCATTACCACTGTCCGTAGTCCCGCTGCCAATGACAGCAGGAAGGCCAGTGCTACCTCCGGCATCACCAGTGACGGCACCACTGCCGGTATCTCCCGCCTGTGCGCTGCCATCGCTGCACCCTTGCGTTTGATCGAAATAGTTATTCTCCTCTGGATACTGATCAGTGACGTCTAGAACTTCGAACGCCCCTAACTCTAGTGGGCGAACCTTTGGTTCGACAAATGGCTGTGGACTTTTAGCTGTCGCTGCCCACGTTGTTGATGTTGAAAGAACGAATACAACCCCTAATAAAACATTTTTCAATTTCATAACCCCTCCATGAAATTGAATAACGTTGTAGAGAACGACCATCCTAATGGTCAAACAATGATTTTCTATTTTTTATTTTGACTAGCACAGCTGAAATAAAAAATGTTTTCTAGTATAACGAATTTTTATTTACGAACCAAACAAGCAGCGTAGAAACCATCGAACGATGTTTTATCTGGACGGACATGAAACTCGTTGTCCAGGCTCCACTCCGGGTGCGATGCCAAGAATGATTTCACTTGAAGTTCATTCTCTTCCGGAAACAAACTGCACGTAGCGTAAACAAGCTTGCCATCTTTTTTCATCATCACAGAATAGCTATCCAAAATTTCTTTTTGGGTTTGTATTAGATTTTGTAAGTCACTTTTTTTAAGTTTCCATTTAGCATCAGGATTACGTCGGATTACGCCCGCGCCCGTACATGGAACATCCAACAGAACGCGATCAAATGAATTTTCAAAACGCTTAATTACTTTTTGCGAATCAATAACTTTTTGTTCAATGATATCGACACCATTACGGGTCGCTCGACCACGCAGTTCTTTTAAACGGCGATCGTTAATATCAAGACTGATAATCTTACCTTTGTTCTTCATCAACGAGGCCAGATGCAGACTCTTTCCACCCGCGCCCGCGCACGCATCCACCACGCGCATACCCGGTCTGACATCCATTAATAAAGAAATCATTTGTGATCCACCGTCTTGCACCTCAAAGAAACCTTTGTGAAAGGCTTGAGTTGAAAACACATTTTTCTTTTCTGTTAACCTCAATGCCGAAGGAACTTGTTTAACTGGTTCTACAGCTATACCCTCTTCAGACAGAACGCGAACAACTTGATCAACATTCGATTTAATTTCGTTCACCCGTAAAAATATCGGCGCTGTTTCATTCAACGATTTTAAAATAGCTTCAAAATCATTGGGATAAAACTCTTTAAACGTTTCCACGATCCAGTCGGGAAATGACTGATCGACAGCAAACGGAAGTTTTTTGTTCAACGCCAGAGCTTGAACTGCCGACGACGGTGCCCATTCGGGAGTCGTGCCAGTTTTTTCTTTGAAATACGCTAGCCACAGACGAAAAATATTGGCGTCTGTTATTTTTTCGGGTGTCGCATAGTCGTGATCATCTAAACCCGCTAGCGACCAATAACGACGGCGAAACCGAACACAGTCGTAAACCGCTTCGGCAAAGAAACGACGATCGCGTGATCCCCACTTTCTATTTTCTTTGAATACACGTTCGATCGCCTTGTCAGCATAGACAGTCTGAGTAAAGATCGACACCAAGGTCATTACAATTTTATCAACAAGTAATTTATGAATTTTCAAAATGTAAACAAAGCTCCTAGAGCTAGATAAGTGCCATTGAATTGACCGTCTGACAATAGGTGGACGTGATTTTTTATTCCGGTCTCTATAAAAAATCCAGTGCTGCCAGCAATATTGAAAAATCGTGCGCCCATGAACAACTGATAATCAAACGACAAATTGCTTTCTTGATCAATCTGCTTAAAAAATACTCCCAAACCAGCGCCCGCACCGAAATACAGCGGAAATTGTGAACCAGCTTCTGGAAACACGATCACTGGCAAGATAGTAAACTTCACTGGCTTTTGATCAACGACTTTGAACTCATTCAATTCAAAGCGCACATCCAGATCGGTCTGTCCCCACTCATCAAAACGATAGGTAACCCCAAATCCCGATTTACCTGTGTCTTTCTGTTTTTCTTTCTGCCCCCACAACCATGTTTCGCTATTCATGTATTGGCTGGCATGAATCGCCAAATAATGATCCCCAGACGCCACACTGCTACTACTCCGAGGGGGTTTTTCTGAATCGGATTGAAAATACTCTTGTGCCTTCTGGCGCCCAGTCTTTGGGGCTTCTGCGTCTTTGCCCGTTTGGTTTTGAGCTAGCTTTCGACCCACGCGATAGTTCTGAGACGAAAATGAAACTTCTGTCATCAGTAGGAAAGTGAAAATGAAAAGTAAAATTTTCAAGGAAACCTCGCTTTGAATATAGGATACGAGCAAACGGGAAGAGAGGCAAACTGAAGGGGTAATTTGAGCTCGATGAAAGGCGCGTTTGTGAATAAAAACAGCCGCTAACCAGCTAAAATACCGCGTTTTTTCCAAAATGGGCGAGTTTCTATTCGACTCCCTTGTTTTGTAACTTTAAAATCACTTTAATCGGCTTAAAAATTTTCAATTTACGAAGACCCACCAATAACAAGAAACCTGTTTTTTAATTCGCCATCCTAAGGGATTTTTGGTATATCAAGTCTATATGAAATGCCCATATTGCGGTCACAAAGAGGACAAAGTTCTAGATACGCGCGTACAGAAGGATAGTTCTATCCGTCGTCGTCGCGAATGTTTAGAATGCCATGCTCGTTATAGCACGGTGGAAACTCTTTTGTTTAGCTACCCGATGGTCATCAAAAAAGATGGTCGTCGCGAACCATTCAGTAAAGAAAAACTACTTAAAGGTATTCAAGCCTCTTGCCAGAAACGCCCTGTCAGCTTAGCTCAAATTGAAAATACTGTTGAAAAAATCGCTTCATGGATTTTACAACGTGGTGAAAATGAAACGTCATCACGCGTTTTAGGAAAGAAAGTCATGGCTGAATTGAAACAGCTAGACGACGTAGCGTATATTCGCTTTGCCAGCGTTTATAGAACGTTTAAAGACGTACAAGAGTTCGTTGAAACGTTAGAAGATGCCGAGTTAATCGACTTTGCAGATACATCACAAGAACAGCTTCCACTAACTGCATTTAATCCTAATATCAAAGTGACTTTATGAATCAAGACAGAAGAAATGCGCGCGAATTAGCTCTACAGCTATTATTTCAATCGGAATTTGCACCACAGATTTCAGTTTATTCATTTTTGCAATTGTACGATAACAAGTACGGCAACGAAACGATTGAATACGCGGAACAACTGATCAAGGGCGTGGCTGAAGCAAAAACTAAAATTGACGATAAAATTTCCTCTGTTAGCCGCAATTGGAAAGTCGATCGCATGGCACTGGTTGATCGCAACATTTTGCGGGTGGCGATCTTCGAAATGAAATTAAGCGCTGAAAAACTATCTGAAAAAATCGTGATCAATGAAGCGATCGAAATCGCTAAGAAGTATGGCAATACCGATTCAGCTGGCTTCATTAACGGTATCCTAGATCAAGTGAGCCGAGAAGAATGGCACTGATCGTCCTTTCTGTAAATCAGTCCTATAACCCTGGCGCTGAATTGTGGATCGTTCCGGATTTTGATCACTCAAAAATTGCAACTAAGTTAGACTGGTACAACAGTTTCCTTGCGGGGAAAATGACTCGCAAAGAAACTAAAAAAATGGATTCTTATTTAGTCGAAATCTTGGAAGAAACAGAGTTGCCTGATTTCAAATACGAAACATCTAACAAAGATGTCATTTTAATTCCTACAAAATCTAAATTCCCTAATCGCTGGACGGCGTTTGTGCCTTACAACGACGACCTAGCCAATTGGTGTGGCAAAATTAACAAGCTATACTTAGATTTGAAAAATCCAACTTTACGGATCTTTTTGCCTACCAACCTTAGTTTGAGCGAGTTCACCGAGACTTGGCGTTCGATTAGCTCTGTAGAGGATTTGTCCATAGTTCTTGAAAACTAGACGCTCCCCTTGCGACGATAGGGGATATGTCATTACTTACAAAACTATTAGATCCATTTTTTGAAACTAACAAAGAAACTCAAACCGCTTTTGATAGTCGTTTTAATAACTTCTATGAAAAGGAATCTTTCAAGTGGTCAACGCGTCCATTTTCGTATTTACCCGATTCAGAAAACCTTAAGATTCACGCGCTTTATGCGAAACTGGCGCCCTTCTTTGAATGCACGGGTTTAGTTCACATCAATAAACAGCAAGTGCGTTTTATTAAGAAAGATGTTTTTGAACAGAAACAAGACGTTTCTAAAACTGAATTCACTTTAGATTTAACAAAAGCGCCGTGCTTTCAGTGGGTTCATTTAAAATCAGATGTACGAAAAAATACTTTATTATCGGAAGAGTACGGCATCAAGCACACCGAAAAATTCGAACTGTTAGTTTTCAAACTTCGTTCTGATTACGCATTGATAATCGCCACCGCACAGGCACAGCCTTGGTTACGCGTTAAACTGGATGCGTTCATGGAGCAAATTATTTTAGGCTATTGCGATAATGAGTAGAAAACATTTAATTTCTATTATTTCTGATGGAACAGGTGAAACGGCAGCAACGATGATTCGCGCGGCACTGGTTCAATATAGCCAAAGTGACATTCAGATTATTAGAAATAAAAATGTTCGCTCAGAAAACCATATAGATGCATTGATTGATGAATGTGCGGCTGGCAATGGAATGATTGTTCATACGGTCGCTTCACCTAGCATGCGTAAGAAAATTCAAGAACGCGCATCTGAAAAAGGAATTCTGTCATTTGATTTGTTAGGTCCTCTGCTGGGAACTCTGGATAGCTATTTTGGATTTGCTTCTGAATCGCAAGTGGGCGTTTTACGCGCTGTAAATGAAAACTACTTTAAGCGTATTGAAGCCATCGAATACACGGTTAAACACGATGACGGCAAGACTTTGCATGACTTAGATAAAGCCGACATCATTCTATTAGGGATTAGTCGTACAAGTAAAACACCACTCAGCATCTTTTTAAGCCACAAAGGCTGGAAAGTCGCCAACGTTCCGATGGTGTTAAATACACCCGTTCCCGAGGAAGTCTTTAAAGTGGATCAACGTCGCATTGTTGGATTGCTGATCGATATCGAATCACTTCAAAGAATCAGAAAAAATCGCTTAGAAAAATTTGGCCAAGATCCGGGTGGTGATTACGCGTCGCTATCTACGATCCTGCAGGAAATTGAATACGCTACTGGCGTCTTCAAACAAAATCGTAAATGGCCCGTATTTAACGTAACCGACCGAGCTCTTGAAGAAACAGCGACCGAGATCGTAAAAGTGATCAGTAGTCGACTGGGACTTCCTGATTCGGTTATTTTTTAGAGGGAAGATGACATTTATATTAAGCGTTTACGCTTTAATGATATATGCAAAAATTCTCGTGACTAAATTCGACAAGAAAACCATGTGGATATCTTGCGGTGTCGTATTAGCTGGATTTATCGGTACGGCGGTGTGGGGCAAGCGGACCTCATATCAAAATTTTTTATTCTTCACTAGCTCGGCAACTTTGATTTTTTCAATGAATCAAATCTGGGTAGTTCAACTAAAACGAAAGTTCTATTCGTTACCCGCGATTGTATTTCAGATTCCACTGTTATTGATACCCTTATATAAAACACAGATGTCAGCGCGTATGAGTTTCCTTGTCTTTGGATTCTCGTTTATTACCGGTCTTCTTTTGGATCAATTTTTTAATAGCCCCTACCCGTTTTCGTCTTTTTTTGAATTCAATTTTTATCGATCCACAAAAAACAAAACGCAGCTGCCAGTGACTCAGTTGCAGACGTATTTAAAAAACAATCTAGGCAACTTTGTGCTGGGCCAAATTTTTATCCGTAGCTATAACGAAGCGTCCGCATCCGAAAAATTACAATTCCAAAAAGAATTGCTGCCAAGCTTATTGATTTACTGGGTGTCTAAGAAATCTTTTAATTCAATGCACCCAATGGCAAAATCATTTAATCAGCTGGCCACGGCCGATATCAAAGAGAATTTCACTTACTACGACCTAAACAATATGGATTTACCTTGGATACACGATGTGTTTCGCTGTGGTTGCTGGAAGATTGGGTTGTATCTACTAGATCAGTATCTCGTGACAAACAAACAATCCAAAATGTACACATCCAGTCTATTGTGGTCTGATCGAATTCTAAACGATTTAAAACGCGCGTCGTTTGACGATGAAACAATTGAAAATTGGTTAATGGACTACCGAGAACGTTTCAAGGGAACTCCCCTTTCAGCCAAGATCCAGCTTGTTTACCACAACAAAGACGATTGGTTTGAAAAAAGCTACCGATTTGCTGCGCTTTAGTTCTTAAGGAGAATTTATGAAAAAGATTATGTTGGTTTCTATTTTGTCTCTGCTTGCTTTATCGAGCTACGCCGGTGCTTATATCGCGGGACAAAACGACTTTTGGAAAGGTTCGCAAATGGTCACGGCCGGTGTATACGGCAGCGGAAAAATTAGTTTAGAAGTCATGAACAAAGATTTCCTAACAGCAAATGGGTATAGCTTATCTATAAAAAGCCCACTTAAAGACGAATGGAAATACGAAAAAGGTGGTTACGAGGGTAAAGTTGTAGTTAACCGTCGTGGACCTGGCGAGTTCGACTCCATTGTTATCCAAAATAAAAATTTCGATAGGCAGGAATGGACCGACTTATCTGTCTTTGGTGAAGGAAACACTCTTCTTAGACGTACCGTTTGTGAAGAACGCAAATGTTTTGTAATCTCAAACAGCATTTGTGACAGAGTTGCAAAAACTATGGGGAAAGATGCTCGAGGACTAACATCGATGCAAGCCCAGTGCGCCAATCTATCAACAGCTTTCAAAACGGCTATGACGGAAGAAAAGAAAAGCAACTTAGATGTCGAATTCGCAGCGGATGTTAAAAAGATGCCAAGCAATCCATTACGTGGAAGAAATATAGTTATGGGTGACAACATTGATGCATCAGCAAAAAATTTATATGCTTATCTATCACATTGCGAATCGTTAAAAAACTATAACAGCGCTGACGTCGTTTCGTCTGGCCCAAGAGCATCTTCGACTGGCGATAGAGCGAAATAGATTATTTTGCGGGGATTCAAGACAATCGCTACATTTTTAGTTGATGCGTGACGGTGGTTAAAACAGAAAATTCAAACGTCTCTTGTGTCTTGAACCTCACACTTAACTTGTAGAAGTTTAGACTTGATCTGAAACTTCCTGCAACTAGTTTATACTTGGTATGCCAGTCATTGAAATAGTGGCACATATTCGATAGTGAGGCTGGGACTGGAATTTCGCCGTTATTTCCGAGAAAGCGGTTCCAAAAAGCTAAGTGGCGGATAACCAAGCAGCATATAAAATCATTCCTTTTTAATACAAACATCCAACTACATTGTTTTCAAATTTTTGTCTATTAAGTACTTTTGTCTATAGTTTCGAAAAAAATTTTAGTTTATGCTTATTTTGGTTTAAAATAAATAATGGAGGATTCATGTTACGAAAACTTTTTTTTCTTGGTCTAATTTTAAATAATATATCCGCTTCAAATGCCAAAACAGCGTCTGCTGAAAGCATTTACAACTATCTTATGCCAGCAAAAACAATTACAGAATTCGCAATAATCAATACTGATGAAAATCAGCGAAAAAATTTAGTTGAAGCAATTAATTCTGGAAAAGTTTCAGAGAAACTCGAACGTCCTGTGATAACAGCTGATAAAATTAAAAATATTCTTACAATAAAAGGGAATTGGGGTGAATTTGAAATAAACTACTCTTTGTCCGACTCTAAAAGTATTATAATTAATGGCAAAAAATTTCCTCTTAAAAGTGCGTACAAATTAGAAGAGTTTTCTTTTGCGCCAAAAGCGAGTCGGTTTTCTATTTTCGGATTTGAGGTTTATGCGGCCAATGACAACTGGGCAATGCGATTTTTTTCTTCTGTAGCAGCGGCGGCGACCGACCGTTGGAATAATACTGTTAATGATACTTCTAAGCGAATAAACTTTGTTGGACTAATGAGAGGCTTGCAGTGCGAAGATAAAAAGCCATCGCAAGTAATTGTTGGACAAGACCAAGTCGCCTTGAAACTAATTTATAACGCAAGAGGTCTTGTTAATCGGATTGATATGAGCGACGCCAATGGCAATAAATGTATTTTACATTTCGATCCTAAGGAAAATATTTCTGCCGTCGATCAGATACGCGGCGACTGTAGCCCCTACAAAAAAACTATGCGACATCTTGATGATAGTATAAAAGAGACAGCGAGATATACTTCTGGAATATCGGTTAGTAGTGTACTTCTCAATGTTTCATCGTTAATGTGGTCGGGACCAAGTTATATAGAAATTTTAAAAGACTGCTGTACCTCTAGTAGTTGCCAACAAAACGTACAAAAGCAAATTGATAAAAATAACAAGGACTATTTGAATGTTGCTCCTTCTAATGGCCCGGCAGGTCCAAGAAAAGGTTCGGCGATTCGTGTAATTTAATCTTATTCTATCTCAAATTTATAACCGAATAATAGCGCTATATTTTGGCCGCTGAGTTGGACTAGCTAATTCAGCTATCGTGACTGCGACTTTCACGGAGATAATTCGATGAAAGTTCGTGTGACACCTCTGGAAACATTGGCCATTATTGTCCGATGAAATCGAAATCTGGTATGAGAAGTGTCAGATCGAGTCTAAGTTTCTACAAGGACATCGGTTTAAAATTGAACTGACAGCTCAAAATAATTTGCTGAACAAAAGGGCGACTGTCAGATCAAATTTAAACTTCTACAATTATTTCTTAACGTAGATACCGATTAATTTTCGGTCCTCACTGACCAGCCCTGTTCCCGTTCTTGCGTTCAGGCTGTAGTAGTCACTGACGTAGCCACCCTTACCCACATCTTCGGTTTTGATTTCGATATGACCAGCATCGGGCGCTAAAATACTTTTATCTTTGGCATCATTCAATGATCGCGACAATCTGGTGATCGGATTAGGTTCGTATACTAAAAGCGCACCTTTTGGGGCTTGTGACGGATCTTTGATTTTACCAACTAGGTCCGGGTCTTCCATAATGTTAACAAAACCCTCTGCCTTAAGCTTATCGCCAGCATTTCGAGGTAAAACACCCTCTAACCGTTTCGATGTCAACTTAGCATGATCTAAAGCATTTTTAACGTAACGATAACACCATTTCAATAGGGACTGTTTGTATTCTTGATCGCTACGTCTGTTTTTTTTCGCAAACTCGATCATTTTAGCTGTTTGTTTGTCTTTAGAATACTTCTCGTATTTTGACTGAATAAAGGCATTCACGGTGTCGCGTTCTAATTTGGCGGCAACATTATCCTTCTTATGATCACAGAACAAACACACGCCTGATTCTGTGTTTTGTTTCACTGCCCAATTGTCTGAACCGTCATAATCTGACGACAATCTCGGTGAAACTACCTCATCTTCTTGAACAACAACGGACTCTTTTTCAACAGCGTCCTGCAATGTCTTAGCAGCAATTTTGACTTTCTTTTCAACTTCGCCTTCTTTTTTCACGCGCACTTCAATCATTTCACGTTGCGCTTTCGAAGCTTCCTGTTCTTCAAATTGTTCCATCGCGCGCTCTTGCATTTTCAATTGGATCAATTCCATCAAAGCCGATTTAATTCGAACTTCTTCCGGATTTTCCATTGTCATGGTTTCCAATTTTCCATTTCTAGAAAATAGACTCTCTGTTTCCATTGTGCGCTTAAAGCTTTCGTAAATTTGATCCAAATTAGTCGGCAGAATAATTTGGCTTCCGGCGGCTATTGAAATGGGCTGATTGACAGAATTAACTCCAGACATCGGCTGACGAGTGTACATCGAGATATCGACAGGCTCTGATTTAAACGGAACAAGAATATCCATAATGGAAGCTTTTGCTTTCTCGATGTCTGCAGGAAAATAGGCGGCATTGTTCGCCAATGCCGTCAAAAATAGAAATGGGATGATTAAAACAAACTTCTTCATATAGATAGTAGATATCAAACCCGATACCAAATCGACTGTCTCGTGCTGAAACACTCAGCACTTCAGGTCTTTTAGGACCATTTTTAGATCATTTATGGGCTCTCTGATTTCAGAGTATTTATTTTTAGACAATCGTCTAGTAGTTCTTCACTGGAAACCTGCCCCAGGTAATTGCTATACTAAATCTATGTCATTATTCTTTAGAGTTTTATTCAGCGTTATTGCGATCACAATGCCTCTATTCTTTATCAACTGTTCAACTACTAACGATTCAATCGCTGCTACCGAGACAGCGCCTAAAACTGAAATTGCGACGCCGGCCATTCAGCCAGAAAAAAACAACTAAGAATCATATCGACTATTGCGCAATTTGTTCTTGAGCGCCGTGATACTTATAGTTTGTCCAATCAACTAACCAGTACTTGATCAATCCGCTCAAACAAAGATGCCAACTGGCAAGAAAGGATCATTAGGTAATAATCCATAACATCTAACTAAACTTGTTCTATTTATCGAAGATAAGAATCTTCTTTTTTCAATCGAACATTTGAAAGTATATTTCAAATAATTTAATTATATTTGTTCTGCCTATCATTTTTTAAAATTACCAAGCGATGCAAACTATTTTAGTTTTAAATCACTTATTAATTTTCGCAAAATCTAAACCTGAACGATTGTTATTAAACTACTACCTAATGATTTAATGACTCTTTCTTTAATTGCTTGAAACTTTTATCAAGTAGTTATTGAAAGAGATGTTTTATTATTTACTTTGAATATTTTGCTTTCTATCAGATTGTTGAGATCCCAGGTTTGAGGACTTATCAAAGTTTTTTGAACTTTGATTTCCTTTTTGAAACTGTCCTGGTTGCTCTTGATCTTGAGTTTTTCTTTGACCGCTTTGATTCTGCTGATTGTTTTGAGCCATTGCTCCTCCTTGTTTGTTAACTTAGTCGATTGCAATGGCGACGCCAGATCTTTACCGTGCAAAATTTCGAGTTCAACACACGATAAAAGAAAAATGGTTCCTAAGTTCCCCGTTTATGGTGGACGACTTCCACCGTTAATCAGCAAATGGGGTTAAATGACAAACTAGTCTTGTTTTCTGATTTGAAATGCTTTGCGACACTTAGCTGTTATGTTTCCCGTGATAGTCGACACTTCCATTAACTTTGTTCTTTGATCAAACGTGATTTCGACTCGATCTTTAAAATCACGTTCGACCGAATTTAATTTAATTTTCAGACTACGCGATTGCAATTGTTCAAGCATCTTGGCCGAACTTACAAAAACATATGGATTTTGATCGATAAGAAATGCTACGACTTGGCTAGGACGCTGTTCTAATATAGCCACCGTGCAGCTTTGATTGCCGGCACCTTGGCCTCGATAAACACCAAATACAGGGTTTCGATCTGCTTCCGCTAATAAAATTTGTGTTAAGAATAATATTGAAAAAGCTGCGACTGCCTTCATAGTTCATCCCCCTCCGCGTCCTAAATTTCTAAGAGACCTCATAGTAAAATTAAACAAAAGCTCGTTCAAGCAGAATAAGAACGTCCTGTGCCAAAAAAACCCCATTTTTTCGAGGTTTTGTTCATTGAAATATTTGATCTTGCCTTGGTTAAAAATATGCATGAAAAACACTCTACGGAGATCCTTATGAAAACAACTGCTCAAGCGTTTTTATTCAGCTTAACCCTACTTATGATGCCTAACTTAAGCAGTGCTCGTCCAATGACAGATACAGAACGAACACAATTAAAGACTCAATTGGATACTATCTTAAAAAACAATCAGGATGAATGCTACATTAACATTTCAAACGTAAACAAAGTCGATGTCCTAGCGCAAAATTCACAAAAGAAAAAAACCTACATCGAAAAGACAACTAAGGATTCTTATATAAGCGGTCGTCTAACAAGTACATTAAATTTAAATGCTACCGACGCTATGTTACCAGAAGGTAATATTTCAAATGACAGTCCAAATAGCTTCACCGTCAGTTATATTCGTCCGGTGGATTTAGATGTCGTTGAAATTAAATACGATGAAATCCAAACACAGAATTTTGCGCAAGGGACCGTTGTTCATTATTTCGACTTAGTTAACACGCAACCTGTTTGGAAATACTCCACATTAGATTTACAGAACGGCGAATTGAAAAAAGCCCATGTGCGCTGTAAATCTAAAGGCGAATCCGGTTTTGAATCGGCTAAAGCCGCTGCAACACCAATCAAGTCAGGCTCTTTTATGTTTCTTGATCTTGAACTGATGGCACCTGAAAAATACTGCCTTACTGAATGCACGGAACCGTTAGCATTCTCGACGTCTACTTATTAAGAAGACGTCGTTCAAAAAAGTCTGTGATTGTTGTGTTGACGTGAATTTGATTTTCTTTTCCATACACGCCGTGCTTAGCACCTGGGTACGTCACAGATTCGTATAGTTTTCCTGCCGATTGTAATTTTTTAAATAACAACGTCGAGTTGGTGAACAATACGTTATCGTCCGCCATTCCATGGATAACTAACAGATTACTTTTCAAGTTACCAATTAGGGGCAACGTACTGGCTCGTTTATAAACATCTTGTTGTTCCTGCGGTTTACCTAAATATCGTTCTGTGTAGTGCGTGTCGTACAACGCAAAATCCGTAACGGGCGCACCCGATACTAAGGCTTTAAAAACATCCGGCGCCTTAACTCCCAAACTTAGAGCTAGATAACCGCCATAACTCCAACCCGAAAATCCCACGCGGTCACCGTCGATAAATCCTTTGCTAATGAGATGCTTCACACCAGCCACCTGATCTTCAACTTCCACGGTACCAAATGCGTTTTTTAAATACGCCTCAAACTTCTTACCTCGACGAGCCGATCCGCGATTATCAAATGATGCTACAACAAATCCTTTTTGAAGAAATATCTGCGCCATCAAACCACGTTTGCTTGGCCAAGCTCGGGTCACTACTTGTGCCGTTGGTCCTCCATACCCCATCACAATCAGAGGATATTTTTTCTTTGCATCAAATCCTGACGGCTTAAACAACGAAAAATGAATTGTATCACCTGTGACACTTTTAAAAGTACCGAACTCTGGGGCGATCAACGTTTGCTTGAACGGAAACAGCGGATGTCCTTCCACGACTTCATTCGCATTTAATGTCGAAATCAACTCGCCACTTCCTTTATTTAGAAAAACTTGAGTCGGCGTTAATGACGATGATTTAAAATCAACAAAAACATCGCCTTTTTCGCTCATTACGGCGTTATGCCAAAACCCTGTTTCAGTGAGCAGTTGTGGCTCTGCCGGATTCTCTAAACTGACACGATACAAATTGCGATCAATGGGCGAGGGTAACCCGGCCAGAAAATACACCCAACCTTGTTCTTCGTCGACGCCAACCACCGAATCAACTCCCCACTCACCTTGAGTCAGTGGACGAATTAACGTGCCATCATTTTTATACAAATATAGATGCTCAAACCCTGAACGATCAGACGACCAAATAAATCGGGATGATTTTTTTAACATTTTTCCCGGAGTTAAAAGATTTACCCAGTTACTATCCGTTTCGGTAAACAATAAAATATTTTTTTTTGTATTTGGATCGTAAGAAAAAATATCCAGTCTTTTTTGGTCACGAGATTGAACTTGATAGATAAGTTTACGATCAGAGTTCCATCTAGCATTAGCCAAATAGATATCTTTGTTCTTTCCCAATGAAATCCACTCTAATTTTGGTTTTCCAGCTAAGACATCTAATGTTTTAACTACCGCCAATTGAACTTCTGCGTTGGCGGAACCAGCTTCGGGATAACGTTCTTTGTGAACCACGACTTTATCTGCATCGATATCGTAGCGATCAATTAGCTTAACTTTGCTTTCATCTGTTTTAGTCAACGCTAAGTATTGTTCATCATTAGACCACCAGTACCCGGTAAATCGTCCCATTTCTTCTTGGGCGATGAATTCCGCCACGCCAAAGGCCACCGCACCTTTACCCGCCGTTGTAACTGGGTATTTTTTGTTTGTCTTTGCATCGATAATAAAAAGATTCTGATTTTGAATAAATGAAACAAAGCCATCTTTAGGTGAAAAACGAACATCGGTTGCATTTGTTCTCCCCTTCGTTAACGGGCTTAATTTTTTATCTTCGACGTTATATAAATATAGTTCTCCCGAAGCAGGAAATACCAATTTCTGCCCATTGTTAGACCAATAGTATTCGACAATACCTTTTTGACTGATACGTTGACGTTCACGCCGTGCCTTTTCTTCTTCCGACAACTCGCCAAATTTTAATGAATTGGAATCCACCAACAAACGGGGCTGACCGGTTTTTATATCGTACTCCCACAAATCCAAAACTTCGTAGTTTTCTGTTTTAGGTTTTAAAAAGGAAAGTCGACCGCCGTCAGGAGAAAATTGAAGTTTTATAACCGACGATCCATCGAGTTCCGGACTCTGAAATAATCTCTCGACAGTTAATTTTTGATTGATATCCGCAGCCAGGGCGGCAGATAAAACAGATGATAACCCAAGAATAAATGCGATAAATATAGATATTTGCATTTACAATTTATCGCATTTGAAAAGTGGCCCGGTCAAGGCCCTACGTAGACGTCGGGATATTCGATGCCGCGGAATCTGATGTTTTATCGTCGTCATCGTGGCTGACAAGACCGCCAAATTTACGATTACCCCATAACCGCAGTCGTTCGATATAACCATACGCTGCTGGAACAACGACAAGAGTTAAAAGTGTTGAACTGATCAGTCCACCGATGATCGCCACACCCATGCTGGTACGCTGTTTAGAAGCTTCATTTAAACCAATCGCTACCGGTAACATACCCGCAATCAACGCAAAGCTTGTCATCAAGATGGGTCGAAGGCGATTTTTACCCGCTTTCAAAATCGCATCATTTAGGCTCAAACCACCTTGGATAGACTGGTTCACGTAGTCGACCAAAATAATCGAGTTCTTCGTTGCAATACCAAGTAACATCACACAACCAATCATAGAAAATAAATCCAATGAACTTTGTGTAATCCATAATGCATAGAAGGCACCGCATGCTGCAAGCGGAAGGACCAACATGATTGTGAATGGAATGATGAATGATTCATAGAGTGACGCTAGAACCATATAAATAAACATGATCCCAAGGCCCATTGCAATAACGATATTAATCATTAACTCTTGGAAATTTTCGGCTTGCCCCACAAACTTATAGCGCATACCTGCTGGAAGTGGATGATCCACATCGAGCATCTTTTTAACGTCGGCAATAGCGCCGCCCATACCAGGCCCTTTTGGATTGATATCAGCTGTGATCTGTATGTAACGAATACGATCCTGACGATTGATCGTCGTTGGACCTTTGGCTTCCTTTACGTCAGCAAACAAACGCAAATATGTCAGACGCTGATTCATTGCTGGAATTCGAAGTGTTCCAATGGTTTCACGAATATCACGCTGTTGTTCTTTCAAACGAATACGAACATCATATTCACGACCATTTTCACGAAATACTGCTGGAGTCACTCCTTCTACAAGCGCACGTAATTCTGAACCTACTTGCGTATTTAAAACTCCGACTTGGGCGGCTTTGATGGGATCGATGTCGACCTGAATTTCAGGTTTACCCGGACGGAAACTAGTGTCCACATCCAATAGCGCCGGATGAACTTTTAATTTATCCATCACGAATTTAGCTTCTTTTTCCAACAGGGCTTGGTCCGTACCAACAATATTCAAAGTGAACGGACGTTGATTACCACCCGATCTATCCTGGTCTTTCACTACCGGATTTGCATACGCAAACGGTTTTAGTTTTTCACGCAAGAACGCTTTAAATTCACTGGTATTCATTTTACGCTGTTTTGACGGAACCATCTCTACGAACATGCTGGCTTTGTTCGATTCACCGTTCGCATTGCCCACCGTCAATACCGTTTGAGTGATTTCTTTTTGATCACGTAAAAGTTGATCAACTTCTTTCGACACTTGGTCCATTTTTTCTAAACTAGTACCTGGAGGTAAATCCAAGTTGACCATGAACTCGCCATTATCTTGCGCCGGTAAAAACGTCTTAGGAATGTACTTCGTAATAAACAACGAAAATATGAAGATACCCAAAGCCGAAAACAAGATTAGCTTTGGACGCCCCATAGAAATTTTTAAGATTTTAACGTACACATCTTCAAGCCAAGTTTGAAAGATATCGAACTTTTTAAGTCCCCGTTCCATCAATGCCAAGATTTTATTAGACGACAATTTTTTGTGCGTGATCGATTCATGACCTTTACCTGCAAAGTAGGCAGACATCATGGGCGCCATCGTGATGGCATCAACTAAGGAAATCATCATCGCAAAACAAATCGTCAGACCGAATTCTTTAAAGAACTGACCGACTACACCTTGTAAAAAACCGATAGGACCAAAAACAGCAATAACGGTCATTGTTGTAGCGATAACGGCTAGAAGAACTTCTTTGGTTCCTTCCAAAGCCGCACGACGTGCCGATTTACCCATTTCAATATGACGGAAAATATTTTCCCGCACCACAATCGCATCATCCACCAAAAGCCCAACCGCTAACGACAACGCTAGAAGCGACATGATGTTGATCGAAAATCCTGCAATCGCCATTAAGATAAAGGCACCTAACAATGAATTTGGCAATGCCAATGATGTAATGAAGGTGGAACGAATCGACGCTAGGAAAAAGAAAACCACAATGATCGTAAGAACAATACCGATGATGATGGTTTCATTAACATCTGCCACATTGGCGCGAATTGGTTTCGCACCATCTTGAACCAAATGCAGAACCCCTTGGCCTTTAATTTCGGCGTTGATGATATCGATACGTTTTTTAATCGCATCTGCAACAGCCACCGTATTTGATCCCGATTGACGGTATACATTCAGCAACACACCCGCTTTGCCATTGACGTAGGTACGCGATGTTTCATCAACTAATGTGTCTACGACTTCGGCCACTTCCTTGATTTTTACGGGATGTTCAAAATTTTGGAAATTAATAGGGACTTCTTTGATTTCTTGAACCGACTTATACTCACCTAGCGTACGAATAACATTCGTAGTATCACCGCGATCCAATTTACCTGCTGGTGTATTCTTTCCCGTTGTTCCTAAACTTGTGCGAATCGATGACGCTGAAATTTCATGTTCAGAAATTTTTCTTAAATCGAGTTCAACACGGATTTCGCGTTTTCGACCACCTAGGATTTCCACCATACCAACTTGATCGACTTGTTCCACGCGCGGCTTAACCACTTGGTCAGCTAAGTCAAATAATTGCGCTGGTGGCAGGGTCGACTCCAAAGCAATCGATAGAATCGGCTGATCGGCCGGATCAACACGACGGATGATTGGTTCTTCCACGTCTTCGGGAAGTTTATTTCTAACTTTGGCTACGCGGTCGCGCACTTGTTGTTCGGCGTATTTAATATCAATCGCCAAGCTGAATTCAACAATGACGATACTCACACCCTCTTGAGAGATAGAACTTAATGTCTTGATACCTGATACCGAGGCTAATTCATCCTCGATCGGCTTCGTTACTAATGTTTCGATCTCGCTAGGACCGGCACCTGCGTATGTTGTATTCACAGCAACAATCGGGAACGTAACATTCGGAAATAGGTCTACTGATAAACTTTTTAAAGATATAAATCCTGCAATCATAATCAATACGAACAAGCAGGTAATAAACACAGGACGTTTAATCGACAATTCAACCATTTGAGAGCTCCGCTAACATAAAAAAGCAGTCATGATGACCGCTTAGTAAATTAGCCATCTTGGGTAAAGATGGCTAATCTTAAAAAAATGAAACTACTTAGTCGTTTTAACTAATTTTACTTCGGCTCTGCGACCTTTAGGCGCGATCAAAGTTCCTACGATCACTGGACGGCAATCCGCCAATTTTGCATTCTCTTTTGCGCTGCAGTTGGCAGTCGAGTTTGGACTTTGTTGGTAATAGAATCCATCAACATTGATGAAATAGGTGCGACCAACACCAAAGCTTGCACTTCCACCGCCACCACCAGCTGCCGCCATACCTGACGTCGACATACTCAAACGTTGTGGGTAGGTTTCCGGTTTGTAATCCACATCAAGATCTAAACTTAGTTCGTTCGTTGGATCATCACTGCGAGTGTAGTAACCTCGAAGCACCGGTTTACCAGCCCCTGTCATGATCGCAGTTAATTTAAATTTCGCTGTGTGAACAGGAATTTCAGCCGAATTATAATCAACACTGCCTGAATATGTACCCTCCACCTGTTTCAACAATTTAAACAAAGCTTCATTATTTTGGTTACCAACGCCATCACTTGGTGCTTGTGTATTTTTATCAATCCATTTCAAGTCTACCTTACCAATAATTCCATTGGCAGACAGGAGCTCGGCAGAGAATAAGCCTTTTTTGAAATTACCGCGTAAAGATACGATATCTGAAGTACCGGTCGCTGTGGTCGCACCGGAAACTCCCGTGGTAGCCGCACCGGCACCTGCTGCGGCTGCCGTTGAACCTGGGAAAACAACTAAATTGTACGAATCTGAACCAACGATATCGTTATAGCTAATTGCATATACCGAACCTGTCGCCATATCGGAACGTTGCACATAGGCTTTGAATACTGGCCGACGAATAGGTTGACCATTCTTATCAGTACCACCCCATTCTTCTTGAACAAAGATAGAAAGATTCAAAGCAACTGCAGCTTGGTTTGGACGATCAGAAAAACGAATAGTGCCTCGGTACCGACCAAGCACAGCCGCATCCTGCGCCTGATAACGATCTTTGATGCGAACCAATTTAGCCGCCGCTTTTTGATTTTTAGATAAAATCAAATCACCCTGTAAATAGAACTGACACTCTTTATCTACAAAATTTTGAGAGCAATCTTTGTTTTTCAATTCGATCGCCGAGTAGATTGAACCCGAGAAATTAAATCCTGATCCAGATGCGCTCACCAAAGAAATCTTTTGAGGGTATGATTCCGTTTTGTAATCTACGTTAAGTTCTTGGTTGTAGTCTGTAATTGGGTAAATATCTAAACGCTCGTAGAATGCTTTTAATACCGGTTTCCCTTTTTCATTCAATGTCGCAGTCAAAGTCACACGCGCATGAATTGGATTCATTGTCGTGCCGGGAACATTAACCATACCTTCATAGGTACCTTCTACACGATTGTATAGGCGAAGAACTTTCTCATTAATATCGGCCTGCAAACCTAAACTGTTGGCTTCTGCCGATTTATCTTTAAGTTTCAAAGTCAATTTACCAAGAACACCCGCACCCGTTAAAACTTGAGCATCGATAGTGTCGTTTACTAATTTACCGCGGATCGAAGTCACTTCTTGAGTCGACTGCGCATCAGCATTAATCGCCGTTTTATCGCCGATCAAAGTCGGATTCGTCAAAATCAAGTTCTGATTGTTGGGATCGATGAACGTGTTGTAGTTCGCTTTGAATACTAAGCCCAGATTCAAATCATCCGAACGTTTGAAGTACGCACGTAATACAGGACGAACGATCGGTAGACCATCACCATCGACTCCCGAATTTTCTTCTTCCATAATCAAACCTAACTCGACGTCGACCGCTAACTGATTAGGGCGATCAAAGAATTCAAGTTTACCGACGTAACGGCCTTCTACCGGTGCGTATTGCTGAACTAGTTTCGCGCGATCATTTTCGCGTTCTTTAGCTCGGTCAGCAGATGGATCGTTTTTATCAAACGAACATGCGCTCAAAAGAGTTGCTACTAGAGTCATTTTCAACATTTGGACAATAGCATTTTTCATAATTGTCTCCATTATTCTTTATCTTTAATCAATTCATCGCGCAACGCTGCCCATTCATTCAGAGCAATAAAATAGTCACCAATCGCTCGGGAGTGCGCTACTTCCGTAGTGTTCAATGCGTTCATCGCATCAATTAAGTTTCTAATATCCGTACGACCTTGAGTGTACGAACGATTCAATTCATTCAAAGCTTTCTCGCGGAACGTTTTTTGTTTCGACAAACTTTCCAAAACTTGATTTGCCACTTCAACTTTGCGTTGAGCTTGTCTTTGACGATCATCAAATTCCAAGATGCTTCGCTGTTGTTTTACTTTTTCTAATTCTAGAGTCGCCTTCTTATTTAAGATCTCTTCCTTGCGAACATCAGAACCAAACGAATGCGATAAACGTAATCCTACATAGGCATTCGGATGACTGCCGCGAGTGAGTTCACTCATCGATTCGCTTGAGGATTCATCCACACCCGTCGCTGACAATCGGCCGACTAAAGCTAATTTCGGGCTATTGTTTGAGTCCACGTATTTTAAATCATCTTCCGCAGACGAAATTTTTAGATCTTGTGATTGGATCGAACGAACGTCTTTGGCACCTTTAGGTGTCAGCTTTGGAATGGGCGGTATCGTTTTCGGAATATCAAACTGAACTTCTGTGCTGGGTGGTAAACTCAAAAAAGTCACCAAAGATTCCATAAGTTTCAAATAGGACTCAGATCCTGTTTTAATATTTGATAAACGCGCCTCATATTCAGCCTGAACCTGATTCAATTCTCCTGGAGACGTATAACCTAAAGAACTTTTACGTTGGATGCTGCCTACTAATTTTTGGTAGCGATCTTTTGCATTCATGGCTTCGTTAAAGTTTTCTTGAGCTACATAAACGTCCCAGTACAAACGAAGTCCTTGAAGAACCAAGTTTTGAATTTCATCACTGCGAACTAAGTTTTGTGATTTATACAAACTTTCAGCTGCACGGATACGCGCACGATCCGCACTACCGAATGAATTTCCCCATAACGCTTGCTCGATGCTGACGCCCCAAGAATCAAATGTAAGTTGACTTAAGGATGCTGACGGCGAAGAACCTGTCGCAACATATGAATCACCATCGCGTTTTTGCGACGTACGAGCCACATCGAAAATCAAACTTGTACCAGTGATTAATGATTTACTAATCGACGCCACGGTTTTGTAACGCTCAAAACGATAATCACCAATTAATGATAACGATTCGGTCTTGTCGACTTGATAGCCTGATTCGATAGACCATTTCCATTCGTAATTTCCGTAAACCAAAAACGGAGCGAATCGATACTGTTCATAACGAAGGTCAGTTTCCTTTAGACTCAATGATTTTTGAATCACAAGCTCGGCCATCTTGGCTTGAGTTAACATCACTTTTTCTGCATAAGCACTGGTCGTTACCCACAACAGGGTTGAAACCAGCACACTGATTTTAGTTACCATATATAAGAAATTCCCGCACCAACACCTATGGGTTGTAAGTTAAAATCTTCAGATTTCACAATTGTGCTTCGGTAAGTAACGCCTAAGTCAGCACTCAGAGAATTATGAAGATGATATTGTGTTTGTAAACCTAAACCCACAAAGCTGGCTTTGCGAGTGACATTCGACAAAGAATTTTCTTTGCTGCTGATTTGGCTTTGCAACAAGCCGAGTTCAACTTGATACCGTAGATCTAAATTGCCACGCACATAAAATTTATTTTCACCAGCAACCGACGCTGTATAGTGGTTTACCTTAAGAGTCTGATCCGTATCACCTGACAATTGTTTTTGTTGATAGCCCAATTGAACAGAGTAGCCATCGAATAAAACTGACGACCAAGGAATCATACCTAAACGCAACGAGGGAACTAATGGCGATCCCACATCTGATAAATCATATTTTTTATTGTTAGCAGAAACCGCCGTGCCAGAAATCGCATACGAATCTAAATGCAAACCAACTGGATAACGAGTTGGGTAACGATCGTCATTTAAATCAGGAGCACGCATAACTAAAATACCAGTTTCTTGTGGAGACTTTGAGTGCGGAACTTTCGCCTTTGGATCAACGGCAATCGCCTGTTGAGCTTGCTCTACTATGCTGGGAGCCACTGTTGGTAGAGTCTGTTTTTTAGCTTTCGTCGATTTGGGAGCTGCGAATATCGAAGTAGAAAGAGCGAGAAAAACAATGACGAAACTAACTAGATGTCTGCGCATAGAGACTCCTATTAAATTATGTTGAATAGTTAGTAGCACGTACTATTTTAAGGTCAAGAAACCTTTATCCACCCTCTTTGGCCGCCATAAAACTATGCATATTTTTCCGACTTTTTAAACGATCGTTTAATTTAATTCAATCTGGCGGCTTTAGAGACGACGCAGTTGCGATCCAAAGATGCTGGACGTGTAGTAATCACTCGCCTCTATATATAATCCCAATACACACTCTGGTTCCACCGTGACCCCTAAATTTTCGAATATGAAAATATCGATTTTTAACTTTGGCGTCGGGCATTTTTGATGAATGAATTCGAAATAAATCGCACGAATTTCTGGTAGAGGAATTCTATCTTTGTAACGAAATGGACTCCCCGCTTTAAACACGACGGAACGTCCACGCGAATCTGAATAAGTTATGTCGGTTGCCAAAGTGTAGACAGAATAAAGTTCCAAATCATCCCAATGGATGGCATTACGTTTAACAGGATTTTGATATTCATGATTTAGATGAGGCGGCAAAACCGTTCGCGCGGATGAAAAACTAACTGTAAACAACAAACTCAAAAGAAAAAAAAACTTCATGCTCTACCCCACCCTCTTTCGAATGCATTGCAGTGTTAAATAAAATTGAAGGAGATGCAAGCTTTCTTCGAATTACAACCGCGTGGCACTCAACAATCTCTTCAAATTGCTCTACTAATTTTCCAGCATCACGGCAACTTAGCTAAACGGTTGCACGGGTGCGAATTCGCGCACCTGGGGATTCAATCAATTTAGACGGAAAGAACCAGATCGTCCTAGAAGGACTGTCATCTGATTTAGAATTAGATATTCAGTTGTGCGCCTAATTTTGATTTTCAAGAACAGTTTTTTGAATCAGCGAAATCAATTCGGTCTGATCGGGATTCACATGGGGACCAGGCAATAGCACAAGTTGTTTTGAACCATTTAGCAAACTCCACAGTTCCGCCTGCGATTCCGGCGGAATGACGGTGTCGTGATCCGCTTGGATCACAAGCTTTGAACCGTTTAATTCAGGAATATGCTGCTTTGGATCCATCAGTAAAGTCGGAGCCACTAGTGCCGAAACAATCGTATCCAACAGGAGCGGATGAATATACTCTTTCAAATTGTCTCGCAAAATGGCAGGCAAATTCACACCCGTACATACGAAAACCGTTCTTTCTAGTTCAATCCCCATTAGCTGAGCCACATGCAAACCCGATGGCATAAACACGCCGCCGAGGCTGACGCCCATCACAGATAAGCCTTTTTCTTTCATCCACGGTTGACGTGTTAGCCATGTGATCGCAAGGGCAATTTGCGCCGGTGTCTTGCGAACGAATTGCAAAACAGTACCAGGGTCGTTTTGAAAATCAGTCGCACTATAGGGATATTCAAACCCAATCATCACTTTATCCGCGAAGTCCCCGATCAAATTAACACTTTTTTCACCAGTGAAGAATCCAGAGATAATCATCAGCGCATGCAAATCGCGCGTTTGTTTATATAGAAATCCTTTAGGACCTTTCATCAATAAACTAATACGACCGGAACCTTCGTGATCTAACTTTACCTGATAAACCTGAGTTGTAGGATCTTCACGAAGCAATGTCACAACGGTCGGAGTAGCGTAGGGATTTGTTTTCACACCAAGTTCTATTTGAATCGTAGAGGCAGCAACCTGCGCCCTGTTCATAGGCTCGGCTGTAACGTAAGTAAAAAAGCCAAGGGTTGCGATAATCAAGATTTCAAATAGAATTTTTTTCATGCGCTTTTTTGTCGCGGGCCGATTCGTAAGTCAAATTATTTAACTACACGGAAAACATTCCTCAAAAAGATGAAGTTTTTTCCAGCGCTGAACTATCGCTGGATAAGGTACCTAAGTTGACGTAAACCACTCTCACTATGAAACGAATTCTTTGTTTTTTCTATGTATTTACGATGATTACAGCCTGCCATAAAGTCAGCGATAAAACTCCTTCTGAAGATCACGTCGCCAAAGCCACGACGTTCATCGATCAAGGTGACTATTCGTCAGCAATCGAACTCTTAGAAGACACTATGAAACACGAAGATACTTATGAAGTTCGTCTAGTGTTGGCATCTGCCTATGCCGGCAAAGCCGGAATCAAAGTTGAAAACTATTGGGATTATCTGGTTGGCTTTGATTCGTTCGCAAAAGACAAAGCTCCTGAAGTTCTAGAGGATATTATCACCGATGATATGATTCCTGAAAAACTAGACGAGAAATCCAAGTCTCAATTAAAAAATTTAAACGATAGCTACAAAGACATCCAACGATTAGAAAAAAAAGTTGAGAAGGTCCCCCTGATTGAAACTTCAAACCGACCATATCTGAAGAAAGCGCGTGCTTTACTAGAACAAACTTCAACTGCAAGCTCTAAACTTTATAGATCATTGTTAACTGTCGTTTTGATTAAATCTGAAATTCAAGACGGCAAACAATTGCTGGCCGCATGGTCTGATGCTTCATTTGATCCTTGCTTTTCCTTGTTGCCAGAAGTTTCCACATGGTCATCTAACGTTCTAAATTTAGTCAGCGAAGGTTTGGACGATCTGGGGCGCGCTTATCCGAAAGACAACGAACAGTATCAGGCGATGCGCACCCAAGTAAATTTAGTTAGTGATTATTCTCGCCAAGCTTTACCTTATCAGAAATCATTGGACAAAGTATGCGCCGACAAAAAATAGTTTTCGCATTTTTTATTTCACTATTTGGCGCCAACGCTTTCTCATACGAAGCTCCTAATCACTTTTTAAGTGGCAATGCAGGATTAATGGGAATGGGCTTACGACAAAGCTGTTATGCTTTAGATATAGCCGCCGATGTATTGCCATGTAACCCAGCTTTCATAGCCAAAGAAAAAGAACGCCGCTTTAATGCGAATCTTTCACTCGGCAACAACGTTTCATACCTGAAAGAAGCGACGGATTTATCGCAAGGTCGTGCTACGGAAGAAAGCATTCAGAAGCTATTTACTCAACACGAAGACAATGAATTGCAAACGCAGTTGGAACTTGGTCACGTACAAGAAACTTTTGGTTGGTCGGTGACCCCCGCACTTGTTAACTACAGCACATCATTTCACAATCAAGCACTGCCAAAAATTTCACTGTATGCATCTCTAGAAGAAATCGCCAAATTGCAATTTGGAAGCTACCTATCTGACGATTGGTCGTACGGCGTACAATTACGTTATGTTCATCGTCGCTTTGTAGCTTCGCAGTTTTATTTAACCGATGCTTTGGTTCCGGATGGTCATTATTTGTTTGAGCCTCGCCAGCAATATCTATTTTTTGTGGAACCCGGCGTGATGTTCGCACCGAAAGACAGTCCTTTAAATCCTGAATTTACATTGATGGTCGGTAATTCGGGTTTTGTGAATGAACGTTTCGCCGAAGTTCCAGTGGAGCCGGAATATCATTTCACTTCTAGTGTAAATCCAGAATTAGACTACGGGCGATTTAGCCTAGGCGTAGACGTCAATTTCAATAGAAAACTACGTGAAGGCCCAGGTCCACTCACACTGGGTGGATTTTATGAATTTGGAATCTTGCGTGTGTTTGGCAGTTTAGCTCGTGATGAAGATGGAATTGGTTTCGGAATCTTCAATACATGGTGGAATATGGGCGTAACTCATCGTAACGAATCGTTCCTTAATCCATTGGATGAACGGATCACGATCAGCAAAACATTTTTATTCCTAGGAATTGAAATATGAATTTAGGCTGGATGATAGCCTTAGTTCTATGCGTTTCAGATCTCGCGATGGCCAAACCTTCGTATGCGGCCAAAGAAAAATCTGTGCAAAATTCGCAGAACTGGAATGAATTCCAGCAAGCAATGGAAAGCCTTCGTACAGAAGACGAGCGACGTGGTACAAGTTTTATTATCTCGGGAACGCTTGTGACTGTTGGCAGCCTGCTGGCGATTCCAACCACTGAAGATTCTGCTACCAAACTAGTATACGGAGTGGCCAGTAGCGCCGGTATCGCTGCCATTACCTACGGTATTGCAAATATATATTACGGACATTCCTATAATTCATTTTACGATTCTTTAAGAAATGCAGATCTATCAGAGACGCAAAAAAGTGCGCTCGTAAAAAGTTTTATGTTCCATGAACAAGAGCGCATCGAACGCATGCGCCGAATGCAAATGTGGGCTCATTTTCTAGCGGCAGCCGTGAATGGTTATTCGGCCTCTGTTGAGAAAGATACAAACTCAAAAACCTTCTTTGCTGCCATTGCGACCCTTAATCTGGCTCTAGGTTTGTCATTTTCCTTCTGAAGCGATGCCGTATAAAAAAATGCAGCGACCTATTGGAAACTGCCGAATCGGTTGTTGACAACCTAAACCTCTCGGTAAAAAAACATTCCCTTGAGGGGGATTTATGAAATCTGTTTTATGGCTGGTAGCAAGCGCTCTCGTTTTGCTCACTTTAGGTTGCAAAGAAGAAGTCGACGATCAAACCATAGTTCAAGGTGCTGCACTTCACGTCGTTAATCCAACTCCAGTTAAAAGAAATTACCTAGAAAACAATCATCAACATAAAGTTCTTGTAGCCGTTATAGATTCTGGCACAGATTACAATCACCCACACCTTATCAACAACATGCACTTTACATTGAACAATCAAAATCAACCGGTCGGTTTAGGCTACGATTTTATCGGGCAAGATTATTGGCCGTCTCCGTATGTGGCGCGTACGCTAGACATCAATCCCGATGCGGATCAAAAAGATGTACCCGCTGTTAGAAATGCACGCCAGCGTGCGACTGAGTTAGCGAAATCATACCCTCAACTGGCTCAGTACCTAAATCCACTAAGAAATGTCGAACAAGAAATGGAATCGGGTGCCTTTCATGGAACACATGTTTCTGGATTAATAGTGTACGATGATCCACGTATTGGTTTAATTCCTTACCGCGTTCTTCCTATAAATGTTAAATACAAGAATGGTCGCGAAGATCAGTCACAAGATAAAACAGAAATCGTTATTAAAAACATTCTTCAAGCGATGACGATGGCGGTGAAAAATGGCGTCCGTGTTATCAATATGTCATTAGCACTTAAAGGTAACACTCCCGGCGATAGCCTGTTTAACTTGTTCGAAGATAGAGATAAAAAAACTAAAATATGGATGGCCCAAGTCAAAGACTTCATGGAAAAAAATCCCAACGTAATTTTCGTAGCCGCTGCAGGAAATGATTCTAAATGGGTTGACGACGCCACTAATCTTCAACTGCCATGTGGAATCGCCGCTCGGAATTTGGTTTGCGTGGGTGCTTTGGATACAGCTGGCAACTTGGCCTATTTTTCAAATTTAGTATTGAGCCAAGCCGCGTTCGTGGCAGCCAGTGGCGTGGATATTGATTCTTCAAGTCCTGTGTATATGTGCGACACCAAGTTCCTAACTCAATTAGAAAATGAAAAGAATGAGTATCCATTTGATCGTCCCGAATCATTTAATACCGCGATCAAAGATGCATTCAAAGACTGCGTAGGAAAATCTCCTACTCGCAAAGCTTCAGGAACAAGCATGGCATCACCAATGGTGGCTCGTACAGTAGCCCGATTGATTATCGACAATCCTGAACTATCTGGCGAACAGATAATCAAATTGTTAGTCGATCGTTCTGACAAAGTTCAAATGGGGCCGTTACTTTTGAACAAAGTGAAAACAGACAAACCGTCTTGGACAAAAATTAACTAATCAGCATACCAGTAAGCAAATACTGGTCTTCGAGTTAACGCGTATAAAAGATCAATTACTCTTTCGTTGCAGAAATCAAACTTTGAATTAACTGATTATTGCGATGTCGATATTGATACCACAAACGAACTTGATACGGAAACCGCAGAGGAATGGCAAATCGGGGCTCGCGGAATGATTGATTACTATCATCATCTTCTAATAAATAATCTGGTAAATAACCAAAGACCGGCTCTTTAGCAACTACCTTTTGAATCGTTGTCCAGCTGGGCATTTGACTTTCAATTTTTAACCATGGAGCTTTTCTAAGCAAAAAACTAACTTCAGGCTTGTGAATATTGGTTACAATACATGGCGCTTCGGCGGTTAACTTATTTTTGTACGCATTAACCAACTTAAAATCGCCGTTAAGTAAAATTTCAGAACTCACCGATCTGATGTTGTTCGTTTTAATTTCATCTAATGTGATCGCCAAATCGATTTGCTGAGTTTCCAGTAACTCGGAAATTTGAGCCCCGATACCCGTCGTAATTTGCACATCGACTTTTGGAAATTTCTTTTTAAATTTACGCAGCCTTTTCCACAGATAGGAATTTAAAAAACTCTGGTGCGTTGCCATTTTAACAACACCCACCGTATGTGCATCCTTAGAAGAAGTTTTATGTTTTAAATTTTCTACCATTTTCAGAATTTGTGCTGCTTGGTTTGCAAATAAAATTCCCTCTTTTGTAATCTCTAAAGTACCCCGTTGTTTTTTGGTCAGCTTGTATCCCAATTCATCTTCTAATGTTTTTATTCCTTGGGATACCGTGGACGGAGCCACGTTATTTAAAGCCGCTGCTTGAAAAGCACTTCCTAAACGACATGCATCAACGAAATATTGGATATGCTGAGTATTCATAATAATTGAATACTTATACCAAATTATTTCATTTTTTTAAACATGAAAAATGCAGTAGAACCCATAAAACCTAACGGAGTTCTCGTGAAATCTTACCTGGTAAACGCATATGCCACTTCTAATGATTCCCTGTACAGTCGAATGCTATTTCGAACCCTAGCTAAACTTATAAAACAACAACAAATTAATGCACCTAAAGTCCTTGATTTAGGCTGTGCCGATGCACGAGGCCGCCGTTTGCTTAAAGCCTACTTGCCAGACGAGTTTCATTATTTTGGTGTAGATATCGATAAGAACTTCAACCCCGATTTAATAGCCGATATACGCGATATTAAGCAGATTTTTGCTCGAGTTAAATTCAAACCCAATATAATTCTGCTTAATGATGTTTTGGAACATTTCGAAAATGGCAAAGACGACATCGAAAAATTTCTGTCTGAAATTATCAAATATGTTCCCAAGGATACATTGATCTATATCACCGTTCCACAAATTTATCGTTTGGATTGCTTCAAATTGCCACACCTGAAATATCCCGAACACCGAGTTCGATTCAACAGTATCGAATGGGCCGCACTTGTTGGAAAGAATCTACAGATCAGAAAAGCTCGAGCTGCCAGTTTCATCACGGGAGCTCCTCACCTTTTAATGGCGAGCCAACACTACACCGAATCAAATATTCTTGGCCAAGCTTTCAAATATATAAGAAGTAAAATGAATCGATCAGAGCTATTAGAAAAGTTAGATAGTAAATGGGTTAGTCGATGGGGGGAAAATCCGTTAGTATTTCCTATCAGCAACGGACTTATTTTTGAGTGTGTAAGTCGATGACTTCAACAAAAGGATACGTTTTTGCTATCACTTCATTGGTCTTCATGTCGTTAGCGGGCCCCCTTCAGAAACTAGGCTCAGCAAACAGCCATCCGTTACTGGTGACGTGCTGTTCAAGTTCCGTTGCTTTTCTGATGACTTTGATTGTCTGTATCTTTCAACGTAAAAATGTTTTCAAAAATTTCAATATATCAGTCTTATCTCTTTCCATTTTATATGCCCTGGCAATGGTAGCATTTTCTTACTCTGTAACTTTAGAAAATCCTTTTGTTGTTAGTAGTGTCGCTAGATCCTATATCGCATTTTCATTTCTTCTGTCGCTATTTTGGCTAAAAGAAACAAAAGCACAGAATAGATGGCCATCACTTTTAGTTATTACCCTAGGCAGTCTCGTCTTAAGTTTTACGGCCAGCACCACAGAAACTATTTATATGTCCAAGGGAATAGTACTCGCTTTTATCTATGCGTTCCTTTTTGCCATACACAATTCCTTTCTTAAACGTAGTTCATACATTTCGATAGTTTCTCTTTTGTTTTGGCAAAATCTATTGACTACATTTTTTATCGTCGTCTCAATTTTCATTCATGGACAGATCGAGGGAATAGAAAACACGGCGGTGGTTTTTGGTGGCCTTTCCGGCATCTTTAGTTCTTTTTGGGGCTTTCTTTTTTACCATCAATCAATTCGCCATTTAAAATTTAGTGAAGCGACCGCTATTCGGGCGTTCAGTCCTATAGTCGCTTTACTTGTTATCGCGCCATTCTTTCCACCCAAGGTCACGCCACATTTAATTTTCGGTTTTATGCTTATCTTACTTGGTCACTATTTTTATTTCAAAAGCGAGGTTGAAGATGCAAACACCAAGAATCGAAGAATATTATCGTTATTCAAATGAGAAAGAAATACTTTTGGAACTCTTGGGTCAAGAGCTAAAGGGCAATTACAGAACAGCCCTAGATGTGGGTGCCGGAGATGGTCGAATCAGCCAGCTACTTTCGGTTCGCAGTCGTTACCTTTCTTTATGCGAACCAAACTTATTTTACAAAGAAACGCTGAAAAACAAGTTTCCAAATGCGACGCTGATGACTGTACCGATTCAAAGCGCTAGTTTAGAAACTTACGATTGCATTTTAGTTTCACAGTCGATGTATTCTCACGACACAGAAAATTGGATTCCGGTTATTCATTGGTTACTAGAGCATTTGAATGTAGGGGGTGATTTACACTTGATCGTCAACAGTGATCAAGGCGATTGGTGGGAAGCCGTCAGAGGCATTTGGACAACCGCTCCCGACGCACTAGCATTTAATTATTTTCCTTCTTCACGGTTGATCCAAAGATTAAGCGAGACAAATCACATTAAGACCAAACGATTTGCTTACCAGATGGCATTTCCTAATCGTTCCTCATTTGAAAATTATATTTTGCGCTCGTGCGTCCCATTAAAAAAGAAAACTCCCGAACTGGATTCAATTTTGGAATCGTATTTGAATTCTATACCATCGGAAACGTTAACCCTAAACTATGTATCTGACTTAATCAGTCTAAAGCGTGTAAGGTAAGTTGTTATTTTTCATCTTCGATCTCAAGAGAATCTTCACGAGATCCTAATAAGATACCTTTTTTGTTTTTATTTTGCGCGTTTGGATTTTCACGTTCATAAGGATTAATAAATGTTTCAGCATCGGATTCGTAGGAATTAGCCGCAGCAAAATCATTAGCAAACTGCCGATCGCCACGCAATTCATTGGTTGTATCGTATGCCCGATCTGTTTTTCTTTTCACCGATTTCAAATCGTTGCTTGAGGGTGTGTTATCTAATTGTTTTTCCATTAAAGCCTCCATCCTGATTTTCTAGTGCAACGATTTCTATTGCAACGGTAGGACCATCCTGAAAATCGATACCGGCTGGAAAACCTTATCCAGCTGTATTTCTGGGTCACCAATTGGGGAATATTTCCACGGACTTTCTCAGTTAGAGACAATGGGTTGCCACTGAGTTTCGCTCTAAATGTCACCAGCGAAAGATACCTTGCCATTTGATAAACTAGGGGTATGTTTAAACGAGTAAAAGTAACACTTATGTTTTGGTTACTTTTCACGCTCTCGGGAGCTTGGATTGATCGTTTAGACAACTTTCACAACGGGTACTTCTACTTGTCACATCAAAAAACTATTGAAAGCATTTTGGCCCAAATGTCGGACTACCGTCACAACGGTTTAATTTCGCAGTTAGATAAAGACATGGGGGATACGCTTCAGCGAACCGGTTCTTACTATACATTGCTAAATTTTTTAGGGGCTGAAAAAGATGATCTTGGGCGTACCCTCGCAGAGGGTTACGCTGCCGACATGGATCAATTGACCTACAAAGACGGAATTTATCGCCGATCCAATGACCCAGATTACTGGGGTTTTAATCCTAATAACTGCAGTCGAGATCAGATCTTTGCCGCTCAGGCAGCCATCGTGACGTATCGAGATTTCGATCGGGGTCGATCGCTGTTTCATCAATTCCTAAAGCGTGGTTTTCTAAATCAAAACGTAAGGCATAACTGGTCTTACCCTTGGGAAAAATCGTACGTTTGGAAAATTCCAGACATTCCGACGCCGTCACAATTATCATTATTATTGCGAGGCTTAGGGAATAGACTTGTTTACCCACTCGTTTTTCTATTAGATGCGTTTATAATTGCCGATATTCAATTCTTTAGACGCCTGGATAAACGACAACTTTGGGACTATGACGTAAAAGTTTTACCGTCGTTAATTGCCGCAAATTCTTATTTACCTACACTTTGGTCGCGTTGGGGATTAAGTCTGTATTTACGTGATCGAAACGATATTACTCAACGAGTCCGTTATTACAATCAAGATAAATTTAACGGTATCAAACCACTCGCAGAGCTATACGATCTGTCCCTTGCAAAGATGAATGATCAATTTGTATCCTCGCCCTCTTCTTTGGGCGTACCTGTTTCCCAAGTTTCCAAGCAAAGAAGTGTCAGTAGTCAGTCCGATTAGTACTAGGGAAGTAGCCGATCTTTCTCTTGAGAGGTCGGCATACGACATGTCTGTCGTCGTCCAAAAAGGAAATATCTATTACTTGCTATCCATTTGTAAACAAGATCACGAAAAAATCTTGGTATTACGAGTATAACTCCCGCTAGTTTCCAAATACCGCCCATATCTATCAGTAAATGCAAAATGGCATCAGATCGTTGAAATGATTCACTACCATTCCAGTAAACAACTGTGTTGGTATCATTGATATTATTCTCTGGAATTATCGATCTTGCGGTTTCACCCTGTAGCGAGGCAAACTTAACGCGTGCGCGTTTATCTTGGCGCATGGCCCAATCTACAAGTCCATTACATAAAGAGCAATAGCCATCAAAAAATAGAATATTCATTTTCGCTTCTTGCATCATACAGAAATACCAAGAAAGTTGCTACTGCGCCCGCCAAAAGTCTGTTTATTAATTTTTTTGATGGAGCATATAATCCCTCAGTATGCAAAAATAGAAGCAGAAAAAAAACGAGGAGGAAAAATGAAAAGAATTACCATAATTGCATTGTCTGTCGCCGTAACAATGACGGCCTGTGTGTCGAAATCGACTCACGAAAAACAAGTTGCCGACATGAACAAACAACTAGAAGCATCCGTTGCTGCCATTTCAAAAGCTAGAACTGAAAATGCCGCACTAACTGAAGAAAGAAACAAACTACAAGAAAATTTGATCACGACAACTAAAGATCGTGGAGCATTAAAAACATCACTGGATGATATGAAGAAGGCAATGGAGGAAATGCGCCAACGCCAAGCAGAGCAAAAGCAGCGCCTACAAGAATTCGAAGATCTAACAAAGCGATTTAAAAAACTAACAGACTCTGGCGCGTTATCTGTGCAGTTTATCGACGGCAAAATGGTTGTAAGTTTAGGTTCTGACGTTTTATTCCCATCGGGTTCTGCTAAATTGTCTCAGGCCGGATTAGAGGCATTGAAAGAAGTCACGAACCAACTGAAATCAATCCCCGACAAGCGATATCAAGTCGAAGGCCATACGGACAATGTTCGTATTGCTACTGCTACATTTCCATCAAATTGGGAATTAGCAGCAGCGCGCGCAATCAACGTGACACGATCAATGATCGAGGCTGGAATGCCTGCAGAGCGTGTAAGCGCAGCAAGTTACGGCGAAACGTCGCCACGTCAAAGCAACGATACTCCAGAAGGCAAAGCCGCTAATCGCCGTATTGCTATTGTTGTAGTACCAGATTTATCAACCATGCCGGGCTATGATCAACTAAGCAAACAAACTAAAACTCCGTAATTGTTTTTTTGTTCCTATGGGGGCACATAGCCCTCGTAGTTTCAGCGTTTCGGTAATTTTTCCGAAACCATAAAATGATTGGGATTCAATGATTCCCCTTTTATTCCTTGGTACGTCAGCAAATAATAAATTTTCTTACCAACAACAAAAGCCTGTGGCTGCGGTGGTATCTGCCCATCAAAAATAGATATACTGACTTCATTCGCGGAATCATTCTGAAAAACTGAGAAGAAATTTCTATTTGTAGGTCCAACTGTCGGCCCGTCCTTAGGTTGAGGTGTATGTTCCTTGCCGGTGAATCTAATCACGAACTCTTTAAATCTAAATGAATAATCTTTAATTTTTGGGAGTTTTTTGTTTAACTCAGGCACCACCATAGCTTCGATATCTTGGGCCAATTCTAATTCCACCGCATCATTGCCAACGTTAAAGCCGGTGGAGGGAGTTTGAAAGTGGCCATCATAAATCCCGATTGTGTTGGGTTTACCATCGTCGCACCTGAATTCAAGCGACGTGTATTTCGTTTTTGGCCCCCAACTTTTCATTTTATCACCATCCGCTGGCAAGGCTTTGATTCGATCCATAATTTCACCAATCGCCGATTTCTCTTTTGTCGAAGCCGTTGCTACTACGTCATGTTTTGATTCTGACTTATATTTTATAATCGTCAATTCACTGCAATTGGCACTTGTAAACCACGGTATTTTTCGCACTTCAGACCTCGCTGATGATAAATAAATAAAACTTGAAAAGATTAAAATCGAAACAGGTATTTTAAACATAATTAAGCTTAAAGTGTCTTAGCTAAAATCGCAATACCAAATAAAATAAACAAAATACAAGCTACCATGCGAACCCATTTCATAGGAATACGGCTCAGCATTCGTTCGCCCAAGAAAATAGCCAATGCATTGGAAGCCATCATACCAACTGTGGAACCAAAAGTAACAAGAACCGTGCTCGCATACCGTGCACCCAAAGCGATTGTCGCCAGCTGAGTTTTATCACCCATTTCAGCTAAGAAAAATGCAACAATGGTTGTAAACAAAACTCCATGCGAACTGGAATTTTTTAAATCGTCTTCTTTGTCTGGGATAAGAATCCACAGACCAAACGTGAAAAAAATGAAAGCCAAAATCCACGACATAGTTTTAGGTTCCACCAGCGACGCCACCCAAGCACCTGCCCACGACGCTAGCGCGTGATTTAAAACCGTCGCGATAAATACACCTAGCAAAATTGTCCAAGGCTTTTTAAAGCGCGTAACTAAAACCAGCGACAGAAGTTGTGTTTTATCCCCCATCTCGCCTGCGAAAACTAATAAGAATGAATTTAAAAACGCTTCCATAAATGACCTCACTATAGTTGCACCGTGAGATGGAAGTCGTTATCCGACAAACGCGACCGCACGGCAATTGTTAAATTACCAATGCTAGTCTCGTCAGTAAGATTGTTGAAATCCTATAGATGTGCCGGGGGTTGAACCCAGTATGTCGACACACATCTCGAGCAACGACGCTCAAGCGACTACTCCCTAACATGAGCAGAGTACTGCAAATTCCAAAAAGGGACAATAGTCTATTTATGGTTTAAGCCGCGGCGGGAGACGCCCCGGATTGAGACACCTTTGTCAAAACATATTGATTCCACCAATTATAACATGGGTCCGATAAGTTTGCTAACAAACGAGGCACCATGAAAAGAATATTAATCGCTGAAGATGATGAATTTCTTAGAGATATTTTAAAGGAATACTTGGAAGACAATGGTTACAAAGCAACTGTTGTTCCAGATGGTAAAACAGCCCGTGATGTTGCTCTAACGGGCGAATTTGCTCTTGTGATTAGTGATGTTCAAATGCCCTTTCTGAATGGAGTCGAATTGTTGCAGTGGCTTAGAGGCAAATCGCAGATTCCATTCATCTTAATGACGGGATTCACCAATCTTCTAGAAACCCACCAAGCCGCAGAGATGGGGGCCAATGGTTTTTTAACCAAGCCATTTTCAAATAAGGATCTGTTGGCTTTAATCAAAAGTCTTATTGAACCTAAACCGGAAGAAATAACGACTGAAGAAAACAAAAAAAATACGCAAGAATACTGTAAAGTATCAATCGACGAATTCGTAGCTAAACCCAAACTAGATTACGACATTTATGTATGCCTCCAAGAAACCAAATTTTTAAAAATCGCTCGATCTGGCGAAACACTAGATGTCACGCGTTTGAACACATATCGCAGTAAAGGACTAAGCTTTTTCCATATTAAAAAAGAAGACTTTAAAAAACTCGTGGACTTCAATATAGGTATTTCCAAAGTCCTACAACAAAATCAAAACGTTCCAACAGAGAAAAAGCTACGATTCATGCGCTACACAAGCGAAGTTATTCTTGAACATTGCTTTGTAGACGAAATGAATAAGATAGCTTTTGATGAAGCGCATGATTTTTTTAAACTATCGATGAACCTGTTATCTGAAAACGCGGAAACCTTTAACCTTTTAGAAATTTTAAATGGTCACTCAGATTCCATATATGCCCATAGTCTAGGTGTATCCATCTATTCAATTATGATTGGTAAAAAACTTAACTTCACATCACCACAAACTATCTTCAAACTAGCCATGGCTGGCCTATTTCATGACATTGGCAAAAAAGAAATTGAAAAAAGAATTTTAGAAACTCCACGTCCACAACTTACTGTTAACGATAGAAAAATGTACGAAACGCATGTTCTACGTGGGCGTGAAATAATGCAGTCGATTCCGAACGTACCTCAGGATGTGATACAATTGATTTACGAACACCACGAAGACGAAGTGGGCCAAGGTTACCCGAATGGGACTGCTAAAAATCGCATGCACCCGCTTTCTAATATTATCCAACTAGCAAATAAGTTTGTTAACCATGTCGTAAAAAACCCATCTCATCACCAGATATCAGGACGTGAAGCCGTCTTTATGATTGAAAAATTCGAAGGTGACCGAGTGAATAAGACATCGCTCGCGGCATTAAAAACATTAGTGTTCGAGAAAAAGGCCGCTTAGCATGAAGCTCAAGCTTGGTCTGGCGATACTTTTCAGCATCGGATTATTTTTTGAAATTTATCGAGATTTCATAAATCCACCTACTCGTTATACTGAAGAGTCAGGCAAATCTAGCCATTCCCCGCAATCCTTTTCTCCACTTTCTGAACCCATGGAATTGAACAAACCGAAAGCATTACTTGGCCGAGATCTTTTTTCAGATACACGACTATCGAAAGGCAACCAAATATCATGCAAATCGTGCCATAACTTAGAAAATGGTGGTGCTGATAACGCTCAATTCTCTGCGGGGGTGGGAAACTCTCGGGGAATAATTAACACCCCCTCCGTCTTCAATAGCTCGTTAAACTTTAAACAGTTTTGGAATGGCAGAGCAGATGATTTAAACAGCCAAATTGATGGGCCCATTCACAATCCTCTTGCAATGTCGTCGGACTGGCCCGAAATAATCTCGAAATTAAAAGCCGATCCTAACTATGTCAGCCAATTCAAAAAAGTTTTTGATCAAGAGATCACAAAAAATACAATTATTGAATCTATTGTCGAATTTGAAAAAGCACTTATCACCATAGATGCTCCGTTTGATTTATATCTAAAAGGAGACCGGTCCGCAATGACCGAAGCTCAACATCGTGGATTCACTAAATTCCAGGAATATGGATGCATCGCTTGCCACCAAGGACAAAATTTAGGCGGTAACATGTTTCAAAATATGGGTGTTGCATTTGACTATTTTGCCGAACGCGGTGGAAGTTACGAATCGGATCAGGGACGATTTGCAATTACAAAACTATATCCTGATTTACATGTCTTTAAAGTTCCCAGCCTACGGAATGTGGAATTAACGGCCCCCTATTTTCATGATGGCACAGAACCAAGTCTAGAAAACGCAGTAAAAAAAATGGGGCGATACCAACTTGGGCGCGATCTTCCTAAAGAGGATGTTAAAGATATTGCCAATTTTCTAAAAGCATTGACCGGAAAAAAACCTAAAATTCTACGCGAGGCAAACAATGCCAATGAAAAATAAAAACAAAGCATTTTTTGCTTTTGTAATGATTTTAGGTATTTTTTTATTTGGCTTTATATACATACGAAAATCAATACGTGAAATTTCTGATCACGCCAAAATTTTGCATACGTTTGAGCAATCAAAAATTTCTAATCATGACTTAAACGAGAACGTATTACGACTGAAAACGTTTCTTTTGCAAACATACGACCCCCTTGTTCGCGACATGGCTAAACTCGAAGATATCTGCAAACGTTTGAAAAATGATTCTATATTTAGCATTTTACGAGTTAACGAAACCAAAGATTTGCTAAATGATTATTGCCAAGCTCTGAGCGAAAAAGCGGAGCTTTTAGAGCAATACAAAACTCAGCATTCCGTCCTAAGGAACTCGATAAAATACCTGCCACAAGTTGTAAAGGGACTTTCGAATTCTAAGTACAGCGATATTACTCATGCTTTATTTTCCAACGCTATTCTTTACAATTTTGATCGCAATGAAGTACTGGAAGAAAATATCTATAGTTTACTTCAAAAGATTCCAAAACATTCTAAAAACAAGAAAGAAGAGGTTTTGCTGGAGTCACTAAAGCTGCATGTCAAATTGATGGTAGATTACAGCTTAACCCGTTCAGTATTAGAAGAGAAACTTTTGGCTAATAGCATTGTCGCAAAACTCGAGCTTTTGGAAGGCAGTTATCTAGAAAACTATCAACGCCTTCAAAATCGCGGGGCCGTATTCAATTACGTCCTGATCTTTGTATGTTTCATTTTAGGAATTTGGCTAATTTTCATCTTCAAAAGACTTCAAGGACTGACAGAGGATTTACGTAATTTAAATGGCAGTCTAGAATCGAAAGTGCAATCGCGTACGCAAGAGTTGTCTCAAGCAATGAAGAGCCTTGAAGCAAGTCAGACAGTGTTAGCTCAGTCTGCAAAAATGACGGCTCTTGGCGAAATGGCTGGTGGCATAGCTCACGAAATCAATACACCACTAAGTGCTATTTTGATGAACGCCGAAGTACTTATGGATAAAGCAGATCAGGAACCGACTCCAGAACAGATCCGCAAGCGAGCAGACACAATCATAAAAATTGTAGCGCGGGTTTCAAAAATTATCATGGGGTTAAAACGGTTTTCTAGAAATGCCGACGCCACTGAAAAATCTCGTGTATTGGTGCAAACAATCATCGATGATACGATGACTTTGTGTAGTGAAAAATTCAAATCGCAATCTGTTATTTTGGAAATTAAACTGGAGTCTCCCGACTTAACAATTAACTGTGTACCTGAACACATTTCTCAAGTTTTGTTAAACTTCTTAAATAATTCGCTGTACGCATTAAAAGAAACTACTGATTTGTCCAACAAATGGATTTCAATTAATGCTCTTAAAAAAGAAAATCGTGTTGAAATTAACGTTACGGATGCCGGGACTGGCCTACCAGAAAATATTCAGGCAAAATTGATGCAGCCATTTTTCACAACAAAACCACCGGGTTCAGGAACAGGGTTAGGTCTAAGCATTTCCAGAGGCATCATAGAGCAAAACGGTGGGGAGATGTTTTATGATAAAACCTGCCCCAACACCCGCTTTGTCATCAGATTGCCTGCTTAAATGATCCTAAGCAGGCTCAAAACAAATTGGAAGCTTGTTTTTTCGATCCCATGGTGACGTCGAGCAAACGCGTTTACCTTGAAATATGAAAAGAAAATCAAAAAACAAGATAAGGTTGATTATCTACCTATTTCGAACCAGTTCAGCAATAACATAAATTTTTCCGAATTATCGTACCCATCGGCCACCATCATAGGTGACGATTTGATCTAATTTAAATTTAGAACTAAAATCTTCGTAGGGAGCACTAATGCCGGTTTTTCTGCGAATAGTGTACTCGATTTCGCTTCGATCTTTATAAAATGTTTCAAAATAATTTGTAACGACGATAGTTTGAATTAATATAGCTCCTGTATTTTTATCTTTTACCTGTGAAAATCCTTTTATTCTCCAAATTGCACTTGTATCGACTTTGGCTTCAACGACCGGCAACTCGATATAAACTTGCCGAGTTTGATTACATCGTTTATACCTGCACTCGGCAGGTAACCAATCAATTTTTAATTTGATATAACCTGCGCCCGCAGAATTCACATTTCCCTGAGTCCACTTCATATCTAACAAACCTGTCATTTGAACAGCTTTCATATTTAGTTTTGGATCAAAAAATCCACCAAGAACGTTAGCTCGTTGAAAGTATGTTTTTGCACTTGCTCTAACATTGTTTGAAAAACCAAAAACAGTCATTAAAGCCATTATGCTAGCCAATAAATTCATTTTTTTCATACTCATTTTGTCCTTTAACCTGATTGAAGAATATATATTTTCAGGTGTCGATATCATCAGCAATACAAACAAAAATCAACGAGTTCTAAATGAAAATGATATTAATACTATTTTCTTTACTTACAGTAGGACTCAGGTTAGTTGATTCAAAATCCTAATAGCAACTTACCTGAGAAATTTCTTTGGTATTGAATTCGGGACGATATTCAAAATGCATAGTATCGTAATGATTCCATTTTCCGCCCCATATAAATCCATGTTTTTCAAAAATTCTAATTATTTTTAACGGTATATAAGGCCTCTGACTAGGAACAAAATGATCGTGTTCGTAGGCACTTTCCCCTTTTTTGGCTTGATCTGGATTTCGTTTGATTTCATCCCACAACCAATATTGCGCCGGGTGATCGGTCAATAAATCAATAGCCGTCCCGAATGAATGAGTCGACAGCCGATGGCTACCAGCGATATTTCTCCAATTGAAGGTCATTCCATTTAATTGTTTTTGACCGCTTAAAAAGGGCGTTAAAAACTGTCGGCTTTCTTTATCTGTGGAACTGAGCTTTATGAGTTCAGCGCCAACTAGTTCTAACATTCTGGCGCCAGAAAATTTTTTCTGAAATTTAATTTTTTGATTTAAGAAATCAATAGTTACCAAATTTTTTTGAACCTCACTAGCAGAAGATCCGTACAAATATTTGTTTAGTTCTTGAATTCGTAGTCTTCCTGGATCGTAATTTTGTCGTTTTTCTGGAAGTTGATTTTTTCCAAACTGATAATAGATATAAAAAATAGAAAAAATGTCCAAATCCGATGAATTCATGCGCTCATAAAAAGAAAGTGGATTTTCATTATAGCAAGGTATGGCCAGGGCGTGCTTTTTGATTGGGTTTTTAATAACTAAAAAATCCCGTTTGTTTGAGCTTCGAAGTTCAATTTCATCTCCACAACTGGAGTATATTTTTCCGACTCGCTCGCAAGCCATGCGAGCCACTAGGTGATCTGAAAGGTCGTTCTCATTTAAATTTGTAATGATACTTTCTAACTGACCTAAATCTTTAATTTCTAGCCCAGAATCGGCATTCAAATTAGATTTTGAATTGCATCCAGAGTTCAAAAAAGCGCCCAAAAGAAAAGATAGACAAACTCTGAAGCAAGCGAATCTGAATTTTGATAAAATCACTTGAACCAAATCCAGTCCCCTGGAGGAAGCAGCAGAATCCCACTGTAATAGTAAATCTTTGATGGTTTACCATCTACTATGCTATTAAGCCCCTTAGGTGAGCCATAAGGTGGATTAAAATACCCTTCTTCGATATTACGAGGATTATTAGGTTCATGAGGAGAATGGGATTCATTGACCCAACCATGGTACCCTGGAAACACATGAAATCCGCCGTGAGGGACCCCGATAAAATAAGGTACTTTGTAAAAATCAGTTAAGTCAGTGGTGTTTTTAACCACTGAAGAATTTTTAGAAGGATTAAAATTAACCATCAAGTAGTCAACAGGTACATGATAGTATGTTTTATATTTATTTGCTATGTAGTAGCTGTAAATATGATCTTCAGGCGTGGCGCCGATTTTCTTGACATCGCTTGGTGTCGGATGTTTTTGAGTGGCATCCGTATTCCAATAAACTACTTTCCATCCTAATTTTTTCAATGCATAGCCGAGAGCAATACCCGTGCGTTGGTTGGCGTTATAAAAAGCCATTAATTTTTCATAAACACGCACCTGATTTGAAGCGACAAAGCCTTTTCCCAAAAACCTGTGCGTATGCATTTCACAGCTTGTGATCATCAGATCCTGTGCGCTGGGAGGAGCGGCACACTTTGCGATTTTGGAAATAAAATTTTCCTTTTGAGTAAGATTTAACTTGCTGAATTTAGATTTAAATCCAAAAAGCAAACTGACACCGCAATCGTCATAGACTTGTTTAAATTTTTGAGTGAATTCTTTTTGCTCCTGGACGGTTGTAGAAATTAACTCTTGAATGTGATCTTTGTGAAACTCAATTTCCGCTTCTGTAAAACTAATTTCGCCTTTAAAGGGAGATTTTTCCGCCGAAAACAAGTTTTGCGAAGTCAGCACACAAATAAATAAAAGAAAATAGTTCTTTAATAGATTCATTTTTTTTCCAATTGTTTACCACTAACGTTTTTTTAGAATTCAAATTATATTGCAATAGTCTTAATTTGTCCTCTGTAGAGAAATAGACACTTCGGCAAAAATCGTCAGTGACGATGGTTCTTTCTCAAATAAGTGAATAGAGACGAAATCATTTAGCCGATAGG
>TARA_B110001454_G_scaffold22281_1_pt1 | contig 51343 bp, 47 predicted proteins | sample TARA_B110001454 | Tara Oceans TARA_B110001454 (sample SAMEA4397004) | marine metagenome | biome: Polar Biome; feature: [MES] marine water layer (ENVO:01000295) within the mesopelagic zone...; material: water (ENVO:00002006), including particulate matter (ENVO:01000060) such as...... | reverse complement strand
ATTATCTTAAAAATTAAAAATTAAAAATTAAAAATTAAAAATTAAAAATCATTTCTTAATTTATAGGCATAAAAAAACCCGAATTAATCGGGCTCTTTTATCATGATGAAATAATTATTCTTTTACTTCATCAATACCATCTTGAACTTGCTCGCCTACTTCTTCGGCTGGATTTTGGAAGGGTTCTTTCATTTTGTCACCCACTTCATCTGCGGTGTCTTCGATTTTATCACCAGCATCTTTAACCATTTCTTTGGTGCTTTCATAAGCATCGCTTGCTTTGTCACTTACTTTGTCTGCGGTATTATTATCACATGCAGCCAATACTAAAGCCAAAGCAGCTACTGATAGAGTCGATAAAATTTTCATGAAAATCTCCTAAAGTTTATTTAAAATTTTTACAGTTTTTTAATAAATTTTTAACTGTTTTTCTAAGGTATATTTTTCTTTTTGCCAGTAATCAGTCCTACGACTAATGAAATAGCAAATAATACAATAAAAATAAAGAACAACACCTTTGCTATACCTACAGCAGAGGATGCAATACCTCCAAATCCAAATCCAAACAACGCAGCAACGATCGATACGATAAAAAATACTAAAGCCCAATGTAACATAGTTTCACCTCATTTGTTTTTAATCATCTAATAGCACTAAAAAGTGCGTGTTTGATCTAAAAATTTACATTGATTGGGTGAATTAAAAAGCTAATTGTGCTGAAACAGATACTATGTCAATTTCAGGATCAATTTCTTCATCAAGCTGGTAACGATCATAATCAACTCGAATATCAACTGAATCGCCTAACCCTATTTCTAAGCCAACACCGGCAAAAAAGTCTTCGCCTTTAAAGTTTTCTTTAATAGGAAGATTACTAACTTTGTAGTCTGCTTCCCACATTAACCAACCACCACGCGCTCGAATTGCAAAATAATCACCAATAGGAAGACCTAGCGTTAATGCGGCTGATACACCTTCTATTTCTGATTTAATAAAACCATCTTCACCATCACTAAAAGAAAGATACGTTAGCTCTGCACCTAATACATCGTTTGCTTGAGCACCTAAAAATATCTTACCAACGGTATTTTCATCACTAAACTCTTGATCATTATTATCGTCTTCAAACTCAAATTTATATTGACCATAACCGGCACCAATATATCCATAAGCATCTGCTGACGCCATGATAGGAGTGAATGACAAGATTCCTGCAGTTGCAATCGTACTAATACTTTTAAACATGGTTCGTCCTTATTTTGTTAAACACAATTACTATTGGGCAACATGCGTGCCAAATTAATTTTCACTGTTTTTGGGGCAAAATACGCATAAAAATATTTAATATGGTTGAAAATAACCGATCAAATCGACACATGGTTGAAATCAACCGCATAAATATTTGTAATAATTAACAAAGTTATAAATAGATAAAGACATTAACTTTATACAAATATAAGATCCCACTATCCATGTGAACACTTGCTTCTATTGATCACTAGGTAATCCCTACCAGAGTTTATAAAAGGAATTGATGCATGAAAAAGCGATTGTTGATTATTGACGATAACGCTCAAAATAGTGAAAGTTTAGCGAGGCATTTTAAAAAGAAAGATTGGCGTGTCGATATCATCGACAGTTTAACGTTAGTAAAAGATCATCTTAGTGATGATGACTTTTGTCCTGATGTTATTTTGGCCGACCTAGATGTTTCTGCTGATGAAATGTTTAAAAACAGCGATGAACTTCAAGAGCTAACCAATTTTTCTGAATGGATATTTACCTTCGATCCTGATGGCGACATAAATATTGATGAGCTTGGTGATTTTGCTTATGACATTTTAGCGAAACCTATTAAACACAGCCGTTTAGAGATTGCTGTTAATCGCGCCCATCGATTAGCGACGATTAATCGTCGTCTTATAAAATCTGGCAATACTAAAAAAGAGCTTTACCAGATAGATAGCTACTTAGGTCAAAGTGAAGCGGCTCAACACGTAAGAGAAATGTTAAGTGTTTTATCTGATGCCCCTATCAGCGCAGTAACCATTGTTGGCGAGACGGGCAGTGGTAAAGGCCTTGCAGCACGTATTATTCATCACAGTGGTTTAAACAGTGATGGCCCTTTAATAGAAATTAACTGCGCGGCTTTGCCTAAAGAATTACTTGAGTCGCAATTATTTGGTCATGAGAAAGGAGCATTCACGGGTGCTAATGAGCGTTTTCGTGGGTTATTCGAACAAGCTCATGGTGGCACATTGTTTTTAGATGAAATTGGGGATATGGATTTAGATCTTCAAGCGAAACTACTGAAGGCGCTAGAAGATAAAAAAGCCCGCCGTATTGGTGGCGAGCGTGAAATTAGTTTTGATGTGCAAATTATTGCGGCTACCGGTGTCGATTTGGCCGAAGCGATGGATAAAGGCGAATTTAGAGATGATTTATATCACCGTTTAAATGTGTTCTGCGTGAGTCTGCCGTCGTTAGCACAGCGTAAAGAAGACTTGGTCGAATTGGTTCCTAGCATTATTAAAGAATATAACGGTAAGGCAAATAAGCGCGTTACGGTTGTGACCGATGAAGTGTGGGAGCAGTTATTTAATTATACTTGGCCAGGAAACATTCGCGAATTACGTAATGTTATTGAACGCAGCGTATTATTGTCGAAAGATGAAGTATTACCTGCTAAATGGTTACAGCTAACAGAAACATGCGATATACAAAAAGAGCAGTGTGAGAGTTATAAGACTAATAATGAAATTACCATTCATTTAGATGGCAGCATGAAGCTAGATGAAATGGATAGCTTTATTATTCAAACGGCACTTGAACAAAATGATTATAACGTTTCTCAAACTGCCGACATTCTTGGCACCACACGAGAAACTTTAAGATATCGTATTCAAAAATATAATTTAAAAGATAAGGCCTCATAAACAATAATTCTTGGCTCAAATAAACCACCAAGTGGTGTAAATAAACCAGATGAACAACAATGCTGAGCTGGTTAGCCTGTAAAATCGTGCATTACATGGTTGGCATAAATGCTGCGTTATTATCATTTCTCGAAGTCGAAGAGGAAATGCATAATGAGTGAAGCAACAGCTTATAGAGAAAAGTACGAAGCAAAACTTGACGAGTGGAATGCTGAAATTACTAAATTGAAAGCTAAAGCACGCCAAGAAAAATCGGATGCATCAATTACGCTGCATCATAAGGTGGAAGATTTAGAAGCAAAACATACGGCTTTGAAACAGAAGCTGAATGATGTTTCTGATGACAATAATAATGCCTGGAATGAGCTAAAGTCGGGTATTGAAAAAGCGGGTTCAGATTTAAGTGGCTCAATTAAAGCGGCTGCACATAAATTTGAGAAGTCATAAAAGCAACTGAGCCTCGAGTTAAAATAACTTGAGGCTCATTCCTTCTATAATCACTCGCTAATACCTATCTTTCCGACCCCAAGCCTCACATTCTATCGTCAGCTATGCTATCTTGCGCGCATCTAACCACAAGGTCAGTTTTTGGCCCTTCTCTATTAATAAGAGACCCAGTTTATAAAGGTGTTATATGAATGCAGTTTTAGTTGCTGTGACGTTAATGTTAGTGCTCAGTGTTGCACGGCTTCACGTTATGTTATCCATGATCGTCGCCGCATTCGTGGGTGGCTGGGTTGCAGGCATGGATGTCGATTCCACCCTGACGGCGTTTAATACTGGCATTGGTGGCGGTGCAGGTATCGCATTGAGTTATGCTTTACTCGGGGGCTTTGCTGTGGCGATTTCTCTATCGGGTTTGCCGCATTTATTAGCTCAAAAAATATTAAATCGCATTGGTGGAGAAGATCGCCAGCGCCACTCAGATACTTTTTGGCTACGTAATGCTTTGCTACTAGGCTTAATGCTGGTTGCCGTAAGTTCACAAAACATCATACCGATTCACATCGCATTTATTCCGATTCTCGTTCCTCCGCTATTGTTAGTAATGACTCGCTTACAATTAGACCGCCGTTTAGTCGCGTGTGTATTAACCTTTGGCCTTGTAACGCCGTATATGTTTTTACCTATAGGCTTCGGTAATATTTATTTAAACGACATTCTTTTAGCCAAGGTAAATAGCGCAGGTCTTGATACTGAAGGTGTATCTGTCGTCTCTGCCATGGCAATTCCAGCACTGGGTATGTTGTTTGGTTTATTGATAGCAGCTTTCTTTAGCTATCGTAAGCCTCGTAGTTATGATCAAGCAAAAATTGAGAAGGTAGAGCATATCGATCAAGAATTCAGTGCTAAGTCGTTATGGGTTGCAGGTGCGGCTATCGTTTTGGCTTTTGTGGTTCAGTTGTATTTAGGCTCTATGGTATTAGGCGCGATGGCTGGTTTCTTATTATTCTCAGCAACAGGCGTTATTCGCTGGCATGAATCTGATGGTGTCTTGGTTGATGGTATGAAAATGATGGCGTCGATTGGATTTATTATGATTGCTGCCTCTGGATTTTCGGAAGTGATAAAAACGACGGGCCATATCGACAGTCTAGTAAATGGAGCATCGGGCTGGTTGGGTGATAATAAAGCATTAGCCGCGTTGTTATTGCTAATCGTTGGTTTGGTACTAACGATGGGGATTGGTTCTTCGTTCTCGACCATTCCAATTATCGCCGCGATTTATGTCCCTTTGTGCATGCAGCTAGGTTTCAGTCCTTTAGCGATTGTAGCATTAGTCGGAACGGCAGGTGCACTAGGTGATGCAGGTTCTCCTGCGTCTGACTCTACTTTAGGGCCAACCGCAGGCTTGAATGCCGATGGTCAGCACAATCACATGAGTGATACTGTGATACCGACCTTTATCCACTTTAACCTGCCGTTATTAGCAGCAGGTTGGGTAGCAGCAATGGTGCTTTAATACTTAGAATAAAAAGGATTCTAAGTATTTAGAATTTTACGTGCAAAATGAGCAAGGTCGGTATATACCGGCGCTTGCTTTATCTCAGCTTCCACATCGCTTGTTAACATTTTCAAAAGAGTCTTCTCGCCCTTCCCCGTCATTACCAAAACAGGCTTACAGCCTTTTGGTAGACCTGCTTGTAAATCTCGTAATGAATCACCAATAAAGAAGGCTCCCTCAGCGCTAATGCCGAGTTCTTTTTCTATTTGATCAACTAGACCAGGTAAAGGTTTACGGCAGTCACAGCCATCATCAGGGCCGTGAGGACAATACTTAATTGTCGCAATTTCACCACCCGCTTCTTCAACTAAAGCATTCATACGGCCATGCATGGCTTCAAGATCATTAACAGTAAAGTAACCTCGAGCTAGACCACTTTGGTTTGTTGCAATCGCAATGGTGTAACCCGCTTTGGATAAATCAGCAATCGCTTCGCAACTGCCTTCAAGCGGAATCCATTCTTCTAAACTTTTTACGTAATCGTCAGAGTCTTGGTTAATCACGCCGTCGCGGTCTAGGATGATAAGTTTGGTCATTTTTTTTAACTTTCTGTTAATTTCTATTATTAGCGTATTTCTATTATTAATAGTCTTTTAATAAAAAGCCCCCAGCAGTATTAACTGATGGAGGCTTCTTATAATTTATTTTATTATAAAAAATAAATTAATTACGATTTAACTTAGCTTTGCTGTAGCAAAGAAATATCCGCAATCGCAATAAACAAACCTTGCAGCTGTTTCAATAACGCTAAACGGTTATTCTTAACCGCTTCGTCATCGGCCATTACCATGACGTTATCAAAGAAAGCATCAACGGCGGCGCGCAAGTCTGCAAGAGAAGCCAAAGCTTCTTTGTACTTGGCGTCGGCTAACAAAGGCTGAACTTGAGTCTGCTTGGCAGTCACTTGCTGGGCTAATACTTTTTCAGCATCTTCAGTTAATAACTGAGCATTAATATCAGCAGAAATTGCATCGCCACCGTTCTTCGCAAGAATGTTAGAAACACGTTTATTAGCCGCGGCTAATGCTTGTGCTTCGCTCATGCTTGAGAAAGAATTTACCGCTTGTACGCGATTATTAATGTCTAATGCATTGGTTACACCTAATGCGCGAACGGCTTGGAAAACTTCAGTCGCGATGCCTTGGTCTTTATACCAAGCGCTAAAACGGTCTAGCATGTATTCGGTTAGCGTTGCTTTGGTTTCTGCTTTTGGTGCAGTTTCCCAAGTAGATTCAATACCCCAGTCGATTAGCTGACCAAGATCGATATTGATATTCTTTTCTACCAAGATGCGCAATACACCTAAAGAAGCACGACGTAATGCAAACGGATCTTTAGAACCTGTTGGGATTTGGCCAAGACCAAATAAACCCACCAGGCTATCGATACGATCGGCTAATGCAATACAGATACCGGCTTGCGTTGCAGGTAATTCATCACCGGCAAAAGAAGGCATATACTGCTCTTGCATGGCAGCGCATACATCTGCATGTTCGCCATCGCCTTGAGCGTAATACGTTCCCGCAATACCTTGTAGGTCGGTAAATTCATAAACCATATCGGTTAATAAATCAGCCTTGCAAAGTTTTGCCGCACGTTTTGCTAGTTCAGTATCGGCATTAATTGCTGTGGCAATCTTTTCTGCCAAAATAACTAAGCGATCAGTTTTAGCTTTAAGGGTGCCGAGTTTATTAACCCAAACAACGGTATCCAATTTTTCGTAACGACTTTCTAATGTATTTTTACGGTCGGTATCCCAGAAGAAAGCCGCATCGGCTAAACGCGGACGAATAACTTTTTCGTTACCTTCAATAACTTGTCTTGGATCTTTCGATTCAATGTTAGTAAGCGTAATAAAAATTGGTTTTAACTGACCGTTCGCATCTTCAACGTGGAAATATTTTTGGTGTTCTTTCATTGAAGAAATTAACGCTTCACTTGGAACGCGCAAGAAGTCTTCATCGAAGTTCCCTGCAAGTGCTGTTGGCCATTCGTTTAAGCCCGTTACTTCGTCTAATAAATCTTCGTCGATGTTAGCGATGCCGCCAACTTCTTCGCCTTTCGCTTTTACTTGAGCACGAACTAATTCTTTGCGTTCGTTATAGTCAACAATCACAAACGCATCACGCATTGCTTGTTGGTAATCCGCAGGAGCCGAAATAATAATGTCTTTATTCGCGTGGAATCTATGGCCACGAGAAGTATTACCAGCGCTTAGGCCTAGTACTTCGCCTTTAACGACTTCGTTACCGAACAGCATAATTAACCACTGAACTGGGCGAACGAATTCAATACGACTTGACCCCCAACGCATGCGTTTAGCGATTGGCATTTTTTCTAACGAGGTTTGAATAATACCCGCTAATAATTCAGTCGTTGCTTGGCCAGCAATACGACGTGAAATTTTTAGTTTGCCGTTTTCTTCGGATAAATCTTCAACACTTGCGCCTGATTTTTTAGCAAAACCTAACGCCGCTTTGGTTGGCTTACCATCGGCGTCAAAAGCGATATTGGCTGGGGGGCCAAATATTACTTCGTCACGGTCTTGTTGTTTTTCAGCTAAGTTTTTTACTTCAACCGCAAGACGGCGTGGCGCAGCATAAGAAATAACTTCTATGCCATCACTTAAACCTGCCTCTTTTAAGCCCGCTTCAATACCTGCGGTAAAAGAATCAGATAGTTTTTTAAGTTGTGTTGGTGGCAATTCTTCAGTACCAAGCTCAACAAGAAAATCTTTAGTAGTTGTGCTCATTATTTTTTCTCCCCTGCTTTAGCATTTTTAGCGGCGTCTTTTGCGGCTTTTTTGGCCGCTTTGTCTGCAGCTTCTTTTTCAGAAGCGGCGGCAAGAGCAAGTACTTCTTTACGAAGTTCTTCAGGCGCTAATGGGAATTCAAGAATACGACGAGATTGGAAATAGGCTTCGGCAACACTACGCGCTAAGGTACGAACGCGTAAAATATAGCCCTGACGTTCAGTCACGGAAATTGCGTGGCGAGCATCAAGCATGTTGAATGCATGAGAAGCTTTTAAAACTTTTTCATAAGCGGGTAATGCGAGCCCTGCTTCGATTAAACGAGCACAGTCTTTTTCGTGCTGATCAAAAGCAGAGAATAAGAAATCCACATCTGCGTGTTCAAAGTTGTACGCTGACATTTCAACTTCATTTTGATGGAATACATCGCCATAAGTGACGGCTTCGCCATCAGGACCATAAGTCCAAACAAGATCATAAATTGAATCGACGTTTTGCAAATACATTGCAATACGTTCAAGACCAATGGTGATTTCGCCAGTAACTGGGTAGCATTCTAAGCCACCCACTTGCTGGAAGTAGGTGAACTGAGTCACTTCCATACCATTTAACCATACTTCCCAACCAAGGCCCCAAGCACCTAATGTTGGTGATTCCCAGTTATCTTCTACGAAGCGAATATCGTGAATTAGGGTATCAATACCAATCACTTTTAAACATTCTAAGTACTTTTCTTGAATGTCTAAAGGGGAAGGTTTCATGACCACTTGAAACTGGTAGTAATGCTGCAGGCGGTTTGGATTTTCACCATAACGGCCATCGGTAGGGCGGCGACACGGCTGAACATAAGCGGAATTCCAAGATTCTGGGCCGACGGCGCGCAAGAAAGTTGATGTGTGGAACGTGCCCGCCCCTACTTCTAGATCAATAGGCTGGCTAATAATACAGCCCTGTTCGGACCAGAACTCTTGCAAGGCAGCGATTAGGCCTTGAAAGGTTTTAACATTGTGGCGGCTTTGTTCAGACACTGCTCGACCTTCTATATTCAATTTTGGGAAATACGAAAGGCTAGGATTATAGCAGTGCTGAGCGCAGACGGCACTAGGTCAAATAAGAAAGTTTTTAGGGGATAAGAAGAGTTGCTATCGCGCCAGCTTCGGTATTGTTTATGCTGAGTTCGCCTTGCTGGTTGCTACCTTTGTGAGTCTGGCAGATCATTTCAACAAAAGAGAGCCCAAGCCCCGTTCCTTCTGTTTTAGTCGTATCCGCTAAGCCATCGAGAACATCCTGATCAAAACCTGGGCCATTGTCATGAACCCTAATACTGAGGCTTTGGTTTTCTCCTTCTTCACACTCTAATTGAATTTTTGTCGCACCCGCTTGAGCGCTGTTAGCAATTAAGGTCGCTAACGCTAACTGAATGAGCTGTTCGTTGTAATAACCTTGGGCTTCGGCATCGATGTTATTGGTTATGCTCAACTCAGGAAACTGCAGCGTGCAAGTTTCAATGGCAGCACTGGCGGTATCTCTTGGCCAAGCATCATCCATTGAAAAATGTTCATTATGTTCCAGTCGAAATAGGCTCACCAAACGTAAGGTATCGTCTTTAATTTGGTTAGTTTGACGCAGCATGGGCGCGAGTTGCTGCTGGTATTCCTTGGGTAGCTCATTAATCAATATATCTTGCTGAGCCGTTAGTGACTGTAATTGGTTTTTTAAATCGTGCACATAAGCGGCAACCAATAATTCAAATTTAGAGTCTGTTTTCATTGAGTTGCCCGACATAATCTATCGAAGGTTTTGCGTAAACGTGCATAACGAGGAAAGCGGTCGTCGGTTTTTTCAATTTCACCAATACGCACCAGCAGCTTGCGAGTATCTTGCAGAATTTTTTTATCAGGACTGTCTCGTTCCATAAGCGAAATTTTGGCCTGTATTGAATTTAATAGCACACTGATACCTGCGTGTTCATAGCAGGTTGCTTTATCAAAGGCGCTGATGGCCTCTTCTAATTCACCGCGTTCATAATGAGTAACCCCATCATCATTTAGGCTCGTGCTATGGCGTCTAAGAGCCTCGCCGTTAAGCTCATGATCTAAGCGGCTTAGCTTCGATCTTTGTTCATCAGAAAGCTGTAATTCTTTTAGCTCTTCAATTAAAACCTGAGCTTTGACGGTTTGATCACTGTCGATAAACGCTTCGGTCATCTGTAGTTTGTAATCCATTTTAGGATTAATCAATCTCGCTAAACGGTCCTCAGCTTCATTCGCACAACGTTGCGACTCGACTTGATTTGCCATGTTGTGATGGGTTCTGCTTTCAAGAATAGAGGCTTCAAATAACGAATTTTCATCTTCTGCAAAATCTTGCTTTATTTCATCTAAAGCACGAAAAGCTTCATTCGCTTTATTTTGAGTTTGTCGATCTTTAGGATTACTTAATAACGACTGTGCCGAGCGGGCGAATTGTAAGTAGTTTTTAACCGACTTGTGACAGGAATAGCGGCCTAAACGAACGGCGTATTTGAATGCTGGCTCGGCGGTTTCCATATCACCATTTTCAAACGCTACTCGACCTAGCTCCATTTGTCGCAATACGGCTTTTGGCGATATTTGGATAGCTTTCTCTAGCGCTTCTTGGGCCTGCGATGGTTTTCCTTGTTCTAATAAAATACGCGCTATCCAGTCATAACATTGCACATATAGTGGGTGATCAATGAGCGTTTTGTTGAGCATGGCTAATGCGCTGTCTGGGTCTCCTAGCTTATAAATACAAATCGCTTGTCCTAACTTGGCCCAAGATACCGAGCGTTCATTCAATAGTTGAGAATAAATTTTTAAGGCGGATTCAAATTTCTTTTGCCTCATTAGCAACTGACCAAGCATGCGAGAGGCGGGTAATCGTAAACGCGGTGTTCTATTTAAGGTTTCTAAACACAGTTTTGTTGCCAGTGGATAATCTTCTGCATCAATGGCTTCATTTGCTTGTCGCAGTTCTTCTTTAATCGTAATAATGCGTATCAAGCGCTCTTTTAGCATGTTGAGCGTATAAGGTTTAGTAATATAGCCGTCAGGATCGTATTCGAGGGCGCCCATCACCATGTCGACCGCATTTTCACCGGTGATAACAATAAAGAGAGACGTTGCGCGTAAGCGCTGAGTAAAGCGGGCTTCTTCGAGAACTTGCTGACCATCTTTAGTACGGCCAAGATTGTAATCTGATAAAACAATATCGTATTCATGTTCATGAATAAGATGCATGGCTTCGATGCCATCAGTGGCGACATCGATGCGGTCGCCACCCAGTATGGTCGCCATTTTCTTAAGTGAGCTGCGGGCTTCAACAAGGTCATCGACGATTAGAATTCGTCGTCCGGCTAAAGCCTGTTCCAAATTAATCATAAAGGGAATCATGCGTCCTATGCTAACAAGCAAGTGGTATCAACCACCTCGAAGGGCTATATAGGTTTAAGTCTAGCAAAGCTTTTCAACTTCGCTGAGCTAATTGCAGGATATGAACGCCCAGGATTATGGGCGTTTAGAGATTACTCAATGATTCAATTGAGTGATTAATTTCGCCAGAAAGCAGGGCTGATTAAAACAAGGAAGGTGAAAATTTCTAAGCGTCCTAGCAGCATGGTTATCGATAAAATCCATTTTGCGACATCGCTAATATCACCATAATGCGCGGCGACGTCACCAAGGCCTGGGCCAAGGTTATTCAAACATGCGCCCACGGCTGAGAAAGCGGTAACGTGATCTAGGCCAGTGGCTAATAGAGCAACCATCATTACCATGTAGGTCAGAATGTAGACCGAGAAGAATCCCCAAACCGATTCTAATACGCGGTCATTTACCGAGCGCTTATTAATTTTCACTGGGATAATGGCATTAGGGTGAATTAATCGGCGAATTTCGCGTATTCCCTGCTTATAAATAAGCAATATGCGAATCACCTTCATGCCGCCACCCGTCGAGCCTGCGCAGCCACCAATAAACGCCATCATAAATAATAGAACAGGCAAAAAGACCGGCCAATTAGCAAAGCCCGAGGTGCCGAATCCGGTTGTCGTCGCGACTGAGATTAGCTGGAAAAGACCATGACGAAATGAATCTGACAAGGTATATGTATCGGTTAACCATAACGCTGAGACTGTCAGTAAAGCGCCGCCTAATAAAACGTAGATTAAAAATTTGAATTCAGAATCTAAGAAATAATGGATGATGGATTTATTCTTCCAAGCATAAAAATGCAAACCAAAATTAAGCACGGAAATCAGCATAAAGATCATTGCGATGGCTTCAATGGTTGGGCTGTTAAAATAGCCTAGCGAAGCATCATGAGTAGAGAAACCGCCAATCGCGACCGTCGCAAAACTGTGACCAATAGCATCAAATACCGACATGCCTGCAAACCAATAAGCGGCTGCGCAAGCAATGGTCAGCGATAAATAAATATACCAAAGAGCTTTCGCGGTTTCGGTGATTCTAGGGGTAAGTTTTGAGTCTTTTACTGGGCCTGGAGTTTCAGCACGAAATAGCTGCATACCACCAATGCCCAGCATGGGTAATACCGCCACGGCGAGAACAATAATCCCCATGCCGCCAAGCCATTGTAATTGTTGGCGATACCAAAGAATCGACTTGGGCAATTCACCGAGCCCAGTAATTACCGTCGCTCCGGTTGTTGTCCAGCCAGAAAGTGATTCGAAGAAAGCATCGGTATAGGAAAGACCTGCTTGCTCTGCTAAATACAAAGGAACGCTACCAGAGAAGGCTAATACCAGCCAGAACAGTACGGTGATTACGAAGCCATCTCGAGTTTTCAATTCCTGTTTATGGTTGCGCACGGGCAACCAAACCAATAAGCCGATACCAAAAGTAATCAGGAGCGCATATACAAAGGCGTCTAGTGTGCCATCTTGATAAATAACAGAGACCAGCATTGGTGGTACTAGCGTGAAGCTGAAGATCATCATCAGCAAGCCCAGTACCCGAGCAATAACAGTAAAATGCATGTAGAGACTAGCCCTTAAAAATTAGTCTTAAAATATGCTCTATAAATAAAGCGTTAGAAAAATCCAAGTCCAACTTGGAATAATCGTTCAACTTCTGGAATACGACGCTTATCAACTACGAAAAGAATGATGTGATCATTGGATTCAACGACAACCTTATCGTGAGCAATAATGACTTGCTCGCCGCGAACGATCGCACCAATCGTGGTACCTTTTGGCAAGTCGATATCGGCAATAGAGCGGCCAACGACTTTTGATGTCAGTTTGTCACCATGAGCAATCGCTTCAATCGCCTCGGCAGCACCACGACGTAGAGAGTGAACATTTACTACATCGCCACGGCGTACGTGCGTTAACAAGCTACCAATCGTGGTTTGCTGGGGAGAGATCGCAATATCAATCACCCCACCTTGTACCAAATCGACATAAGCGGCTTTGTTAATCAGAGTCATTACTTTGCGTGCGCCTAAACGCTTTGCGAGCATAGAAGACATGATATTGGTTTCGTCGTCATTTGTGAGGGCACAAAACACATCGATGTTTTCAACATTTTCTTCTTCTAATAATGCCTGATCGGTCGCGCTGCCCATTAGTACAACAGTCTTAGACAGGTTTTCGCTCAAGAATTTAGCCCGTTTTGCACCGTGTTCAATCAGCTTTATTCTGTACTTACTTTCAAGCGTTTTCGCTAAACGGTAGCCAATGTTACCGCCACCAGCAATGAGAATGCGCTTGTAAGAATGTTCTTCTCTGCGCAATTCGTTCATCACTTTTTTGATATGATTTTTTGCTGCAATAAAGAAGACTTCATCATCAACTTCAATGACGGTTTCTCCAGAAGGCAAAATGGCTTTACCACGACGGTAAATAGCCGCTACTTTAGTATCAGCCGAAGGCATGTGTTCTTTTAGTTTTCTTAGCTCTTGCCCTACCAATAAACCGCCGTGGTATGCACGAACCGCGACTAATTGAACTTTCTCATCGGCAAAATCCAATACCTGCAAAGTACCTGGATATTCTAATAAGCGTTTGATGTAGTTGGTAACAACTTGTTCAGGAGAAATTAAAACGTCGATTGGAAAGGCGTCTGATTTAAATAAATCTTTTTGTTTTAAATAAGCGTTAGAGCGAATACGACTGATTTTGGTTGGGGTGCGAAACAAGGTATACGCAATTTGGCAAGCGACCATGTTTGTTTCGTCGGAGTTGGTGACGGCAATTAACATGTCGGCATCATCGGCCCCAGCTTGGCGTAATACTTGAGGGTAAGACGCGGTGCCAGTCACGGTTTTAATGTCGATAGAATCTTGTAATTCACGCAAACGCTGTGAATCGGTATCAACAACCGTAATGTCATTTTGTTCGTTGGCGAGGTTTTCCGCCAAAGTGCCGCCTACTTGGCCGGCACCTAATATAATAATCTTCATAGCCTACTTCCCTGTACACGACCCTGGCGGGCAGCCTGTGGCTGTGTAAAACGGCGATCTGTATTCACACTAATTCTTCTTTTTTTCGAGAACCGCATAATAAAAACCATCATGGCCTTGCTCTGTTTTTTCACCTGTAACAGGATCTTCTGATGTAATGGCAAGTTGTGGAAATAATTGTCGACCATAGCCACTCTCGATTCCCCAGTCTTTATTTTGAAGACTATAAACCTGTATGTCGTGATGTGCATCATTTTGTGTCTGAATAAACGCATCGATTACCGCGGCATTCTCCATTGGCATCACCGAGCAGGTGGCATAGACCAATCGACCGCCAGGCTTCAATGTTGACCAGAGTGTTTTTAATAAGCCTAGCTGCACATCGGCTAACTGCTCTATGTCTTCTTTTAAACGTAATAATTTGATATCTGGATGGCGACGAATAACACCAATAGCGGCGCAAGGCGCATCCAGTAGAATACGATCAAATAATTTGCCATCCCACCAGTCATCTAGATGGTTGGCATCACAGGCAATGGTTTTAGCGTCTAGTCGTAAACGCTCAAGGTTTTCGCTGACTCGAGCTAAGCGCTTTTCTTCTAAATCAATGGCGGTAACGTTGAGGTTGGCAGCACTTTCTAGAATGTGGCAGGTTTTACCACCAGGGGCGGCGCACGCATCGAGAATGGTTTCGCCAGCTTGTGGGTCTAATAATTCAGCAGCCAGTTGTGCGGCTTCATCTTGAACGCTGCACCAGCCCTCTTCAAAGCCTGGTAGTTCAAAAACACTCATCGCATGATCAAGATAAATACTGTGTTGTGCGAACTTGCCTAGGCTGGCTTGAATGCCTGCTTCGTCAAGCAATGCTAAATACTGTTCGCGACTATGATGTTGCTGGTTTACACGAATACAGAAAGGAGGATGCTGATTATTGGCCTCCATAATGTCTAAATAATTATCAGGCCAGGCTTTTTTCAGGGCTTTCACTAACCATTTTGGGTGGCTATGCAAGGTCACTGGGTTATCACCTAGAGACTTAATAAGTTCAACATGTTCACGTTCGTAGCGACGCAAACAGGCATTAATAACCCCTTTGCAGTGCTTTTTGTCGAGTTTTAACGCGGCTTCTACTGTTTCATTAATGGCTGCATGAGGTGCTTTTTTTTGTACATCGAGCTGATACAGGCCAATGATGAGCAGTTGATGTAATACTTCATCATCTTCTTTAAACGGTTTTTCGAGCAGCATTTTGGCGAGTGCATTTAAGCGGAAATACCAACGGCAGCTGCCATAACAAAGCTCACGCAAAAAAGGGATATCGTCAAACTCGATCTTGTCTTCTGCAGCCGGTAAGCATTGAGCCAATGATTGGCCGTGCTGTACCTGCGTTAAAACCCGCGCGGCGATCGCACGGATATTTTTGGTTGAAGACGTGGACGTTGTAGCATTGAACATAGGTAATTAGGCCTGACTAGCAAACATGTGCTGTGGCTGAAACAGATTGGGCTGACCATTGATAAAATCGCTGATCGCCATGGCTTTTTTGCCGATAAGTTGAATATTCAACAATTTAATCAAGCCTGCGCCCGTTGCGACAATGATGCCTTCAGGGCTGACATTGACGATGGTGCCGGGTAATAAATTTGTAGGCTCTTCTAATGCCACGGCTTGCCATACCTTAATGCGAAGATCGCCTAATAAAGTATAAGCACAAGGGAATGGGTTAAACGCACGGATGTTTAACTCAATGTCTTTAGCGGGTAAGCACCAATCAATGAGGGCTTCTTCTTTTTTCAATTTGTGCGCGTAATTCGCGAGGGAATCGTCTTGCTTCTCAGCAATCGCTTCTCCTGCTTGTAACAGTGTTAGTGTTTGCAATAAAGCACTCGGGCCCTTTTCTAATAAGCGATCGTGCAAGCTGCCACCGGTTTCATCGGCTTTAATATCGATGAAGGTTTTACTCAGCATATCGCCAGTATCCAAACCAACATCCATTTGCATAATCGTGATACCCGTTTCGCTATCGCCTGCCTGAATGGCTCGTTGAATCGGGGCAGCCCCACGCCAGCGAGGTAAAATTGAAGCGTGAACGTTTAAGCAGCCCATTTTAGGTGCTTCCAATACCGCTAATGGCAGCAATAAACCATAAGCCACAACAATCATGATATCGGCGTTTAATCCTTCCAGCTCTTCAATAGAGCCTTCTTGCTTGAAATTTAGCGGCTGAAAAACAGGAATGTCGTATTCTAACGCGACTTGTTTTACTGGGCTTGGTTGCAGTTTTTTACCTCGCCCAGCAGGACGATCTGGCTGGCTATAAACGCCAACCACATTATGGCGGCTGTCGATTAAGGCCTGTAAATGGCCAGCCGCGAAATCCGGCGTACCGGCAAAAACAATATTCAGAGCGTCCATAGTTTCTCTTCGGTATCTAAATTAATTATTAACGACGATTATGACGCGCTTCTAACTTGTGTTGTTTCTCAAGCTTAGATTTGATGCGGTTACGCTTCAGCGGCGATAAATAATCCACCATTAGCTTACCTTCTAAGTGGTCAAGCTCATGCTGAATACACACCGCCAATAAACCACGAGCTTCTAATTCAAACGGTTTACCGTCGCGATCAAGCGCTTTAACAAGGCAATGTTCAATACGGGTAACGTCTTCATAAAAGCCAGGAACCGATAAGCAGCCTTCTTGCATGCTTTCTAATTCACCGTCTAGAACCGTCACTTCTGGATTAATAAAGACCATCGGCTCAGATTTATCTTCTGAAAGATCCATGGTCACGATACGCAAATGAACGTCCACTTGGCTTGCGGCAAGGCCGATTCCAGGTGCTTCGTACATAGTATCGAACATGTCATCGATAATTTTTCGAATTTTATCCGTGACTTCTGTTACGGGTTTTGCAATGGTACGCAGACGCTTATCTGGGTACTCTAGTATTTCTAATATGGCCATAGATGTGATGCACTTATATTACTATTGGGGCTTAACTTGCTAATATGTCATAGTTAGAGCTACTTTTTAGTAAATAGCGTCTTCAATAATAACAAGGCAAACCAAGACTGTTGGCTGATATGCCAATGATAAAGGGATTATAGGATGAGCAAAACAGTTCGTTACCTAATTACTGCGTTTTTTCTAGTACTAAGCACTATTAGTCACGCTTTAACGCTAAAACCAGACGCTCCTGAGCGTTATACGGTTAAAAAGGGTGATACTTTATGGGGAATTGCAGAACGTTATACCGACGATGCATGGCAATGGCCTAATATTTGGTACCAAAATAATCAAATTAAAAACCCACATTTGATTTTTCCGGGCGATATCATCGGTTTGATGAGCATCGATGGCAAAGTTCGAGTAACTGTGGTTTCGCGTGGTGAAGGTAGCCGCACGGTTAAATTAAGTCCAACTGCACGTATTGAGCCGATCGAATCTGCGATTCCTACGATTCCAATGGATGCGATCATGCCCTTTATTGTGAATAATCGTATTGTTGAGCAAAAAGATTTGAATGCCGCGCCTTATATCGTTGCCGCCGGTGGTGGTCGTATTATGAACGGTGCTGGTGGCACGGCCTATGCTCGTGGTGATTTTACCAGTGGTACCGCCACGGCTTATGGTATTTTCCGTGCGAGCGAAGTTTATCGCGATCCAGTAACAAAAGAAGTTTTGGGCCTAGAAGCGAAAGAAATTGGTTTAGCTAATGTACAAGCAAAATCAAAAGACATTTTGACTCTCGATTTGGTTAAAACCAGCCAGCAAGTTATTGAAGGCGACCGTTTGTTAACCACAGAAAATCGCCAAATGGTTGCTCGCTTTCAGCCAAAGGCACCGGATAGCTATGTTGATGGTTATATTATTTCGGTACCCGGTGGTGTTACACAAGTTGGCCAGTACAGCATGATCGTGATTAATAAAGGAACACGAGAAGGCGTAAGCGAAGGCTCTGTTCTAGACATTATGAAAAAAGGCGAAGTCATTCGTGATCGTACGAAAGAAGAGAAAATCATTTTACCTTCTGAGAAAGCGGGTCAGTTGATTGTTTTTAGAGCTTACGAGAAGGTTTCTTATGCCCTGGTATTAACCGCGACTCGCGCATTGCGAGTAGGTGATCAGGTTCGTAGCCCTTTCTAACAGATGAGGAAATAGCATGCTCAAGGATGAGATGCTCTTTGCTTGGTGGACCCTATCAAGCATCCCTGGCATTGGCAGTATTGCGCTGAATAAAATCAGAGAGCAGCTGCCAACTTGCTCTGCCCTAGCGGACTGCACCGCTGAAGATTTAATCTCTGTTGGATTGAAGGCCGAACATGCTCGCCACTGGCAGCAGCTTCGCACCTCTAACGATCATTCGAATACTTTCGTAATGGCTGGTTGGCAGAAAATCCAAAACTGGTGCCAGCAACCTAATTGCGGCATTTTAGTGCCAGACGATCGTCATTATCCAAACTCCCTTAAAGTATTACGCGATGCCCCCATTTTCTTGTTTTACCGTGGCGACCCTGAGTTATTAAATCAAGCGTCTATTGCGATTGTCGGAAGTCGAAACCCTAGCCATTATGGTCGTGAGCAAGCATTTACTATCGCTCAACAGTTGGTCACGTCTGATTGGCATGTCATTAGTGGTTTAGCGATTGGTATTGATGGAGAGGCACACAAAGGTGCTTTGAGCCACTCAGCGAGTATTGGTAAAGGCCGAACGATTGCCGTATTAGGATCTGGCTTAGAAGCTATTTATCCTAAGCGACATCACGCCTTGGCGGATCACATTGTCGGTGCTGGTGGCGTATTATTATCGGAGCATTTGCCAGATATTAAAGCGCTTGCGCAACACTTCCCAAGGCGTAATCGCATTGTTAGCGGCATCAGTTTGGGCACACTGGTCATTGAAGCAGCGTATAAAAGTGGTTCTTTAATCACGGCGCGGCTTGCGGCAGAACAAGGTCGTGAAGTATTTGCTTTACCCGGTTCGGTGAGCAATCCGTTAAGTCGGGGTTGTCATCAGCTGATTAAAGAAGGGGCTAGTTTAGTCGAAGGCGCCGCTGATATCGTTGCTTTATTGAACTCTGATCTCGCCATTGATATGCGTACCGCTGAGTCCGAAAATCAGCAAGATATGTTTTCCACTTCAGCGCATTCTCAGCCAAGTGGTCCTAGTATTGAGGGGACTGCGAAGGTTATTTATCAAGCGTTAGATGTTATTCCTACCGCGATTGATCGTTTAGTCAATCGCACGGGGTTGTCCGTTGCCGAAGTCTCTCAGCAGCTCATGTTAATGGAATTAAAAGGACAGGTCGCTCAAGTACCTGGGGGCTATGTGCGGTTATAATATGTTCACCTATAAGCTGTGCGTATGATTATTCATCCTCTATAATCTGCTGAACGTTATTTCATTAACCGCGTTCGGCTAGAGTGAGTTTATAGTGTCCAGTTCCCCCGAAAATGTTCATTTGCAGCAAGCAATTATTTGCTTAAAACAGGGAGGTGTTATCGCCTACCCAACGGAAGGTGTATGGGGCTTGGGCTGTGTGTGGACGGATGAAGCGGCCATTAAAGAGATTTTACGCCTAAAGCAGCGTCCTCTTGAAAAAGGCATGATTATTCTTTGTTCACAATTAGCCGACATCGAATCATTTTTATTGCCGTTAACAACGCAGGATATTGCTCAGATTGAGCAAGAGCACCCTCACCCTGTGACTTGGATTCTACCGTGTACATCTTCTGTACCGGAATCCGTTCGTGGCCAACACAGCAGTATTGCGGTACGTTTTAGTAAACATCCTTTAGTACAGGCTTTGTGTGCTGACGTTGGCCCTATTATTTCGACATCGGCTAACCCTTCGGGTGAAGCGGCTGCTATGTCGGCTCAAGAAGTAAGTGGTTACTTTCAAAGTGAGCTAGGGTATATCCTTCCTGGTGCGCTAGGCGGCTACTCAAAACCTTCAGAAATTCGTACTCTTGATGGTCAAAGGGTAAGATAGAGTCTGATATTAGATTAGTTAAAAGAGTCTCAAAACATGAGCCAAGACACGGCCAAAACTGAAAAAGTTACTCATACCGAAATTGAAGCGGTTAAAAGCTTCTTGTTAGATTTACAAGATCGCATTTGTGACGCATTAGAAGAGCAAGATGGTGGTGGTAAATTCATCGAAGAATCTTGGTTGCGCGAAGAAGGCGGTGGCGGTCGTAGCCGTGTACTTGAACAAGGTGTTGTGATTGAGAAAGGCGGGGTTAACTTTTCTCATGTTATGGGTGCTCAGTTACCCGCTTCGGCAACCGCTGCTCGTCCTGAGCTTGCGGGTCGTAGTTTTCAAGCGATGGGTGTTTCTTTGGTGATACATCCGCGTAATCCTTATGTGCCAACCTCGCATGCTAACGTGCGCATGTTCGTGGCAGAAAAAGAAGGTGAAGAGCCTGTTTGGTGGTTCGGTGGTGGTTTTGATCTCACACCTTTTTATCCATTTGAAGAAGATGTAATTTTCTGGCATCAGACCGCAAAGAGCGCGTGCGAGCCTTTTGGCGCAGATGTGTATCCGAAGTATAAAAAATGGTGTGATGAGTACTTCTATTTGAAACATCGTGATGAAAATCGCGGTGTCGGTGGTTTATTTTTTGATGATTTGAACAGCTGGGACGGTGCAATCGACTTTGATCAGTCTTTTGAATTTATGCAGGCGGTGGCAAATTCATACATCGATGCGTATTGCCCGATTATTGCTAAGCGTAAAGAGACTGAGTTTGGCGAGCGTGAGCGCAAATTCCAGTGTTATCGCCGTGGTCGTTATGTTGAATTTAATTTAGTGTATGACCGCGGTACTATTTTTGGCTTACAGTCGAATGGCCGTACCGAGTCGATCTTGATGTCGTTACCGCCCGTGACGCATTGGGATTACAACTGGCATCCTGAAGAAGGTAGCCCAGAAGCTAAACTATATACCGACTTCCTTCCTCATAAAGATTGGGTTTAGAGATGAGTGATTTATACGCGGTAATGGGTAATCCCATAAACCATAGTAAAAGCCCACAGATACACAGTGCTTTTGCCGAGCAAACACAACAAGATCTGATTTATTCAGCCATCTTGGTGCCGCGAGAAAAATTTAAGGAAGAAGCTGATAGCTTCTTCCGCAATGGCCTTGGCTTAAACGTTACGGTGCCGTTTAAAGAAGATGCTTGGCAATATGCCGATACGTATTCTTCTCGCGCTTTGCGTGCAGGAGCCGTGAATACTTTAATCAAAAAAGAAGATGGTTCCATTTATGCCGATAATACCGATGGTATTGGTATGGTGCGAGATATCACCTTTAATAATGGCTGCCAGATCAAAGGCAAGCGTGTATTAGTATTAGGCGCGGGTGGTGCCGTTCGCGGTATTTTAGAACCGGTTTTAGAAGAAAAACCGTTAGAAGTTATCATCGCAAATCGCACGGTTTCGAAAGCAGAAGCATTAGCTCAAGAATTTGCGGATATTGGCAAAATTTCAGGTTGTGGATTCGATCAAATAGAAGGCCAATTTGATCTTATCATCAACGGTACTTCGGCCAGTTTGAGTGGTGATTTACCTCCTATTCCAGCAACCGTTATTCATCAACATACAACCTGTTACGACATGATGTATGGCCCAGAGCCAACCGTATTTAATCAATGGGCGGCGGGTTTAAATGCCGGTGCTACTTTGGATGGTTTGGGCATGCTGGTTGAGCAGGCCGCAGAATCTTTTAACGCATGGCGCGGTGTTCGACCTGAATCCGGGCCGGTGATCAACCATATCCGTGAAAACCTACGCACAAGGGCGTCTGCTGACATTTCATGACCCAATAATTAACTGAGTATCATTGTAAAAGAATACGAAAGCTATTATATAAACAGTATCAAAAATTTCGATTATTACAAAGAATTAGGAGTGTGCATTTTATGATGAGAATAATATTATTTTTAGCAACTAACTTAGCCGTTATTGCTGTTGCGAGTATCACGTTAAGCTTATTAGGTGTGGGGAGTTATCTTGAACAAGGCAACAACTTAAACCTAAATAACCTACTCGCTTTCTGTTTAGTTTTTGGTATGGCGGGCTCAATTGTTTCTTTGCTTATTTCAAAGTGGATGGCAAAGCGCAGTATGGGCGTTCAGATTATTGACCAGCCACAAAACGCTTCCGAACAATGGTTGTATAGCACAGTAAAAGAGCTGGCTGATAAAGCAGGTATTGGCATGCCAGAAGTCGGTGTTTTTCATTCTGATGCCCCGAATGCGTTCGCCACAGGCTGGAATAAAAACAATGCACTTGTCGCAGTATCTACCGGCCTATTGCAGCGTATGAATAAAGACGAAGTCGAAGCGGTATTGGGCCATGAAATCGGCCACGTTGCGAACGGCGATATGGTAACCCTTGCTTTGATTCAAGGTGTTGTGAACGCGTTTGTTATGTTTTTCGCCCGTATTATCGGTAACTTTGTTGATAAAGCCGTATTCAAGAATGAAGATGGCCCAGGTATCGCATTTTATGTAACAACGTTTGTTGCAGAAATAGTACTGGGTATTTTGGCGTCAACCATCGTTGCTTGGTTCAGCCGTCGTCGTGAATACCGTGCTGATGAAGCTGGCGCTGCTTTAACCAGTAATGCCGCTATGGCAAGCGCGTTAATGCGATTGAAAGAAACGTATGATCAGCCAAGTGACTTAAGCGGTGAGTTGGTTGCTTTTGGTATTCGTGGTGAAGGCAAGCTGTCGGCATTATTCTCTAGCCATCCTCCACTAGATGATCGTATTGCAGCATTACAAAACGCGGCCAAATAAGGTAACGCGTACTTTTAAAGCCAGTTAATAGAAATTGTTAGCTGGCTTCTATCCTATCTTTACCTGATTCCTACCATTATCTTTGGCGGTATAAAGTGCTTTATCGGCGCGTGCAAATACTTCGTCAGCGGTTTCACCTTTTGCGAATTCACTAATCCCAAACGAAATTGTGATCTGCACCGGTTCTTTTTTGAAACTGAATGGACTATTCTCAATTTTCTGGCGTAATTTTTCAGCTACGGCCTTAGCTTCTTGGCTGCTTGTTTCTGGCATGAGAGCAACGAATTCTTCCCCCCCAAAACGCGCAATAAAATCACTATCACGTAAATTCACTTGCAGAGATTTAGCGATGATTTTTAAAACCTTATCCCCCGCTAAGTGGCCGTAGTTATCGTTGATGCGTTTAAACAGATCAATATCGCATACCATTAATGACAGTTTGTTGCCGTAACGTTGCAGTCTATTCAATTCTTGCTCTAAGCGCTGATCGTAAGACTCTCGGTTAGGTAATCCGGTTAATGCATCATGCATCGCTTTCTTACGCTGTTCTTCAATTGCCTGCTGGGCAACCTCGGCCAGTTTTTCCATTTCGTTGAGCTTATTTTGCATATCCGCGAGTTGAGCGGTCAGCGCACTTTCACGTGTATCTTCTTCAACTCGGTATTCTTGCATAGCGGTCATAATCAGCCCTAAATGCTGGCTAATGCTATGGCCTAGTTCACCGAGATCATTTTTACTGTTGATAATGGAGCGAACTTCGTCAACTTCATCTTCTAGAATAGACTCAAAAGCATCGCGTGCTCTCCCCCTATCCAATTGCCCTTGAGAGGCATCATTGACTAAGCGCTGAATGGTTTCGAGGCGATGATCTAAGCTCTGTAAAAATTGCTCAAATTCTTCTTGGCCATCACCTAAAGCATCAATGACTAAATTGGCGACCTGCTCGAGTAGTGGTACTAATTCGTACCAGTTTAATTTACCAGTAAGTTTTACTTTTAAGGCTTCTAGGCGTTCACGGAAGCGTTCGGGAATCACAAGCTGGCGTAACAGGCTCGAAAGCATATTACTGATTTCTTGCTCTATATGGTCATAGCCGGGCTGAGGTGGCGATTGCTTTTGCGAGGGGTGATTGTCAGCGGTTTTAACTTCAGTGACTGCAACTTCGCCATCAATAGTCTCAGTTATCGAAGGGGATTCTTCTCGTTGAAATAAGCGGCTAAAAAACCCAGCGGGTTTATCTTCGGCCGTATTTTCAGGATGATCACTGCTATTGGTCGTGGTGCTTTCAGGCTGCTCGCTAAGTGGTAACGAAGCAATAATACTGGTCCAATCTTGCAGTTGGCTAGCATGCCCTGTCCAGCTTTTTAAGGCATTTTTTGCTTGCTTTCGCACTTGAATGATTTGCTTCTTTTGCTGACTATCACAAGGTAAAAGCAAAAGCTTTTTAGCGGCTTTTTGAATGCTATCTAATAATAAATCGGCTTTTAGTTTCCACTGCTGCTCAAAGCGATTTACTTCGATTTGTAGCGACTCAAGCAAGGCCTCTAAACCTTTATTATTGTTTTGTGGTTTGATGCTTTCGCGCAGTTTTGATAATGGCAGGTCAATATTTTCAGACTGGCCTTCGGCTAACAACGATACCATCACCAAAGCACGGCGCATTTGATCGCGACTAGCTTCACTGCTTTTTTCCAGCAGTTCATGACGTTCAATTAAGTCTAAGTATTTATCTCGCCACTTATTAATACTTTTGCTTGAGTTATCGCCTTGCTGCGACATAGAGGGTATACCACTAAAACAATGATTTATTTAAGTATAGAAAACCTCCAGCAAAGCGCTGAAAATTTTATTAAATAATCATTCCTTCAGGCAGTTTAATTTGCATAGCGATTGGCAGATGGTCTGAAATGGGGGTATTTAATACCGCGACTTTATTGATACTCAAGCTCTCGCTGACCAATATATGGTCTAAACCACTGCGTGGCTGCCAGCTTGGAAAAGTATGCAATAAGGGGTTAACGGTTTGAAAATTGATATCGGCGAGTGGGGTTTTGGTGAGTAGGTATTCTGCGTGGTTGTTCAAATCTCCCATAATGATGACATGGCGCGCATCTGCAACGAGATTTTGAATATAACCAAGCTGTTCAGCTTGGGTTTTTGCCCCTAATGCGAGATGTAAAACGATAATCACAATAGGGTCTGTGGTACCTAAACGCATCACCATGGCTCCGCGGCCAGGCAATAAACCAGGTAATTTATGATATTCAACTTGGCTTGGCTCTAAGCGTGAAAGCAGTCCATTACTGTGTTTAGCGATGGGTTTGATATCGCGATTAGTTTGCTGATACCAGTGGGGGAATTTTGCTTGTTTGGCTAGATGTTCGATTTGGTTGATGTTACCACTGCGCCAACTACCACCGTCAGCCTCCTGTAAGGCCGCTACATCGAAATGTTGCAAGATATCGGCAATACGATTGAGGGTCGGCATTCTTTGCTTGTGTGGCAGCATATGTTGCCAGCTGCGGGTGAGATAATGATGATATCCAGCAGTTTGAATGCCAACTTGGATATTAAAACTAATTAAATTAAGAGTATTGGCGGCTTGCTCCGCAGGAGGCAAGCCGTCAAGAAAATCAGATAAGCTGATTATGCTCTTGCTCATGCAAGTTATTTACGTTCTTGCTCAATCAAATAATCAACCACTTTAAAGATGTTGTGCTGACCACCAGCGGACGAAGCATCGATTAAGTATTTACCATTAACAACAACCGCAGGTACACCGCTTACTTGATAGGCGCGAATACGCTTGTCAGCTTGCTTCATACGGCTTTTAACGGTGAAGGATGAATAGGCTTTATCGAAGTCTTCTTCGCTTACGCCATAATCAGCAAAGAACTTCTGCTGTTCAGACTTACGCTGAAGACGTTCGCCTTTCATGTGAATGGCTTTGAAAATAGCGCTGTGAGTTTGTTCAGTTAAACCTAAAGTCTCACCGATGTAATACATTTGAGCATGAATAACCCAAGCTTTACCAAACATTGCAGGAATACGGGTAAATTCAACATCAGCAGGTAATTTAGAAGCCCAGCTTTCAACATGGCTTTCTAAAGAAAAACAGTGACCACAGCCATACCAGAAAAGCTCTTCAACGTGCACTTGACCATTAGCAGGAACGGCTTGAGGCTGTGCGATTAACTTATACGCTTTGCTCATGTCGGCAATAGGGGCTTCTTTGTGGTCGTGACCATCGCCCGCAAAAGCACTGATACTGGCAAAAAGAATGGCTGCGCTGGCAACGATACGTCTTAACATTTGAATCTCCAAAAAGATTTTTAATAAGTTTTATAAAAGGTGTATTGACAGCGATTGTGGCATAAAGGTTCAGTCTTAGGTAGGTATTGAAGCCATAAAAAAAGCGGCCGAAGCCGCTTTTTTACACTCTATGACACTTTTATTCTCAAAGAGAATGGGTCAAAAAGAGCAGGTCAGGTTATTTCAAACCTTGGATATAGCTAGAAACTGCTTTGATTTCATCCATATGCATACGAGAAGCAATGTCACGCATTACGTTGCTAGCATCGTTGGTACGCTTAGCATTGTAGAAATCCGTTAGCTGTTTCTCAGTATAAGCGGCATGTTGGCCAGCAATGCGTGGAAAACCAGCAGCTGCAATACCTTTACCGTCAGCACTGTGGCAAGCGATACAGGCAGGAACACCAGTAGCTTGGTTGCCGCTTAGGAAAATACGCTTACCGGCTTCAACAAGCGCAGGATCAGCAGTACCACCGTTTGCTTCTTGGCCAGCGAAATAAGCAGCGATATCAGCAATATCTGTTTCGCTCAAACCCATTACGAAACCCATCATTTCTGGAACCTGACGGTCACCATTTTTAATATCGGTGATTTGCTTCACTAAATAACGCTCGCCTTGGCCAGCAATTTTAGGGAAGTTAGGGGCTAAGCTATTACCGTCAGCGCCGTGGCAGGCACCACAGGTGGCTGCTTTGGTTTTTCCTGCAACCGCATCGCCTGCTTGTGCAGCAGACATAAGGCCAACAGAAACGATTAAGCTAATCAGTACTTTTTTCATCGTCAGGTCCAGTTATTATAAAAAATTAATTATTTGCTTGTAGACATGTGCTTAATTAATGCTTTGTACTGATCATCAGTACAATCATTGCACAAGCCTTTTGGTGGCATAGCGTTCTTACCGTTCTTAACGCTAGCAACCAATGCATCCATACCTGTTGCGATACGGGGTGCCCATGCTGCCTCATCAAAAGCTTTAGGAGCGCCCGCAACACCCACTGCGTGGCATATGCTACAAGTTTGCTTATATTTTGCGTCAACATCAAAAGCATTGGCATTAAAGCTAGTCGCTGCAACTAAAGTTGCAAGAAGTGCTAGTTTTTTCATATTGAGTTTCCTCTTTGGGAGCTAAATTAAAATGCACGGCTTTGAATCTTCCGACTATGATACAATTGATCGTCGGATTACAAAAGCCGATAATTATATACCATTAATTTCCTAACGGTCATTACGTTTACCTTATGTTAAATGCACAAACATTGATTTATACCAAGACTCGGTTCATGCAAAGCGCCGCAAAGTTCACTCAGTGCCCTCAATGGGACGGTGTAGAGATCGCCTTTGCAGGCCGCTCCAACGCTGGTAAGTCGAGTGCGCTTAACGCCTTAACCGAACAAACTAAGCTTGCTCGAACCAGTAAAACGCCGGGTCGAACGCAGTTAATTAACTTTTTCCAAGTAGATGATACGCCTTATCGCCTCGTCGATTTGCCGGGTTATGGCTTCGCAAAAGTACCAAAAGCGATCAAAATTGAGTGGCAAAAGCAATTAGGCGCTTATTTAGATAAGCGAGATTGTCTACGCGGCTTGGTTTTAGTCATGGATATTCGTCATCCAATGACTGAATTTGACCAAACCATGGTCGATTGGGCGCACGAATCGAATATGCCATTGCATATTCTATTAACCAAAGCCGACAAGCTTAAGCGTGGGCCTGCGTCTGCAACCATGCTGCAAGTACGTAAAGCGGTTGCCAATATGGGCGAACTGGCAACGGTTCAGATGTTCTCATCGTTGAAAGGCGATGGCGTAAAAGAATTACGCAAGCATCTGACGACGTGGTTTATGGACAATACGGAGTTTCATGAAGACGATGTTGAAGGCGCGGATGCTCCTGCTCCATTCATCGAAGGTAATGAGCCTCCTGCTGAGCAGTGATAATTTATAAATAGCTTAGATTATAAAAAAATAGCCTTTACTGCTTTAAGCCGTAAGGGCTTTTTTTTGCTTACTGTTTGGGTTAAGTCGCAGAAGGACTTTCTTACAGGTAAAAAAGAGCCCGATTGATAATTGGGGGAATCAACCGGGCTAGGCTTCGGATCTTTGGGGAATCACCGAAGAAAGAGCAACGTTGCTGCTAAAATTAGAAGCAACGTTAGACCTAATGAAGGTATTGGAAGCACACTCTCTGCTTGCATAAAATAACTATAGACGCATTTTAAAAATGCGCCATGCTAGTTAATTATTAAAACAAGCGTTCTATATAACCATTAGGTTTCATGCCTTTCTTCTAGTGGGCTTCACCCCAGTTTTTACCTGAGCCGACCTCTACAATTAACGGTACGGATAACTCAGCAGCATGTTCCATAATTTCTTTTAGCTTGGCTGAGAATGCTTCTAGCTGTTCGGTTTTAACTTCTAATACCAATTCATCGTGTACTTGCATGATCATTTGCGCATCAAATTCTTCGGTCGCCAGCCACTCAGCGACCTTGATCATCGCTTTCTTAATGATATCGGCAGCAGTCCCCTGCATTGGTGCGTTAATCGCTGTACGCTCGGCATGTTGACGGCGCTGGCCGTTTTTGGCCTTGATGTCAGGAAGATATAGGCGACGACCAAAGATCGTTTCAACATACCCTGCATCAGCAGCATCCGCACGAGTATTGTCCATGTAAGACTTCACTCCTGGATAGCGTTCAAAATACAGATCAACGTATTCTTGTGCTTGATTACGACCAACCCCTATCTGCTTGGCTAGACCAAAAGCTGACATGCCATAGATTAAGCCGAAGTTAATCGCCTTGGCGCTGCGGCGCATGTTGGGTTCAACGTTTTCGATCGTCACGTCAAAAACTTCTGCTGCGGTTGCTGTATGAACATCAATGCCATTGGCGAATGCGGTTAATAAGCCTTCATCATTGGATAGATGCGCCATGATACGTAATTCAATTTGGCTATAATCGGCCGCGACCATGGTATAGCCCTCTGGTGCGATAAAGGCATCTCGAATACGACGCCCTTCTTCACTTTTCACCGGGATGTTCTGCAAATTAGGCTCGGTTGAAGATAAGCGCCCTGTTACCGCAGTTGCTTGATGGTACGAGGTATGAAGGCGGCCCGTTCGTTGGCAAACCATTAGCGGCAACTTGTCGGTATAGGTCGATTTTAGTTTACTTAAGCTGCGATTTTCTAAAATCAGTCTGGGCAGTTCATACTCTTCTGCTAGTTGAACCAGCACTTCTTCCGCTGTAGAAGGCGCACCTTTTGGAGTCTTTTTCACGATGGGCAGTTCGAGTTTTTCAAACAGGATTTCAGCCAGTTGCTTCGGCGAACCTAGATTGAATACTTGCCCTGCGACGTCGTGAGCTTGTTGTTCTAACTCCGCTAAACGCGCCGTTAGCTGGCCGCTTTGTTCGTGTAAAATATCAGGGTCGATCAAAGCACCATTGGCTTCGATTTTGGTTAATACTTCTACCAGCGGTAATTCGATGTCTTCAAAAACGCTTTTTAGATCGGTCTTATCACTGTCATTCAGCTGCGCCCAAAGTGTTTGGTGCAAGCGTAAGGTGATGTCAGCATCTTCCGCAGCATAAGGTCCGGCGATGGCAATTTCGACCTTATCGAAAGTGATTTGCTTGGCGCCTTTACCCGCAACGTCTTCAAACTTGGTGGTTTTGGTGCCTAAATAATACGAGGCTAGGCTGTCCATATCGTGACGGCTAGCAACGGAATTGAGGACGTAAGATTCAAGCATGGTATCGAATTGAATACCTTTCAGTTCGATGCCGTAGTTGGCTAAAACATGAGCGTCGTATTTTAAATGCTGACCAACTTTCTTGTTCGTTGTGCTTTCTAATAGCGGCTTAAACTGAGCTAAAACGGCATCGCGGTTTAGTTGCGTTGGTGCGTCTTCTAGTTGAGTATCGGGGCCAATATGCGCTAATGGAACATAAGCCGCTTTGCCTGCTTCGATGGCGAAAGAGAAACCAACAATTTCAGCTTCCATATAATTCAGTGACGTTGTTTCGGTATCGAAGGCGAAGAGTTCAGCCTTGCTTAGCTTTTCAAACCACTCATCTAACTGAGCTTGCTCGAAAATGATCTGGTAATCGGTTTCGGTTACTTCAGCGGGTGCTACTATTGCCTCGTTAGTAACATCTTTAGTCGATTTGGAGTCTGTGACTTTTGCGTCTAACTTGCCACCCAGTTCCGCAACCCAGCCTTTAAATTCAAATTCTGTAAAAGATTCTAAAAGCGCTTCTTTATTGGCGGGCTGAGTTTCGATATCCGCAATATCTTGTTCTAGTTCTACGTCGCATTTAATGGTCGCGAGTTCGTAAGAAAGAGGCAAGAAGTCTAGAGCGGCACGCAGGTTTTCACCGATTTTGCCTTTTACTGAATCGGCATTGTCGATCACACCTTGCATGGTTTCGTATGCGGCTAACCATTTAACAGCGGTTTTAGGGCCGCATTTTTCAACGCCTGGAATGTTATCAACTTTATCTCCCATCAAGGATAGGTAGTCGATAATTTGGTCAGGGCGAACACCGAATTTTTCTACGACGCCATCAACATCCATGAAGGTTTCTGTCATGGTATTAATTAGGCTGATATGTTCATTAACCAATTGGGCCATGTCTTTATCGCCTGTAGAGATAATGACATCGCGTTTGGCTTCTGTGGCTTGTGCCGCCAGAGTACCAATCACGTCGTCGGCTTCTACGCCGTCTATCACTAATAGCGGCAAGCCCATGGCTTTAATGATGTCGTGAATGGGTTGTATTTGAACACGTAATTCGTCGGGCATTGATGGACGATTGGCTTTGTATTCTGGGTACATGTCGTTGCGGAAGGTTTTACCTTTGGCATCAAAAATCACGATGATTTGTGATTCTGGGTAGTCTTTTTGCAGCTTCCGCATCATGTTGATTACGCCACGAATAGCCCCTGTAGGGTGTCCATCCGAGTTGGTCAGGGGGGGCATGGCGTGATAAGCACGAAATAAGTAGGAGGAGCCATCTACTAAAATAGTGGGTGCTGATGCAGATTCTGACATAAAATTATCCGTAGCAATTTCTCTGTTCTAGTCTGTTCTAAATACGTTACTCGGTGCACTGAGGTGTAAAAAGGGTACAATGAGAGTAGAGATGATTTTTAATATTTGAATGAGGCATAGCTTATCATGATGCGCACCCTACTTGTGACTTTCACCTGTGCTTTTGCACTGATTAGTACTTCTGTTCATGCCGTTGATCCAACGGGTGAAGAAGTTGTTATTCGCAATGAAGCCGACAAAACCTTTTATGAGTATCGCCGTGGCGGTGAAATTGTTGAAATTAAGGTTGTACCAAAATATGGTAAGCCTTATTACTTAAAACCTTCTGACGTGCAAGGCGCTGAAGATGGCCAGTATATTCAATCCGATGCGCCTGATGTCTCTGTACCAAGCTGGGTTATTTTTCGCTGGTAGTCATCGCGTTGAATGAACCTGTATTTGAATCCTTCTTTTAGCATTGTGTGGATAACTGCTTATCTTGCCCACTGCGTTCACCGATTTATAAAGTCTAAATTTAATGTCTGTTTATACACATCTTTCTGCGAGTGAAGTCGCCACTTATCTTGGCCAATTTTCTTTGGGTGATTATAAAAGTCATCAGGGAATCAGTGCTGGGGTTGAAAATACGAATTTTTTTGTAGAAACCTTAGCGGGTGCGGTTTCCAATAAGTATGTATTAACGATTTTTGAGCATCATGATGCAGCAGAGGTTGAGGGGTTTATTAATATTGGCCGTCATCTGGCTGAGCAAGGTGTGCCTGTTCCTGGGCCGCTTGCTGATAAGCAAGATAAGTATCTGCATATTCTGAAAGATAAACCGGCGATTCTTTGTCCGTGTTTACCGGGTTCTCATCCTGCAAAGATATTCCCTAATCATTGTGAGCAAATTGGGGCTGCTTTGGCGCGCTTCCATCTAGCGGGTGAAGGTCTGGAACTTGAGGAAAATAATCGTGGTTTACGCTGGTGGCCGGAAGTAGGTCGCGAGCTTATTCAAGCAAGTTTGGCTGTGAGCTCTTCGGGCGATGCGCTATTGACGGATGAGCAACAAGCGGTGCTGGTGGATGAGATTGAATTTCAGGAGTCGCATACGGAGCTTTGGTTTACGCTGCCGCGTGGTTTGATTCATGGTGATTTATTTCATGATAATGCGTTGTTTGAAATCGATGAATCTAAAAGTGCTGATAACAACGGCGATAAACTGGGCGCAATTTTAGATATTTATAATGCTTGCCAAGATGCTTGGTTATTTGATTTGGCGATTGTGGCTAATGATTGGTGTGCGAATAATAACGGTACTTGGATTGAAGGCAGCTTGCCTGCGTTGATGGAGGGTTATCAGTCGGTGCGAGCATTAACCGAATTAGAGCAACAGTCTTGGGGCATGTGTTTGCGCGCGGCTGCGCTACGTTTTTGGTTGAGCCGTCTTATGACGCAGCAGCATCAGGCAGCAGCCATTGCCAAAGATCCAATGGCGGCCTTGGTTACGACCGAGAAAGATCCGATGGAATATTTCTTGAAACTGGTTCGACATCGCGAGACTCAGTATTAGTTTTTTGAAGGACTAATTTAAAAACGCCGATGTGCTTAGTTTTACATTGCCATTGAGCTAAAGATCGCCATTGGGTATGCCGTTTTACGGCACGTCGTGAATATGTCCCTATAGACTCTCTTCGGGATCCATCCCTCAGAAGGCCTTAAACGTCACACCCAAAACCGATCGCGCAATGGCCAAATACCTACCTAATACAGCGCGTGAGAAATCATCGAATTGTGGCGTTGATTATTTAGGTTTAACAGCAGTGCAAATAAAACATCGCAAAATATTCTTTATTATCTGACCAACATTCACGAACTTCAAAGCCAGCACCTTCAACTAAATCGGTAAACCCCTGCTTAGAATATTTATAAGAATTCTCGGTATGAATCGTTTCGCCTGCTTTAAAAATAATATTTTTTGATTCGCCACCATTAATACTAGAATCAGAAATATTAACAATTTGATCCATCGTACTTACCAAATGCATCTCGATACGACTTTTATTTTCGCTATAAATCGCCTTATGCTCAAAATAATTTACATTAAACTGCGTACCTAAAATACGATTGATATGATGCAAAATATTAAAATTAAACGCCGCTGTTACATTTTGGCAATCGTTGTAAGCCGCTTCTAAAATGTGCTTATCCTTTTGCAGATCAACACCAATTAACATCGCGCCATCTTTACCAAGAGTATTACGCACACCTTGCAAAAATATTTGTGCCTCATGCGGAGCAAAATTACCGATGCTAGAACCTGGAAAAAATCCTAATTTTTGTGCACTGGTAATCATATCCGCAGGTAAGCGAACTGGCTGAGAATAATCAACACACGCCGCATAAACATCGAGCCAAGGATAATCTTCCATCAAACTTTCAGCCGACGCTAATAAAAAATCTTTAGAAATATCCATCGGCACATAACAGTTTGGCCGAATTGCTTGCAGCAAAAAACGAATCTTTAGACTCGCACCACTGCCATATTCTAAAAGCCAAACATCATCTTTCACTAACTTCGCAATACTCTCCTTATGCTGGCGTAATAAATCAATTTCAATGCGCGTAGGATAATATTCAGGCAACTGCGTAATAGCCTCGAATAATCGCGAACCTTGCTCATCATAAAAATATTTAGCAGGCAGAACCTTTTGCGGCTGACTCAACCCCGCAATTACCTCTGACAAAATATCTTCAGCAACAGGCTGATTGTCGAAAAAACGTAAACCCTTACGCGAAGATTTTTTAATAAACGATTGCTGATTAAAATTCATATTTTCGAGTCTCTGCGGTCAATCTCAAATTAAACATCTTCGGCTAAACGAATACCGGTAAACTGCCAACGATCTTGAGGGTAAAAAAAGTTTCTATACGTTAGACGTAAATGATCTTTTGGCGTCGCACAAGAGCCACCCCGTAAAACCATTTGATTGCACATAAACTTGCCGTTGTATTCACCCACGGCACCTGCAGGTGTTTTAAAGCCAGGGTAAGGCGCATAAGAACTTTGGGTCCACTGCCAGCAATCACCAAACAACTGCTGCATACCCTCATCAGAAGATTTAACCACCAACGGATGAAAACTTTGTGACTCAACAAACGTCCCTTCAATGTTTCGTTTTTTACTCGCGACCTCCCATTCATACTCTGAAGGCAAACGTTTTCCTGCCCAGCGCGCATAAGCATCGGCTTCATAAAAACTCACATGAGTAACAGGCTGCTCAGGATGTAGCTGCCCATAGCCAGTCAAACGAAACTCATAACGTTGTGGTTGTTTTGCATCTTCACTTTCTAGCTGCCAATAAAGTGGCCCTTCAATATTATTGTTTTGTACCCAAGCCCAGCCATCTGCTAACCAATATTGTGGATCTTGATAACCGCCATCATCTATAAACTGGCAAAACTCTGCATTCGTTACCAAGCGGTTGGCTAAGCGAAAATCATTGATAAGAGCTTGATGCCTTGGTATTTCATTATCAAAACTGAAGCCATCACCCTTCTTACCAAAGTTATAAATGCCACCGCCAAATTCAATAAATTTTAAGGGCGTAATAGCATTACTTTGCTCACTGTCTGGCGCTTGGTCTTTAGGGAATTTTGCTTTTGCATAGATAGGATAAAGCGGGTTAAACGATAAATTATATTTAAGATCGGTAAGCATTAACTCTTGATGTTGTTGCTCGTGATTTAACCCTAAAATCACCAAATCAATGTGCGTTTTACTTACATCGACTTCTGAATCGATAAGCGCCAATAATTTATGATCAACATACTGACGATACGCTTTCACTTCTTGCACTGTCGGGCGCGACATTAATCCGCGCTTATCTCTAGGGTATTGTTTGCCAACGGTATTGTAATAAGAGTTAAACAGATATTCGAATTGCGGATGAAAGACTTGATAGTCGGGGATATTTTTTAGAATAAAGGTTTCGAAAAACCAACTGGTATGGGCCAAATGCCACTTTGTTGGGCTAACAAAAGCATCGGCCTGTAACTCAAAATCTTCAATCTCAAGATCATTGCAAAGCTTGAGTGATTGCTGCCGAATACGCTGATAATACTGGCGCAGAGATTCGCTATTATGCACAATCTCGTGAGTACCCTCGTGCTGCTTATTACCATGTTCCTGCCGGAGCGATTGCAAAACGCTTTCTACTGTAGACGTCACAAAGCCATCCTTTTTTGTGCTTTTGTCTACTATGCGCGGGAAAAATTAATTCATCAAGCATTTTGCCAAGGTTGCCGTCATATCGCTTAACCAATCAACATAGGCTGTTTTATGCAGGGTGCTAGAGCCAGCTAAGGGGTCTAACTCACCTTGCTTAATCGGTAAGCCGTTTATAACAGTATTGATTAACGCAGGACTAAATTGAGGCTCTGACAGAACGCAAGTCACTTCATTATTTTGCAACTGAGTACGCATTTTCTGCACATGACGAGCACCGGGTTTACGCTCAGGAGAGACTGTGAATGCACCGAGCTGTTTAATATCAATGGCTTGAAACCAATAATCATACGCTTGGTGAAAAACAAAGAAGCCGGATGTTTTAAGCGGCGCTAAGGTCGTTTTACTGTCGGCGACCAGCTGCGTGAGCTGGCTCGCAAAAATTTGATGATCTTTTTTGGCTTGCTCTTTATCAACCGGATGCCACTCGGCAATGCGCTTACTAATCTCAATGGCCAGCTCTGGCGATAGCCAAACGTGAGGATCACTGCCGTACAAACCCATATCTTCCATCAAGTGAGTTGCGTCTAACCACAAGCTTTTATTCGGCGCTTGTTTGGCAAATTTGGCGAGATACGGTTCCATATGATCGCCCGCCCATAAAACTTTGTCTGCTTGGCGAATCTTATCGATATCGGATGGGCGCAGGCTGTAATCGTGTGGCGACATGCCATCGGGTACAAGAATGTCGATTTGTTCTGTCGGGTAAGTTGCGGCAGCAATTAAGGCGAGTGGCTTATTCGATACTAAAATGCGGGCATCTGCTGCGCTGGTATACAGGCTGACGACCAATAAAGCAGTGATCATTAGAAAGGCAGGAAATTGTACAGGAAATAGTTTTTTCATAAATTTGTATAAACAGTATGGGTCAAAGTGTAATATTATAACCTTTAATTTTATTCTGATCTGTTATTTTTTATGTCTGCATCTGCTTACCATCCTCACGACCATCAAGGCTGTATCAATACAGCGCTTCAGCAAGCGGCTCAAATGTGTGCTGAACAAGGGGTGCGTTTAACCCCCATTCGCAAGCGCGTTTTAGAGCTGGTATGGCAAAGCCATAAACCGATGGGAGCGTATGATCTGTTACCTGCGCTGGCGGCTGATGGTTTTAACTCCGCGCCACCAACCGTATATCGGGCGTTAGATTTTCTACTCGATTTAGGCCTTGTGCATCGCTTAGCGTCGTTGAATGCCTTTATCGGTTGCTCTCATCCTGGGCACGAACACGATAGCTGTTTCTTGCTGTGTCAAACTTGTGGCAAAGCACAAGAGATTGATCCACAGCCTTGGTTCTCAGCACTTTTAAACGCGGCAAAAAATGAAGGCTTTATTGTGGATAAACAGCTTACGGAAGTATTGGGCACCTGCCCGCAATGTGCTGCTAGCCAATCGTCTGCTAACGCGGAGTAAGCCCAATGAACCCTGATCTCGCAGTCGTTAAAACAGAAGCTGAAGTCTTGATTAGCGCCAGTGGCATTAATCAAACATGGGGTAATCGCCATGTTCTTCAGAACATTGATCTAGCCATTAGTGAAAATGAAATCGTTACCATTATTGGCCCTAACGGCTGTGGCAAATCGAGCTTGTTAAGAATTTTACTCGGTTTAAATACACCAGACTCAGGCAAAGTAACTCGTCGTAAAGGGTTACGTATTGGCTACATGCCGCAGAAATTACGCATTGATGATCGCTTGCCATTATCCGTTACGGGCTTTTTGATGTTAGCCCCCGGTGCGCGTAAACAACGTGTCGCAGAATGGTTAGAACGCCTTTCAATTACTGCATTGGCCGAACAACCCGTGCAGCGTTTATCGGGAGGCGAATGGCAGCGTGTTTTGCTAGCGCGCGCGTTATTAATAGAACCGCACTTATTGGTATTGGATGAACCTGTACAAGGCGTTGATATTCAAGGTCAGCGCGAGTTATATCAACTGTTGCCTGAATTGAGAAATGAACTTGGCTGCGGCATTGTTTTGGTTTCTCACGATTTGCATTTGGTTATGGCGCAAACGGATCGTGTGATTTGTTTAAACGGACACGTCTGCTGTTCTGGCCACCCCGATCAAGTCAGCATTAGCCCAGAATATAATTCACTTTTTGGACATGAGAAGAGCCATCAGCATGGCCAGCACGATGTCCCTCTTGCACTGACGAGTGAACTTGCTCCAGAACTGGCTCATTACACTCATCACCACGACCACAAGCATTGTACCGATGGTCATATTGAAGGCACAAAAGAATGATTAGTTGGTGGTTATTACCCTTATTTGCTGGTTTAGGTGTCGCAGGTATTGCAGGACCGCTTGGTAGCCTAGTGGTTTGGCGTCGATTGGCTTTCTTTGGCGATACCCTTGCGCATGGCGCATTACTCGGCATTACTTTAGGCATTTTATTTGATCTTCACCTGACGTTAGCATTGATTCTTTCATGCTCGATGTTAGCGCTCATTTTATTGAAACTCGATAAATACACCGGCATTGCATCAGATACATTATTAGGCATTTTATCGCACTCATCGTTAGCCATTGGCTTAGTGGTATTAAGCTTTTTTGATAACGTGCGCATCGATTTAATGGCGTATTTATTTGGCGATTTATTAGCCGTGAATCAAACCGATTTATTGTGGATATTAATCGGTGGCTTATTAGTTGTCGGATTATTAATTTGGCAATGGCGCGGATTATTAGCCTCTACCGTGAGTGAAGAACTCGCCGCAATCGATGGTTACCCAGTAAGACGATTAAAAGCCATGCTGGTTTTATTATTAGCCTTAGTGGTTGCGATTTCGATGAAAATTGTTGGCGTATTATTGATTAGTGCTTTGCTCATTATTCCTGCCGCTGCCGCCAGACCACTGGCAAAAAGCCCAGAACAAATGGCAATACTCGCCAGCGTTATTGGCATGACCTCAGTTTGCGCGGGTATGGCATTCTCGTTTATTTGGGATACACCAACAGGGCCAAGTATTGTCGTGTCTGCAGCGGGTTTATTTGTGATGAGTCAGGTGTTTAATTCAGTTAGAAAGTAGCTGCTTTTATGAGTGTAAATTATTAAACAGATCGCTGGTGTCAGGGTCTGTTCGATTGACCCAAACGACTGTTAACTATAGTATTGTAAATATCAACAACAGGGAGAGTCGTTTGATTTCAAAGAAAATTTCTCTTCGTTAGCCTTTCTCATTTATAAGCTGTTATGCGCCCCCCCTGTTCGTATAGCGCAGTGTTATGCAATTTTTTAGGAGATAAAATGAGTCGTGTATTTTTAGCAATGCTTGTAGTGATTCTTTCTGGGTGTTCGAGTATCCAAAAATATCCACAGTTTGCCGGAGGCGAGAAAGTTTCGGCACCGGGTTTTGATTTTAATTTACCGCCTGGTGATTCGTGGTCGCTGGTGAAGAGAAATGGATACCCAATAATATTCGCGCGAGAAGGCAAGTATCCTGATGAAAGTTATATTATTGGAATAACTCGTTTTGAGCTCCCGTCTAAAAGTTCTCAGATTTCCAAAGATGATTTTGTTTCTCTTATCAAAGACCGGAGATCTGTCGAAGAAGAGCCAGGTCGCTATGAAGTTATTTCAAATCATGAGAAGTTAGATAGTCGACGAAACGAAACGTGCTTAGTTCATCATTCTGTGTCCAAGGACAATCATATTATTCGAGCTGAGAGCTATACAATTCTCGAAACCTTTGGCATGAATTGCATTGACCCAGTTGAGCAAGATACAGGAGTGTTTTTTGAGTTATCACGTAAAGCTCCAGTAGATGTTAAAAACCAAGCCTTCGAAAGCCAAGCCTCATCTTTGTTAGAATCAGTGAAATTTCCCGATTTGAACGACCCTTTTGTGAAAGTTTATTATTCTCGAAAGCTAATTGAGAAAGGAAATCCTATTTTTGCTGAAAAATTAGCCGAAGAAGCTGCCGAAATATTTGAAAGAAATAATGATTATGTTAATGCTGGCAGTGCTTATACCTCCCTTGGTGTACTTTATGACAGCTCTAGTTATCATGCTCACGCTGAGTATTTCAGAGAGCAGGGAAGCTATGATTCGACGGAGAAAAAGTCAATCTCACTTTATGAGAAAGCAATAAAATCATATAAAAAAGGCAACGATTATTGGGGGGCTGCAAATGCGTTTGTCGGAATTGGAGATTTATATTCAAATAAAGGCGAGATTAAAAAATCTTGTGCTGCTTATACTCAGGGTTTAAATACTTTTAATGCTCGAAATAAAAAAAATAAGAAACTCGTTTATACTTGGAATCCTAAATACCCATCGTATGCAGCTATGTTAGAAGGGCTCATCGAAGATTCTTGTAGAACCAGCATGAAAAATTAAAAGTATAACATTCAAATTACAATGTTATTTGTCCGCTCGTGTGAAAAAATTGGATGATCTCTGGTGATGTTAGCGCGATCTAATGAAGATTAAAATTTTATGAAATATGTATTATTAATAACACTAATAACTATATCTGGGTGTTCATTTATCTCAAAAAAAACTGAGATTACATCCATAGAAACCGTACAAGGTGATTCTTGTGAAGCTATAGAAATTAGAAAAACAGTTTTGTTTGACGTCGTAGCAGTAGGACCCCCTCTAATACCTATTGTTCCTGCTATTCTTCTTGCCAAACTACCTGCTTCAAATTTGACTGTTGTAGATTGTATAAATAAAGTAAAATATCCAGTTAAAGCAGAATATTCTGAATATTATTGGTTGGACTCATTGACCAATTGCAAATATAAAATTGAAGTAGATAATGAGTATGAATATGTGCCTTTTTGGTGGGATGCTGAATCGCTAAAACCTATGAGTTGCTATAGCTTCACTGAGTTAAATATAAAAACAGATTAAAAGTGTGTAGTAATAAGTTAGTGCGGAACTGGGGGCGGTGATACTTAGGTCATACCAGCGCCCCCAGACTCATAACACAAGCGCAAAGAAAAAGTAGAGCCATCAATGAAACCTATATTTTTTAATCTTCATCGTATTCGCAAATATCAATATTCACGCTGATGATGTTAATAAAATTTGCTTCAGCTTATGCCTTTCAAACGAGTGTTTTACAGGTAAAATGATGCCGATTGCACTGTTATCATACGTCGAGATGCCGAAGATGCGGTCATAATGTCTATGGATTATTACAACAGTTTAATGGAGACAATCCACTTAACTCGCTCTCCTGCTAATGCCGCTAATCTCAACAAATCTATCGCTCAATACAATGTAGGCCAAACGACGGAAAAAGATCTGCTTTAATGAATCGAAAGAAAACCTAACTGGTTTTTGGTCACGCAGAATCGACGATACAAGCAGATTGGTTTATGAGGTTAATGAGACACACTTAACGATAATTTCTTGCCGTTATCACTACCAGAGTGAAGGACTTTTCTCTAGTTGATCAATTCTTTGAGTCACTCATGTACTAACCTGCCAACCTTATATTGATCTACGTCAGGGGTGTGACATTGTGTCGCATTCTAAAAGGTAGGCTGCCTCTATAAACTGCGCCCAATTCTTTAATATCCACTCCTTTCATGCAGTTCTTTTATAGCAGAAGTTGAAAATGAAACATAAGCAGCCTTTAGCGTTAGCCATTGCTACCCTTCTATATCCCTCTTTTACACTAGCAGCACCCGTTAATAACGATGAAGTTGAGCTTGCGCCTGTTACGATTACCGATACCCGCGAAGCGGCGTTAAAGTCAGAAACTTCTGCCAGTACCAGTCAAATTAGCCAAGAAGAAATCGAGTTTTTACAACCGGGTCATCCTTCTGAAGTTTTAAATCGTATGCCGGGTGTTCATGTGAACGTTACAGGTGGTGAAGGCCATATGACGGCGATTCGTCAGCCGATTACGACGGGTGCTGTGTATCTTTATTTGGAAGATGGTATTCCGACTCGTTCTACGGGTTTCTTTAACCACAATGCGTTGTATGAAATCAATGTACCTCAGTCGGCGGGTATTGAGGTGAGTAAAGGCCCAGGCAGTGCGTTGCATGGTAGTGACGCGATGGCGGCGGTTATTAATGTGAGTACGAAGGCGGCACCGGAAGAGACAGAAGGTGATGTGAGTTTAGAGTTGGGCAGTTTTGGTTGGCAGCGTTTGTTAATTGGCGGTGGAACCGCAAGTTTGAATCATGGCATTCGTGCAGATTTGAATCTGACCCATACCGATGGCTGGAGAGATTCTACCGATTACGATCGTCAAAGTGCTAACTTCCGTTTGGATTCTTTTTTAGACAACGGTGTGAAAGTTAAAACCGTTTTGAATATTTCAAATATTGATCAGCAAACAGCGGGTTCTTCGCGTTTATTAAAAGATGATTATAAAAATCATCCTACGCGCAACTATACGCCAATCTCTATGCGTAAAGTTGAGTCGCTGCGTTTATCCAGTGCGTTTGAAAAAGAAGTCGGCCGTCGGTTGTACAGCATTACGCCGTATTTTCGTTATAACAGCATGGAGTTATTACCGAACTGGTCTTTGAGCTACGATCCGAATACGTACAAAACGGAAAATAAGTCGGCGGGTTTGATGATGAAATATCGTCAAGACTTTGCCGCTATGCGTACGCGCTTGATTGTAGGAACCGATGTTGATTACAGCCCAGGCTCTATGGATCAAAATAAAATTAATGTGACAAAAGAAGGTAATGTTTATACCTCTTATACTAAGGCGGAAAAGCTGTATGACTACGATGTCACTTTTTCTTCTATTTCGCCTTATGTGCATGTTGAAACGTCGCCTACCGATAAGTTACGCGTAAACGCGGGTTTGCGTTTTGATCACATGCGGTATGATTATGATAATCAGTTAACGGCATTGGATTCTGGTAATCATCGACGCCCAGAAGATACGGATGTTGAATACAAACATTTGAGCCCTAAGTTGGGTATGACGTATGCAATTAACGATCAGTTAAATACGTTCGCGTCGTATCGCCATGCGTTTAGAGTGCCGTCGCAAGGTCAGTTATTCCGCCAAGGTAAATCGACGAATACGGTTAAACTTGATCCGGTGAAAGTAGATAATTATGAGGTTGGTTTGCGTGGCGCTTTTGATGGCAGAGCGGATACCAAAGTGAACTATGAAGTTTCTGTTTATTATATGGTGAAGGAAGACGATATTTTAACCTTCAAATACGCTGATGGTAGCCGTGAAACACAGAATGCGGGTAAAACGTTACACCAAGGTATTGAAACAGGTTTAACTGCGTCGTTGCATGCCGATATCGATCTTGCAGTTTCGTATGCCTATACTGAGTTTACTTATGAAGATTGGAAACCGAATGCGAACACTGATTATAGTGATAACCAGCTTGAAGCGGCTCCTAGAGATATGGGCAACGTCGCGGTGGCTTATCATCCTAGCCAGTTAAAGGGTGGTAAAATGGAATTAGAGTTTGTTCATTTGGGCCAGTACTGGATGGATCAAGCGAATACGGAAACGTATAAAGGGCACCAGTTATTGAATATTCGTTTTAACTATCCAGTGACGCCAGAGTTTAAGTTAAGTGCGCGTATTTTGAACTTGGAAGATAAAACCTATGCAACCAATGCTACTTACAAGCCTGCGGCGTTTGGCAATGCTGAAAAGTTTGAGTATTCACCAGGCATGCCACGTACGGCTTATTTATCTGCTAGTTATTCGTTTTAATGAATCTTTATATTTTGCTTAGAGAGTTATTCACATGACCAAGTTCGTTTCATTTTTGTTCATCGCTTTATTGAGTATCAGTAGTCATGCGATGCAGCACGGCAGCTCTGCTGCTGGGAAAGGTAAGAATGAAACGACGTGCACCATTGCTTCGCTAAAGTGTGCCAAGGCCCCTTCTGCGAGCTTTGGCCCTGATGGCAAGTTGTGGTTGGCTTGGGGATTTGGCGGCCATGTTTATGTACAGCATTCGGTAGATAATGGCGCTAGCTTTAGTCAGCCTTTGAGTGTGAACCGTGCCCCTGAGAAAATTACGGCCCGTGCAGAAAATCGCGCAAAAATTCAGTTGGATAATGCGGGCAATATTTATATTTCTTGGACACAGCCTTTAAATAAACCTTATACCGGTAATATTCGTTTTAGTCGTTCGGTTGATGGTGGAAAAACTTTTAGTAAGCCTATTACCGTCAATGATGATCACCAAGAGATCAGCCATCGTTTTGATTCCATGGTGGTGAGTGATGACGGTAAGGTATTTATCAGTTGGTTAGATAAACGCGATCAACAAGCCGCAAAAGATAAGCAGCAAGAATATATTGGTGGTGCTTTGTATTACAGCTATTCCGATGATCAAGGTCAGACGTTCAGCAAGAATATGAATCTTTCAGATAATTCCTGTGTTTGTTGTCGCATTGCGATGGCATTAGATAATAATAATCTACCCGTGATTGCTTGGCGTGATATTTATGGCAACGATATTAATAATCAAATTCGCGACCACAGTTTATTAACCTTCCGTTCCGCCCTGAAGCCTAATAAAAAAATACGTTTGAGTCACGAGCAGTGGAATATCGATGGCTGCCCACATCATGGCCCTGCGTTAGATGTTGATAGCAATAATGTTATTCACTCAACGTGGTTTAATGATGTTTCTAATGAAGAGCAAGACAGTGACTACGTATTGTTTTACGGCAATAGTATCTCTGGTTTTAATATCAGTGATTATAAGCCGATGGGGTTTGGCCAAATCGATAAGCAATCTGCGCATCCGTATGTACTGACCTCAAATCAACGTGCGACAAAAGATCAAATGGTGTTTTTGGTTTGGAAAGAATTCGATGGTAAGAAAACGGATATCTTACTGAAGACGTCAAAAAATTCTGGCACCAGCTGGAGTGATCGCCGTGTGATTAGCACAACAGCGGGTGCTTCTGATCATCCACTATTAGTTAAAAATTCAAACTCGGTATATTTGAGCTGGCATACTCAGAATGAAGGCTATCGTTTTATCGAACTTTCTTCTATAGCAGAATTGGTAGAGGTTAATTTAAAAACATTGGATATGGGCCGTTTTGAAAAAATTGTTGCGGATAAGAATAAGCAAGATCATCTTGTTGTTCTTTGGTCATTTGACTGCCCTCCTTGCATTACAGAACTAAAAAAAATATCAGAGCTTCATCGTCAATACCCTGAGTATCAATTAACCTTAATTAATACCGATAGTATGGATGAACAAACGCGGGTAAAAAAGATGTTAGCCGATTATAATCTAAGAGGATTGGATAACTGGGGGTTTTCTGATGTTGATGCAGAGAAGCTGCGTTATGATATTGATTCTCGTTGGTTTGGTGATTTACCAAGAAGTTACTTCTTTCCTGTTAACGGAAAAATAAAGCGCTTGCGCGGTGCTTTAACGTCGGCTGAATTACGCGCATTATTTCAGCCGAGTTAAAGATCTATTTTTATGCTTACTTATCGCCATTTTCAATGGTGGTAATGATGGCTAACATTTTCTTTGGGCTAAATGGTGGTTTGATAAAACCATAATAATTACCGTTTGGATCGAGTATGGTGATGTTTGCACTATGATCCATTAAGTAGCCTAGCTCGGTATCGATTTCTCCGTCTTTATTTGTTCTTTCAACCTTGGCATATACCGCATTTAATTGGGCTGCAAAACTGCGCAATGAATTTACGTTGCCTGTAAAAGCGGTAAAGTCTTCTTCAAAATAATTCATGTAGGTCTTTAGCTGATCGGGAGTATCGCGTTCGATATCGACGCTGACCAAGGCGACTTGAGTTTTAGCTTGCATGGCTGGACTGAGCTTAACCCAAGTTTGTTGCATTACGGCTAGGGTTGTTGGGCAAATGTCAGGGCAAAAAGTATATCCAAAAAATAAGAAAGACCATTTTCCGATGTTGTCAGCTTTGCCTACCGTTTTTCCTTCTTCGTTTAGAAAAGCTACGTCGGATACTTCTATTGATTGCGGAAAAATATAAGCGCCTAAGTCTCGCAAGTCTTGTGGCTTTTCCGTTTTATTCATCATAAAAATAGCAATGGCTACCGATAATAATACGGCTAGAAATATTAAGGTAAAAATCTTTTTACCCGCAAATGAATTTTTTTCTGGTACCGACATAAGTAACTCCAATAAAATAGATTACATTCTTATTCACATCATACAGAAACTGTTCATATCATGCTGCAACTTCAAAAACGTATTTTGCAATTGGCGTGGCCGATTATGCTCAGTAATATTACTGTGCCGTTATTGGGCCTAGTCGATACGGCCGTACTCGGTCATTTAGAGGATGTCAGTTATCTTGGAGCCGTTGCTTTAGGAGGGCAGGTTGTCACTCTGTTGCTGTGGAGTTTCGGCTTTTTACGGATGGGCACAACGTCATTAAGTGCACATGCAATGGGGGTTGCCGAATCTGATATGAGTGCCTCTGCGGGTATTCATCATTCCAATATAGAACGCATTTTACAGCATGCTTCTTTGATGGCTTTATTGATTAGTATTCCCTTAATGCTTTTCGCATTTTTAATGCTCGAATCTATCATTGCCTTTATTGGTGGTAGTCCCATTGTGCAAGCGCTGGCGGTTGAGTATGCCAGCATTCGTTTAATGGCAACGCCTGCGGTGCTGATGCAATACGTATTGATTGGTTGGTTTATTGGTCGCGGAGAAACCAAGGTACCGCTATTGTTATTAATCGTCAGTAATAGCATCAACGCTCTGCTCGATATCATTTTGGTTTATGGCTATGGTTTTAGTAGTGACGGCGTAGCTTGGGCAACGTTATGCGCTGATTATAGCGCTGCGAGTCTGGGTCTATATTGGGCTGTTCGCACACTCAACCGAATCAAGGGGGCTGATAGAAAACCGTTTCATTGGCCAAGTTGGCAAGAGCTGAAACCTTTAGTCAATATTAATCACCAGCTTTTTGTGCGTACTTTATGTTTGCTCAGTGTTTTTATTTTTTTTACTTCCCAAGGGGCGAAACAAGGCGATCTCGTTTTGGCGGTGAATGCCATTATGCTTACCCTACTTTTATTGATATCGAATGCTCTGGATGGTTTTGCGCACGCTGCTGAAACATTAGTTGGGCAAAGCCTGGGGGCGAAAAAATTCGAGTTATTAAAGAGAAGTATCTGGTTAACGGGAACCAATGCCTTAATCATTGCTCTGATAATGGTAGGTGGCTTTGCTTGGCAAGGTGAAAACCTTTTAGGGTTACTGACCGATCAAGAAGAGGTATTGGCTTTAGCGATTGAATACAGCCCTTGGTTGATATTTTTACCCCTGATTGGATGCAGCAGTTATTGGCTGGATGGTATCTTTATTGGTATGCAGGCAACCGCTCAAATGCGCAATAGTATGTTGTTCGCGGCCTTGGTTGTATTTTTACCCGTCTGGTTTCTGACACAGGGCTTAGGTAACAATGGTTTATGGCTTGCCTTCTATGCCTTTTTATTGGCTCGTTCGGCCTTTATGGTGCCCGCATTCCTGACAATACTGAACAATCATCAATTAATTGTCGAAAAAAACTAGCAAGCGCGTCAAACTTTACTATACTTTTTCTATAACGGTTAGAGAGAGCTACTAACTTGTTGTTTTTATTAGCTTTTTTAAAAAATATAATAAACGGTTTTTTATAATGAAAGCGTCTAATTAATAATCAAATACGCCGCCTGAGGCCATTGATTATTTATTAAACCGCTTTTAAAGTAGCCGCCTTATAAAAATATATTTATTTTTAAGTAGTTGGAGATCCCAAGTGATGAACACGGAAATGTTACAACAGTTGATTCAAAAATCTGTCGCTCAAGAAGCAACAACTGGACAACTACATCAGGTCTTACAACAGCGTATCGAAACGATTGAACGGATTGTTCAATTGCCTGAAACGGAAGCCCTTGAGCGCTTGTATGAGTTTGTTGTGCGCTATATAGAACAAGTGCCTCAAATGTTGGAAGATCTTCATCAGGGTGCGATTGAGGCAGGATTGCTTCATTACGTGAGCCCTATATTAGAAGTTGTTGATGGCTTCTTTATGGCACCGCCGAAAGAATTGAATCAAGTATCGGGTTTGCCAGCATTGATGAATGAAGCCTTTTTGGCTCACCGCTTGTTTGAAGAGGTCAACGATACTTACATTATGCGCGTCGGCCAGCCAATGATTCCATTCGATATGACAATGTCGAACGTGATTGTTCATTCTCTTATTGGCGAACCGTTTGCTAATGAATTAGAGCAAGTTGTTATGGTTGCGGCAAAAGGCATTTTTGGTGAGAATAAAGCCTATGAAGGTAACGATAAATTCCTCGCCTTTATGGATAAAAAAGAGAACGATAACTTAGTGAAGATTGCACAATCTTGGCCTTGTATGTCGACTCAAATGGGCTTAGATAACCACCTACAATTTGCTTAAAGGCAAGCTGCCTAAACTCTGCTCCAAAAATCCAAACAGCGCTTGAATTCGAGCGCTGTTTTTTAAATCTTTATGATACACAAACCAAAATCCTTCAATGGCCGTATCGAACTGAATATCCAATTTTTGTAAATTATCGCATTTATTGGCGTGATGAACCCCCATTGGGCCAATAGCCATTCCTTCAATTACCGCATTGTGAATATCTGGAAAGTGATTACTTTGATAGATGATTTGCTCTTCATCAATATGTTTAAGTATTTGTTTTACAAAAGGGATTTTACGTTTTTCGTTACTTGGAAGTGCCCATAAATGCTGATTATATTCACGGTCATTGGCTGGTAATCCGTACTCTGCGACGTAAGAATCAGCTGCGTAATAATGAATGTCGGGTGGATTAAGCTTCTTAACAATCAGATCAGGTTCGTTAGGCTGACCACCTGCTCGCAACGAAACGTGCGCCGCCCCTGTGGCTAACGGAATAATGTCATCTGTTGCAATAATTTGAATGCGTAATTTAGGGTAAGCCTGACGGAACGCTTTTAGGGCAGGATTTAATAAGGGCGAAAAATCGCTCAGTGTAGTAATGCGTAAGTTGCCGCTAATATTTTTTTCGGCGCTGCTCATTAAATTTTCTAAGCGACTAAACGATTTCTGAATATCTGGCACCTCTTTTACTACCAATTCCCCCGCATCGGTTAACTGATACCCACGCTGATGACGGATGAACAATTTAGTATCAAGAGCTTCTTCTAGACGGTTTATATGGCGCAGTACCGTTGCATGATTCATTTGCAGCATCTTGCCAGCCTTGGTGAGCGTGCCCGATTTAGCGACCTGATAGGCAATGCGGAAATCGTCCCAGCTTGCTTGAGTCATGGAATAAGTCCTGATGTTGATAGCGTTACTACTAGGGTATAGCCTTTGTGCATAAATGCACAATAGTTTCCCCTTTTTGTCTATTTTTCAACAAGTGATTTCAGCGTACAGTAGCTCTATTGAATTCACATCATGAGCAAAGAGAAACATCATGGTAAAGAACAGTAAAAGCAGTTACGGCTGGTTAGCGATCGCCTTACATTGGTTAATGGCCCTTGGTCTATTTGGGATCTTTGGTCTTGGCTTATATATGGTTGAGCTAACGTATTACGATCCTTGGTATAGAGGTTCTCTTGATCTGCATAAAAGCATTGGTTTTACCCTTTTGCTTGTCTGGATCGTGAGAATTGCATGGCGTTGGTTTAATACCAGCCCAGCGATTAGTGGCAGCCCAATCGAGAAGAAAGCGGCTCACTTAGTACATTTATTATTATACGTTGTGATGCTGGCGCTTATGGTGACAGGGTATTTAATTTCGACAGCTGATGGGCGAGGCATTGAAGTATTTGGATTATTCGAAGTACCTGCCATGTCGATTAGCTTTGAAAACCAAGAAGACATTGCCGGTGATATTCACTGGCTACTGGCTTGGAGTTTAATCTTAATGGTGGCGCTGCATGCAATGGCTGCGATTAAGCATCATGTTGTGAATAAAGATGATACTTTATTAAAAATGATTCGCCCTAAAACTGACTTACAATAAAACCTATCCTTAGGAGGATGTATGAAAAAACTATTATTAACCGCGGTGACAACATCGGCTTTAACACTGGCGTCATTATTTTCAGTCGGCGCCCAAGCAGCTGACTACAAAATTGATACCGACGGCGCTCACGCGTTTGTTCAGTTTAAAATTAAGCACCTAGGTTATAGCTGGTTATTAGGGCGTTTCAATACTTTTGATGGCGAATTTTCTTACGATGCAGCGGCACCAGAAAAATCGGAAGTTGAAATTGTGATTGAAACGGCGAGCTTGGATTCTAACCATGCTGAACGTGATAAGCACATTAAAGGCTCTGATTTTCTTGATGTAAAGAAATTCCCAGAAGCCGTTTTCAAAAGTACCGGTTTTGAAGTTAAAGACGACAATAATGCCGTTGTAACAGGAACCTTCATGCTACACGGCGTTAAGAAAAGCATTAGCTTCCCAGTACAGAAAATTGGTGAAGGTAAAGACCCATGGGGTGGCTACCGTGCAGGCTTCGAAGGTAAAACAACATTGAAGCTTTCTGATTATGGCATTACTTACAACCTAGGCCCAGCATCAACACATGTTGAAATTGAACTGTACCTAGAAGGTATTCGTAAATAAAGAATCGTTAATATACGATTGATTACGATAAATTGATTGTTATGAAAAAGCCCAGCAATGCTGGGCTTTTTTGTGCCCTTAGATAATCGCTATAATAATTACTCATATGGAACTTTCGGTAACTCTGCAGTTAACGCGCAAATTGCGACTGATTTGTGGTTGCCATGCAGGCGGTAGCCGATAAGTACGCCGAAAAAGTAGTGTCGAAGGCGTCACGGTTAATGGATATGACCGCGCACTGAAAACTACTGGACAGTAGTGATAAAGGATAAAAAATTCCAGCACTTGCTGGAATTTTTTGAGTGAGAGTAAATGTTTATTAATTATTTACAGGTGCATTAAAATAGCACTACACAACGTGTACTGGCTTTAAAAATGTATTACTGAAAATCAACACTTACGTTGAAAGTTCCTGTGTGATTAGTGCTGCTTAAATTAGCAGTTACTGAATAATTTTGAACAGTGTTGTTTGTTTCGTCTAAGCTAATGTCTACTCCGGTATCAGCAGCTTCTTCGTCAAATTCTATTGTAGAATCTTTATTGAAGTAAACTATATGCTCTCCTGTCGCCGAGAAATTCTGTAAAATTATATCCGTATCATCATTTGACATATTAAAGGATGAGTGTCCTTCGGAGCTTACGTTATAGCCTGCGCAATTGATTTCTAAATTACTAGTTGCTAAGTCATCATTCTGAGAAGTAATACTAATATTTTCATTAATATCTGTAGAGTCATTGATTTTTATGGCAGCAGTTGATTGTTCCCATTTGTAATCAGCTGAGCCATTGACACTCTCCGTGGTTGTGCTAGTTCTAGTGAAGTTAATATTAGATGTGAATGTTTGAGTATATTGCTCAGTCGAATCTAAAGAACTGTTGTCTACAATTGTACGATCAAAAAATTCAGTTTTAGTGATGGATGAAGTGGCGATAAAATCGTCACAAGAGGTGATAATATAATTATCCCCTTCTTCTTTAATTGTAAAGAGCTCTCTTCCTTTGTAGGTTGAATCTTCAATGTTGTCAATGAAGGCTATGCCAGAATAAACTCCAATCCAAGTACCTACTGGCGAAGTATCTGTTGCTGCATCAGAAGAGTATGAAGAAATACTCATAGGATCTAAAGCACTTGAGTTGTTATTTGAGCTACTAGAGCCACCACCACAAGCAGCTAAAGATAAAGCCAACAAAGAAAT
>TARA_B110001454_G_scaffold124375_1_pt1 | contig 51653 bp, 59 predicted proteins | sample TARA_B110001454 | Tara Oceans TARA_B110001454 (sample SAMEA4397004) | marine metagenome | biome: Polar Biome; feature: [MES] marine water layer (ENVO:01000295) within the mesopelagic zone...; material: water (ENVO:00002006), including particulate matter (ENVO:01000060) such... | reverse complement strand
AGTTATGCGGGTAAGAAATGCTGAAGACTTTCAACGAGTTAAAAACTTGATAAAGTGAATTCTCCCTCTCCGCCAAGTTTTTCTTCAATCAAAACAGCTACTTGCAAAACGGGAAAGCGAGACGCTTAGAACTCGGATAAGTGCTCACTGTTTTTCAGATGGAGCTGCAAGATTAAAAAAATCGAAATTTAAGCAATAGATTTCTTCCTCTTTAGATACTTGAATAACCTTATTAATTGATTTCAGGTTTTGAATGAGAAGTTCTTTGATGGTGTCGACGTCTTCCCGTGATAACGTCACTGCGGAAGAATAGTGAAGATTGTTTTTTAAGTTTTGATCTAACGACTGTATGGATTTTACGCGCCAATTTGTGTGATGGTTTCTAATTTGAGGCGAGTCAGTCCCCAAATGGATATGTTTTGAACTAATTGAATAAACTCTATCCTTTACGTTAGCAAGACCGATCCTCACCAAAAACTCCAACATTGCACGTACGTTAGCTAAAGGGATATTGAGTGCTTTTGATATTGTCTCTGGATTATTATACTCTGGAATTGAAAGGCATACATGAATGGCAGAAAATTGCCAGGCGCTGTAGTAACGTAATTCATCTTCAGTAGCTATTGAATCAACTTTTCCCACTCTTTTTTTCAAAACTTTTCGCAATTTTAAAATTTGATCAATTTGTTCGCTAAAATATTTTTCTAAGGATTTAGTTCCTGCCCTCGCTTTCTGCACTAACAACATAAAGTAATGGGACTCGTCTTCGTTGTGTCCTATAAATTGATTCAACCTATCTGCCTGCTCAAGATTCAGTATAAGTTGACCATGTAGAACTTGTGAAATCAGAGTTGTATGACAGCCTAAGAACTTCGCGGCACTGGACTTTAATCCTTTTCTTCTACTTTTGTCCCCGAAGTAATCAAGAAGAAACAAGCGATAATCTGTAAAATTAAAAATCACATAACCTCTCGAAACTTTTAGTTAACTTAAAATTAAATTTAAAAATTACTAACTTTAATTATAGTAATTTTATAAATTAAATCTATTCTTTTTTTTATTAAGCTCGAAACTGAAGTTGTCAGAAGCAATGAGTGCTCTGTAAATTTAAAAAGGGGAAACTAGTGAGAACATATATTTTATCTTTAATTTTAGTTTTGGGTGCTTTGTCGAAAGCTAACGCTGCAAGTGGTGCCATTAGTGGAGGCGGGGGAACGGGTGTTGTCTGTAGAGACAAGTTGGGTGCCATCACATCGGCCAAGACCTTGGACCTGTATGAGGGGACGGTTCTTTATAATTTACCAATTCAATATTCGAGCGATTCTGTCGATGATCAGGTCAGAAAAGCTCTTGATGTTATGCCGCCTCAGACACGAGGTTTAGTTGAGGCCTATGCATATGGTGTATCGCAAAATATGCAAATTGTTCGAGGAGTGACTTTGCAGCCGATAAACGACGCTTTGATAGTAGCCGTTCCAAGCGGTTGTAAAGCAGAACAAATAGCTAACTACTTTAGTGATAAACATATTTTAATAAATGGGGATATCTGGGATGCATTAGCAAAAACTGATCAAGCAGCATTGATGCTTCATGAAGCCGTCTACCGAGTTGCTCGAATGCTTGGCGCAACAAATTCTCAGCGATCTCGGCATGTCGTCGCTAGTCTTTTTTCAACCAACACAAAATGGACAGATTTAAATGAAGGTCTTCCTAACGATCGGCTATTTTGTGTTGGAAAAGGCGTACAATTCTATGCCTATCAAGATATAAACAATGCCTGGAAAGTGCAATTTACTGTGCTTGGTGGGAATTTCTTAATGAGCAAGACAACGTTTTCTGGCTTTTTTGAAAATGATCCGAGCTTTGATTTCAATGAAGCAAAAACATTTCCGGTAGTTAGTGGGGAAGATAAAATAGGTCAAAAATTCTTGAGAACAGGATACACCAATTCTAGTTTTGAAAATGCGGATATTATTTCATTTAACAAAATTTGGGAACCTATTAAAGATAATCAGGGGAATAGAATTCCAGGGTATCAGACGCCTCGTTATTATATTTCATGGCAGTCTTCGACATATCCGAATGTTTCAACGGAAGATCAAATGATTAACTGTAGCGTTGTTTTGTATTAGAATAACTAAAGTGTATCCGATTTGAAACTGATAAAAAGGCATCGAAAATATAGATGCCTTTTTCTTTAAGATATAGGGCGGTTGGTTAGAAAGTATCTCCTGCTCCATGACCTCATGATCAGCAGATTCTTTTATGCGACAAAATCCAGACATTCAGTTATAAATTCATCTACTCGTGCCCGCCATTTGGTTTTTCGAAAAATTAAGTCCCTGAAATTAAAATCAAAAATTATTAAATGCTTCTAGTAGTTGAAAATACTTGTTTGAAGACGTCCCCGATTTGACTCGGGGTTCAGAATGTTTCCCCATATTTCTGCTCATTTCAAAATCTTGCTACAGATTACTACAACTTTTGCTACACGGATTTTTCTATGGCGTAAGTTTAGCAATACTCGGGCGTCTTGAACTATTCTTGATCGATTTTCAAAAGGGTCCCATTAATGGACATCGACAATTTTAAGAATTTTTGAAAAATTGATTCTGGGACGAAAAAATTTAGTGTTCACAAAGGTTTGTAAAACTATGAACGCTTTCTGGTCCCAGAAGAAGTGGTTTAGTTCAGTGGCGAAGGCCTAGCTTAGGCACTGGTGTTCAAAGTAGTAAGGCGCTGATAAAGAACTGATATAGATTCTAAAATACGATTTTTAGAAGTGCCACCAAAATCATTTCGATTCTCTACCGCTGTTTCAAAAGAAATTACATCGCTACCTATCTGGACCATTTTTTGATTGGCTTCAACTATTCTTGTAGCCACAAGACGGTACGCATCTCTGAATGGCATGCCCTCAGTGACCAGATTGTTCGCAACGTCAGTTGCTAAAATGTGTCCTGTTGAAAGTAATTCGTTGGACCTGATATTATCAATTGTCACTGATGCGAAAGCTTTTTTAATCGTGGGAAGCATTTGCTGCAAGTTAACAATGGCTTCTACTAGGACTCGTTTTTGGCAAATCCGTGTTGTATTTCCTATCTGTCAATTAAGTGTACAACCGATTTTTGGATGCGAAGTTTTTTTAACTCGATAAAATGCCCGTCCGATTAGGACGGGCAAAATTAAAATCTAAGATCGATAATCTACATAAAGAATGCTAGTAAGGGCAGTTAATCCAACCGCCACCGCTGCCTAGATATTTGCTTTCGCAGGCTTGCATTCCTTCTGTAATACCCGAGCCCCCAACGTTAAAGTCCGCCTCTGTCCAAGACTCACCTGATGGCAAAGTGCAATCCCAGGCCTCATCAGTGGAAAAGGAAACCGTTTGTGCCGAGTTAGGGTCTGCTGGGACCGTTCCGGCGTTGGCTGCCGTATAATAGTCTCCCGAAGATGCGGTCGACAGATTCATTTTTGAATCTCCACTCCATGATTTGGTGCTGGCTTCTGAGAACTCAGCACTGCCGTTGGAATCAGAATCATAGGACATACTGTATTTTGAACTACCGTCACCTAGAGCCAGGGTGCTTAGTGACGCTCCATTTAGAATTTGCATGACCGAATAAAATTTATTTGTATAGGTGCTAGAACTATAGCGGCCCTTCATGGCAATACTCATGTCGATTCTATCAGCATATTGATTCATATTAATGGTCATAACATTGGAGTTTCCAGAGTGAGAAAAATATCTGTAGCCACTGATGTTTTTGCTACTCCAAGCCCCATCAACGAAAGTTCCGCTGGCGGTCATGCTCGAACCAAAAGTAGCACCACTTTCGCTTCCTTTATATTTTGAAGTCACCGTCGCAGTAAGCTCATTGAAGAGTTCACTAATGTATTCGGATTGTTCCGGTGCAGAGGCTGTTCCTGAAAAGCAGGACCACATTTTAAAACTAGCTATGGCGTTACCTGATTTTACAATCTGAAATTTAACCAGTGGATTGCTATTTCCGCCGCCACCGCCGCCTGGTAAATTTACTAATTTGATATACTTAGAATTGCCGTCGCTTAGGTTGAGTGTGCTGGGAATAACACCATTGGCTTTCATTTTACTCATATAGCAAAGTATCTTATCCGGAGACGCGGCTTCCCTTAAAATTTCTTTTGTGTAGTTGGCATTCTCGCATAACTGTAAGGATGTTCCTGATGAAAACGTGCCAGGGCTAGATAAACTAACTCCCGTCGTTGCCGCCAGAATTCCAATATTGGAAGTTAATTTTGCGGATAGACCAGACGAGCTGACTCCTGTCACTGGGCCTGTGACCTCCGCTAAACTTGAAAATTCATTTGTTGTCGCAGCGACAGTCTCATCTTTAGTTGATTTTTTGTCGCAGGCGCTAAGCCCCATAAGCAGACCTATCGAAATACAGACCAAAATATTTAACTTAAACTTTTTCATATACGTGCTCCTTTGTTAAGTTATTAACGTTGAATAATTTCAACGCTGTTACCTCGACGATTTGTGAGGATAACTAAAGAGCTGCATTGAGACAGAGGTCTACAAATCCTGTATAGAGACGCAAACACCAAGGTTTTAGAGAGAAGTATCACTATGGTGCGGTTCAATTAATTTGATGTTGTTACTCTTTTGATACCTACGGTCTGATACGAGATATTAGGAATAAAATTCGTGGTCTGGGCCCTATGGACATAGAATCGCTGACATAAATTACTTATTTTCGTCTTGGCCTCCATGTTTTGGCTTAACGAACGCCGGGTCAATCTCATTAAGTTCTAATTTTTGCTATCACAAATCTCATACCATGTGGGTTTGCTATCTACATGCTCATGGAAAGTATTTTTCACAAGAAGATCATCATCAAAGCAGTTGGCCGAAATTGGAAAACTTTTCTCCTTAGACAGAATCTCTCCTAATGAAGTTCCGCAACTGGAGCAGAAATTTCTTGAGTATTTAAATGGAAGTTCAGGTTTGTAGGTAGCCACCATTTCTTTCCCCTGAATCCACCTCAGACTATTACTCTCGATAAAAACGATGGTACTGGCCCCTGATTTTCTACATCTGGAACAATGGCAGGTACCCATTATGCTTGGTGGTTTGGTTAATTCAAATTTGATGCTTCCACAGCAACAGCTTCCTCGAATCATTTGGATCTCCTTTATACTAAAAGCTTACACCTTGACATATATGTTAAGGTCAATAGAATTGAAGCATGAAAATCAGCGAATTTGCGAAATACTGTGGTGCCTCCGCGCGAAGCTTGCGTCATTATGAGAAATTAGGTCTTATTGTACCACTTAGAAATTCTAACGGATATCGGGAGTACAGTCAGTCTCAAGCGAATACTATCAAGCAAATTCAATGGCTATTGAAGGCTCGTCTAGGTTTAAAAAAAATAAAATACATCGTGCCCTGTACTCTGCAAGAGACCAAGATTTTGATGTGTCAGGACTTGAAAAGTTTGTTTCAGAATGAACTTCGGAGACTAGACAAAGAAATTGAAGCGCTAAAAAAAAGCAGACATCTCTTAGATAAAACTTTAAAGAACAGTATCTTGGTTGAATAAATCCCATACTAAAAACAAAAGCTTTATCCAAAGCTTAGTGTTCAGCCAATTGTTTTAATCGTTTTTCGTTAAGCCAAAGAGTTTAGCAATCAGTTTATGAAATGCTCCTTTAGTTTGTTCTTCATGTCTTTGCAAATCAAGCTCATTGGCTTTCAAAGAAATATTGACCTTACTGATTCTATCATCCAACTCAGGTGAATGATTTTTAAAACCAACCTCTGGAAAATCTTTTTCTAGCGCATTTTTTGCGTTGGCGATTGCATCGTTCTCGTGACTTTTCAGCTGAGTTTTCAATTTATAAAGGCGTTGCTGAGCGTTCTCAATTTTTGCTATTTCGGAACTATCTTTAGCTAATTGTTTTTCTTTCATGAGAGTTTGATTATAGAGATCAATTTTATAACTAATGTCGTGAGCAATCATGTGGTTAACACGGGATTTTGAGGATTCGATTCGCTGTACTTTGTCTACTGACTTGTCTATAAAAAAGTAGATCAAAATCAAGATTGGTAAAACGATGAGAACCCGTCTTCTAATTAATAATCCAAGCATACTTATCTCCCGCTAAAAAACTCTATCAGCGTTTTCCTGGAAGATAAATAAAATTGGAACTCGATATTTGTCTCGTTTTCTATTTTGGTTTCGTTTTTTATGTCGGTATAGTCTAAATTGGTTATATGGAATTCAAGCGAAAAATAATGATTGTTTCTGTTAAATCGCAGCTGCGTATTATCCTTCTTGGACTTCTTATGAATTCGATGGGGTTGATCGCATTGTACCTGATCGGTAGGAACATACTTTTTGATTTAGTTGAAGACTATTCGCATAACGAAGCCCATAAGGAATTTGCCGCGACACTAGGTATCTATTTTAATATTAGTTTTTTTATTATCTATGTTCTTACGTCCTTAGGGGTTTTTATAGTTCTAGTGCTTCAATCGAATCAAATTGTAGGACCTGTTTTGAAAATCAGTAATGCGCTAAAACAATTGAATCAAAATCAGCTTAAAAAGTCGGATCAAGTTAATTTGCGTAAAGGCGATTTCTTCGGCGATTTGGCCGACGAAGTGAATAGGTTGATAAACAAGTATGGCAATTAGATATCTTTTTCTTTTGTGTGTCATCTTTGGTTCGTCGGCTAGGGCCCATAATATTTCTGATCCAAGTCTGCGCTTACATAATTTCAAAATAGATAAGGCGAAGTCTGGTAAGTATGAGTTTGAATTTGCAGTTAAAAATACGTTTTTAGATAAATCGATAACACCGGCAGAAAAGAGTACAATCAAAAAGGTTTTCTTATTTAATTCGTTTGGGAGTGAAATCAAAATAGCGACATTGACAGCTGCAAAAAATGATTGGAAAGGTACGTTTGATGACATTCTTCCCGGATGGAATTGGCTTTGGGCCGAGGGGCATTTTGATAACGATATTTTCATGTCCTATAAATTTAAGGGTGCTGCGGAAGTTAGAAATCCCGATCCTGAAAAGGAAATGAAACTATACGAAAATGGGAATTTAAAAATTGAACTCGTGAAAAGCGACTTTAAAGAAGGGGTGGCTAGTTTTCAGTTTTCTTACATGGTAAACAACTCGTCCGATGCATTCGATAATACTATGTATTCAGTGGTCTCGAATAATTTTGGTTCGCGGATTTTCCATTCAGAGACAGTGTTGGATAAAGATACAAAGAAAATAAAAATCAGAATTCCGCACGGTATTTCAGATCCAGGTATTTATCGGATCTGGATTGTATTGCCAGTTAAAGACACTCATAAAGTTTTTAGTTTTAAATCGAAATTGGAAACATAAAGGTATAACGGATTGATGATTTTAAAAACTCGATCGGGCTTTTCTTTAATTGAATTGATGGTGGTTGTCTCCATCATAGGTATTTTAAGCATCATCGGAATTCCGCAGTATCGAAAATTTGTGGCGAAAGCTCGCTCCGCCGAAGTTAAAGTTTCTCTGAACGCTGCTTTTGCAGTTGAAAATGTTTTCTTTTCTGAAAAAGGCAGTTTCACTGCCTGCCTCGGGGCCCTTGGTTTTGAACCTAGTTCATCAAATCGATATTATTCGGTCGGATTTCATAACGTCGATTTCTTTTATGGAACCTGTGGTACCGGTGGATCGGGATCTTGTTCTCAACTAGATTGGGCGCCAGGAGCTGGTGCCTGTGCACCTGCGCCTGGTGATGGAGTGAATCAGTTTCTGGCAACTAAAAGTGCCAGTTCATTGCCACCTGCCGATGATGCGATTCTAAATGCTCTACCGACAGATTTAACTTCAAATACATTTATCTTATGCGCAGCAGGTTCCGTCAGCGATGCACCTCCTCTTGGATTTGGATTAGGATATGATTCCTGGTGCATGAACGAAACAAAGACTATCAATCATGTCGAAGTCGTTTATTAAGCATTGAAACATATAAAGAACCAACATAAGCAAAGTCATCCGAGGTAATGTATTTCAAAACGGTAGTTGCCCTAATTTCTAACTGTCAAAATATTAGACAGGTGCCTTCCGGCTTGGGGTAAATAGTTCCTAAAAACATACTAAACCTTCGTGATCTTAGTAGGATGGGTATTGTGGTTGCATTTTATCCTATTGATGGAAAAGCTCGTCTGCCACTGGTTATTTTTAATAATACTTTTCACCCAGTGCTGGGCATTGGCTAAGGATGACTGCCATCAATTCTATAAGCCAATGGTATCGGTTGTCCGTAATCAGCAGGTAAAAAATTTAGAGGCTCGTTTGAATAAATATTTCGGGTCGGAGTGGGCACAGCCCAAAGAGGCAAGTGATGCCAAATCTGCGAAAAGACTTTTTCAAAAACTAAAAAAATACGGTACTGATTCTGATCTGAAGTATTTCGATGTCTACTTAAAAATTTTTGAATCAACGACTGGCTATTATGAAGTACGAACCCCAGGATTTTATGTTGACCTGCTGATGGGTGAACGTCCGAAAAGTAACTTCTTTCAAGAGCGTCATTGGGACTGGCATATCATCGAAGGCTATTTCCTAAATGGTCCCTTGATTGTATCGGTTTCAAAAGATCAAGATCTGAAATACTTAGAGCATGTTCTGCAAACGGCTGTTGATTTAGGAAACATAGCGACGTTAAAGCAAGTCTTGCAGCAAGCTAACCATACGTGGGCAATAAAAGAATTATCAACCACTGGGGACATTACGAAAAAGTATTCTGATGCCATCGGTAATAAAGCTTATGATGATTTGTATGCTGAGTTTAAATTCAAAATAAAAAAATGGATTGATCAAGGAGCGGCTAGTAAAGCACTTCGTTCTAAGCAAACCGAGTTTGCGTTAGAGGCGTTTGCTAATTCCAATTCTAAATTAGATTTGTATATAATGAATAAATATTTTGATTTACTTAGAAAATTTGGCGTTGCTAGTAAATACTGGCCACATGAATCTGTTCCAAAATGGCTGCAACTAACGGACTGGCGAGTTTACGAAATGGCTCTGCCATACCCGTCTATGCATTACATGACCGATTTTCTGTTTCAAAATTCTCATGATATTGCTGCCAAAAAATACTTACTTGAAATTCTAACCAGACTAGAACAGTTAAAAACAAAAAAGTACGGAGATGTGTCGGAATTCTATTTTCAATTTTTGGAAGCGCGTGGTGATGTTGATAAAGCCCGATCGATTCAACCGGCTCCTGCGAATTACCAAAATGATTTACATATTTTCTCACCGCGAATTTACCCAGATCTGCCTGGTGGATATAGCGATTATGATCAGACGATGCTGGCCTGGAACCCAATGTTGAGAAGGCTGCAAGGAAACGTAGTATCATCGCGTTGGCTTGACGGGCGCCGAGAACATAATGTGGAACATGATCCTCAGCTAGTGGCTTATGTTAAAACATACTTCGATACGCTAAGGAAGAACGGAAGTTTCACCGAAAGTGAAATTGCTCATGATGAGCAAATTGAACTTAAAGCGCCACTGAATTTAACAACATATTTATCTTTTACTAAGCCAAACGAGCAGCATCGCTTGTTAGCTCTAATTCGGATTTTTGATGGTACTTATGATAAAACGTATATCGAAAGAGAATTCCCTCATATCCATTTGCCCCGATCTTCGAACGGAGAGAAAACGATGGAACTTGGTCGATTGTTCGCAAGCCATTTGGCTGAGAGCGAATCTTTTTTAACTGTAATGGCGGGCGTGGCTGAGTATTTAAAAATGGCTAACATAAAGGGTGATTTATATTTCGATTGTAATCGCGCCGGGATGAATTTTTATCGCCGACGAGGTGCTAGTATTGTATATGCTCCTCAACATCTGAACCTCCCAGAAGGAAAGACTTCTTTGTGGGTAATGAAGTATTCGACTGATGACCTAATAAGACTATTTCTTCGCCCGGAATATTCTAGCGTCAAATTACGAGAATAGATTGTTTTAGTTAGTTTCGACCGTTCGGAAGCATTCTTTGAAAACACCTTCCGTATAGGAATCTATGTTAGTGATGTCTTCGGTAACAATCGTTGTGAGCCAACCCAAAATGAGAGTTTGAATAACTCGCGCGGCGATGAAATCGTCTTTGTGTTTGAAAACACCACTACGGCGTCCACGTGATAACATTTCGCTGATTCTCTTTGCTCCGTTAAGCACGGCTTCGGTATTGAGAGCTCGGTCTTTCTTTTTTCTAGAACTAAATGATATAAACGAGATCCAAACACAAACGTGTCGTTTGAATTGTTTAGCCCAGATATAATGACCGTTTAGATATTTCGCCAAACGATCTTTGGGATCTTTAGCATCAACCATTGCGTCCACTACAATTTTTTGAGCAATCATGTGAACGTACTTTACCGCTAGCTCGCGAATTTCATCTAGATCTGAAAAATAGTGTTTTAATGAAGGCGCCGTTAAGCCGGATTCTCGAGCGATCATTTTTAAGGTGACACTATCAAAGCCACGTTTATCGTAACAACTGATGGCCGATTCCAATATCGCAAATGCTTTACGGCGAGTTTTGGGCTCGCTATAGCGCCGATATATTTCTTCAAAAATTAGATGAGTTAAATCATCCTTTGTCAGTATTTCTTTCATTTTAAATTCTATAGTGAAATTAATAGTTTATTTCTGTTTATTTTCTTTTTATTTTCTATTTTTTGCAAGCTTAGTCACATTATTTTAAATTAAACCTCGACCATAACCCAAACCCAAAGGAACCTTATGAAAAACCTAGTATTTGTTCTTATGATGATTTTAGGCGCGCAATCTTTGTTTGCACAATCTTACACTCTTCCGCAAATTTGCGCGAAGTACACAGATGATGGTGTGAACTGCCAACGCATCCCATTTTGTACAGCTCAGCGAACTCCGGCAATGCCTGCGGGTTGTCATGCAAAACCAGATATGAGTTACATGGAAGCCGCTTGCGTGACTATTTCTCCGGAATTGTGTAACCCAGCGACAACTGGCTGCCAAATGTACGGTGCCTCTAAAGCTCAACTAATTTGCACAGCCAATCGCCGTTACTTATAAATTTTCCTTAACTGGTTAACAAAGCAGCGACTCAAAATGAGCGCTGCTTTTGCTTTTTAAACTATTTTACTTTAGCATTATATTTAATGAGCGAACTATTTGTTAATCTCCTATTTGCCGCTGTCGCCTTTAGTGCCCTTCTAATTATTGCCACGTATTTTTTAGTCAATCGAAGGCTTCGATTCTGTCAAAAGGCTTCAGATACATTAATTAAAGAGTTTGTTGTGTCTAGGCCCGCGCAGCTATTGCTCCCTAGAGCCAAGGATCTTGGTTTTACCTCTTTCTATTTAGTAGATAAAGAATCCGGAAAGATCCATACGAAAGAAGTCACCAACGACACTATGGGTGTAAGTATGATCGACATGCAGAAAAAAATTGCTGAAATAAAAAAGATCACTTTGGATACTCAGATCATCGCTATTCCACCTTTCTTAAGGTGGAATGTTCGGTTTGAAATTGAAGCGGGTATAATTAAATCTATCCGCCGTCTTGAACTAGATTAAAATTATAGAATTTCTTTAATAGGCTCGGGTGCCATCAGGGTGTTAAATTCGTTGCAATCTTGTTCTGCGGCTTCAAGCTCGGCATTGAGGGTCCACTTGTCATCAATAAGCTCAATTTTACCAGGAACACATAAAGTCACAAATTCTGCTTTTTGAGTTGTCGTGTACTTGATGATGACATCAATGGCCTCTTCGCCGTCCCAACTTGAGAAACGCAATCCAACATTATTGAAATCCTTAAACTCGATAGGAGTTTGTTTGCTGATTTCTTTGAACGTATCACCGTCCTTCTCAACGATCGACCACCCAATGAAACTGTATTTAGAAGGTTGCTCTGATTTTGGATCCGGTGAGCTAACCTGTACAGCTCTTGTTCCTGATGGGGACGGATAGAGATAATGATTAGCAGGGATTTCATTTCCGCTAGCAAGCAAGTACGCAAATTTTCGTATTTCTGCAGATTCAGAGTATACGACTAAAACTTCAGGATTTGATCTGTATTCGACTACATAAGAAAAATTAGAAGCGGTTTCGTTTTTAGTGTCTTTATAAGAGAAAGCTTTTCCAGATCGAGTCGTGATCACCAGATCGGGACCATTGCGATTGATGCTAAAACCTGGGGTGGGTTGCGAAGCCACCGATTTCTCTAGATCTGCTAGTTTCTGATTTTTCCCATCGACAGAAGGTATATAGGAATTTTGACCAACGGATGACGTACCAGGATCAATAGGTGTACGTAAAAATTTAAGCCCAAGCCCAGCCACAATTAAAAAAACAAGCGCAATAATATATTTTTTCATTTGGAATTAAATGTATAATAAAACCTCTCTGCAATCTATATGAGATCGCAGAGAGGCAGAGTGTTAGTTACTGAATTTTAGTTTGTAGTTCTTGAGCATGGTTTAAATGAGCAGAAACATCATCACGAGTTTTTTCCAAATGGGCTCTTAGGTCGGGGCTAGATGCATTGGGAATTAAAGTATTGTTGATATGATTTAGAGCATTCTGATGCATCATAATTTGTTGAGATATATAGACCTTGTCCATTTCATCTCTTTTCAGCGCCTTCAAGTTATTATTTGAATTGGATGCTTCATCTTGAATTGTTTTATTGAGTTCACTATCTTCCAAGTTGATCATTTTATTTTTCGCCATGTCTTGGGTTGCTTTTTTATTTTTTTCGTGACCTTTGTACATTTCTTTCGCGAAGTTTTTCACATCTTTATTTGCTGCATGTTTTTTTGCCCATTTTGCGGCTTCGATTTCACCTTGATTGATGGTCAGTAAAATTTTTGAAATCTGTCCGTCTGTCATTGCGGCTTTAGAAGTCACGTTTTGATTTCCAGTCGTAGTAGGCATATTGGTTGTGGACGACGGGGTCGATGGTGCTTGCTGCGCGAATGCGTGCGACATAAAGATACACAGGGAAACTATCAGAATATTTTTTGCCATGGAGGCCTCCTTAAAATTATTATTGTTTTAAGGTGCAATTGCGGAACCAAAAAAAGAGGCTCCGATTGGAGCCTCTAAAAATTTGTTGATAATCAAATCAGTATTAATGTTTGCCTGGTTCGATTTTAACACCCTTACGTTCTTTCATAATGTAGGCTTGCATCGCAATCATCTCTTTCGAATCAGCTGCTAAGTTTTTACCTTGCAGTGGATTACGAATACACCAGTTCATCATTTCCCATACCGTGGCAACTTTACCCAATTGCTTTTGGAATTTAGGATAAGTTTCCGGATGTGTGTTTGCGCCGTTTGGGTGACATTGCGCACATGCGACTCCGTTAGTGCCTAGTTTTACCTTAGCACTGTTGGTCCAAAGATCGCGGCCGTATTTAGCGGTAGCATCGAATTCACCCTGCCAACGTTCAAGGTCAGCTTTTGTGAATGAATCTGCCGAGCTAACAGCGCCAGTAAAAATCATCATTGTTACTAGTAAAATAGTTTTCATCATTAGCTCCTAGTAGTGAGTTTGTGGTGGAGTACGTTTATCATCTGGTTGATGACTGACATCTTCCGGCTGATTTGTTTTTTCGTTATAAGCCACTGCGCGCGATTCATTTTCTGGAAGCAAGTACTTCGCAGTTACGCGGCCCGAGTTCATATTAACGAACTGCCATCCCGTTGCGTCCCTTTCAAAGAAAGGATCGGCGCGATTCATCGGTACAGTCAATACAGGTAGATGACTTTCCGCTTGCGTGTAAGAAGCCGGGTACGGCCATGGCCAAGCAGTTGCCATCACTGAATTGAACGCGATGTTACCGATTTTATTGTATTGAATTTGGTGAACGTGACCGTACAGTACGTTTACTTTTTTGAAAGGCTTCAATAAATCTTGTACTTGTTCGGCGTCGTCCGTCCAGAAATTCCAATTTTTAAAGATCTTTTGTAGAGGCGAATGCGAAAGAACTACGATGGGTGTATCTTTTTTCACTTTCTCTAGATCTTTTTTCATCCATTCACGCTGTTTTTCACCAACCATGAACGGGGAGCCATTTGGATTATCTAAACCAGCCATTTCCGCCATACGCTGTACATCAGTCGGCCATTTTTTAGTCCATTCATCAGTAGTTAAAATTGAATTTAACACCATGAAATGAACACCTTTGTGGTCAAAGCTATACCATTGCGGACCAAATAATTTTTCCCAGTACTGGCCAAGATCTAAATAGTAATCGTGTTCACCCATGACGTGATAAGTTTTGTATTTCAAAGCTGAAAGTAGTTCAGCTCCATGATCTAGTTCTGGCTTAGTACCTAGCTGAGCCAAGTCACCACCGAAAATTACGAAATCAGGTTTTGGGACTAACATATTACATTCAGCTACCGCACGTTTAAGACCCATGTCCCAGTTGCGTACGAATTCTTTACCTTTGATGTGTTGAATGTGTGAATCCGAAATATAGGCAAAAGTAAAACTTTTGTCTTTTTCTTCTTCAGCATAAGCAAACTTGATCAAGCTGATTGGCAAAGTAGCCAATGCGCCCGCGGCTAATGCCGATTTGTTGAAATCTCTGCGAGAAACTTTACTCATTGTATTCTCCTACTTCTTTGCGTTTCTGGCGCTAGTTAGGGTTTTTAAGAACGCGACAAGGTCACGTTTCTCTGTCGATGTTAGATTTAATGGGCGAATACCACCGCTGATGAAATCATTTACGACTTCTTTATCGGAACTGGCACCACCACGGTTATAGTGTTCAACAACTTCATCCAAAGTTTTTAAACTGCCGTCATGCATGTATGGAGCTGTTAAACTGATATTGCGTAAAGTTGGTGTTTTGAAATTACCCATGTCATACAATTTTTTGCTGACAGCTAGGCGACCCACTTCTGATGTTTTTGGATTTGTAAGTACTTTTACATCCACGGCCTCGTTTGAATAATCTGATTTCAAGAATTCTTGGCCGATGGCTTCTTGATCTGATTTCGATAGTTTATTAATTCCAACGCCGATGTTGTGAAATTTGTTGTCAGTAAACAACGCCGATGTACTTTCAACGGCATGGCAAGAAACGCAGCGACCGTTACCGATGAATACCGCAAAACCATTTTTCTCTTGAGCCGATAGAATTTTTTCTTCGCCGCCGTAGTACCATCGATCGAATTTGCTATTGCCATCGATTTGAGTTCTTTCAAACGTGGCGATCGCCATTAGAACATGGTTTAACTGGATATCTTTCGCTTCGATACCAAAAGCCGATTTGAATTGGTCTTGATACTTTTTCTCTTCGCGGACGATTTTCATTACGGGTTCGTGATTAGGTAAACCCATCTCAACGGGATTAGTCATCGGGTGCTGAGCTTGATCTTCCAAAGATGGAGAACGGCCATCCCAAAACTGAGACGTATTAAAAGCTGAATTTAGTACGGTAGGAGCATTGCGAGTTCCTGATAAGTTATTAATACCTTTTGAAACGCGCAAGTTATCTGTGAAACCTTTTTTAGAATCATGGCAAGTGGCACATGAAACTTTTCCTGTCGAACTAAAGCGAACGTCGTTATATAGGCGTTCACCTAAGATAACTTTTTCTTTTGTGATAGGGTTATTAGCGGGAATGGGTAAGGGTGGTAAGCCTAGCAAATTCTTATCTGGCGCTGGTCCATCAGCAGCAACTAGCTGCAAAGAATAAGCAAAGGTCGCCACCAGTAAAAGTCGAAGACTTTTTGACTGACGAAACATATTAAGCACGCGGCCTCCTGTTGTTATACATGAATGCTAGATGAAAAGATTTTTAGACTCAATCTAAAATTAGACTGAGTCTAAAAACTTCTTTTTTCCCAGACCTGGTTGTGCTAGACTCACTTCATAATGATTGAAAAATTACTTGCAGACCGTGGTTTGCGCCCAACAAATCACCGCTTAAAAATAGGACAAAAAGTTTTAAAGGAACACTGCCACTTCACCGCAGATGACTTGTGCGAGTGGGCTTCTAGCGGTAAACAAAAAATGTCTAGGGCCACGGTTTACAATATCTTGAATGAATTTGTAGCGGCTGGTTTGTTAAAATCTTTTTACTCTGGCGCGGCTGGTAAAACTATCTACGATTCAAATTTAAGTACGCATTTTCATTTATACGATGTTGAATCAAAAAAAATAATGGACGTCGATCCTAAAATGCTCAGCATCGATACAAAAAATCTTAAAGGTTATAAAGTTGAACAGATGGAAATCTTAATTACGGGTCGCAAACGATAGTCTAGTTTTTCTGTAAATATTCGCGAACAGCTTTTTCCATATCTGATTTTAAACCCGTCGTTTTAGCAATGGAAACGGCTTCGTCAATAGACTTATTTTCTTTTTTAACTAAATGAATAGCCAACCAAGCGGACGCACGATTTCCAGATTTGCAAAATAAAAATACTGGTTTGTCTTTGGCATCGGCCACTTGCTGATCAATTTGCTTGATCACTTCCGGATCAATGGTCGCTGATTTTTCAAATAGTACGCGTCCATACTGCATACCTAATTTTGAAACAGTAGCAGGTTCACTACAATTTCCTAGTTCATCTATAGATCTTAGATCCATAACAACCGCGCCGGTATTTTTTTTAAACGAGGTCAGTTCTTCTTCAGTAGGTTGGCCCGAAATATAGAAACGGCCGTATTTTTGAGGCGAAGAATGGGCCAAAGAAATAACTACGAATAAAGTAAGTAAAATAGTTTTCATGAATATTAAGCTGCGATGGCCGCCAGTATTCTGTCAAATCATTTTGGCTTAATTAGGACCCGGAAATGCCGTCTACAGCTGTTTAAACGACATCGGCTCATAATAATACGAGAAAGTTCCACAGTGCTTCCACACACAGCAGCAGTAAAGCTAATTTAGCGAAAATTAGTTATGCCACGGATAATGTTTTTAGCGATGGCTATCCCACTCAGCTAGTCAGTATTTCTGGCAATACAACATCGGGTTACACAGCTTCGTTGATTGTAGGAATCTAAAATAAAAAACCCTTAAAGACAGAGCGGATTCAATTCTCTATCAGTAAGGGCAATCTTTAAAAGATTTTAATAGTTCTGGTGTAAGGTCATCGTGATACAAACCATAGGAATCGACGTACAACCCTAACAAGTCTTTAGAGTCGCATCGAGCTGCATATAAAATGGCTTGATCATCTGGATCAGACGAATTTTCGAATCTAACCATTCGATCGATCGTGATATCCTTAGGATAAAGTTTAATTTTACCTGAACGTGCGCATAAATGATCATTCGCGCATCCTAGATTTTCGGTGTAACCCATACGCTGTAATTCTCGAATGGTGTCGCTTAAGGAAATCATAAATCCTGTGCCTGATCTTAACATGGCACGAGTTCCTGAATCAGAATCATTTTTTAGGTGCTTCGTTATCGTTACATCTAATTCCATCATAACAAAACAGTCATGCAAGTTCTTGGCCGCCGATGAATGCTAGGTCAAAGGCAAAACGTTGATTTATGCCACAGTGATAAAAACTAAATGATTGAATTTGCCCCAATCGGAATGTTCCAATAAGAAATTTAAAGAAATCTGAATATCGCTATTGGTAAATCGAATCTAGGTTACTTTCTAGTGGCTAACCATTCTGAACTTTTTTGCAAAATTTCGCTTGGGATTTCTTGACCTAGAGTCTGCAGCAAATCTGCTAGGCGAACGCTCTTCAGGTGTTTGCGCCAAGCTTCGTCGGCACCATACATGATACGTGCAACGGCACAGATTGAACTATCTTTTTGTTTTGCCGGCCGGCAAGGATTGTTCTTTCTAATTTCTTGGCATTGAAATGTGGTACGTCGACCTTCGACTGCTTCCACAATATCAAGAAACGTAATTTCTGAAGGCGAGCGCGCTAAGCGATAGCCTCCGCGCGGCCCCAGTGTTGTTTCAACTAAACCAGCTTGAGACAAGCTTTGCATTGCTTTTGATAAGTATTCTTTAGGAACACCATGGAATTCAGCCAAGTCTTTTGTTGCCAAAAAAACATCGTCAGGTAATCCCGCTAAAACTGAACAGCAATGTAAAGCCCACTCAACTTGATTTTTTAAAACCATTAATTTAATCCAGCCTTTGTTAAACCGTACATTGTGTCCAGCGATCCAGGCACAGAAGCAAAGCTAACGGAAAGTCGATTCCACATATTTATAATGCCAACAGCAAACGTAATATCAGAAAGTTCTTTTTCCGAAAGATGCTCACGCACGCGTGTAAATGTTTCGTCTGGGATACCGTGATCAGAAAGCTTTGTCACGGCTTCAGTCCATTCAAGAGCTGCGCGTTCTCTTGCTGAAAACAGTGTTGATTCACGCCAAATGGCAATGTGATGAACGCGCAGTTCACGCTCGCCATGTATTTTCGCTTCTTTGACATGCATATCTAAACAAAACGCGCAGCCATTCATTAGGGATGCTCGAATATTGATTAGATCGATCAGCGTGTGCCCAAGTGATCCCTTAGAGGCTTGGCTTAGTTCAAAAAGCTTTTTCGCAAGATCTGGTGATTGTTGTGCGTAGTTAAGTCGTTGGCTCATAAAAACTCCTTCATTTCAATTAAGGATAACAAATATCCTTAATTGACGCAATGCTAAAAATAGTATCGTAATATTAAGTATTTAGGAATGTTTTCGGTGGCTTCAAAGCTGTTTTCGGTGCTAAATTATTTCATAAGGGGAAATAACCATGAAGCACCTACTTTTAGTGGCAGTATTATTTACTTTCGGTTCCGCCCAAGCGTGGCAAGTTACGCTTTCATGTAGTCCTCAAGGGCATCACTCGGCAGATATCGATGACCTAGTTGTGGTAAATTCAGATGGAAAGCCCCGCGATTCTATGGATGACGTCACTGTGACCGCAACAGCAAGATCAATTGTACTCGGTAAAAAAAGTTTCAAAGATATTGCTCTCAAAGGAACCCGCTCTCATACATCCGGCGGGTTTTTATATAAACTTCGGCCCGACAAAGAAAACAAAATGATCAAATACGTTGCTATTTCTGATGTTGACGGTAGTGGCGATCTAGCGAGCGATGAAGTTGTTTCAGAAGACGGTGCCAAGTATTTAATGGCGTGTAGTGAGGTTCAAGCTTTAGATTGTTCTCTGCCTGCAATGCCAGTGAAAATTCCTAAAGATTCGTTTTGGGCTGGTGGGTGCGAAAAGGGGGCTTGGTTTCACGTTGGTCAAATTAAGCCTAAGCAAATAAAATTAAAAATTTTCCGTGCTGAAACCGGTGAATTACTAAAAGACGCTTGGTATGATTTTTCATCTGGTTGTCAGGTGAAATCAAAAGATTCTTTGAAAAACGACATCCTATCTTTTGATGGCGAAAGCATTCTTCTAAAGCGAATTAATCCAAAAGAAGAACCGGCACAGAATTGTTTTCTAAAACCCAGCAGGTAAATTTAATTAATTGCGGGGTTCCACTTTTCAGATCCTTTAGGTGCTGCCGCTTCCAGCGTAAATCGACTTCCCCATTTAGCGCGTTCACCGACTTGATCAGGAGTAAAGAATTCTATTCCGCCTTTCATCACGGATTCCAAAGAATTTATTTTTACCTTTGATCCGAATAATCCTAAATCGGCTTGAATGCCGACTTTACGCCAAAATACAGAATTAGAACGAACTAGCTTTGAATATTTGTTTTGAATGTTCAATTGGATAACAGCGAGCTGTGCTGTTTTGTTAAGTGAAACTTTGGTTACGTTGCCAACAGTTAAACCGCGAAACGTCACACTATCACCGGCGCCAATAGATTCTGCATTGGGAGCTTCCAGGAAGTAAGGCGTCGTATTTTCATTACTATCGTTAGATTCAGAATTAACAGACGCACTAAATACAGTTTGTTCGTCTGAATCGAATGCGCCGGGAAGTGCACCGATGTATGTTCCTTCAATTAGTGTTTCCAAACCCGAGATTCCACTGAAGGTGACCTTGGGACTTACGATCCAGAATTTTGTTCCGGCTTTGGCGAATTGCTCTGCTTCTTTTTGTAAATGAACTGTGGCTATCACATCTTTGGTGTCCTCGGAAATTACAACGCTTTTTACATACCCTATACTGACACCACGAAAACGAACTTGAGTTTTTTCTGATTGCAAACCAGACGCATCGGTAAAAAGAATTTTTATTGTTGGCCCACGCTTTTTTACTGAATCGTAAAATAGATAGCCGCAAATGATGAAGGCAATAACAGGAAATAACCAAATGGCCCAGTTTGCACGGAAAGATTTAATTTTTTGTTGAGTCGTTTTTGCCATTTGTGTTTTCCCATAGAAGTTGAGGATCAAAAGAAGCTGATGCCAGCATTGTAAAAATCACGACCATCGCAAACATGTAAGATCCAGGTTCTGGTTCCACTGTTGTCCATCGACCTAATTTGACAATGGCTACTAGTACCGCTAACAAAAAAATATCTAACATGGACCAGCGGCCGATGGCTTCGATGATATGATAGAGTCGAGTTTTAAATTTAGGATGCGAGCCATTTTCCGCAGTCAGTGCCAAATAGAAAAGGGCTAATAGTTTTAGAATCGGTATCACTAAGCTAGCTAGAAAAACAATCAAAGCGATGGGCCATGAGCCATCGTCCACTAACGACATAATTCCGCCCCATATAGTGGATGAATTGCGATTTCCATAAAGTTCTACCGTCATAAATGGATAGATATTTGAGGGTACAAAAAAGATAAGCGCAGTTAACGAATAGGCAAGTGTTGCTGCCGCTGATCGGGGTTGATGCCAGTAGTTCAGCTCTCCGCAACGGTCGCACTGAATATCATCCTGATGGTTGGCGGGCACAAGCATAGCATTCGAACAAACACGGCACATGTAATAATAGGGATGTGGTGTTGAATTCACTAGTAATCTCGTTCTTTCTTTTCTATTGTTAGTTTTAGGTGTAACTCAAGTTTTTAAAAATGCAATTTCGCCGCCGACATGATTTTGCCGTGGTTGAGTCGCATATTTGGGATATGCGTTTGCGTGTGTGGCTTATTACCCCATTACTCTTGAGTGGACTTGCGTTTTCGGTACACTAAGTTTCGATAAGGATGATGTATGAAAGAATGGTGGCAGCGGTTTTTTATTCCACTTACGGCCGAAGTGATGTTTCAACCACGTTTGGTCCAAGCCAAAAAAGAAGTTCAACAGATACTAAAACAGGTTCCGATTCCTAAAAAAGCGCGGGTTTTAGATTTGGCGTGTGGAACTGGTCGACATTCCCTGCAATTCGCGAAAAAGAACTACCAGGTTACGGGATTGGATTTTACAAAGAATTTTTTAAAGGATGCCCAAAAAGCGGCTTTAAAGGCAAAGCTGCCGATTGATTTCGTTCATGGCGATATGAAAAATTTAAAACCTCATTTCGACACAAACGAATTTGATTTGGTGGTGTCTCTATTTAATAGTTTCGGTTATTTTCATGTTCGCAGTAACGATTTAAAAATGCTTAAAGAAGTCCATCGAGTTTTAAAACCAGGTGGTCGACTTGTGATTAATACGTTAAATGGGGATGGCGTAAAGTTAGCGATGGCTAAACCGGTTTCAAATGGACGTGAACCTATCAAGAATGTCTTTATGATTGATAAAGCTTATTTCGATCCCAAAAAAAAGAAAACGTTCGCTGAATGGACCATCGTGGACGTGCGCAAACCAAAAGCTAAGGTAGAGCGTTTGCTGTTCGATCAAAATGTATACACGCACGCTGAACTAAAAGGCTTACTGAAAAAGGCTGGATTTAGAATCGAAAACGTGTGGGGGATGTTAGAAGGTGGTTCGTTTTCATCTAAAACCACCTGGCATCAAACTATCGTAGCGAAAAAGCTAAAATAGAAAACGCTACCTTTATTTAGATAACGTTTCGATGGGAATATTTAAAGTAATTGTTTTTTTAGTTCCAGTTTCTTTAGCTACCTGCTGTGCATCGGCTTTAGAAAGACCTTTGATTTTAAATGTTGTTTCGCCCGAATCGGTTTTGAATGTAACGACGCCGCTTTCAATCTTAACAACTTGGCCGGTATAAGTAATGTGTTTGCCTGCAAAACTGAAAAGTGAAATCAGTAGAGTGGAAATAATCGAAATCATTTTGTCGCTGCCTTGTCTGTAGCTTCTGGTGCGACTGCCGGGACGGCTGCCGCGCGTGTTGCTTGTTTACCTTGACCCCAATTCACGTCTCTTAAGCGTGAAATCAAATTTTGATCAAACCCAGTCATACATTTTTTAGAAGATCCATCGGCATTTGCAACAGGCCGCGAAAAAGGGAAATCGGCATTCACTTCACGCAAGATGTCTACCAGATGCGAATAGTTTCCGGGACTTTTTCTTAGGTCGTCACTTGTTGTTGCATTGTATCCATGGCGTCTAACTGGATTTTCAAATTCAGCAACCCAAGCGTCGAATTCAGCTACCTTAGCATTTGGATTGTTGATGATTTTTTCTAGTCTTTGGACATAGTTACGATCGTAGGTTAATTCGCCAAGATAGCGGATTTTTCCACCTTCGTTCACCCTTAAAGCATCTGTGGCGTCTTCCGATGTTTTCTCCGCAGTGTAGGTTTCATTTTGCGCTACAGCTTTTCTAACGACGTCTTTAATTTCAGCACCGCACGTAAATTTTTGATTGCCGCGTTCTTGAAGAATTTGGCTCCAAACGAAGTGATAGTTAACATTGCATTTTTCTTTATAGGAATTGATATCGTTTATTTTTCCATGCTCGCTAGGATCATAGCTAAAGAAGTTCAGCTTTGCTGATTTTGAATCCGTGGGTTCCGCATCTGATTTGGCTTTTATGCACTTGTATTGTTCGTCTGTTAATTTGGGAACGGCCTGAGGATGCTTACTTCGACAATGAGCCACCGCAAGAGAAATAACTAAATATCCATCATCATCGATAACGTATCTTTTAGATTTGCCCGAAGACAGTTGAACCGCGACAGTTTTTTCACCTTGCATCATGCCAGTAACTACTTCACCACACGCCGCTAATGCACTTACAGATTGGCTTAAAACCGCCATAAAAATTACTAAATATTTCATAAGATTTTACCTCGATATCTTAATATTAAATGGCATTGCATGGAAAAGAAACACACTCGACCCAGTTCTCGACTTTCGACGAATCAATGATTTAGACAAATCGGGGCAAAACTACTCTAGTAGTGATTGATTCTGCACGCGGTAAGGCAGAAATCGTCGGGAATTTTTTTTGAATAGACTTAGGTAGGGAATTGGAATGTAATTTTAAAAAATTATCAGGAGGACTCGTGAAAGGATTCTATGTTATCGCAGCACTATTAGTTGGTATGTCAGCAATGGCTCAAACACCTCAACAAATTGTTATTAGTATGGACCGACAGGAATTTCAGCCGATTCAACAAGTGAATTGGAAAATTTTGGCTGGAACATCAAGCATGGGAACCTCAGAGGGTTCTTTGGAACGTTCAGGTAATGGTTTGGGTATTGGTATCGAAAGAATTTTATCTGATCGTTGGTCTGTTGGTGCTCATTACACTAATATTCGTGCGAATGCTTCAAATTTTTATATTTATGATTCCTATGATGAAAATGGAAATCCTCGTCGCTATGAATACCGTGAAAGCGTGAATATGGTAGACGTATATGGTCGATTTGCATTCGTAAATTACCCAGTTAATAAATGGAACCAAATTCAAGTTGGCCTATTAGGTGGCATTATGGCCATGGATAAGCATGATAAGTCGACAAACCTTATCTATGGAGCTTCGGCTTCTTATAATTACGATAATTTAATCGGCTTTGAATTGAACACAAAAGTAGATCTAGACGCCCAAGCGTCGACAAGTGCTAATATCATCGGTTACTTCTAAATTTACTTAGGTAATAAAATCGCCGCTAGATAAATCTAGCGGTTTCCCTATATAGCATTTCTCAATTAGGCGATTCACAAACCATATTCGTTAGAATTCAGTATCGGATTCACGATTTTGTTTTTAATCTGAAAAAGATGCCTATATTGAAAAACCATCACGTTTCGATATGAAACACTGTCGAGTATAATAGGAACACCTGTCGTCTTTGTCCTCAAAAAGGTCTGCGTATACTCGATTACATATGGAGAATGGTTTGCACATATAGCAATATCTGGGGGCAATTTGTTAAAACGGGTGTTTATCTCAATATCGATGGTTGGACTTCTGCTTGTAACATTTCAAAATTGTTCACAAGGCCGTGACGACCGTTCGATGGAATATGTGGTAAAGAAAGAAAACAATAATCCCACATTGGTGGCTGACGAAGACATCACCGACAACTTGGCTGGTTTGCCAACAGGCAATGGGTCGTTAGGTGGAACTAGTAAAGATCCGTTAGCTTTACTTGATAGCGTATCCTGTTTTCAAAATTATATTTCTGTATTTGAATGGAAAAACCCTGGCGCTAACTTGATGAGCGAAAAACCTGTTTTGGGTTCAAAAAAAATGGCGGATTTAAAACTAAAAGATAGTTCATTCTCGGAAGCTAATCTTTCAACTGCATGGCGAATTGAGGGGATGATAAAAATTGCGAAAGATGGTTCGTCATCGTCGGCTATTCAATTTTTGAAATCACAAGTAGATTCTAGTGATTCTTTGGATTGTTACCTGATGCGCGTAGGTGACAACGAAACCTTGCAAGCGGGTTTAGCCAACGTACTTTTTCATGATATAGGCAATGACTTAAATGCCAATATTTTTATTGGCTTTCTAAGATACCAAGAACAGTTCATCGCGTGTCGTGTAAGTTCCGGCAGTAGGGACGTGGAGCTAAAAAATGACGGCGAAGTTTCAACGATGTTATCATCATCTCAGGCATTCGTGTTAAAACGTGGATGCTATCCTTCTGTGGATTAACTACCAATTAATTTCTGTTTTACCCATTTTTTTCAAATAGGCATTAGCTTTTGAAAACGGCTTGCTGCCCATAAAGCCTCGGTGTGCCGATAGCGGTGATGGGTGAACAGATTCGATCACATAGTGTTTACTACGATCTATGAACGCGCCTTTTTTTTGCGCGTAACTTCCCCAAAGAATAAATACTAATCCTTCTCGCTGATCATTCAGTGCATGAATGATTTTATCTGTAAATATTTCCCAGCCACGTCCCTGATGAGACGCCGGTTTGCCCATTTCAACAGTGAGTACACTATTTAAAAGTAAAACACCCTGATCGGCCCAAGAACTTAAATCATCTTTGACCGAAGGCTCTTTATTTAGATCGGATCGAATTTCTTTGAAAATATTTAAAAGCGAAGGTGGTGGTCGGACACCCTGGGGAACAGAAAACGACAAACCATGAGCTTGGCCTTCCCCGTGATAAGGATCTTGTCCAAGAATTACAACTTTGACTTTGTCAAAATCGGTGCGATTAAGGGCCTCGAAATAATTTGGGCCCTTCGGAAAAATCGTTTTATTTTTTTTGATTTCGCTTTGAAGAAAAGTTCTTAGGTTTGTCATATAGTCAGATTTAAATTCAGTTTCCAAATGTTTTAACCACGATGGATTGAGTTTAATATTTGAATTTGTTTCTGACATTGACGTTTGCATAGTTAGCTCTTTGTTTTAATTCTCATGATATGGCCTTGATCAGTTGAAAAGTATATCCAACCATCAGGACCAGTGCGAACATTTCTAAAACGTAAATTCATATCTTTCAACAGTTCTTCTTGTTGAATCACTTTGTCACCTTTAAAAACTAAACGGCGTAGATGACTACCACTTAGGCAGCCCACAAATAGATTGCCTTTCCATTTAGGAATCTTGTCACCAAAGTAAAACCCAATACCTGATGGCGAAATCGACGGAACCCAGTAAACAATAGGTGATTTCATTCCGACTTTTTCAGAACCTTCACCGATTTTAGGTCCTTCGTATTCTGTTCCATACGTCACAACGGGCCAGCCGTAGTTTGCACCTTTTAAAATTAAGTTAACTTCATCGCCGCCCTTTGGACCCATTTCTGCCTGCCAAAGCTGCTTCTTTGCGCTATTCCAAGACAACCCTTGAGGACTGCGGTGTCCGATCGTCCAAATTTCTTTTAAACCACTACCATCTTTAGCAAATGGATTGTCTTCTGGTACAGTGCCGTCCAAATTAAATCTTAAGATTTTTCCTAAGTATGTTTTCTTATCTTGTACCTTAGGGCGATCATAGCGTTCACCAATTGTGACAAAAATATGATCTTGATCGTCGAATTCAATGCGCGAACCAAAATGTGCGCCTATGTTATTGGGTGAACCTGCCGAAATAATTTTTCGAAAGTTTTTTAAAGTTAGGCCATCTAAATCCGCACTGGCAAATGCAGTGGTGGCTTTATCTGTATCGACAGGCTCAGAATAAGTTAGAAATATTTTAGTTTTTATTTTCGGATGGACTCGAACGTCTAACAAGCCGCCTTGTTCTTTGGACCAGACTTTAGGAACCCCCGAGATTGTCTCTACTTTTTTGTCTTTCAAATTAAATGTTTTTAGTTGGCCACTGCGTTCCGTAAAGATAATTTTGTTTTCATTCAGAAAATCAAATCCCCAAATTACGTCTTGTTGTTGCGTCAGTTCTTCCGTTGTTAGACTCATGCCGTCGGATTTAAAGTCAGCTGCCAATAAGTTTGAAAAATTTATCAACAGACTTGTGACAAAAACTAGGATTAAAGTCTTAGGCATAAAGGTCCTTTCTTGGTAAGCCAAAACAAATTTATAGCCTCATAATGAGACTGTCACGACGAATATAAAGTCGTACAAATTAAAAGTCTAGACAATGATAATTTCCAGCAAAGCCATGGTATTCTAGAGTTAGGAGGAGGCGCTATGGCAAAACGTAAAGCTAAAGATCCACTCTCCCTTTTCAGGAAGAAAAGAAAAAAAGCTGAAAATAGTGGAGCAGCGCGAACAGAAAAACTGATTCAGGATGATCCAGATTTAAAATCGTTCGTTTATCAGCAAATAGCGGAATTTCAGCCTTACGTGACTCCCACTACAGTCGCAGCCGTCATTGCTAAAGATCCACAAAAGCTAGCGATGGAATTGGAACTGAAAGGGCAAGGTCGGTCAACAAGTCAGTTAGCACTACTTCATCGTGTGGCAATTCGCCTCAAAGATGGGGATTCTAGTATCCAACAGGAAGCGCATCATGAAAATATTTATGAAGCGATTCGTTTAGCAAAAGAAAAATTGCTAAATCGACTTGATGAAATTCAAAATGAAGTGATCAGCAAAAAAGATCGTATCGACGAGATTAATCAAGCATTGCAAAATCAGTTTAAACACTAGACATAGTCCACACTAAGAAATAGTGTGGACCCATGTTTAAGAATCTAAATTACCGACATAATGTGGCCAGAATTGCAGTACTCAGTGCTATTGCCATTCCATTCGTAATTATCTTCATGCCTTTCTTTGTTCCCATGTTGTTAGCTATGTTTTTCGCGTTTGGATTAGAACCAATTTGGGAAAAAATCGGCTCTAGCCGCAGACAGAAGAAATTTTTTCCATTATATCTTTTGGTTTTCAGCGTATTTTTTCTAATTATTCCGTTTGTATTTGTAGGTGTGAAAGTCGTGCGACTGCTGCAAGAGTTTACCTCACAGGGAACAAAAAATTCGCAATTGTTCCAAAGCTTAAATGCTGTTTGGGATAAAGCATTCGCTTCGATTAATGAGGTTTTACACGCGATAAATTTGGATCCCGACATCTTACCAAATAAAGACGAGATTATTGCCAAAATATCGCCGGTTGTCGTGGAAAAAACTACGGCGTTTTTGAGTGGAATTCCTGACCTGGGCTTGGCATTGGCTGTATTCTTTGGAATGCTGATTGTTTTTGTCAGTCACGCGACTCGAATTCGCGGTTTCTTCCTAAACATAAAAATATTACCTCAAGAAGAACTGGATGAAATCATCGACTGTTTGAAGAAGAATTGTTACATGACTTTGATATCGACATTTCTGATTGGTATGTTGCAAGCATTTATTGTAGCGACGGGAGCTGCAATATTTGGTTACCACGAATTTCTTTTGATCTTTATTATCACATTTTTGCTATCGTTCATTCCTGTTATTGGGGCCGCGCCAGTTAGTTTCGTTTTAGCGTTAGGCTCATTAATGATGCAGCAAAATGGTAATGCGATTGGCTTGATCGTAGTTACGATCATCGCGGGCAGTATCGACAATATAATCAAACCGTATGTATTTTCAGGAGATGAAGAAGGGGTGCACCCATTTGTGGCCTTGCTGGGTATTATCGGTGCGATTATTGTTTTTGGATTGCCAGGATTATTACTAGGACCGTTGTTATTGCAAGTGGGCGTGGAACTTATTCCAAAGATGACTTCGGAAGCCGCCGCCCATACAAAACTTTAAAAGGGTTTTTAAAGGTGCTCAAGACAGGTGGGTGAGTAGTCGTCTTAGTCTAAAATCTAGATGATGAAATTCACCATAGTTAACAGTATGTAAATCAGAATTAAATAGTTAAACTCTCCTTTATGGGGTTGCTTGTTAAGGGCGACAAGGTTGTTGATGGTTTGCATGAGGACTCCTTTCCTATACAAATCATCGTATATGTAAATTATATGTAAATCAAGCGGTGCTATGTAAATTGGCCCAAAGTCCTATGACCGATTATTCCTTTTTGATTCCAATAACTTCAAAGTAGTTTACCGTTTCGGCAAATTTTTTTCGTACTTTTTCAAAGTACTCGATTTTAAAATTTTTGAGTCTATTTCGTAACTCCGGTTCCGAAATTCCGATCGCATGTTTTTTGGTAACCAGGGAATCTTCGGGGCCGAATACACTCAATGCAATCACGCCACCTGGTTTGATTGCAGATAACATTAAATTCCACATGCGCTCATAGTGGTCAAAATCAATAAAATGTAAACTATGATAACTATAAAGTAAGTCACAAGCGGGTAATGACTTAAGATCTTCAAAAGTAGAATTTAAAAACGTCACTCGATCGCTTTTTAAGGTCTGTTTCTCGGCGAGAGTCAGCAAGTCAGAGTCGCTATCGATTGCCAATACAGACCATTCTGGGCGTGCTGTTAAATACCCTGTTTCAATGCCAAGACCACAACCTAAATCGATGGCATGCTTGGCTGTCATATCAGGAAAAAAAATTAGAGATTTAACCAGCAGATCCTTAACATTGCGACCAAGATTTTTATTTAGATAGTTCTGATTTGATCGCATCCTAGCTTTACTTCATGTCGTATTTAACCAGGGTTCCGATTAAATCCTGAAGGGTCTCGAATGGACTATTGTTTTTTGGTAGTGAATTTTTCAATTCCATCGTCAAAACAGGAACACTGCGCTCATACCACATATAGCGTCCAAGGCTGCCGGGGAAGTGTCCTAGTGATTTCCACGGCAAATAGTTATAGCGAGGTGCGGGAACTTTGGGTCCGTCGAAATCCAAAACATTCAGCGGTGTGTGGATCGAAATAATAAAATCAGGCTTGTAATCTTCGATATGCTTGAGTGCACATTTAGTTTCTGGCTCGCTACCAGATTGCTCGCCGGGGAATCGACGAGGTGAACTTTGCGCATGAAGTTTCCAATACTTTTGAGCTAGTTCATCCCAATCTTTAGTTGGAAAGTTTCTATTTAAATCAATTTTGTTCGCATTGTACCTGGTTTTCTCTTTTACGCCGTCGGGATTTAATACGGGAACGACTCGCCAATCATTGCGCGGTTCAATTTCCTCTAAACGTTCCATCCAGTAGCGTCCTACGGTCCCAGCATGAGTTTCGTCTCCGTGAATCAGCGAGAAAGCTAAAATCTTTTTAGGGGACTTATCTTTCCCGGCGTGGTCGTAGTGATATATTGGAACACCTTCATTGCTTTTGCAGCCTTCAAGAACCATCGCTTTTTTGCAAGCCTCTACTAACAGTTTTGAATTTGAATCGCCAGGAAATGCCTTCAGGCTTTGCACGCAAATATCAGCCATATTTGGTGGCGTCGCTGTCGTTGATGTCTCGATTTTTGTTTCGGCTTCGGTCGCAGCCGCAGCGTTAGCGCTGCTTGGGCTTTGAGTTTCCACGTCAGCTAAACAAAATGATGAGGCCAATAAAAAAAAAGTAAAAAACGATTGTTTGAATATTTTTGAGTCGGTGAATTTCATCTGAAGCCTTATTATAAGCCTGTTTTGTCCTATTTTGATAAGAAAAAAAAGTCCACTGGGTGATTTTTACGACATTGATTTACACTTGATAGATCCCTAAGGAGGATGCATGTTAGGCAAATCAGTACGTTTGTTTACGTTGTTTGTAGTTGTGAATCCGTTTCTTATTGTTTCCTTTCAAAATTGCTCTCGACCATCGTCCGAATGGCTTGCGTCACAAGATAAACCTGCGGCTAAGGCTGCTCTAACTAATGAATTTAAAACGGAAAACTAAGTTTTATAATAGCCACGACCAGTGGCTAGTTTTTTAAAGAGAGACGAATACAGAGGGTTGACTTACACAGACTCTACAGTGTAAATTAAGTGTAAATATGACTAAGACACACACACCACCCCTCCCACAAAACCTAAAACCCCTTTCTCCGAAAGAGAAGGGTGTTTTAGATTTTGTAACTGCTTACTTTCTTGAAAACGGTCACAGCCCTTCTTATCAAGAAATCAAAGAACACTTTGGCTTAGCTTCATTTAATTCTGTACAGAATTACTTAAAGCAATTGCAGAACAAAAGTTACCTGCGCTTGTTCCCTGGACAAAAGCGCTGTATCGAAATTTTGCAAACATCAGATTTTTTTAAAGATAAAATTTTGCAGAAGACAGAATTTCCTAGTGATTCACAAACCAAGCTCCTCCAGAACTTGTCGAAACCGTTGCCCACGGTTTCGAATTTGAAAACTCAAAAGGAAGTTCTGTCCTCTCCCCATTTTTCAAATAGAACGTCTGTTGGTGAATTCCCGTATTTGGGTCGCGTAGCAGCCGGCAATCCCATTGAAAGACAATTGGAAAACGAAACTTTGGATGTGATTCCATTATTGGTGAAACAACCAGAGACAACATTTATTGTTAAAGTCGAAGGTGATTCTATGATCGAAGAAGGGATCAATGATAGCGACTTCATCCTTGTGCAAGAGCAGAGTCATGCAAAGAATGGGGATATCATTGTGGCTTCTGTGGATAACGAGGCGACTGTTAAGAGAATCTACTATAAATCCAAATCAAATCTTAACGAAAAACAAAAAATTGAACTTCGTCCCTCGAACAGTAAATTGAAGTCATTCTTCTACGATCCGGAGCAAGTGACCATTAAAGGTATAGTCGTTGGTCTAGTTCGTAAGTTCTAATGTCAGTCCATCACTGAATTTTTCTCATCAGATTTTGTGAATTCATTTAGTTAAGCGGAAGGAAGTCAGACTTTCTTCCGCTGACCTTATCGTTTCGATAAACTTTCCTTATAAAACTTTCGGTCATCTATAACTATTCCTTAGAGCCCTAAACATTTTCCCTAGACCTTGGTCAAAAGCTGCGATTGAATAATATCACTTTCAATCAATAGACAAAGGATGTTTTATGTTTAAGAAAGGTTTGCTGGCTGGGATAGCATTATGCTTGTCAGTCGCGTTCACCACGGAAGCTCAAGTCCAACCTAGGCTTTCAACCAATCACTATCAAGTTTATGTACAAAGCCCTCTGAATTTTCAGCAGATACAAAGCTACATGGCTTGGTTGAAAAAAAATGATTACGATATTGCCGGCGTTAAATGGCAAGAAGGAAAGATCGAAGTAATCACGGACCAAGCGGGTATTGATCGATTAACTCAATATCGTGTTCCATTCACGGTGAAGAACACGCATCGTCCAGGGTTAGAATCATCGGATAAGTTAGATCCTCGTTATCTAAATCCACAAAAAGTAGAAGAGAAACTTAAAAAGATCGCGGCTCAATTTCCCAACCATACTCGATTGGAAACTATCGGAAAATCGAATCAAGGTCGTCCCATCTATGCGTTGTTATTATCTAAAGCGGCGAAACGAAACGATTCGTCTTACTTCAACAAACCGACGTTGATTATCGACGGTATGCACCACGCCCGCGAGGTCATGACCTCAGAAATCGTTATGGATGTGGCCGATGTAATTTTGTCAGTGAGACGTACGAACTCACAGTGGAATCAATTGCTAGATGCTTGGAATATTTGGATTGTTCCAATGTTGAACGTCGATGGAAATAATATCGTATGGACATCTGATACCTGGTGGAGAAAAAATGCACGCGCGAATGGTTCAAACGTTCACGGTGTGGATTTAAATCGTAACTATACATTTGCATGGAACGCATGTAGCGGATCATCGGGCAGTCCATCATCAGATACTTATCGTGGTGCTTCTGCAGGTAGTGAACCAGAAACTCAAGCATTGATGAAATTAGGATACATGACTTACCCAACGGCTTCCCTAAGTTATCATTCCTACAGTGAGTTGGTTTTGTACCCGTATGGTTGCCAAGGTGCCTTTACAGGCGAAAATGCACTACATCAAAAAATTGGTGGCGAGTTAGCTCAAATGTTACCTTCAGACAGCAATAAAGGTACTTACACAGCAGGCACCCCTTGGAAACTTTTGTATTCGGTGGATGGTGATTCCATGGGTTTCATGCATGGCGAATTTGGGGCTTTGGCATTTACATTCGAAGTCAATCAAAGTTTCCAACCTGACTATGCTGTTCGTGAACCAACATTAGTTAAGCATAGAAAAGCGTGGTCCTACTTTATCCAACGTATGAGTCAAAACATGCTAAGCCTAAAAGTTGTGTCAGCAGCGCGTTTCCAGCCTTTGGAGGCGACAATTTCTATTTCTGGCATTATTAAAAACAAAGGTGAGAAACCGATGAAAACAAATGCCGCTGGAAATTTCTTTAAAGTGTTAGATCCAGGTACTTACACATTAGAGATTAAGTTAGCAGACGGGCGTGCGAAACAAATCCAGGTTCAAATGGCTGGTCAGCCACAAACTCAAGTAGTTTCCTTTTAATTTTCAGAAACTGAATGAGAATTTTTGAATCCCACAGTATAAAGGCTGTGGGATTTTTTTTCGTTTCAATACAAAACCAAATACAAAACTGAATGCAAAGTCATTGCTAGTTTGAACTCTTGTTTTTTAAGTAACGGAAGTTTAGACTTTGGATTATGAAAAAAATCATAAAGTCCATTTCAAAAGTATTGAATGTATGGGGACTTGTTAGTTGAAAGAGTATTTTTTTAAATCACTTTCAAAAATTTTGCGATTAAAAGTTTCAGATGATGGGCTGAAAATTGTAGCAAGTTACCTGCAGACCGATTCGGATGATAATCTAGAGGTTTTGTCTCCAGGTGTTCGAGTTGGCGAATTTGATAATCAAGGATCTTCATATTCATGGACTTGGGCGTGGACAACGGACAATGCCTCTTTCGAGATTTGGAAACCAAGCGGAATTTACCTTAAATTAGAATCCACAGGCGAAATTACCCTGTTTAGAAAACGCGGTCAGAGTTTAAAAACTCCAAAAGAGTTATGGCTAGGAAAAACAGGATTGATTTCATATGGTATCATCGCCGGTAATTTTGATGGCTCTAAAGTTAGCCTTGTGAAAGACAGTTATCCATTTTGGGATGCCTATATGAACGTGACTTACGACGGTATTTGCGAAGATGAAGATTTCTATCCACTGCGTATGATGGGACGAGAGCTTTCTAAGCGACTTCGCATTCCATTTGATGAATCGATCAGGGTGTAAAAAAAGCTGCTTTTAAGGCAGCCTTTTTCAATTTGTATGATTGCAAACTAAATTCAAGTACTATCGACGTAAAAGTCCGCGAGTCAATTGACCATACTGGATCAAATTTTTCCACATTTGAACGTGCTGTGGGAATTTGTTTTTCTCTGTTCGATATTCACCTTCGAAAGTGAAGCTCATCGAACCATAATTTTCATAGTAGTAGTCTTTGCTAGTACCTATCGCGGAATAGCCTAACACATCCGGAGTTTTTCCAACACGGAAATCAGCCCCAAAGTTGTTCTGCATAATTTTGCCGTAGGCTTTGTAAAGAGCCAAATAGTCACCTGGTAATTCTGGAGCTTTAGCAAAAGACCATGGGTAGAGAGCCGCGCCAATGCAGCAATGGTAATCCATAGAGATCAACAATCGCTGTTGATTAACTTGCAATTGGTTGATCAACATATCTCGAGCCGCTTGAGTTTCAACTTCTTTAAAACCAACGAAATTTGCTTGGCGAACCGAGAAATCACGATTTAAATCTTGGCCGCGTGAATTTTCGCGACGGCGAGTATCGTAACCATCGGGATTGAAAATGGGGATCAAGTAAATCGCCCCACCCGCTTGGAAATAGGGAGCAATAGTTGGATCTTTAACGCCTTCTTTAGCAAACCACTCTGGTAAACGGTCTTCAATTCCTAGGTATTCGTCACCGTGAGTAGTGCCAGTGATTAAAATTGCTGGCGTTTGCTCACGTGAGCGAACTACAGCCGGATTTACATAACGTTTTGGATAGGAAACTTTAATCACGACCAGTGGGCGACCACCTGGAGTTTTGCCGTATTGACTGACTTGAACAAATTCAGGATATTTTTGAGGAAGACTGGCAAAGTATTTTACTAGCTCCGAGTAAGCGGGACCTTTTGTTCCTGAATCACTCTCGACACCTAAAGTACGAGAAAAAGCAGGAAGCGCTAAACAGACAGCAATTAAAAGCTTTAAAAACGACATATCAAAACCCTATTTTTTATGCTTGCGCGTGCTTGCGAAGCGGGCATCAACAAATCATGTGATGAAAATCGGGTCAACAGAATTAGTTATCTATATCGTTTAGTTTCTCGAGCTGATTGGCGAAGTATTCTAGTAAACCAGAGGCGTCTATATCTGCTTGGTATTGCTCAGCTAATGATTTGTGATCGACAATCTCAGTTCTATTTGTCATTTTTAAAAGATCCTTTTGTACTTTGGCTTGGGTGCGTTGGGCGAAGCCTAATTCTTGCATCGCTTGGGTAATATAAATATCTGATTCAGCTCCGTCTTTTTTTGTGCCGATCTCAGCTACTATATCAGTTAGCATTGCATACGGATATAGCGGGACTCTCATAGGATGTTTGATATCAGGAGCCTTCATACTTAGGAAACCACTTTTTAAAATCTTGGGATTTCTCGCTTGCATAGACTCAAAATAACTTTGTACGTCCTTAGGCAAATCAGAACGAACGTCATATGCTGTTAAACGATTTAAAGTCTGAATATGAATCAACGGCCAGCGCAAGCCGCGGCGTAGATCATGCAATCCAAGCTCGATGTCGTCTTGAGTAAATTCGCGTGCTTTTATTTTTGTAAGTAACGAGCGTGCATAGCTGACTATATTCTTGAGATTCATTTCTAGGTCTTTTTCAGCGCTCTTCCAATCCTCAAATTTAGCTAAATGTTCGTAGACTTCATTCAATGTGTCGACCGGGTCAACGTTGGACGTTGGATCATTTGGATCGCGGGCCAGTCTTGCTTCGATTAAGCCATTTAATAAATTAGTGGCCGCTTCGGATTTTTTATTTTCAAAGTATTTTATAAGGCGGGGCTGCTTTAGTTTTGTAGAAACGCCAATAAGGCCTTGATACAAATCTACTCTACCAATCAGGTCTTCGTATTTTTTAAAAAAGCCCCTTTGTTTAGTGAAGAACTTGCGTTCATACGCTTTTTCGTAAATTTTTGCTAGGCTTTGAAGGCGAAAAAACACGACACGAGCATCGCTAGTGAGAAGGAGATTAACTTTCTCGTCGTCCGTCATGCTTTTGGTCTTCTGAAAATGGACTTTCAATCGATCGATATTCAGCTTAAACGCCTGCAGGCCATAGGTTGTTTTGTCCGTATAGATTTTGGGTCGATAAAAATAAAAACAGCTATTGGAACCACCACCAGAACCTGAGGCAAAACTGGCAAGAGGAAGGGTGAGCAAAATGAAGGCTTTAAGTACCCAAGATAGCATGGGCTAGGAAGGTGCAAGCTTAGGGCCTGGTTTCCATTATTTGGGGACCATCCTAAGCGCATAGGATGTCTTGCCGTTAAACACAGAGCCCTTTCTGAGGCACTTAGTTCGATATAGAACTAGTCAAATTGTATTACAGTAGGTTGCGTGCGTTCGCTTAATAGATGAGTATCACTGCCAATTTTTTCTCACCTGAATTGTGGTTCTCCGTTCCCCTTCGGGGTGAAAAGGGGCCATTTTAGCTGGTTGGCGACGAAATATATAGCTAGTCATGCGTCAGTAAATTCAGCTCTGGAAAAAGAATGAACTTGTAGGTAGACTAGGTTCTACTCATTTGAATGGAGCTTCGCTATGCAGAATAGATCATCAGAAGTTCGTAAACTTGTTGCAGCCTTGAAAGATCTTGAAACAAGTCAGAAGAAATCGGCGGAACTGTTTCCACAATTGATGGCAACGCATTTACGTCTGGCGAAAGCTCATTACGAGTCTAAGGATCTTGAGTCGGCCTATCTGCATACGAAGAATGCAACCCAATTTAGCGGGGTCAATTTTGGCCTTCTCTTTCAAGCCGGTGTCTTAGCGAACGAAATGGGTCGTCTACGCGAAGCCGGAGAGCATTGGCTGCAATCCATCAACGAAGACTCACCGGAACTTCTGAATGACGTTATCGGCCTAATTGTTTCGCGGGGCGGGTCAGAGTCCGAACCAAAATTGATGGAAGTCGTGGCGAAAACTATGTTCGACTGGGAAAAACTTCTGAAGCCCGCCCTAGTAAAAAAAGTAAAAGGGAAATTCACAGTCGAAGGATCGGGCCCGACATGGGGTCTCAACCTCGCAAAGCTCGCTTTCGAAAAAGATCCGACTGCGGTCTTTTATTTTCGTGCGCTCTCGGCCCTGGCTGCGGCGAAAGCAGATCACTTGGCCGCCGCTAAATCTTTGGATGAATACGTGAAACGCACTCGGGATCCATTCTTTCAAGCGTCTGCACGCAAGCACCGCTTCGAAAAAGAGGGTTTTAAAAAAGAGAATTTCAAAGATGCCGTCGATGAAACCTTTCCCAGCGCACGCGCCTTCTACAACGCTGGCGTCGTGCATGGACATATGCTCCGCGCCACGGTGAAGGGTTCGGCGGAAAGAGACAGCTTGGAAAAAATGACGGCGCATTTTTACGACCTTTCGCTGGCGCGCTACGAGAAACATTTCACAACCCGCGAAGGCACCCACGAAGATAGTGATCACCATATTTACGCAATGGCCTGCCGCAATCGCGCGATGCTCGAACTCGGCCACGAACGTTGGGAAGACGCTCGCGCGCTCTATACAAAAGGCCTTGAAGCTAGCCCCTTCTATGAACTTTACCTCGAAAGATCGGACTGCCTTTACAAGCTGGGACGCATGCCAGAAGCGGCCCAAGATTCAGATATCCTGTTAACGAATTTCCAAGATCACCTGTCAGCAGATCTTATGGTCATCCATTTTTACCGTGTCATTTCAGGCATGCTGGAAGCCGAAGCTCTGGATCACAGCCTCGAAGCGGCCGAAGCCGCACTGGAGTATATCGAATCGCTAACGCCGAACGAGCGAAAATCCCTATCCGGTAAAATTCCCATCTTGCAAGGAGCCATGGCCGCGACCTTTGAAAAAGGTGGAAAATCTGACCTCGCCAAAAAACTGCAAAAAGAAACCGGCGCAAAAAAACAGACTCAAGAAGATGTCAAAACGCTTTTGACCAAAGCTGCCGACTTGGTTCGTCAGCAGAAATACCAGGAGTCGCTTCCTGTGTGGGTCGAAGTGAATCAGATCCACCCTCGCAACATCGATGCGCTCAATTGGCGCCTCTGGATTCTTGCAACCTTGAAAAATCAAGCTCCCTCGGCGGTGCTTGATGAACAGATTCAAGAACTCTCGAAAACAATCCTAAACCTGATGGTGCATCCCTCACCCGAATGGGCCTATGCGCCCAAAAATGCTATGGTGAAAGGATTTGAATCAGCGCTCGGCAATATGGCCTGGCGAATTCTTGAAACCTCGTCTGAACAAAATGATCTGCTCACAGCCGTCAGCATGATCGACGAAGCGACGGACGAAGTCTTAAACGTCTATCGACACGATGACCTTCGTTATTTGCTGGACATCAAAGTGCGACTTCTTCTGAAGCTCAAACGGATAGACGAAGCGTGTCTTTTGGCTCAAAATGTATTGGCCAAGGATGACACGTTCGCTGATTTTCAAGACATCAAGACGTCGAAAGAATTCAAGGCGTGGCAAAAAGGTACGAGTCGCACTGGGTTTTATGCTCGCGAAAACTACGTCATTTACGGCCCGGCAAAATTTCAAGTCCGACCGAAACATCTTGTGCTACTCGCGAGCTTCGCAAAGGAATCAGTCACCGCATTCTCTGCGTACCGAAAAGCGCAAAACCTGCATCCTACGGATGAGGAATTTCATCTCTCGCCCGAAGATTTCAGTTTTGGTCGCGAGATCCTGAAGGCAGAGCCCGAGCTGCGAAAGCACTGCCTATTCGCCGGCATCTCGAACGATACGAATGATCTGCCCGAGTTTGGCCTACTCGATAATCTCGCGGGCGAAGATCCGATTCATCGCTACGCCCTGCAGGAGCTCTACGAAAAAATTTTCGAAAACGATGGTAAGGCTAAGTCAAAAGATGATTTGGACTTCAGCGAAGAAGAACTCATCCGCCTACTTCACTCGAATCAGATAAATGTCCCTGTGCTTAACCGCATTGGGCGTGAGGCGACAAAACAGAAGTCACTAAGTCCTGCATTCGTGAAAGAGTTGAAAAAATTCGCACAGCTTGCGGAGCCCGACGAAAAAAAACTCGCCGAGAAAATTTTGAAAAAGACGAATATGAAATCGATCTAAAACCACAGACGCCTGAGGGCAGTGCTCCTCAGTACTGGCTCGGTAACCATCAAATTGATCCATCGCGAACACTTCAATATTTGCGCAAGCCTCTTTACCGATGATTCTATAAAACTGATCTAAGGCCTCTTTGCTTCTGCCATCATTTACCCAAATAACTTTTCTTGTTTCGACATCAGTAATTACTGTGAAAAATTTCTTCTCCGTAGATTCACCGTAAAAGCGGGATCTCTTTCTGGCATACACTTCATCAACACTTAGTTTTTTAGCTTTTGGGATTTTGTAGTGCTGAAGCATTGCTACCATTCGGTGATTAGTTTTTGTTTTGCAACTCGATTAAATTAGGTCTTCAGGCAAGAAAAAAGGGCTTTTTGGAGCCCTCTTGTTTTTCTAATTATTCACTTATTTGAGAAAGAACCCACTTAGAAGGCAGCTGAATCTATAGATTCATCATCTACCTCAGTTGATGGTAATTCCATATTGACAAGGATTTTTTTCCTTAGAAAAGCGTTCTTAAATTTGGATGTGTTCAATTTTGAGACTTGTTTAACGCAGTGGGCTTGTGATGGCGGTATAGACACCTTAGCTACCGTAGCGGGGAATCGATATGGTTTGGCCGTTGACTGCTGAGTAATTGTCTTTGGAGAAGCCTGGCGTACTTTGCCGCCTTGCTTTGCGCAGACCGAAGACGCCTTCTTTGTCATTGCCGAATGATACAAGAAAATTTCGCCCGCCAAATTCAATTCACACTTTAGTACGACGGACACCGATTTATGAGTCAGCTTAAAACTAAAGTTCTTTGAATCCCAATCGCTCCATTCGGAATTACGCTGCGATCGCCATTGGCTGCCTTTAGCTATAACGATGTTCTTTTTTAAAAGCGGTGTCGGCGAACTGATATAGCAGCGGTTGTAGGTGTCAATATCAACAGGAAAACGAAATTTATTTTTTTCTGTCAATTTGATTGTTCTATCAAAAGCCACTGTTAAGGATGCAGCTGAAAAATTACTTGGTGAAAGTTCTGGCATTTTAGCTTGGATAATTACTGGCAGGAGTGCTGTCAATGCGAATAGAATTATTAATCTCATAAATCCCCCCGATCTCTATTCAACAGTATCGCATAGTTTTGAAAACCCGGTATGCATAGATTTTACGTATGGTCCACGATGAGACAGAATTTTTTTTACAAAATTTTAGTGTCGTGGAATCCGACAGGTATCATAAAGTTGTACTCTGGCAATGTCGTTAATATTGCCAGTAAGATTTGGGCTTCATTGGTCCATATTTAAGATATCGTTTCTTAATTTCAAGATAACGTTTTTTAGAACTTTTAAATTTGATATGAGGCAAATTGAGCAAATAATTTTCTGATTTCCACACATTTCGCTTCGAAAAACGCCAATCAGCCTGTGTATCATCTAAGTTAGCTTTTTGATACGCAGTGATTTTTCCAGTTTTATCTATATAAGGCTCAAAGTAACTCTTTGTGAGTTCAAGTATAGTTTTAAATACAGGTTTACGACCCTTGATTCCTTGGTCACGCGAACAACCGATGGCTCCCCAACGGTTATTCTTTTTGTAAATAAATATGACATGTTCAAGCAGGTCTATACTTTCAAAACTTAGCACCAGTGGCGGGTAGCCCAGCGGTTCTAAAATAGCGGCCGCAAGGAATGCACCTTCCATGCAGTGGGCTTCTTGATGTCTCCAAGTTTCGATTGCCGATCGCATGGTTGGCTTTTTATTATATTTTAGCTTAGACAAATATTTTTGGACTTTCTTTGGAGTATTGTATTTCTTAGAAAGTTTTTTAAATACTAAAGCGTCGGATGAATTCATCTTTTTCAAATTAATTTAGTATAGCAATGCCAGGGACAATACGAAGACACCGGGGGTTCCACTGTCCGCCGATTTAAACACAGTTGTGTAATCAGCTGAAACTTCGAGGTGTTTGGTTGATGTTCTGAAGAATGTCATGCCCATCCCCACTTTTCCCGAAAAACCCGATGTCGTGTCAGAAACACCTTTTGCTTTGGCGATACCGAAACCGAATAGTCCTTTTGCAAACAGAGACGTATCTTCATCTGAAAAAAAGTATTTGCCACCGATACCGCCATTACCAAATGACGTTCCATCACCGAATATTCCGGAAAGTTCGGCAAGCAAAGCGCCCTGAGCACCCACTTCCCATTCATATCCGAAAGCTAGGGCGTAGAGCATTTCAGTGTTGTTCATGTTCGAGGCAAATCCAGGCCCAAACGAAAAGTATTTCGAATCTTTGGCTTCAAATCGAGTTCTGTACTTTTCTTTTTCCAAGGGATCAATATTACCCACCCGTTTTTTTGGGGCTTGCGCCGTTGGTTCTTGAGCTTGAGCTAGCGAGAAAAACAAAACTACACACGAAATTATTTTTAGAATTTTCATAGTGATTATAGTTTTGAATAGTTTCTTTTGATAGGCAAGAAATAGATTTTGGGTAAAAAAAAGCCCCTTTTTCAAGAGGCAAGAGGGGGAAAAATGTGTTGCTCTTTCGAACAACCGAAACATAGTTATGCCCTAGACTTTTGTACTTCTCCATAGGATTTTGCTCGGCTTGAAGTAGTTTCTTAATTGTCAAAATTGTCGACACTGAGGATATCAATTCCAAATAAGAGAGCGAATTTATTCGCCGTAAAGCCATTCTCCTAGAGCAGTTACTGGATAAATTTTAACACCTTCGAATCGTGTCCCCAAGAAAACTCGGTATTCGCCAGTAGTTAGACCCATTGTGTATTCGTTAAAATTTATTGATGTGTTGTCCATGACATATTGAAAACCACTGTAAAAGCGTTCGCCATTATAACCGAAACCTACTTTTAGATTTGCACCGTTAGCACCAACCCAGCGATCGAATTTCTCGGTGATTAAATCAAACTTCTGTTGTTGTATTCCGTTGGATACGCCAAATAAAAATCCCAAATACAGTTTATAAAACACAAATGTATAACCATAGCCAATTCCTACGCGAATATTCTGAAAATATCCTTCTTTGAAGTTCGCAAATGATCCATACCCTGCAGCTATGTCGGTTGGAACCAACGGTGTATCACCTTTGATAGAATGCTGCCCAATATATCCCGAGAAAAACACACTACCGCCTGATTCAATCTGACGAATGTTTTGCTCAAAAGTCCCACCTAACGAGTAGTATTCGGCATAGGGAATGTAAAAATACTGAATTCCAGCGTGGGATGTCTTGATATCTGGTCGTTGAATTTTAGTTACACCAGAATACGTAGGATCAATATCACCCGAGTTTTCGATAAAGTAACCTTGGTAGTTTTGATAAAACAAATCCCACGTTCCATATTTATAGTAAAATCGAAATTGGTAGTCTTCTACACGAGAGGATCCTTTGTTCGCCTTGTCTTCGTCAGAAAGTGGATTGGAAACACTGCCGGTTAACGAAAAATGGCTGTAAAACAAAGTCAGAGCGGTTCGTGAATTTGAATTCGGTTGGTATTTGATCGGAGTACCGGCACCAGTAGATTTATTATCCTTGATGTCAGCAAATAATTGCGGCGACATAATTCCAACACGTACGCCTAACGTATCTTTCGGAGGGGCTTGCCAGCGGTACTGCGCAAGTCCTGAAACTGAAACTAACAATATAAAAACTAAAACCGGTATTCTACTCAAGTGTTGATCCTAAATTCGCTCGTGCGATAGGGGACGGCGAGGAGCGCGGAAATAAGTTCGTGGCGACAGCGCCAGCAAATCAGAAAGTTTAGACATGTAAACACAGGCATAACGTTCTACCTGGTAAGCAAGATAGCTTTCTTCATTGCCGGATCTCATCAATTGACCCCATTGAGGATTGTAAAGTGATTGCTGGCGTTTAATTAATTGCGAAATCTGCGCATCGATACCAGAAATTACGTTTTGTAGTTCTTCGATTTCTTTTTCATCCAGATTTGGATTCTCTGTCCGTTCAGTCATTAACAACGTAAGCCTGTCTTCCATTGGCTCTTTTTTAGCCATTAATTTTTCAATCTCTTCAACAATTGGTTCTGCCTTCGTATTGTTCTCTAGTTCGTACTGAAGTTCTTCCAATACCATCGCAGTTCTCCAGTTGCAGTCTTTTTTCAAGCGCAAGATGTCGCCATAAATATGGTCACCGATGTAAAGAATTTCATCTCCATCCAGATTGAAGTCTTCTGTGAATTTGAACGCGTTGCCACCTTGGTAGATACCGTGTTTCAGTGGTTCATCCATGTTAGTCATCGTACCGGTTTTTTCATCTACTTTTAAAAAGTTTTGTTTTTCGTAGAAGAATCTAGGCTTGTGGGCGAATGTCACAACGATTTCGAATAAATCTACCCAGCTTTTGTGTTCTTTTAAATACGGATTGATTGCGTAGTCCATTAACAGTTTTGTGTAGTTAAAATCTGAATTAGTTAAAACGAAAATTTTCTTACCATGTTTTTTAAATGTTTCTAAGCGTTCAACGGTTATTGGGTCTTTGATGATGTATTTGTCTAGGTTCTTTTTAACTTCATCTTTTAAAGATCCATCACGATGAGATTCATCTAGAGACGCCAAAACATCATCAGCCATTTGTGAATACTCAGGGTATGTGTTGGCTTTGTCAGAGTCTTTTAGATCTACTAATTGGCCAAACAATACCGCAAGCGAGATCGAAAAAAAAGTATCAACTGTCATGTACGCGGGATTGCTTAAATCAATGTAAGTACTGCGGTACAATTTTTGGTGTGTTTTGAAATCAATGGGTTTCTGCCCATGATAAGACGCACGGATAGCGGTGTAACGATTTAATTTAAGTAAGTTTCCTTTTTGGCGATCTAAAACTAAACCGCGAATGGCAAAATTATAGTCAAATACTAAATTTTTTAATGTTTGCGGGTAATTTCGTTTGCCCACTAATTTTTCAACGATTTTTGTGTACGAAAGACGCTCAAAGTTTTCAATATTGTAGCGTACTAATGTGTGGTCCATATCCAGACCAATAAATTTAATCTTTTTCAGATTCAGAGTTCTATTAACAAATACTTTAGAGTTCATCCTGTTCCTCTCATTTTCTACAGTCATATGAGTCTATAGGATATGCCCGTCCTATGGCAACAGCTTTGGCGCTACTGGTAAAGATAAACCGATTGAAGGCATGGCGGGATCTATGCGATAGTCGCATAATGCTTTCAGACGTAGAGCTTCAGGACGATCAGCTTGAAGCCTTTCACTTATTATTATCGGGCGAAAATGTTTTCCTGACGGGTCCGGCAGGGTCAGGTAAAAGTTTTTTAATCAAAAAGTTCCTAAAAGAGTTTAATAAAAACGAATTTCCCGTACTAGCGTCGACAGGTGCCGCTGCTGTTTTAGTTGGCGGAAGAACGTTCCATAGCTTTTTTGGCTTGGGTATTATGGAAGGTGGGCCTGAACGTGTTTTTGAAAAAGCTAAAAAAGACAAGCGACTAAAAAAGCGAATCAGCGCCGTTGAAGGCATCGTTATTGATGAAATTTCCATGATTTCAGGCGATGTTTTGGATATTGCGGAGCAGATCGCGCGATGGGCTCGGGGAAATAAACATCCCTTTGGTGGAATGCGTGTCATCGCCGTCGGTGATTTTGCTCAATTGCCACCTGTAAATAAATTGGGACCGCGAAACTGGGGATTTAAACATCCTGTGTGGGAAAGGATTCAATTTCAAAAGGCATTTTTATCTACTAATCACAGGACGCATGACGATGCGTTTTTGCGTGTTCTTAGCGACATTCGCGAAGGACGCGTTACCGAACGAGTATTTGATTTTCTAAATGAAAAAATAAAAGTGCATGACGAATCAGATTCGGGTATTCGTCTATTTCCTTTTCGGGACCAATCGGATCAATTCAACAAAAGGCAGTTGGCTAAAATTCAATCAGAAGCCCATGTGTTCCCCACTTTGTATTGGGGTGATACTGCGAAAATAGAAAAAATGAAAAACACTTTTCCTGTGCCGGAAGAATTGATTTTGAAAATCGGGGCAGAAGTTATCTTTACCCAAAACGATGCGCAAAAGCGCTGGATTAATGGTACGCAAGGTGTTGTTCGACAAATTGAAGATGGACGAATCACCATTGAAAAGCGCACGGGACGTGAAGTTACAGTCGACAAAGTTTCATTCGATTTATTAAATGCCGAAGGCGAAGTCACAATGTCGGCGTCGCAATACCCACTGAATTTGGGTTATGCAACAACAATTCATAAAAGTCAGGGTGCTACGTTAGATAAAATTTGGTGCGATTTATCAAAGCTATGGGAGCCTGGGCAGGCCTACGTAGCGCTTAGTCGTCTACGTGATTCCAAAGGTTTAAATTTAATCAAATGGTCACCCAAATCCATCAAAGCTGACCCCGAAGTTATTCACTTTTATGGCGGTGATTCTGACTTAGAATTCAGCACTGATTTTGGCTTTAATCCTTAGAGTTTTTGCTTGAACTTTGTGCCTTGCGAGCCTAATTTGGTTCCATAAGGAGCCCTCTATGTCGAGTCAAGATGCCAATCCGTTAGGTATACTAGGTGTTGAATTTGTGGAGTTCACTGGTCCTCAAAATTTTGATTTTGCCAAACTATTCTCGAAATTAAGTTTTGAAAAAACAGCGCAATCTGGAAAACAAGAAATCTACTTATTTCAACAAGGTAAAATCAGATTTATTTTAAATAATGAAAAAGGCACATTCGCGCAAAAATTCACTGAGCTGCATGGGCCAGCCGTTTGCTCGACTGGTTTTCTTGTGCAAGACGCCGACTACGCATTTAAAACAGCGGTAGCTCGCGGTGCTCGTGCTTTTGATACTAAAAGTGGTCTAAAAACGCTGGGTGAATTGCCGGCGATCTATGGTATCGGTGATTCTTTAGTCTATTTAGTTGATAAAAAATCATTGCAAAAATTTTATGAAACTACGTTTGGAATCAAAGGTGAATTAGCGCAGCCAAAAGGCAGCGGTTTGCAAATCGTGGATCATTTCACGAACAACGTTCCTAAAGGCGAGATGCAAAAATGGTGTGATTTCTATACGAACATTTTTGGTTTCCGCGAAGCTCGATACTTCGATATTAAAGGCAAATCGACAGGTTTGATTTCTAAAGTGATGCGTTCACCATGTGGGACGTTCTCGGTTCCTATCAATGAACCCACAGGAACAAAATCGCAAATTCAGGAATATCTTGATGAATATAAAGGATCGGGAATTCAGCACATCGCTTTAACAACGGATCACATCATCAACTCACTAGGAGAAATTAAAAACAAGGATATCGAATTCTTAACTCCGCCACCTAAGACATACTATGCGATGCTAAAAGATCGTCTTCCAAATGTTGTAGAAGCCGTAGACGTACTAGAAAAACACGCGATTTTAGCCGATGGCGATCACGATGGTTACTTGCTGCAGATCTTCACTAAAAATATGATTGGTCCGATTTTCTTTGAAATCATCCAACGTGAAAATCATTTTGGATTCGGCGATGGTAACTTCCAAGCTCTATTCGACGCGATTGAACGTGATCAACAAGAACGAGGATATTTATAATATGCATCAATACTCACAAGGAAAAAATACAACTCAAGGGCACAAAGGCATTCCGCAAGGACACTTTGAAGAAGAACAGGGCCGCAGTGGTTTTTTCGGTCCCGTTTCGCATTTGATTAAACCTCAACCCAGCACGCGTTGGAATTTGATTGAGGGTAACTTAAAGCCACACCTGTACGATCTTGTTGAGTTAAAAAAACCATCGAACCATTGGCAACGCATGTTCTATAATAGCGATGTCGGTTTGTACATGACTTCGATTTCTGCCAGGGTGGTAGGCGAAACTTTGCGTGCATTTAGAAATGCAGATGGTGATACTTTGTACTTCACTCACAAAGGGGAAGGCACAATTTTAACGGAATACGGATTGTTACATTATAATCCAGGTCAGTATATTTTAATGCCTAAATGCTGCACGCACACGGTAGTAGCGAAATCGAACACTGAATTTTTAGTCATCGAATCAAAAACAAGTTCCTACCGTGAACCTGATCGCGGAATGGTAGGAAAAAATGCATTCTATGATCCAGCGGCCTTCGGCAAACCAAGTTTAGAAGAACTACATGTATTTAAAAAAGCAGAAAATATCAACGTAACTCAAGTTCAAGCTAAACGCGGTTATCAAATGACTCGTTTTGAATATGATTCTTGTGTTTACGATACGGTTAGCTGGAAGGGTGATTTCTTTCCATTAACTTTACATATCAAAGACATGATGCCGATGTTATCGGCCCGAGTCCATTTACCGCCGAGTGCGCATACGACATTCGTGGCGAATGGATTTGTGGTTTGCACATTCTTGCCTCGTCCATTGGAAAGCGATCCCGATGCATTGAAAGTCCCGTTCTATCATCAAAATATCGACTATGATGAAGTGCTTTTTTATCATGATGGAAATTTCTTCAGTCGTGATAACTTGCACGCCGGTATGTTATCTATGCATCCAGCGGGATTTCCGCATGGACCTCATCCTAAAGCTGTAAAAAACGCGGGCACGAAAACTCACACGGATGAAGTCGCGGTGATGATCGATACTCGTCAAAATTTAGAAATCGATTCGGCTCTAGATGATGTAGAATTAAAAGATTACTGGAAGAGCTGGATGTCCAAGTAGATGATGGATATTCGCTGCCAGAAACTCTATTCTGCTTTTGGTCTGAAACAGCTACTGAGCGAAATTTCCTCAACGCCTAAAAAGAAAATTAATATTTCCCAAGCGATGGCCATAGCCATCAATGAAGCCTACCAGGGCGCACAGGATGTGTCGCCAAATCCCATGGTGGGTTGCGTGGTCTTAGATGGACATGGGAATTTTTTGTCTAAAGGATATCATCAAGTTTACGGCAGTGCACATGCTGAAATTAATGCTTTAAAAGATTTAGATCGGGAACAATTGCAGGATGCTACTGTGGTGGTAACCCTTGAGCCATGTGCCCACGTCGGTAAAACAGGATCTTGTGCTTTGTACATTCGCGACCTGCCGATCAAACGTGTTGTTTATGGATTGATCGATCCCTTTCCTTTGGTGGCGGGCAAAGGTGCCCAGATCATTAAAGATGCGGGCAAAGAAGCGGTTTTGTTTTCGGAATTTGTAGATCGTTCGGAAGGAAATATCACTCCCGTGATGAATCCGGAGGACCTGCCCTTTCTAAACCAACAGTTAGAAATCTTGGCTGAAAATTTTTTAACAAGTGTTCGTCATAGTAGACCATTTGTTTCATTGAAATGGGCGCAATCCTTAGATGGTAAAATGGCGCTGAAAAATTTTGAAAGTCAGTGGATTACGAATTCAACATCTAGGACCTATGCCCACTATTTGCGAAGCATTCACGATGGCTTGCTAGTAGGTACGGGGACGGTTCAACGGGATAATCCAAAATTGAATATTCGCCTAGATGGTGTTACTAAGGAAAACAAACTAATTATCATCGATCCCGATGCGGTTGTCTTTAAATCTTTTGATAAACTAGAAATTTCTAAAGTTCATAAAAAAGAAAATGTCTATTTCGTGGTGGATACGAATTCTACGGAAACTTCTATCGCATTTAATTTGGCGGTGAACCCACCCGGCTCTTTCAAAAATGTGTTATTCCTTCACAAAAATGAGTCCGGCTTTTTTCCTCTAGAATCCATTCACACGTTTTGTTTTGAACGCGGAATGAAATCAATACTGGTCGAAGGTGGTCCAGCAACATTAAATCAATATCTGTTGCAGAAAAAATTTGATCGCACATATGCATTTATAGCACCAGTGATCATGGGTGATGGGTTAGGTTATTCTGATGAGTTGCAGATCTCTGCGATGTCCCAGAAACTGCAGTTAAAAAATATTGAAAAGATGGATATGGACGACGATATTTTATTAACTGCGTTGATCTAGCTACGGAATAAATGTCAATTCGCGTGTCGTAGCTGTAAAAATAGCGGCCGCTTCGAGTAAACTATAATTATCCATCCCGACTAGTTTCTTCCCACCTTTAGCTTTAATTTTTTTGAGTGAGTTTTGTAGTTCCTTTAATTTTTTCACCGATTCAGTTTTTAATTTATTACGATCTGCATTTTGAATTAACTTATCGTACAGATCAATAACAACATCTAAATCAGAATATGTAGGAACTGGAAATCCTACTTTCAACATGTGATTGGTACCGAAAAGTTTTGTTAGTGGTGTTTGTATCGCTGTGCCTTTATCGATGAAAATAGTCGGTTCGTGATAGCCAAAATCGGATGTTTTCATTTTGGATAACTGAACGCTTAGTTTGCGGATGACTTCTGCGATGGATGCTACCTTGTCATAGTTAATGTTTTTCGCTTCGTCTGATGACGAATGGTAAACGGGCCCATCACCGTCAGAGAAAAATAAAATAGGAACCTTTACGTCATTACGAATGAATGAAGACATATCACTTCGGCCATGTCCAAAGGCATAGCTCAATTGGTGGTATGTGACTTTGCTACTTTCTCGGTCCGCTGTTTCTTTGACTAGCTTTTCTAATTTGGTACCACCGGTTTCACTGCCGATGATCATATGGTGATTCTCTAGACCTGCACACAAATTCAAACCGATAATGTCTAAATTGATATAGGCGTTTAGCTGGTTTAAATCGAAACTAGGTTCTTTAAGGAAGGCATCTGAACCCAGCAAACCACTTTCTTCCCCATCCCAAAATGCAATCGCGACAGGGGAATGTATTGATTCTGCCAAATTTTGAACTATCGATAAAACCACGGCCACAGCCGCTGCATTGTCGGCGGCACCATTACAAATGCTATCATCATCGGCTCCAAATTTTTTCCAGCACATAGCCACATGATCATAGTGCGCACCAATTAATACGCGTGGCTTTTCTTCGGTCCAGTTTCTTTGCGGGTAAACGATACCCATAATATTTGTGCCGTGAATTTTTTCTTTGGATCTAAAATCGTAACTATTGGCAAACGGATAATTGAATGACGATTTCGAGGAATTGCCAGCAGGGCGAACTTTAAGTTCAGTCAGTCGTTGCGTAAGCCAGCTTTGTACTTCTAGATTTTCAGCAGTTCCAGTAACACGGCCCTTTAGTTTATCAGAGGCAAGGTAAGCGATATCGTCTTTAATTCCCGCCTGGGTGACGACGCTAAAGGCAGCAGTTATTAAAATTACGAAAAAACGTTTCATTAAAACTCCTAAAGCGGGCGGATAGACTGGAATTTATCCAGGGAATAGGCCTGAGTAAAGAGCAAATAGGTCTAGTGACAGAAAATTAACTCTTAGTTGAAATATAAACGACATATAGTAGTTTGAAACTGAATGGATATCCCCAAAAAAAATAAACTGATCTATCTTTTGCAAAACGCCCATGCGGGCGAAAAAGCGGCTGCGTTCGCGTACAATGGACATCATCGCTCTTTAAAGAATCCAATAGAAATTGCTGATTTAAAGAAAATTGAAGATGAAGAATTGGATCATCGTCATCGCCTGCATGCCATGCTACTCGAGTTAGAAAGTGGCCCGCGCCCCAGTCGTGAACGTTTAATGAGCCTAGTTGGAAAAACAATTTCGTTTTTATGTATTCTAGGTGGTTACCTGAACATTTTCAATTTTGGTTGGTTCATGTCGATGTATGGAGCTGGAAAACTGGAAGCTGGTAATGTTGTGGAATATGAAGTAGCGGCACAAATGGCTGTGGATGCTGGCTACCCACAGTTTGTTGCCAGTCTTCTTAATATGGCTGAAATTGAATGGGACCATGAACTTTATTTCAGAAATAAAAGTTTAGAATCGGGTTGGGCAAAGTGGATTTCGATTTGGCCAAAACCGCCGCCCCGCGAGCTTATTCAACGGAACTATCTAAAATATTCTGCTGGAAATGCGTAAAAAGTGCGCAGGTCTAGGTTGTCAATCCTGTGATAAAAAACAGGGAAATTTACCCCATCAAAGTCTAGGTCGAAAAAACGTGAAAAAAAATTATTTTTTGGCCGGTCCCTATAAGCAAATAGGCGTAGCTCATGCCATTAACGCGGGATTCAGGACTATACCAAAAATAGTAATCAGAGTTTGGTTTTGATATACTAGTGTCATCACCTACTTCGTGTCGGGGGTATTGAGGACATTTTATGATGTCGGACAGCGAAGTGAGGGCAATCAGGCATCTAGCCGGGAGTTACTTCAAAACAGTATATGGAAGATGGCAGTAGTCAGTCATTCCTTGGTTCACTAATCAAGACACTCAGTTCAGCATTATCCGAGCAACACAATTCAGAAGCTCAGAGCAACACAACAACAACCAACCTTAATTCTAAACGAACAATATTAGATAGCGCGGCGAACGATGTGGCCGATAATTTAGATTGGGACAGTCCAATTGAAGATCAAGATATGGTGGATTCAATGAATATCCACAAACGTATTCTAGACATGGAAATCGATACGATCGATAAAGAGCTAGACACAATTTTAAAAAGTAGAGAAACAGTTGATTACTTAGTCTCGTTAGTTAAAAAACGCGAGCGTTTAGAAAATCAAGTTCATAAATTAGAAGACAATATCGGCGATCTTCAAAAAGAAGGCTAGGTCAATGGATGGTGTCATGCCATCTTCGTTGCCTGGCTTTTAAGAACTGGCTCCTTAGCTTGCGGCTAAGAAGCTAAATTCTATTGG